>Ga0207789_1000085_pt1 | contig 87576 bp, 89 predicted proteins | sample HigsolmetaGSP12D_FD_184840 | JGI IMG/M metagenome (GOLD analysis project Ga0207789, IMG submission 184840) | High solid enriched microbial communities from the Joint BioEnergy Institute, USA - SP1-2-D (SPAdes) | ecosystem: Engineered > Bioreactor > SSF (Solid state fermentation) > Aerobic >...
GCTGCTGGAGCCCATCGGCAATATCCCGCCGGCCGAAGCCGAGGAGCGCTACTACGCTATGCTCGAAGAGCCGGCCATGGCAGCGTGACTCAAACCAAAATGCCTCCGGCAATCCCGGCGCGGTTCAATGCAATAGATTCGGTGATCGGCATAGCCCGTGGCGGGTCTGGTGATCCGGACGAGCTGTCCGACATGGAATGCCTCTTTCATCGGCGCCTCCAATCCCTTGGGATGCGATGAACAAGCGCTTGAAGCGGTTCAGGAACACCACGCCACCTCTTCCTAGCCGCCAAGCTTCGATCTTCTTCTCGCCTCTTCCCGACTTTGGTGCGGATCAAGAATGAAGGCTGAGGCGAAACGATGGCGAATTGCCGTTTCCTCCAGCTCCGCGGCATCAGGACGCCTCCCGATTCAAGCATCGTCCAGCAGAGCGCGAATGCCCTGTGGGCGCATTCACATGCGATAGCCTTGACAATTGAAACGCTCGAGCCTCACCCGCGCGCAATGACGTGGAAGAAGCTGCCCGTCACGAAGCCCCGTCGGTGGCCGGCGGTGCCCAGGTCATTGCCTTCGGCGTCCGCGATTGCGGCAAAGGCGGCTTCCGGGCTCGTGTCGCTTCGCGTGACAGAGGCATAGTGGAATTCATGGCCCACGAGACGCTGGCCGGAGGCTCCCAGCCCTCCATGGTGAAGCAGATGCGCGACCCGGTAGCCGAGATGCATCTTCCGCTTGGCATAGCTCGTCTCGACCGGCAGGAGGCCCGCCATGGGGTGCACGCGGCCGTCCGCGTCTTCCAGGGACTGGCCCAGCACCATGTAGCCGCCGCATTCGCCATGCACCGGGCGGCTTTCGGCAAAGCTGCGGAGGCCCTCGAGAAAGCGCCGGGCTCCGGCGATCCGCCCAGCGTGAAGCTCCGGATAGCCCCCGGGCAGCCAGCAGACATCGCAGTCCGGCGGCGGCGGTTCGTCCGCGAGCGGGGAGAAGGGCACGATCTCCGCTCCCGCCTTGCGCCAGCCCGCGAGCACATGCGGATAGACGAAGGAGAAGGCCTGGTCGGAGGCGAGCGCGATGCGCTGGCCCGGCGGCGGCAGGGGGACCACGCTCTCGACCGGATCGAGCCGCGTCGGGCGGGCGAGCGCCACGAGCCGGTCGAGGTCGAGGGCGCCTTCCACCGCATCGGCCAGACGCTCGAGTCGTGCATCCAGTTCCTCGGTCTCGCCCGCCTGGACGAGGCCGAGATGGCGCTCGGGCAGGACGAGGTCGGCATTGCGCGTGAGAGCGCCGAGCACCGGCAGGCCGATGCGGGCCATGCCGTCCTCCACCAGCCGCCGATGACGTTCGCTCGCGACCTTGTTCAGCACCACGCCGGCCACCGTGATCCGCGGGTCGAAGCGGGCGCAGCCGAGGGCGACGGCGGCGGCCGATTGCGCGTGCCCGGACACGTCCAGGACGAGGATGACCGGCCAGCCGAAGAGGGCGGCGATGTCGGCACTGGCCCCCGTACGGCCGATCTCCTGGCGGATGCCGTCGAAGAGACCCATCGAGCCTTCCGCGATGACGAGATCCGCATCGCGCGCGGCCTCGGAGGCGATCGCGCCGAGCAGGGGCCCGTTCATGGCGAAGCTGTCGAGGTTGAAGCTCGGAGCACCGGTGGCGGCGGCATGGAAGGCCGGGTCGATGTAGTCCGGGCCGCATTTCACGCCGCGAACATGCAGGCCTTTGCGGGCGAGCGCCCGCTGGAGGCCGAGAACGACGGTCGTCTTGCCCGATCCAGAACGGGGCGCGGCGATGAGAAGGCCGGGGCTGATGCTCACTGGGCCGCCTCGCTTCCAAACTCGAGCAGATGATTGGCGATGGCCGAGCGGAAGGCGGCAATCGCGCCGATGGCGATGATGGCGGGGGAGCGGATGAGGCCGTCCTCGGCGAGCTTCGGCAGGGTCGCGAGCGTTCCTTCCACCACGCTTTCCTTGGCGGTCGTGGCGCCGTGCACGGCGAGCGCCGGCGTGTCGCCGGAAAGCCCGCCGTCCATGAGGTCTTTCACGATGGAAGGCAAGCTCGACACCGCCATGTAGAGCACGATGGGGGCGCCGGTCCGGGCAAGCGACGTCCATTCGATTTCTGCATCCGGAGCGGAATGGCCGGTGGCGAGGATGACCGCATGGTTCGTCTTGCGCATGGTCGCCGGCACGCCGTGGATGGCGAGCGAGGCGAGACCGCTCGAGACGCCGGGGATGATGCGGAACGGAATGCCGGCTTCCGAGAGGGCCAGCGCCTCCTCGCCGCCGCGCCCGAAGATGAACGGGTCGCCACCCTTGAGGCGCAGCACCCGCTTGCCCTCGCGGGCGAGCAGGATCAGCCGCTCGCAGATGTCGCGCTGCGCCGCCGAGGGCCGGCCGCCGCGCTTGCCGGCGAATTCCATGGCGGCGCCCTCGCGGGCAAAGGACAGGACGGCAGGATCGACCAGGGCGTCGTAGACGATGACATCCGCCGCCGCGAGGGCGTTCAGCGCATGGATCGTGAGCAGGCCGGGATCGCCCGGGCCGGCACCGACGAGCCAGACCGTGCCAGGAGCAAAGGGGGGCGAGAGGCGGGAGAGGTCGGTCATGCGGGCCTCCGGCCGTGACCGGCGATCACGATGCGGCTATTGGAATTCATGGTGACGATGTAAGAGGGCGTATGGACGAGAGTAAACCCGCCGGATCGTTGCGCCGTGGCTGGACCACGGGCGCCTGCGCTACGGCGGCGGTCAAGGCGGCCTATTGGGGCTGGCTGACCGGCGATTTCCCGGATCCGGTGGAGATCGTGCTCCCGGGCGGAGCGCGTCCCGCCTTTTCCCTGGCGCTCATGGAGCCGGTCGAAGGCGGAGCGCGGGTGGGAATCGTCAAGGATGCGGGCGACGATCCGGACGTGACCCACGGCGCTCTGGTGGTCGCAACCGTTCGGGCCGGCGCGCCGGGATCGGGCGTGACCTTCCGGGCGGGCGAGGGCGTCGGCACCGTTACCCGCGCCGGGCTGCCCTTGCCGCCGGGAGAGCCCGCCATCAATCCCGCGCCGCGCCAGATGATCCGCGACAACCTGGATGAGGCTGCACGCAGCCTCGGCGGGCCCATCGATATCGAGGTCGAGATCTCCATTCCGGGCGGCGAGGCCATTGCCCAAAAAACCCTCAACCCGCGGCTCGGCATCCTGGGCGGGCTGTCGATCCTCGGCACCACCGGCGTGGTGGTGCCCTATTCGTGCTCGGCCTGGATCCACAGCATCTATCGCGGCATCGACGTGGCTCGCGCCGGCGGTCTCGACCATGTGGCGGGCGCGACGGGCTCCACGTCCGAGAAGGCCGTGCAGGCCCTGCATGACCTGCCGGACCACGCCCTCATCGATATGGGCGATTTCGCCGGCGGCATGCTGAAATATCTGCGCCGCAACCCGGTGCCCAAGGTCACCATCGCGGGCGGCTTCGCCAAGATGACCAAGCTCGGCCAGGGCCTGCTGGACCTGCATTCGCGCTCCGGCACGGTCGATCTCGCCTGGCTCGCCGAGCGTCTTGCCGAGGCCGGCGCCGAGCCCTCCGTCGTCAAGGAGGCGCGCCAGGCCAACACGGCGCTCGAAGTGCTGGAGACCGCAAAAAGCCTCGGCCTTCCGCTCGCGGACGTGGTGGCGCAGCATGCGTGGCGCACGGCCGCCAAGGCCCTGCGCGGCGCGGACATCGCGCTGGAAATCATGGTGTTCGACCGCAAGGGCGAGCTCGTCGGCCGCGTGCCGTTCCATCCGGTCGCCTGAAGCCGCGCGTCTCATCGGCTGTCCTCGCAGGCGCTGGGGCGGAAGCGGCGGTCGTAACCGGTCGAATAGAGGGCGCTGTCGCGGAAGTCTTTTGCTGCAAGCGTCTGTCCGACCAGGATCAGCGCCGTGCGTTCCAGTTTCTCGGCGCGGACCATGGCGGCAATCGTGCCAAGGGTGCCCTTGATCACCCGCTCGTCCGGCCAGGAGGCGCGCCAGACCACCGCGGCCGGGCAATCGGCGCCGTAAGAGGGCAGCAGGTCCTCGACCACCTGCTCGATCACGTGGATCGAGAGGTGGATGGCGAGCGTCGCCTTCGTCTGCGCGAAGGTGGCAAGCCGCTCCGTCTCCGGCATGGCGGAGGCCCGACCCGAGGTGCGGGTGAGAACCACCGATTGTCCGACCTCCGGCACCGTCAGCTCGCGCCCGAGCGCCGCCGCCGCCGCCGCGAAGGCGGGGACGCCAGGTGTGATCGTATAGGGAATGCCGAGCGCATCGAGCCGCCGCAACTGCTCGCCCATCGCGCTCCAGATCGAGAGATCGCCGGAATGGAGCCGCGCCACGTCCTCAGCATTCTCATGCGCCCGCACATATTCAGCCGTGATGGCATCGAGATCGAGGGGAGCCGTATCGACGAGCCGTGCGCCGGGCGGACACCAGGACAGGATTTCCGGCGGCACGATGGACCCGGCATAGAGGCAGACGGGGCAGCTTTCGACGAGCGTGCGCCCGCGCACGGTGATGAGATCGGCAGCGCCGGGGCCTGCGCCGATGAAATGGATGGTCATGGGCCGGTCTCCAGACGCGCGAGGGCACAGGTGGCAGAGGGGGAGGCGATGCGTTCCAGGATGAGTTCGGCCCGGGACCCCGCGGCTGCGAGCGCCGCCGCTTCCGCCACCGAGCCGATCCCATGCGCGGCGATGGAGCGGGCGGATTGCGTGCGCACGCGCGGCGCCGCTTCTGACAGGGCGGGCTCCGCAACGGAGGCGGCGACGACATTGAGCCGACGGGCCGCTTCCGTGAAGGCGGGAAGGGCGGCGAGCGCTTCGACGGTCGCAAGCTTTCCGAGCGCATCGGCTGCGATTGCAGCGCGATCCAGCGCCTGCTCCACCAGCGCCACGATCTCGTCGGCGGCGACGCTGCGCCTGAATCCTATGCCTGCCACGATCATGGCTTTGTCACCACCCACTGCGTGACGGGCATCGCCGCCCGCCAGCCGTGCATGCCGCCGACGGCTTCGAGACGCGAGACCGCCAAGCGCCGCATGGTGCCGCCATGGCGGGCGTAGAGCATGCCGAGAAGTGTCTCGGTTTCCAGCGTCACGGCATTGAGGACGAGGCGTCCGCCCGGTTTCAGCGCCGCCCAGGCCGCCTCGAACACGCCGGGTTCCGACGCGCCGCCGCCGATGAAGATGGCATCCGGCGCGGGAAGGTCGGCCAGGGCTTCCGGCGCGCGCCCGATACGGATGTCCAGCGCCGTCGCCCCGAGCTCGAGCGCGTTGCGGCGCGCCCGTTCGGCGCGTTCCGGGCGCTCCTCGATCCCGATGCAGCGGTTGCGCGGATGGCGCAGGCACCATTCGATGGCGATGGAGCCCGCACCCAGGCCGATGTCCCACAGCAGCTCGCCGGCCCGGGGCGCCAGCGCCGCCAGGGTCAGGGCTCGGATCTCGGCCTTGGTGAGCTGGCCGTCGTTCTCGAACCAGGAATCGGGGAGACCGGGTGCGAGGGGGACGATGCGGGCGTCCCCCGTCGCCACGATCTCGAGGGCGATGGTGTTGAGCGGATCGATGTCGGCGATGGTAAAATCGTTCGCCACCGTATGGCGGATGCGTTCGCGCGGGCCGCCCATGGCTTCCAGCACCGTGATCGTCGAGGCGCCCAGGCCGTGCGCTTTCAGGAGCTCCGCGAGTTGGCCTGGCGTCGAGCCGTCCCAGGACAGCACGAGGAGGCGCGCTCCAGGCTGGAGGGAGGGAATGACCCGCTCCAGGGCCCGGCCGTGCAGGCTCAGGCATTCGCAATCCGGCAGCGACCAGCCCATCCGCGCGGCTGCGAGGCTGAAGGCGGAAGGCTGCGGAAAGCAGACGATCTCATCGGCAGGAACCAGCCGTGCCAGCTCCGCGCCGACACCGTAATGGAACGGGTCGCCCGTCGCGAGAACGCAGGTCGGCTGGCCCCGGCGGGCGAGGATCATCGAATAGCCATCGGAGAAGGGGCTCGGCCAGGTTTGCGTCTGCGCGGACAGAGGCGCTACGAGGGCGAGATGGCGGACACCGCCGATCACGAACTCCGCCCGGTCAAGCGCGGCGAGCGCTGCGGAGGAAAGCCCCGCGCGCCCGTCCTCGCCGATGCCGATGACGGTGAGCCAGGGAGCGTTCGGCGCCATGCTCGACTTAGCGCTAGAATTCGGGGAAAAGGGGCTCATGCGCATCCTCATTCTGGGCGGCACTTCCGAAGCCTCCGCACTCGCGGCGAGGCTTGCTGGCCAATCCGCCTTCCGCCCGCTTCTGTCCATGGCCGGCCGCACCAGCGACCCGCGCCCCCTGCCGGTCCCGACCCGCATCGGCGGCTTCGGCGGCGTGGAGGGGCTCGCCCGCTTCCTGGCGCAAGAGCGGATCGAGGCGGTGATCGACGCGACTCATCCCTTCGCGGCCGCGATGTCCCGCAACGCGGCCGAGGCCTGCGCGCAGGTGCAGGTTCCGCTGCTCGCCCTGCGTCGTCCGCCCTGGGTGCCGCAGGAGGGCGACCGGTGGATCGAGGTCGCGTCCATGGAGGAGGCCGTCCGCGCCTTGGGAGACATCCCTCGCCGCGTCTTTCTCACCGTCGGTCGTCTCGAGCTTCCGCCCTTCGCAGCCGCGCCGCAGCACACCTTTCTCGTGCGCACCATCGAGCCGATCGGCGAGGCGTTGCCCGTGCCGCACGTCATCGCCATCCGCGACCGCGCGCCCTTCGACGAAGCGGCCGAGCGGGCGCTCATGGAGCGCGAGCGCGTCGAGGTGGTGGTGACGAAGAACTCCGGCGGGGCCGCGACCTATCCGAAGATCGCGGCGGCGCGGGCTCTCGGCCTTCCGGTCATCGTCGTGGCGCGGCCGGAGAAGCCCCGCGGCGTCGAGGAGGTCGCAACCGCCGATGCGGCCTTCGATTGGCTGGAGGGCCGTCACGGCCGCACCCCGTAGGACCGCGGCGTGTAGACGAAAGGCGCCTTGCCCTCGGGCCGCTCGATCAATCGCGTGGTGCTCGCGCCGATGATCACGATAGTGGACATGTCGGCCATGGAGGCCTCCACCTCGGAGAGCGGCAGAATCCTGATCCGCTCGTCCGGACGCATGACGGCGCGCGCCAGGATGATCGGCGTGTCGGAGCCGCGCGTCTCGGCGACGATCTTGAACGCCGCGCCGAGCTGCCAGGGCCGGGCGGAGGAGATCGGGTTGTAGAGCGCTACGACGAAATCGGCGGCGAGCGCCGCACGCAGCCGCGCCTCGACGACCTCCCAGGGCTTCAGGTTGTCGGAAAGCGACATGGCGCAGAAATCGCCGCCGAGCGGCGCGCCCACGCGGGCGGCGGCGGCGAGCATCGCCGTGATGCCGGGCTCCACGCGGATGTCGAGGCTGCGCCAAATCGGATCGCCGTTCTCCACCGCCTCGAACACGGCCGCCGCCATGGCAAACACGCCGGGATCGCCGCCGGACACCACGGCCACGCGGGAGCCTTTCGCGGCAAGATCCAGCGCGAAGCGCGCGCGGTCGAGTTCGACGCGATTGTCAGACGCGTGGCGGCGCTGACCCGGCCGTTCCGGCACGCGGCCCACATAGGGTCCGTAGCCGACGAGATCGGTAGCGGAGGCGAGCGCCTCCGAAGCCGCGGGCGTCAGAAAGCGCGGATCGCCCGGGCCGAGGCCCACGATGGTGACGCGCCCCGTCATACGCGCCTCCCTTGTCCCGGCACGATGATGAGCGAGAAATAGGGAGCGTCGAAATCCTCAGGGAGTTCAGGCAGCGGGACGATCCTTTCCTCCGCCATGGTGGCGCGCTCCACATAGATCGCGCGCTCCAGGAGCCCGGCAGAAGCCAGCGCTGCGCGAACCTTCGGCAGGTTGCGTCCGAGCTTCATCACCACGGCCGCATCGGTGCCGGAGAGGCGCCGCGTCAGCTCCGCCTCGGGCAGCGTGCCGGGGACCACGGTGAGGACGTCGTCGCCCCAGGTGATCGGGGCGCCGGCGCGGGTCCAGGCGCCTGACATGGCTGTGACAGCCGGTACCACTTCAATTGGAATGCGGTCTTTCAGACGCCACCAGAGATGCATGAAGGAGCCGTAGAAGAAGGGATCTCCCTCGCAGAGCACGGCAACGGTACGCCCGGCCTCGACCTCGGCGAGGATCCGCGCCGCCGCTCCCTCATAGAAGGGGTTGAGGGCTGCCGCGTAGTCACGATGATCGGCCGGGATCTCCGTCGTCACCGGATAGACGAGGGCGATTTCCCGGTCAGGATTCTGTCCGACCACGGCATCCGCGATGACGCGCGCATTGCCGCGCCGCCCGCGCTTGCAGAAATGAACGAGCCGGTCGGCGCTCTCCAGCACCTTGCGGGCGCGCACGGTCATGTAGTCCGGGTCGCCGGGGCCGAGCCCCAGGCCGAAGAAGCGGATGGAGCATTCCGTCATGCCTCGCCTCACTCGACCGGGTTCGCGAGGGCATTGACCGCCGCGGCCGCCATGGCGCTGCCGCCGCGCCGTCCGTGGACGACGAGGTACGGCACGCGGCCGTCCCGGGCCAGCGCCTCCTTGGATTCCGCCGCCCCGATGAAGCCGACCGGAATGCCGATCACGGCGGCGGGCTTGGGCGCGCCGGCATCGAGCATTTCGAGCAGGCGGAAGAGGGCGGTGGGCGCATTGCCGAACACCACGAGGGCGCCTTCCAGCCGCTCGCGCCACAGCTCCATGGCGGCGGCCGAGCGGGTGTTGCCGAGCTCCGCGGCGAGCGCCGGAACGCGCGGATCGTCGAGGGTGCAGATCACCTCGTTGTTCGCCGGCAGTCTTGCGCGGGTGATGCCGTTCGCCACCATCTTGGCATCGCACAGGATCGGCGCACCGCGCTTGAGGGCGGCCTCCGCGGCTTCCGCAAAATCGGGCGAGAGATCGATATCGGCCGGCAGGTCCGTCATGCCGCAGGCATGGATCATGCGCACGACGACGCGCTCCGCCGTGCCGGAAAAGCGCGAAAGGTCCGCCTCGGCGCGGATGATCGCAAAGGAGCGGCGGTAAATTTCCGCGCCCTCGCGGATGTAATCGCGGGAGGTGCTCATCGCGGGCTCCCCGGAAAGGCGCGGCGCAGGTCGTCCAAAGTCTTTAGAGGCAATAGGCGGGTCATGAGATCGTCGACGGAAAGGTGAAGGGAGGCCGCATCGCGGCTGGAGCCGTTCGGCACCACGTCATAGCGGCCATCGCCGCGGCCCACCAGCGTGAGATCGGCCTTGCCGGGATGGGCGCAGCCTTTCGGGCAGCCGGACACGTGAAGGGAGGCGCCTTGAGCGAGAAGGCCCGTGCAGGCCTTCGCGATCCGCAGGGCATCGGCGGGGGCGGGCGTCATGGCGCCCGCGCAATCCGGCTTGCCGGGGCAGGCGAGCAGGGAGAGGCGCGGGTCAGACGGATCGGTGATGAAGCCGGTGCGGCCGGCCTCATCGATCAGCGAGGATACGTGATGGCCCGCAATGCCCGGCAGCATCACGCCGCGCGTGAAGGACAGGCGGATTTCTCCGGTGCCGAAGCGCTCGCTCCAGGCCGCCGCGTGATCCAGTTGCCCGGTGCTGCAGCGGCCGAAGGGAAGGGCGAGGAGAACGGCCTGCCCGTCTTCAAGCGGCATGGCGCCCGCGCGAGGGGCCATGGGGCGCCGGCGCGGAGCCGGGCATGGTTCGAGGGCGGCACGTTTCGCCAGTTCGCGAAGAAGATCGGGCTGAAGATCGCGCAGCCGCCGGGTTTCGGTCCGGCCCGTGCGCCTCATGGCCGCAAAGCCCGAGAGGATCATGTGAACGGCTTCCGGCGCCCGGGCGAGGGACGCCGCGCCGATCCCATGCAAGCCGTTGGATGAAGGCACGCCGAAAGCCATGGCGGCGTCCTCGCCTGTCGCCACCAGATGAAGATCGGCGCCGATGGCATCGAGCGGCATCGAGCCGCCGCCATCGACAGCCACGAAGAACTTTGCGGGCAGACCCTCGATGGCATGGGCTGCATTTTCGATGGCCTGCGCCAGGGCGAGGGTATCGCAGCGGTCGCGCGGATCGAGACCGGCGAGCGGCGAGAGAACGGTCAGACGGTTCGGGCCTTCGCCCTCGGGCTCGACCAGGCTTTCGCGGTCGACGAGGGCGAGCAGGTCGGGATAGGTGTCGTCGCTGACGCCGCGGATCTGCAGGTTGCCCCGGGCGGTGATGTCGAGATGGCCGTTGCCGTACTGCCGCGCAGCCTCGGCGATGAGCCGCGCCTGACCGGCGGTGAGCCTGCCGCCGAACGGGTGCAGGCGCACGAGCAGGCCGTCGCCGGTTGCCATCGGGCGGCGTACGCCCGGACACCAGCCGCGACGGCGCGCGATGTGGCCGTGAGCGCTCATTCGGCGGCCTCCTTCCGGTCATCGTCGAAGAAGGCTGCAACGGAATTGAGGCGGCTCTCCCACAGACCCCGCCGGCGCGCATCGGCAAGCCGGTCTTGGATGGCCTGGGCGGCGGCGGGATTGGCAGCGGTAATCTGCTGCCAGACCTGCTCGTCCGCGATCAGGGCCGTGAAGACGAGATCGAGAGCCGTGGCGGGAACGGCATCCGTCGTGGCGGCGAAGGCGAAGAGAGCATCCACCCCTTGGGCGATTTCCGCCGCGCCGCGCCAGCCATGGCGCAGCTGGCCCGCGATCCAGCGCGGATTCGTCAGGCGGCCGCGCACGAGCCGGTCGATATCTTCCTCAAGGGTGCGGGCTTTCGGAGCCTCGGGGCGGCTCGTGTCCAGGCTGTAGAGGGCCGGGGACGCGCCCAGCGCCTGGGCCGCCGCGGCGAAGCCGCCGATGGCATCCGCCGCCGAGTCGCCGTCGAGAATGTCGCGCTCGGCCACATCGCTCACATGGACGAAGGCCTCGGCCTGTTCGACCCTTTGCGGAAAGCTCTCATCGGCCTGCGCTTCGCCGCCGGCGCCGAAGGCATGGGAGGTGCTGTCGAGATAGGTGCGACCGAGATCGCGCTTCGTCCTCCATTCGCCGTCGAGCGCCTGCGCCGACACGCCCGCGCCATAGGTGCCCGGCGCCGATCCGAACACGCGCGAGAGCGTCTCGCCGCGTCGCCGTGCGGCGGCGAGTTCGTTCCACTCGTCCTCCTCCTCGAGCGCGGCGACCGCGCGGGCGGCCCGGTCGAGCAGGGCGATCTGATCCGGGAACGTGTCCCGGAAGGCGCCGGAGACCCGGACCGTCACATCGGCGCGGGGGCGGTCGAGGAGCGGCTGCGGCACGATCTCGAAGCCGGTCACGCGGGTGGAAGCATGGTCCCAGGTCGGGCGCACGCCCATGAGCGCGAGCGCGTGGGCGATATCCTCGCCGCCGGAGCGCAGCGTCGGAGAGGCCCAGAGATCCATCACGATGCGGCGCGGCCAGTCGCCTTCTTCCTGCAGATGGCGGCGCACCACCTCCGCCGCAGCACGCCAGCCGAGTTCGGTGGCGGCGCGGGTCGGGATCGAACGCGGATCGAGAGTCGCGAGATTGCGGCCGGTGGGCAGAACGTCTTTCTGGCCGCGCGAGGGCGAGCCCGAAGGGCCGGGGACGACGAAGCGACCGTCGAGGGCTTTCAGCAAGCCTTCACGCTCACCGGCGGCGCATGTCTTGAAACCGTCGGGGGCGCTGCCGAAGACATGCAGGCCGTCGCGGATCGTGACCTCGCCGAGATCGCAGAGATGGGCATCGAGCCGGGTCAGGGCTTCGTCCATCGGCATGCCGTCATCGACGCCGCAGGCGGCAGCAAGTCCGCTCGTCCGAGCACGCTCCAGAATCTCGTTCGCGACGAGTTCCGCCCGGCCGGGATGGAGCACCTGGGCGGATGAGAACTCCTCGACCAGCTCGCGCAGGGCGGCGGCCTCGCCGTGCAGGCCCGCTTCGCTCGTCTGCGGCGTGAGATGGCCGATGGTGACGGCGCCGATCCGGCGCTTGGCGGGAGCCGCCTCGCCTGGATCGTCGACGATGAAGGGATAGATCACCGGAACCGTGCCGATGGCGAGGCGCGGCCAGCATCGGCCTGAGAGCGCCACCGCCTTGCCCGGCAGCCATTCGGTGGTGCCGTGGGTGCCCAGATGCACGAGGGCGTGGATCTTCTCCAGGACCCTCAGACCGCAATAGAAGGCGAGATAGCCGTGGCTCGGAGGACATTCGGGATCGTGATAGAAGCCCTTGCGGTCGAGGCCGTGCCCCCGGTCGGGCTGCAGCGCCACGAGGACGTTGCCCGCACGCATGGCGCGGAAGCGGAACCTGCCGTTCCCGAAGGCAGGATCGTCCTCGACACGGCCCCAGCGCTCGTCGATCGCGGCGCGCTGCTCCTCCGGCAGCGTGTCGAGCCACGCGCGATAGACGACAAGCGGCACATCGAAGGATGCTTCGCCTTCGGTGAGGCGCGGCATCAGGTCGTCGGCCGTGAAATCACGCGCGGCGTCGTAACCGGCATCGCGCAGCAGATCGAGGATCGCGCAGGCGCTGGCCGGCGTGTCGAGCCCCACCGCGAAGCCGGCGCGGCCGCCGCGCGCAGGGTAATCCGAGAGAACGAGCGCCAGCCGCCGCTCAACGCGAGGCGTGCGGGCGAGGCGAATCCATGCGGCCGCCATGTCGGCGACCGCATCGATGCCGGATCCGTCCGGCGCCTGCACGCGACGGGAGAAGGCAAGCGCCGGGTCGGCCGCTTCCTCCGCCTTGAACGAGACCGGGCCAGCCACGATGCGTCCGTCGAATTCAGGTAACGCGATCTGCATGGCGAGATCGGCGGCGGAGAGACCGCGCGGAGAGGCTTCCCAGGCCTCCCTCGTGCTGCCGACCGGGATGGCCTGAAGGATCGGGCAATCGGCTTCGTCGAGCACGAAATCCGCATCGTCGCGGGACGAGAAGGCGGTCGTCGTGATGACGATGTCGGGACGGCGCGCTCGAATTGCGCTCCGAGCGACTGCAAGCGCTTCCGGATCCTTCAGGCTCGACACGGCGAGCACGAGCGAGTCGATGCCGCGCTCGTCGAGCGCCGCCGACAGAGCCTCGATGGCCTGCGTGTCGCCGGAGAGAACGGCGGAGCGATAGACGAGAAGATAGGCGAGGGGGCGTTCGCCGGAGAGGCGGGCAAGCAGGGCTTCGGGCGAGACGATGGGGCCAATCTCTCCTCCCCCTTGTGGGGAGGAGTTGGAGGTGGGGGTGCCGGCGCCTGTCCCGGATAGGCTATCGCTCACACCCCCACCCTTGATCCCTCCCCGCAAGGGGGAGGGAAAGGAGCCTGCGCTTTCAGAAGCGTTCAATCTCCTTGCCACCCACACGAAAGCACGCGGCACGACGCGCGGCGGCTCGATGACCTGATCCGTCTCACCGATCTCAACACCGATACGCGCGAGAAGCCGGCGCATGTTGTCGATGCCGCCGGCCTGGAAATAGGCTTCCAGTTCATTGCAGAGCGCTTGTGGAACGGTCGCATAGGCCGCAAGCCGCGGATCGGGGCGGTCGTCGCCGGGCAGCACCGCGAGCTTCACGCCGCGGGAGCGGCAGGTCTCGGCGAGGCGTTCGATGCCGTAGCGCCAGTAATCGAGCCCGCCGAGGCAGCGCACGAGGACGAAGCGGGCTTTCGCGGCTGTCTTGTCGATGTAGAGATCGACGGAAAGAGGATGGCGCAGGCGGCGCAACGAGGCGAGGCGGAGCGAGGCTCCGCGCCCTTTCAGACGATGCGCAGCCGCCAGCGCGCCGAGGTCACTGTCCGCAAAGGAGAGGACGACGATATCCCCCGGGGGCTGCTGGAGGTCGATGGCCTCCTGGCCCTCATCGAGGGAGACCGTTGTGACCGGAAGGAGGTGCATGTCATCCCGCGCGTAAAGCAGCCTCGACGGCCTTCACGTCGAAGCCTTTCAGGCCGATCACGACCATGCGTCCGTCCCGCGCCTCGCCGGCCTTCCACGGCCGATCGAAATGGTGAGCGATGCGCTGGCCGACGCCCTGGACCACGAGGCGCATGGGCCTGCCGTCAACGGGCGCGAAGCCCTTGATGCGCAGCACGCCGGCCGCCTCCGCCGCGCGCTCGACGCGGGCGACGAGCGCCTCCGGCGTGGCGACGGGATCGACGGGGATGGCGACGCTCTCGAAATCGTCGTGGTCGTGATCCTCGGCCGTCTCGTGATGCGAGGGGCGGGATTCGAGATCGGCCTCTGCGGCCGCGCCGAGGCCCAGCAGCACTTTCGGGTCCACCTTGCCGTGCGCGGTTTCGATCACCTTCACGGCGCGGGGCAAATGCGCGTTGATCTCGGCGACAACCTTGCCCTTGTCGCCGGCCTGCATCTGGTCGGTCTTGTTGAGAATGATGAGGTCGGCGCAGAGGAGCTGGTCCTCGAACACCTCCTCCAGCGGGTTCTCGTGATCGACGGAGGTGTCGGCGGCGCGCTGGGCTTCGAGCGCCTCCGGATCCTCCGCGAAGGCGCCGGAGGCGACCGCCGGGCCGTCGACCACGGCGATCACGCCGTCGACCGTCACGCGGGAGCGGATGTCCGGCCAGTTGAAGGCGCGAACCAGGGGCTTCGGCAGGGCCAGGCCCGAGGTTTCGATCAAGATGTGTTCGGGCGGGTTCGGCCGGTTGAGGAGCGTGTTCAGGGCCGGGACGAAATCGTCGGCCACCGTGCAGCACAGGCAACCGTTCGGGAGTTCGACGATGTCATCCTGCGTGCAGCCTTCAATGCCGCAGCCCTCGATGAAGGAGCCGTCGAAGCCGAGATCGCCGAACTCGTTGACGAGGACCGCAAGGCGGCGCCCGCCCGCATTTTCCAAAAGGTGGCGCACCAGAGTGGTTTTGCCGGCTCCCAAGAAACCGGTGATGATCGTGCAGGGGATCTTTCGAAGATCGCTCATGAAAGCTTGCCTTTCGGCGGCTTTTCCTCAAGCCGCGCTGTTTGCCTTGAAAGGGGGAATGCGGGCGACCACGCCTTTGCGGAAGGCCTCAGGCCGCTCGCGCCAGGGCACGAGGCCGTCGGACGTCGCCGCATAGCGGCGCAACCCGTCGAGGATGGTCTCGACCGAGGTCTCGGCATTCAGGTCGCCATAGATATAGGTCCAGCGCCCGCGACCGGAGACCGCGATGGTGCAGGGCCGCTTGCAGACGGACAGGCACTCGACCGCCTCCAACCGCACCTTCGGCGCGTCGGGATGCTGAAGCGCCTCCGTCAGGGCCCGGTGGAGGATCGCACCGGGCCGGAGCGCCTTGTCGTCCGGGCCACCCGCCTGGCGGCAGGTGACGCAGACATGCAGGCAGATCTCCTCATGGGTTGAGGTCATCGCTCTTGGGCCGATCCGCTCAGGCGAAGGCGGGCAGGGCCAGGGTCGCGACGCCCGTCACCAGGACCGCGAGACCCGCGAGGCGGACCTGCAGCGAGGGAGCGGCCAGCGAACCTTTCGCGAGAGAGCGGGCGACGAAGGCGATGCCCGTCGTCAGGGCCGTCTGAACGACGACGAGGCCGACGAGATAGGCGGCAAGCGGCGTGGTTTCCGCGCCGATGATCGATTCTCCCAGGGTATAGCCGTGCACGGCGCCGCCGGCGGCGAAGAGGGCCGCGATCAGGGCGTAGGGCAGGGTGGTACGCATGGTGGCTGCGATGCCGATGACGACGACGCTCAGCGCCACGAGCAGTTCGGCACGGGGCAGATCGGCGCTTGCAAGGTGCAGGCCGACGCCGGCTGCCATGGCCACGACCCAGAAGGCGGGGAGCGTGAGGCCGCGGGCGAAGCGCGCGGAGACGAGGCCGACGCCGACGAGGGCGGCGAGGTGATCGAGGCCGATGACCGGATGGCCGAGGCCCGAGAGCAGGCCCTGAACGAGGGTGGAAGGCGTCTGGCCGTCCATGGCGTGATGGGCCAGGGCGGGCGTCGCGGCGACAACGCCGGCAAGCGTCAGGGCAAGGAGGCGGGTCTTGGGCAGAATCGGTGCAGTCATCGTTCTCTCCGTCGGGAGACTCGTGTTGGGAGTCTGTTGCGCTTCCACGGACGGAACCGAACGACGGGAGGTCATTCGACTACGGTCACCATCGGCACACCCCGTCCGACAGACCCGATAGAAGCAAAGGCTGACGGCAGGTCTCCTGGCTCGCGGGTCGATGCTTTTCGCCGCCTTCCCGGGCATTTCAGAGCCCAGTGGCCTATGGAGCGAAGGCTCGCCGCTTACAGTTGCGGGGGCAGCTGCGGTGTCTCACCGCATTCCCTTTTCACCCCGTCGCCGGGGCACCGTCGTTACCATGCTTACCGGGGGCAGGGGCATCTTTCAAGCCTGAGCGTCGAAATCGTCCAGCCTTGAAATCCGGACCGGGGGTGTTCATGGTGCGACCCCTCCACAGGAAGCAGGATGCCATGACCCCGGACGAAGAGGCGCGCCACCGCGCCAAGATGATCAAGCGCAAGGAAGTGCAGGACCGGGAGGTCGCCTCGAAGACCATCGAGAAGGGGCTCCTCATCGTCCATACGGGCCCCGGCAAGGGCAAGTCGACGGCGGCCTTCGGGCTCATGCTGCGGGCGCTCGGCCGCGGGTTCCATGTCGGCGTGGTGCAGTTCATCAAGGGCGCCTGGGAAACCGGCGAGCGAATGGCCTTCGACCGCTTCGCCGATCAGATCGAGTGGCACACCATGGGCGAAGGCTTCACGTGGGAGACGCAGGACCGCTCCCGCGACGTGGCGGCGGCGGAGCGCGCCTGGGCCAAGGCGAAGGAGCTGATGGCCCGCGAGGACATCCGCCTCCTGGTGCTCGACGAGCTCAACATCGCGCTGCGTTACGAGTACCTGGACCTGGCCGAGGTGGTCGAGACCCTGAAGCGGCGCCGGCCCGATCTCCACGTGGTGGTCACCGGCCGCAACGCCAAGCCGGAACTGATCGAGGCCGCCGATCTCGTGACCGAGATGACCCTGGTGAAGCATCATTTCGCCGCCGGGGTGAAGGCGCAGGAGGGCGTGGAGTTCTAGATGCGCGCGCTCATGGTGCAGGGCACCGGCTCGAATGTCGGCAAGTCGCTCCTGGTGGCGGGCCTGTGCCGGGTCTATGCGCGCAAGGGTTTGAGGGTGAGGCCCTTCAAGCCGCAGAACATGTCGAACAATGCCGCCGTGACGGCCGATGGCGGCGAGATCGGCCGCGCCCAGGCGCTCCAGGCGCGGGCCGCCGGTGTCGCGCCCAGCGTCCATATGAACCCGGTGCTGCTCAAGCCCCAGAGCGAGATCGGCGCGCAGGTGGTGGTGCAGGGCCGCGTCGTCGGGACCGCGAAGGCGCGGGAGTACCAGCAGGTGATGTGGGAGCCGTTTCCATCGTTCCGAGCTCGCCTTCAACGCGATGGATCCGCAGTCTGGGCCGACAGGACGAGAAATGGAGGAGCGTATGGGCGGAGACCGTGCCGTGGACGTTTTCCGGTTCATCGTGGATTCCGTCCCATTCGAGGGCCAGACGTTCGTGCGGGTCCGGTGCCCCGACATCGACGACTTCGACGTCGTCGAGGCAACGCGGGAGGAAGCGATCGCGGTGGCGACGAGCCTCGTCGAGTTCTTGAGGCGCTTCAGCGGCAACACGGATCCGTTCAGGACAGAGATCTACGACGCCGTGTGATCCGTAGCCCTTGTCCATGGCATGGGCTCGGGAGAATGGGCAAAACGGGAACAGATGCTAGTGTTCCGGCCGCGCGTTTGTCACGGTGGGCTGCGATGCCGGAGTATTGAGCCGGCAAGGGAACGCTCAGCGAGCGGGAGATCGGAAAGCTCCTCCAGCCTGCGCTCAGACGCGCTACCCGGCGCGCAACCGCGCTGTCGTGCTCATGCCTGCGATGTCGGCGCCCGGCAGATCTCCTTCCTGATCCCCGAAGAGCGCGCGCTTGGCGGCCGCGACGCGCGTCGGACGTTCATCGTGAGGGCAGGGCGGAGAAGCAGGTGGGCGGCATGGCGCGCGACGTGCAGGCGCTTGCGGGGCATGGGTTTTCGTGTCTTCGAAAGTGTCCGGCGGACACTTTCCGCTTCGCTTTGCGAGCTTGTGATCATTCGCCGAGGAGCGTTCGCAGATCTTTCATCAGCAGGAAGAGATGATAGGGGTCGGTCGGACTCGGCTCGAAGTCGAACTGCTCATACCAGGCGCGCGCTTCATCGTCCTTGGCATGAACGAGAAGCGCTCGGATACCTGCAATTTCGGCAGCTTGAGCCGTGCGCAGCAGTGCATCCTTGAGCAACGCTTTGCCCAGCCCCTTTCCCTGCTCGGCTCGGTCGATGGCAAGCCGCGCGAGGAGCATTACCGGGATCGGATGACGGGCAAGCCCTTTGCCGACACGACTGGGAGCGTCGGCATGTTCAACGCCGCCGACCGCGAGGCTGTAATAGCCCGCGACACGCTGCTCGCGGCACACGACATAGGTCTGAGCGCTGCCCGCTTTCTGGTCGACCAGAGCGTGGCGTTGCAGGAAACGATTCAGAGGTTCCTTGCCGCAATCAAACGCGTCGACCTCGTGGGAGGCATCGAGCTTTCGGACGGCAGTGAACGATTGGTTCTCCGCCGTCACTCAAGGACGCTCCTCTTGGCGAGCAGTCCGGCGAGGCGCGGCTTGCTCTGGACGGGGCGGTCGAGAACATCCTGGAAGGCTTGCCACTGGGCGTCATCCAGCCGGAACATGCGCCGATCGACGAGCGCTTCCTCGGCGGCACGAATGCCCGCCTCGAGCAGGAACTCCGTCACGTTCTTGTGCGAAAACGTGGCTGCACGCTGCAGCAGCGCCTTCACGGTCGGCGTGGTACGCACCTCGATACGTTCGGACTTTGCTTCGGCTGCGGGCATGGCTGATCTCCTGTCCCAATTCCTGTATCATACGGACAACGTACGGACGAGAAGTTCATTGGGGTGACTGGCCGGCCGTCGTAGCTGCCGGAGCGGAAGCTGGCGGTTCCGCTGTGCACGACCCCGCCCGTCAGGCTCGCCCAGCCCGTGGTGGTGCCGAGATCCAGGGCGGGAGGCGCTGCCCGCGGATGTCGAGATGGGGAGCGCAGGCTCGATCCAGATAGCCTGAAGGCGCTCCCGCAGATTGTAAAGCCGAGGAAGGGCACGCCAGCCGCCATGTGGACGAGCAGACTGATAAGGCGCTGTTGTCGACCTTGTGGGCTCCGCCGAGCACCAGTATCCCGTCCGGCGTCAGCAATCGCGGCGCGATGATGTCGCCGGGCATCGGACACACGTCGTCCGGCTCATGTGGCCCTCGAGCGCCATGCGGACGTAGTGGCCGATCGCGGCACTCGCCCCTTGGAAGCGGGTCCAATCGTCCGAACCGCCTTCGCGGACCCGCGTCGTCAGGACATCGGTGATCGAGGGTTTGCCGATTGAGGGGCGCGCCTCCTTGACCGGAAAGCCCAGACGCGGGCGATCAGGGCGCTCTTCGTCCTTTCCCTGGAAGACGACTGATGCCGTCGGCCGGGAACACGGCCTCCCAACATACCGTCACGAACCATGACGGCCGCCACTGGAAGTCCGTCATTACGCTTCGTCTTGTCTGGCGTTTTGGCCTTCATGCCTCATGCTGGCGCGCGACCTACAACTGAGTGAGAAATTATAAATTTTCACTCACTTGTAGAGTGCCCCAAGGGCAAGCAGCAAACCCATCCCACCCCATCCAGTCCATCCCTCCAAAGTTTCCAGCGCCGAAACTTGGCGCTTCAGCCCAGCTTCTTTGGGATGGAAGAGGGCAGCACAAAGCCCCGTTGCGGCAGCCGGGCCTTGTTCAGGACCTATGCAACCGCTGGTGGTCTCCTGCTATCGAACCAAGCATGCTTGCTGGGAAGCCCTGGGAATGGGATAGGGCAGGCGAGGGAACCCCGATCCATGGATGAAGGTGTGTTCGATCCGACTTCCATCAGCGAGATCGCGTTTCTCGTTGGGCCGGATCGATATGAGGAAGCCGACTGCGAGGAAGAACTCCTCGATGTCGACGACATCTTCGCGAAGGACTTCGACCGGGTCTGGCGAGAACAGGAACTAGCCTGCCCAGGGTCTTTGTCGATCGAGCCGACGGCCCTTCGGACACCCTCTCTCCGCGCCGAAGGTTACTCGTTCGTCGATGTCGATGCAGGTCTCCTGCTGCTCGCGCCGGACGGCTCTCCCTGCGGCGGATACATCGGCTGCGACCTCGTCATCGCTCCAGAGCATCAGGGCAAGGGCCTCGGCGCCGAGCTCGTGCTCGAATATGCCATGAGAAACGGCGATTTGCCGACATGGTGGCTCGATGCCGCAGCCTATTCCGTGGCCGGGGAGGCAGCTCACCGCGCCGCCTACGCCCTGGCGCAGGACAGGGATTTCTTCGTGTTGAAACGTGACGAGCTCATCAATGCCAAGCGAGAACAGAGCATGGTGTCTGAGATCGTCTGCTGTCCTGCCGTTTGAGAGGCCATCGCTCAAGTGACCTGCCCCCAGTAGCCGTACCAGCCATTACTGGGAGAGTCCAGGGTTGAAGGGTACCTTGGGGTGATGGATTTGGGTGCGGTGGTTGGCGGCGAACTGGGCGGGCGGGATGCGGCCGCAACTGCTGTGCGGTCTGACCTCGTTGTAGTCCCTCCGCCATTCGCTGATCACCTCGCGGGCCTGGGCGAGCGAGGTGAACCAGTGCTCGTTCAGGCACTCGTCGCGGAACTTGCCGTTGAAGCTCTCGATGTAGCCGTTCTGCATGGGGCGGCCAGGCTCGATCAGCAGATGCGCGATGCCGTGCTGCTGGGCCCACGCGATGAAGGCGCGACTGGTGAACTCGGGGCCGTTGTCGGTACGCACGGCGCGCGGATAGCCGCGGAACCGGGCGGCCTGGTCCAGAACGCGCACGACTTAGGCGCCGCTGATGCCATGGTCGACGGTGATGTCGACGCACTCGTGGGTGAAGTCATCGGCGACGGTCAGGCACTTCAGCCGGCGACCATTGGCCAGCGCGTCGCTGACGAAGTCCATGCTCCAGACGGCATTGGGCGAGGCAGCCGCAGACAGTGCCTGGCGCTCGACGGACGGCCTGCAGGCCATCTTGCGGCGGCGCACGGCCAGGTTCGCCTCGCGATACAGGCGATAGACCTTCTTGTGGTTCACGGTCTGATACTCCGGGCGCAGCAGGTCGTGCAGGCGGCGATAGCCGAACCTGCGGCGCACCTGCGCCGGTTCGATGATCCTGGTCGTCAGCGCCTGCGTCGCAGGTGCCGGCACAGGCGGGTGGCGAAAGGCATCCCGGGACAGCCCCGCAAGGCGGCAGGCTCGTCGCTCGCTCACGGCCAAAGCCTCGAGCATGCGGCGGACCGCCTCGCGCTTGCGTTGCGGGGCTAGTGCCCTAGCTGGCGCAAAACTTGGCGGAACGCTTCGGCCGGGACTCTGCCTTCCAGACTCCCGCCGCTGCCAATTAGCTTGAAGTCAAAACCGATAGCGGCAGCCTGCAGAAAGTCGCGTTCTGACATCCGGATTGCGCCGGTTTCATATAGCGAACAGCCATTAGAGCATCCCGCCACGGCTTCCTTGCCTATGACATATTGAAAGCGCTTCCCATGCGACCACGCCTCGCGAAAAAACCGCCAGCCTAAGCCGGTCGCCAAATGCTCTATGACAACACTGTATCCGTTGACGTTTGAAAATCCGGCCGTGACGTGCACGTTATGCAAAATCCCGCTTTGGATAGCGAACCGGGAAGAATGAACAATCGTCTTGCCCGTATGCGCGTCATGCAGGGTTCCGGGTTGCGTTTGGCACGCGCTAAGGGTGACAGCAGCAGCGATAGCAAAGGCGATATATCTCATGCGAAAAGCTCGACTCCAGACATACGGAGTCGAGCTTAATCATAATCGCTTGCGCGAATCTTGTCAGACTCGAGACACGATAGAGTCTAGACGATGCGCAATTATAATAAGTCTTTGGTCAGAAGATATGCGAGAGTAAACACGACAATCAACTTAATATCGCCCCCCTTCCATATTAGAACAATCGCCTTGATTGCGAGCCCTATGGCATACGCTATGCGCATTCATGTTCCCCGTCATTGGACATAACATTTATATACTCTTCAAATACAAGGTGCAAGCAAGGAACCCCGCAAACATACCCTTCAATCAACCATCCGTCACCATCCATGACTTGCTCGCGAAAAATGTCAGCGTCATCACCTTGCAAGAAAACGGATTCCGTTCGGCCATCTATCACCTTGCGCCTAAGCGTATAAGCGGCGCCATTCCCGTGCGACTCCAGAACCCAACCTTCATGATCATAAATAATGACAGTGTTGGGTTAACTCATGACCGGATCCCCTTCAGACGGGCCTTCGACCAGGATGATTTCAACATGCCACCACCGCCCAATCCGCTTCCGTCATCTTCGTGGACATGCCGACCTCCAGAATCAGTCGGCAATCCATGAATCACACTGGATTCCTTCGCGGAATCCTCAGGCCAATACCTGAGTCAATTCGTCCACACGGCCTAGCGTTTTACCCCGAAGCCGATCTTCAGCGCCTCGATGTCCGGGTGCGTCTCCGCCAGCAGCCGCTTCAGGCGGCTGTTCTCCGACTCCAGCTCCTTCAGGCGCTTAGCATCATCGGCCTCCATGCCGCCGTACTTCGCGCGCCAGGCATAGAAGCTGGCCGGGCTGAAGCCATGCTGCCGGCCCAGCTCCGACACCGCCATCCCGGCCTCGGCCTGCTTGATGAACCCGATGATCTGTTCCGTGGTGAATCGACTCTTGCGCATGTCCGTCCTCTCTGGATGACGGACTCTACCTGGCTTCGAGTGGTACGGCTCGGTGGGGGCAGGTCACGCCATCGCGATTGAGCAATCGACGGTGGCGGGCCTTGAGGCGCAGCTGGAGATGTTCCGGCGTCACCACCCGGACTCGCCGGTGCTGGCCGACAGCGGCCAGCGGTTTCGGGACGGCAAGCCGAAGGACCTGGCGCGGCTCGCTTTCGAGCAGGCATTCGACAGGCATCTGAATGGCTTGCGTGCCGACGTGAACCCATTGGATCACCGCCATGACTGACGGTGGTGCCCAAGGCGGCCGTCAGACCAGCATTTTCTGGTTCCATAATATGTCTTATGCGCATTACCACGGTCATGGAAATTCCCGCTCCTGCGCGGCGCCCCGCCCCATCCAGGCACGCAAAAAACGACGGCCGCCTCCTTGGCGGCAGGGCTTTCAGCAGGCAGGTGTGCCGCAAGGCATATGCGACGTTCTGGGAGCTATGTCGCGGAGAGAACCACTGAGCCTAGAAGTGCAGGAACCCGTTTCCCGAACTGAGGTAGGCGTCGTACGGGATGAAGCCTCGGGCCTTGAGATCGGCGGCAATCGATTCCGCCTGCCTTCTCTCGTACGGGCCAATGATCAGCGCCCAGTAGCCCGTCCGCGTCTTCACGACATTGAACGTGGCCCATGGCAGGAGCTGTAAGTAGCGCTGCATGGGAAGCCGATCCGGGTCCAGATCACTTGCTAGCACGATCCAGCGGTAGCCAGGCGGCAGCTTCCCGTCTTGAACCGGCTCCAGCATGCCGTTGCCCGACGGCACGGGCACACCGACGTTGAACGCATACGCCGGGATGATCGCCAGCAAGGCAGCGATGAACACAGAGCACCAGATGGATCGCATGCCCCCCTTCCGGTTCCTCCAATCCGACGAAGAGTAAATAGCGCCACGTGTTGTGCCTATACCTTCTTTAGAGATAGCCCCTTACGCTTGTCGCTCGCACCCAAAACAATTCTCCCATTCGACAGTCATACCATATTCTATAATTGGAAATACAAAGAATATGGACACCTCCGGAAACTGGCGTGGCTGCCAGATTTATGATTCGCTTGTCCTTGCGGATGGAGGGGGGCTGACATGAAGGGGCAGGCGGGTTTCTGGGATTTCGAGCACAGCCTGGAGGCTCTGTCGGCGGAGGGCGATCCGCTGGAGCAGCTTGAGCGGACGGTTCGCTTCGAGCAGTTCCGCCCGGCGCTGACCGGGGCGGTGCGGCGCTCTGATCCCTCGAAGGGCGGCCGGCCCGGGTTCGATGTGGTGCTGAAGTTCAAGATGCTGGTGCTGCAAGGGCTGTACGGCCTGTCGCTGCAGCAAACGTGCTTTCAGGTGCGCGATCGCCTGACGTGGCTCCGGTTCTGCGGCCTGCGCCCCGGCGATGCGGTCCCTGACGCCAACACGCTGTGGGACTTCCGCGAGGCGCTGATCAAGGCCAAGTCGCTGGACCTGCTGTTTCATAAACTCGACCAGGCGATTTCCGATGCGGGCTATCTGGCCATGGGCGGGCAGATCATCGACGCCACCCTTGTGGCCGCCCCGCGCCAGCGCAACAGCGACGGCGAGAAGGAGGCCATCAAGGCCGGTCAGGTGCCGGAGGAATGGAAGAACAAGCCCGCCAAGCTGCGCCAGAAAGACCGGGATGCCCGTTGGACGGTCAAGTTCTCCAAGGCCAAGCCCAAGGAAGACGGAACGCCGCAGATCGACATCGCCATCCCGGTCTTCGGCTATAAGAGCCATATTTCCATCGACCGCCAGCACGGCATCATCCGCCGCTGCATCGTCACCGATGCTGCCGCCGCCGATGGCGCACGCCTGCGGGAGGGCTTGATCGACCCGAACAACACGGCCTCAGCCGTCTGGGCCGACACCGCCTACCGCTCCCAAGCCAATGAGGATTTCCTGCTCGCCCACGGCAAGGTCAGCCGCATCCATCGCAAGAAGCCGAAGGGAAGGCCGATGGCCAAGGCCACGGCGAGGGCCAATGCGGTGAAATCCAAAATCCGCGCCCGTGTCGAGCACGTCTTCGCCGAACAGAAGGATCGCATGGGGCTCTTCATCCGAACCATCGGCAAGGCCAGGGCCGAGGCGACGGTTACCCTAGCCAACATGGCCTACAACATGAAGCGGTGGTGCTGGCTGGAGAGAATGGCCTCCACGTGACCCCAACTGGGGGGCACCGGGGCAAAGCCCCCTTCAAAAGGCCAGGGCCGGAGCGGGAATAGCCCCTTCAAGCCCACCGCGATATCGAACCCAAAGCCTATAGGCCCGTGTGCGCCTCTCAAAAGCAGGTTTCCGGAGGTGTCCATATTTCCAATTTCAATCAAATCAAATTTTGCACAACGATCAATATATTTAATAAGTCCTGAGGCGGCACGGAAAGTGTCATGCAGCGCTTTGTGCCCGTCGAGCCCTTCATGAGCATAGCTGTTGAGGAACTGACGCCCCTGACATACCCACCGCGACGTTCTTGACTTCGCCCAGTACTTCCCGGCTGTTGCAGGAAGGCAGCCAGCCGAGTTTCCGCAGGAAGATGCGACTGTTGCCCTGATCGAACTCGATCTACATCAACGCGGGGCCGCAGAAACCGCGCTGACCCACGCTCGTAGCCCTCCTTCTTCAACACCGGCGCCCTATTGGAGACAAATCGGTTTGCGCGAGCGAAGCGACGCATTTGCCGACCCTTGAGGCCACCGTCGCTGTCAACACGGACGTTTCCGCCGAGATCGTGCGCGAGGTTGCGGACATCACGAAGGTCTTCATTGTCACCAGCTCCCTGACATAAGGAGGAAACGATCGCTTTCATGGTTGGCCGACATGACGCCGCGCGGCGTAGATCGACACGAACGCGAGGCTCAAGGCGAGCACGGCAACGACGCCGTCTGCATGCTGTTCGTCGAGGCGGTATCGCATCCGGGCGACTTTATCCCTCGTCTCGGGAACCTCCAGGCGGGGCGCTTGCCGGGCCGTGCGCAATTCTTGCCCGATCCTGCGAGGAGGGTTTTTTCCGCAGGCGGCGTCCCCATATGGTGCGCAACGCTGGCCGGACCCCGGAGGGACGTAATGGATGCTCTCAAGGCGGCAGTAAGGGATTATGCTGCCCTTCACGCCAATCTCGACGGGCTTGCAGCAACGCCCATTCCGGGGCTGAGGATGATGTGCGTGGCGACGCCGCGCGGCGATCTGCACTCCGTTTACCGACCGCTGGTTTGCCTTGTCCTGCAGGGGGCGAAGCTCATGACAGTGGGCCAGGAGCAGCGCATCGTCTCGGCGGGGCAATCGGTCATCGTGAGCGCCGACATGCCGGTCGTCGGCCGCATCGTGCAGGCGAGCCAGGAGAAGCCCTATCTCGCCGTGGCCGTCGAGCTGCGCATGGGTCTCCTGGCCGAGCTCGCCGCGCAGACGGGCGGCGGCCCTCCTTCACTGCCCGGAACGCGCACCCTCTTTACCGAAGATGCGAGCGCGCTCGTTCTCGACTGCGCCTTGCGCCTGATGCGGTTGCTGGATCGCCCCGATGCGGTGCCGATCCTGCACGAAGGAATCCTGCGGGAGCTGCACTACTGGCTTCTGTCCGGCCCGCATGGTGAGGTGCTGCGCACCCTCGCCGACCCGACCAGCTACGCCAGCCGCCTCGGCGCCGCCATCGCCATCCTGCGGCGGGACTATCGCTCACGCATCCGCGTCGAGCAGCTCGCAGCGGCGGCGAACATGAGCCTCACCGCCTTCCACCAGCATTTCAAGCGCCTGACGTCGCTGTCTCCAGGCCAGTACCAGAAGCGGCTGCGGCTCATCGAGGCGCGCCGTCTCATGCTGGAGGAAGGCTGCACGGCCACGAGTGCCGCCTTCGAGGTCGGTTACGAGAGCGTGTCGCAGTTCACACGCGAATACGGCCGCCTCTTCCAGGCCCCGCCCAAGCGGGACGCGCTGCGAATGCGCCGACGGGCACTCGTCACACGCGCGCCAGACGCGCGCGAGGTGGCCTAGCCGTCGCCGCGCGAGGCCGCTGCTGCATCACACGCTTCAGGCCCCTTGCTTCTGCGCAAGCCGGCATCGGCGGTAAGGCCAGCTTGCGGCTGGACTTCAGCAGGTGGCACGACCCCGGCCTGCTTCAGGGTGCGCTCCAGCATCTGCGCGTCGATCGGGCGTCCGCCAAGCCACTCGGCCACGAGGCCCGAAGCGAGGCAGGCCGCCAGCATCGGCAGCGTGAGGGCGTAAGCGCCCGTGAGCTCCACGACCAGGACGATGCCGACGGCCGGGCCAGAACGGAGGCGGAGAACAGGGGCGCCATGGCAACGACGCCGAAGGAGGTCGCAAGCGGCTTTCGGCGGCCTCATGGAACAGGCCGCTGCTTCTTGCCCTGTGTTCTTGCGCACGGACGGCAGGCTTGCCGCGCGCAAATGTGCCTGCGCCTTGTTGGCGGCGTTGCGGCCTTGCTATGACTCTCGCCTGGCGGCTGCGGCCGCATTATCCAAATGCAGATGCGCCTCGTCATGGTGACCAAGGATTGGCTCGAGCGCTCGCCGGATCTGTCGCTCGACGCACTGAGCCGGACCTTCGGCACCGGGCGGCGCTATCTGCAACGGATCATCCTCGATGGCTACGGCGCGACGCCCAAGATGCTCGCCGTGAAGTACCACGCGCTGCGCGCCGCGGCCATGATGGCCGTCGAGCGTCACGGCATCGATGCCAGGGCGTCTGCGGGGCTATGCCGACCAGTCCCACCTCCGCCGGAACTTCCGCTTCATCCGCCCGTCGCTTTCCTGTGGGACCAGGCGAAGCCTGCAGCGCGCACACGGACGGGCCGATACCGCGCCTGTGCCGCGCGCCCGCTGGCGCTGTGGAGCTGAACGCCTTGGTGGGGCAATTCCGATTTGTTCAAGACTTCGCCGTCCCAGACGGCAATGTCCAGATGAAGCCACAGCGCGTCGGAGAAGACCAACCGTGACGAGAGCCTTTGCATTGACTGCCGCCGTTCTTGCCATCGCCGTGAGCCTCGGCGCGGGATCCGTATCCGCCAGGGACGGCTATTACGAAGAAGCGCTTTCCAAGGACATGGCCGGCGCCAAAGACCACCCATGGACGGGGCGCTATGGTGGCTCGACCCTGCTCCTGCAGAGCACCGCCGCTTTCGATGAGCTGACGCTGCCGGCAGGGCCGGCCGAGTTCAAGGGCGATAAACGCTTCACGAAGACCGTCAGGGCCGAGGGCCAGGTGACGCGCACGGTGTATGCAGTGCCGCCCGGCCGCTCGACGCTCGAGGTCATCCGCAACTTCGAGGAGCATCTGCGCGGACAGGGCTTCGGCGTCGTCTTCAGCTGCTCCGGCACCGATGAGTGCGGCCAGCCCTTCAAGGAGCTGAAGTATCACTGGAACAACAAGGCTTCGCACGTCAGCGGCGGCGCCGCCTCGAGCGCCCGCGGGCGCCTGTCGCCTGCCGTGTTCGACGGAGACCGCGACATTCGCTATGCCCTGCTCAGCAAGGGCGAAGGGCCGGATGCCGCCTATGTCGCGCTGTTCGTCGCACGCAGCGAGGGCGGCTCCCATGGCGACATCTCCAAAGCGCTGACGGGCTATGTCCTGGCACTTGTGGAGGTGGTCCAGCCCGGGGTGATGGAGCAGCGCATCGAGACGGTGAAGAGCGAGGCCATCGCGGCCGGGCTGCAGAACAAGGGGGCAGTTGCGCTCTACGGTCTCTTCTTCGACACCGACAAGGCCGAGCTCAAGCCTGAGTCGGAGCCCCAGCTCGCCGAGATGGTCCGCTACCTCAAGACGAGCAAGGCCAAGGTCTATGTCGTCGGCCATACCGACAGCCAGGGCAAGCTCGACTACAACCTTGACCTGTCCGACCGGCGCGCCAAGGCGGTGGCTGCGGCGCTCGTGGCCCGTGGCGTCCCGGCCGGGCAGATGCTGGCCCGCGGCGTCGGGCCCCTCGTGCCGGCGGCTCCGAACAGCGACGAGGCAGGTCGCGCCAAGAACCGGCGGGTCGAGCTCGTGCTGCAGTGACGGGAGGCGCCATGCGCGGCAGCCTCCTCGCCATTGCTGCCGCTGCCGCGCCTTGTGCCGTCACGACCCCTGCGGGCGCCGCCAAGCCAGCGCTCTGCCACGCGCCTGCGGCCCAGCGGGAGGCTAGCGCAGCTCGACGGAAAAATCCTGCTCCAGCACCACGGCGCCGTCGCGCAGCACCCGGTAGCTCGCCGCGTATCGCCCGGGCAGCCAGCCCTCGGGCGGCCGCTTTCGGCCCGTGTAGAGCAGGGTCTGGGCTTGGCTGCGTGCCGTCGGCTTCGCCTTGTTCTCGGCGATGACGCGCCCCTCCGGATCCTTGACGACGAGATGCTGGATGTCCCCCGCCTGCAGGCCGATGGCGCGGATATAGGCGACGAGCGCCTCGGCCGCGGGATCGGGAGCCGGTGCGGCCCGCTCCTCGACCATCTGCATCGTGACGGGCCCCGATGCGAAGCCGTGGTTGACGACGGCGCGCGGGCGATAGGCGAGGCTCGCCTGCAGCGCCGGCGCCCACAGGCTCGTGCCGCCACCGCAGGCACCGGGCGGCGCATCGACGGCAAAGGGATCGACCACCCGCCCCGCGTGGCGGACGGTGAAATGGACGTGCGGATACTGGCTGAGGCCGGAAAGGCCGACGCGGCCAACAGGCTGCCCCGCCTTCACCGTCTCGCCCGGCTTGAGCCGCAGGCTGCCCTTCGCCAGATGGCAGTATTGCGTCTCCCATCCCCCGCCGTGGTCGATGACAAGGCCGTTGCCGCATTCCATGCCCTCGACGGAGGACTTGTCGCTGCCGCTCACCGGCGCGTCGGCCATGCCGTCGCGCTGCCTGAGAACGCGCCCGTCGGCCGCGGCGAGCACATCGACTCCGGCGCGCTGCGCGGCCATGTCCGGCAGGCGGAAATCGATGCCGTTGTGGCCATCCTGCGCGCGGGTGCCGCACATGTAGTCGCGCGCGCCGGGCGAGGACGGATCAACGTCGACATAGGTCTGGATGAAGCAGTCGCGGCCGATTTCGCAGGCGAGCGGCAGCTGCAGCACCGGCCGCTCCGCCGCGCCCGCAGCGCTCGCCGCGGCGAGCGCCAGCAGCGCCGCCGCAATGCGCAGCCGCAGGTCAGGCGTCGTGCGGTCGCTCATCGTTTGCGCCTCCCGCCGTGGACAGGCGCCCCTGCGACAGACGGGCCGAGTCCCTTCCTCCCCGCCTGAAGGGCGACATCGTGAGAATGTAGAGCAGGAAGAACTCGACCTGTCGATTGATGCCGAGCTTGAGCATGATGCGTTTCGTGTAGGTTCTGACGGTCGCCTCGGTGAGGCCGAGCGCCAGGCCCATGCGCGATGGCGGCTGGCCGCACAGCACGCAGGCCACGATCCGCTCCTCCGCCCATTTCAGGCCGAAGGCCGATGCGATGCGCCTCGCGCCTGCGGCTGGATCGACCTGGGGCACAACGAGGAGGAAGCGGTCGTCCTCCTCCATCCAGGCCGGGCCGATCCAGGCGAAGGCGAAAGCGCCACGCTCGGTCGACAGCGGCACAACCATCGTCGGCGGGATCCGCTCCGGCTGCGCCGTCGCCGCGTCGGCGAGGGCCTGCAGAAGCTTCCGCGTCACTGTGTCGTTCGTGCCGCAGAGGATGCCACCGCCCAACTGGAGCGGGCCGTCCTTGAGCAAGTAGTCGCGCCCGGCATCATTGGTCCTGAGCAGGCGCAGGCTGCCGTCGACAATGAAGGCCGGGAAGATGAGCTCGTTGAGGAATGCGGCCACGCCGTCGTCCGGCCGGCGCCGGGGCGCGTGCTGCGTGGCCGTCCAGATGGCCCGCACGGCCCGGGCGGTGCGGTCGAGCTCCACAGGCGCCAGAGGCGCGGCGAGCCAGCCCGAGAGAAAGACGACCTCGAGGCTCTCTCCCACATGCGTGCTTCCGGCCAGCCCCTGCGCCCCGACGGAGGGCGCCGGCCCCAGGATGGCTGCCGCCAAGGCGTTTCCCGCGCTAATGCAGCGCAGCGCCGCACCGTTACGCTGCAGGCCGAGGGCGAACTGCCGCATGGCCCCGACGGCGACGGCATCGTCGGCCACCGGCCCGAGGGTCACCACATCGGCGACGAGGCCAGTCGCCTGCGACACCAGCGCAACGCAGCAGCGCTCGCAACCGAGCAGGTCCATCACCGCCCGGCCGAACACCTCGGCCGACACACGCATCGTCCGCACGGACTCGCGCGGCGACGGCTGCCCACCGTCTCGATGGGCCTCTGCGGGCCCCTTGAGGAGCAGCTCGGCCCTGGAGAGTATGAAATCGCTCTTGCTCTGGCCTCCGGACTCCTTTGTTGCTTCCTGCATGGGCGCCCTCCGACGCTACTACCTGGCCCCCCCAGAAAAACTGCTCAACTTTCCCTGAAAGCACGCTCGACGCGCAGCATCAGCGGCGTCAAAAGATACTCCATGAACGTCCGTTGCCCCGTTTCTATGAAGATCTGGACCGGCATGCCCGGCTGAAGGGTCTCGAGATAGGGCCTCGTTTCCGGATCTGCGACCAGTTCCACCTCGATCTTGTAGAACAGCGTGTTCGTCTTGGGCTCTAGCAGTGCATCGGCCGAAACCGTCGTCACCGTCCCGGCGAGCATGGGCGCGCGTCGGGAATTGAAGGCGAGAACGCGGATGCGTGCAGGCTGGCCTGCCCTCACCTCGTCGCGGTCGGCCGGGCGGACTTCGCCCTCGACGCTGAGGCGGTCGGCCACCGGCACGATATCGAGCAGCGTCTCGCGCGGGCCGAGCGTCGCGTTGAGATCGCGCGTGTTGAGGCCGACGACGATGCCGGTTTCCGGCGCCCGCATCTCGCTCTGGACGAGCATGTCGCGCGCGGCGGCGATGCGGTGCCTGGCGTCGGCGATCTCTTCCCGCACAATGTGCCGCTGCTTGGCGATGGCCTCAAGCCAGTCGTAGCGGAGCTGGCGCCGCCGCTCGGTCAGCTCGGCGATCTTGCCCCTCGACTGGGCGATCGAGGCGGCGTTGGTCTCAATCTGGGTCCGGGCTTCCACCTCGGCGCGCTTGAGGGCGAGGAGACGGGGCTTCCTCGCCAGGCCCTTGGCGAGCAGGACCTCCGAATCCCGGATCTCGTCCCTCAGATAGGCCAGCTGCTGCCGCAGCCCGTCCGAGCTCGTCTCGAGGCCGCGGATCGCCTCCTCGAGCTGGCGCACCTGCTCGTCGATCACCCTTGTCTGGCCTGCGAGCGCGGCGGCCCGCGCCGCGAATTCCGCAAGCTGGGCCTGGATCGCCGCCTGCGCCTCGGCGCGCGTGGCCGCGGCGGCGGTCAGCTCCTCCGGGAAGGATACGGTGTCGGCACCCGCCTCCTCGGCCGCGAGGCGCGCCTCCATCGCAAGATCCGCGAAGAGCTTGGTCTCGAGCACGCCGAGGTTGGCCTCGATCTGCGTGGTGTCGAGCTTCGCCACGAGCTGGCCGCGCTCCACCCGCTGGCCCTCATGCACGAAGATCTTGTCGACGATGCCGCCATGGAGGTGCTGGACAGGGCGCCGCTTCGACAGGACCTTGACGACGCCCGGCGCCATGACAGCGCTGCTCAGGGGCACGGTCGCGCTCCAGGCTCCGAAGCCGCCGAACAGCAGGATGCACAGAAAGCAGCCCCAGGCGACCAGCCTGCGCGTCTCGGAGCGCGGCTCATCGAGCGCGACAGCCGGCCTGACGCCCATGACCTCGGCCCCCGTCGCCGGCCGCCGCTCACCCACCACCGTCGGCGTCCACCGACCACCGGAACCGTCGAGCTGCTGCATCGGCCCTCCTCCCGGCTCAAGACCCCGCCCCGCTCTGCGCCGGCTTCATGGACCGGACGGTGGCGGATCTCGACATGGACTGCGGCATCACCTCCCCCGGCACGCCGAAGGCGACCTGGGTGCCATCGCGCAGGAACAGGATGAAGTCGGCGACGGTCAGCAGCCGCGGGCGGTGCGAGGCGACGAGCACGGTGGCGCCGCGGGCCTTGGCCTCGCGGATGGCGTGGCAGAGCGCCTCCTCTCCCTCGTGGTCGAGATTGGCGTTGGGCTCGTCGAGCAGGATGAGGCGCCTTTCGCCGAAGAAAGCGCGCGCGAGGCCGATGCGCTGGCGCTGTCCGCCGGACAGCTTGCTGCCGTCGCGGCCGATCTCGGTCTGGTAGCCACGCGGCAGGGACAGGATCATGTCGTGGGCATTGGCGAGGAGGGCCGCCCGGACCACATCGGCATCCGTCGCGGTCTCGTCGAAGCCAGCAATCGCCTCGGCGACGGTGCCGCCCATCAGCTCGGCCTCCTGTGGCAAGTATCCGACATAGCTGCCGAGCTGGTCGGGGTCCCACTGGTCGAGGGAGGCCCCGTCTAGGCGGATGATGCCCGTGGTCGGCCGGGCGAGCCCCGCGATCATGCGCAGCAGCGTGGATTTTCCGGCGCCTGTCGGCCCGATGATGACGACGACGCTCGCCGGCGGGCAGGAGAAGGTCACGCCGGCGAGGATCGGCCGGCGGACCTCGCCGGTACGGAAGACGAGGCCCTGCACGCCGACGGCGCCGGAGGGCGGCGGCTGCAGGGTCCTGCGCGGCTCGGCGAAGACGGAGGCGACAGCGGCCCGCACGCGCGTCCAGGCATCCCGCGCTGACATCAGGGGCCGCCAGGCGGCCACCAGATGCTCCATCGGCGCCAGCGTGCGGCTGATGATGATCGAGGAGGCGATCATGCTGCCGGGCAGCACCTCGTTCTCCAGCACCAGCCAGGCACCGACGGCGATGGCGGCGACCTGCAGCGCCAGCCGGATCATGCGGGCGATGGAGGCGACGGTGGCCACCCGTTCGCTCGCCCTGACGACCGGCGCCAGCGCCTCGTTGTTGAGCCGCAGGAACTCCCGCACGGCGCCGGTTCGCCAGCCCATCACGCGGATGAGGTTGGCGTGCCGGATGATGCTGTCGAGCGTCGTCTGCGCGAGGCCGGCGGCCGCCTTCGCATTGTCACGCTCCGCCCGCGCGATGCGCTGGCTCACCAGCGCGAGGACGGCGATGACCGCCGCGCCGGCGAGCGCGATGTGCCCGTAGTAGGGGTGGATCAGGTACAGAACCACGATGAACCCCGGCAAGAAGGGCGCGTCGATCAGCATGGGAATGGTGTTGCTCGACAGCAGGGTCCTGAGCTCGCGCAGCCGCACGATGTCGTGGGTGCCGCCCTCCGAGCGCCGCGCCGGATCGGTGATCGCAGCCTTGAGAACGAGCGGGGCGAGGTTCTGCTCGAACCTGACGGCCAGACGGCCGAGGAGTCTGTCGCGCAGCACGTCGAAGGCGGCGCCGAAGCCGAGGGCCCCGAAGGCGAGCGCCGTGAGGGCAAGGAGCGTCTCGATGCTGCCGCTCGTCAGCACCCTGTCGAAAACCAGGATGGCGAAGAGGGGCAGGATCAGCAGCAGTGTGTTGATGACGACGCTGAAGACGACGGCCCAGACGAAGACGCCGCGATCCGGGATCGCGCCGAACAGCGACGCGAGGCTCTCCGGACGGTCCTTGCCAGTCGCCAGCCTTGCCGATACTCGCGGCATGCGCCCTCCGACAGCGGACAGCATAGACGTCTTACGCCAGCGACAGGCTCGCTGCCGCCGCGCTCTGCGTACCAGCCAGCCCTCGGGGCGCCGGAGAAAAACACCCTCCTCCGCCCCGTCCACCGCTGTCTCGACCGCGGCGAGGTTACGGAACCGCGGCGGGGAAAAAAATCCCCATTTGGGGACGAAAAGTTTGTCACGGGGACTTCCGACCACACGGTCCCGCACTCGCGCCACCGGCTCCGCCGAGCGCGCCGGCGCCTAGGCCGTTCGCTTCACCGGGGCAACGATGCACGGCCCCTTCCTCAGCGTTGCTTTTCATTTCTGACATTGGCGGGACAGGCTGCTGCAACGGAGCCCGAAGCGCGGCGCCCTCGCGCTCCGCACCCCGAAGGTTCGATGGCGATCGCATCATTGCCAGGCGCGCAAGGAAAGGAGCGGCGGCGCTGGCCGTCGCTCCTCGTGTTGCAGCCCCGGGACGAAAGGTCAGACGATTGCGATGGCGGTGTAGCCCGCGTCGTCGTTGATCTCGTCGATGGAGGTGTAGGGCGTGGCACCGCCGGTCACGCCGTCGAGCTGGATCGTGCCGAAGCCGAAGTCGAGCGTGGTGTTGGTGCCGTCGTCGTCGACGACCACGGTGGCTGGGTCGAAGCCGGCCGGCGCGTCGATGACCACTTCATCACCATCAGCGAAGCTCAGGTCCGTGATCTCGTCGTCGCCGAAATCGACACCCGTGTCATCGCCGAAGTTGAAGGTGTCGGTGCCCGCCCCGCCGGTCAGCACGTCGTCACCCTCGCCGCCGTCGAGCGTATCGGCGCCATTGCCGCCGTCGAGCGTATCGTCACCGGCCTCGCCGTAGAGCTCGTCGTTGCCATTGCCGCCAAAGAGCTCGTCGTTGCCATCGCCGCCCGTCAGCGTGTCGCTGTCGTTGCCGCCGACGAGCGTATCGTCACCAGCGTCCCCGGCAAGCGTGTCGCTGCCGTTCCCGCCGCTCAGCTCGTCGTCGCCATCGCCGCCGCTCATGATGTCGGCGCCGTCACCGCCGTCCATCACGTCGTCGCCCGCGTCGCCGTTCATGGTGTCGTCGCCGGCGCCACCTTCCATGAGGTCGCTGCCGTCATTTCCGTTCATGACATCATTGCCGTCGCCGCCGGCGAGGGCGTCGTTGCCGGCGCCACCGTTCAGCTCGTCGTCGCCCGCTCCGCCGTTGAGCGTGTCGTCACCGGCGCCGCCGTTGAGGATGTCGTTGCCGTCGTCACCGTTCAGCGTGTCGTCGCCGAGGCCGCCGTTGAGCGTGTCGTCACCCGCCCCGCCGAACAGCGTGTCGTCGCCGAGCCCGCCGTTCAGTGTGTCGACGCCGTCACCACCGTCTATCCAGTCGTCGCCCGCTCCGCCGTTGAGCGTGTCGTCGCCCGCCCCGCCGAACATCGTGTCGTTGCCGGCCCCGCCGGCGAGGGTGTCATTGTCGTCGCCGCCGTCCAACCAGTCGTCACCGGCGCCACCGATGAGCTCATCGATGCCAGCGCCGCCGGAGATAAAGTCGTCTCCCGCGCCGCCGCTGAGGGTATCGTTGCCGTCACCGCCGTCGATCGTGTCTGCGCCTGCCCCGCCGAGGGCGATGTCGTCACCGGCACCGCCCAGGATGACGTCGGCTCCGGCACCACCGTTCAGCGTGTCGTTGCCCTCGCCGCCGTCGAGCAGATCGTCGCCCGGGCCGCCGTTCAGAACGTCATCACCCTCGAGGCCGAGCAGGATGTCGTTGCCCGAGAGGCCCGTGATCGTGTCTGCCAGGGCGGTACCGACAAGAATAGGATTGTCGACGCCGTTGTCGTTACCAAGTGTTCCGACGATATCAGCCATGGTCATACTCCATCGTTCAGGACGAGCCTGCGATGAGCGCGCTGTTCTTATTGTGGTGCATTGACTGCTTGCGCGTACCAGGCCCCGATCCGAGGGGTTCGCGCCGTGAAGAGCTTGGGGAAGCTAGCGAGCGTCCGGAAAGGATACAATCCCCAACTGGAGACAAAAAAGCAGCCTCGCCGCGCCGGCCGGTGTCCGGGCACGCAGTTTCAGCCGCGCGGTTGGAACATTTCCCGCCCGGGCGATTGTGGCCCTCGCACCGCCTCCGGGGAGCGTCGCGCCGGTTCTGCCCGCGGCGCGGTGCCTGCCTCCGCACGTCGCCTACAGGTTCAGTGCCGCCTTCAGCGACGGGCTCGTGCGCAGGCGCAGGTCGAGATCGGCCTCGATGTGGTCGATGTGGCTGACGATGAGGGCCGCGGCCGCCTTCGCGTCGCGCCTCTCGAGCGCATCGACGATGGCGTCGTGCTCGTCGTGGCCGCAGCTCGAGGCACCGGTGCGTCCGTAGAGCGCGATGACGAGCGACGAGCGGGCAACCAGCTCCTCCATGAAGCGCTGCAGGATGGCATTGCCCGCGACGGCGGCGAGCAGCAGGTGGAACTCGCCCGAGGCCTTGATCTCAGCACGCCGTGCCTCCGGCCCGCGCGCGTGCATGTGCCGGCGCTCGGCGGCGAGGTGTGCCCTGAGACGCGCAACATCGCCGGCCGTTGCCCGCTCCGCCGCGGCCGTGACGATGCCGGGCTCGATCAGCCGCCGCGAGGCGAAGACCTGGCGCGCCTCCTCCGGCGAGGGGTTGGCGACGAAGGCGCCCCGGTTGCGCTCGATGCGCACCAGCCCCTCGAAGGCGAGCATCTGCAGGGCCGCGCGCGCCACCGTGCGGCTTACCTCGAACAGCCCGCCCACCTCGCTCTCGGAGAGTTTCGTGCCCGGCGCCAGACGGTGGTCGACGATGGCGTCGCGCAGCCGGTCGCGGATCGCCTGCGTCCGGTCCTCGCCCGCCGGTTGCCCGCCGGCAGATGTCGAATCGATGAGGCTCATGCCCGTTTCATCCGCATGGGGCCTTGGTTCTAGCGCCAAACGCGCCAAAGGGAAGCTCAGATTGACAACAGTCCTGACAAAAATTGCATACGATATTTTCATTCGATCGGCGACGATTGCCCGCAATTTGTGCAGGCACGGATCCCCGCCTCCCCTGCGCCCTTCGCACCCGCAAAAAACGTGAGCCCTGCCAGCACCTTGGAGCTGCGGCCGGCAGTTGGCACGCGGGATGCTTCGTTCCCTGCAGAAGGGGAATGCCGCATGAGCAAAGCTGCCGCCATCGACATCGCTTCCGTGTCCAAGGTCTACGGAACGCTGACTGCCGTTCACTCCATCAGTCTCAAGATTCCCGCGGGCAGCTACTGCTGCCTGCTCGGCCCGTCCGGCTGCGGCAAGTCGACGACGCTGAGGATGATCGCCGGGCACGAGCGAATCTCCTCGGGAGACATCCGGCTCGGCAATACGGTCGTCACCGACCTGCCGCCCGCCCGGCGCGGCACGGCCATGATGTTCCAGTCCTACGCCCTGTTTCCCCATCTCGATGTGGCAGACAACGTCGCCTTCAGCCTCAAGATGAAGGGCGTGCCGAAGGATGAGCGCCGTGCCCGTGCGCTCGAGATGCTGAAGCTCGTGCGGATGGAGGCCTATGCCGACCGCAAGCCGGCCCAGCTCTCGGGCGGCCAGCAGCAGCGCGTGGCGCTGGCGCGCGCGCTGATCACCGATCCCGAGGCACTGCTGCTCGACGAGCCGCTGTCGGCGCTCGACCCGTTCCTGAAGATCAAGGTGCGGGCCGAGCTCAAGAAGCTGCAGAAGGAGCTCGGCATCACCTTCGTCCACGTCACCCACAGCCAGGAGGAGGCGATGGCGCTCGCCGACCTCATCGTGGTGATGAACGAGGGCCGCATCGAGCAGGCAGCGCCTCCGCGCACCATCTTCGAGCGCCCGGCCACCGCCTTCGTCGCCCGCTTCATGGGTGATCACAACGTCATTTCGGGCCGGGTCGTCGACGCGCGGGACGGCGCGGTCACGGTCGAGGTCGCCGGCGGCGGCCGCTTCCGCGCCGTGGGCCGCCCGCGGCAGGACGGGCAGGCGGACATCGCCGTGCGCACGGACCGGGTGCGCCTCGGCGAGGAGCCGGCTGACGGCCTCGGCTTCACCGGCATCATCACCAATGTCGAATACCGCGGCGCGACGGTGAAGCTGACGGCGAGCGGCGCCGGCATCGAGGATTTCACGGCAATCGTCGGCGATGGCGCTTTCTTCGCCAAGCCGGTCACGGTGGGCGAGGCGGTTCCGTTCGCCTGGAGTGCCGAGGACGCGATCGTCCTCGGTCGGCTCGATTCCTGAACCGACAACCAAGCCAGCAACAATCACAAAGAGGGGATGAGGCCATGACGAAGACGACAAGGGACAAGCGCGGCATCTCGCGCCGCACGCTCCTGAAGACCGGCGCCGCCGCGGCGGGCCTCGCCGCAGGCTCGGGCGCGATCACCGGCTTCCCGACGATCTGGGCGAAGAACCCGATCACGCTGCGCCAGTTCGGCACCGGCGTGTCGAACCTCAATGCCATTGCCGAGAAGTGCAAGGAGGACCTCGGCATCACGCTGGAGATGACGGCGATGGATTCGGACGCCGCCGCGCAGCGCGCCGTCACCCAGCCTGACTCCTACGACATCGCCGACGTGGAGTACTGGATCGCCAAGAAGGTCTTCCCGGCCGGCGTCCTTCAGCCCATGGACGTGTCGCGCATCAAGTACTTCGACAAGATCGTACCGCTCTTCATCACCGGCAAGCTCACGCCCGACAGCATCATCGCCCAGGGCACGGCGCCGCATACGGTGGGCTTCGTCGAGGGGCCGGATTCGACCACCTTCGCCAAGGAGCCGACCGGCTGGCTGACGATGGTGCCGACCATCTACAATGCCGACACCCTCGGCATCCGGCCCGATCTCGTCGGCCGTCCGATCACCTCGTGGGCCGACATCATGGACCCGGCCTTCCGCGGCAAGACGGCGATCCTCAACATCCCGTCCATCGGCATCATGGACGCGGCCATGATCATGGAGGCCGCAGGCGAGATCAAATATTCCGACAAGGGCAACATGACGCGCGAGGAGATCGACAAGACCATCGACTTCCTCATCGCTGCCAAGCGCGCGGGCCAGTTCCGCGCCTTCTGGAAGTCCTTCGACGAGAGCGTGAACCTGATGGCCTCCGGCGAGGTCGTCATCCAGTCCATGTGGTCGCCGGCGGTGGCGGCCGTGCGCTCGCGCGGCATTCCCTGCGTCTACCAGCCGCTCAAGGAGGGTTATCGCGCCTGGGGCGGCGGCATCGGCCTCGCCAAGCACCTGAGCGGCGCCAAGCTCGACGCCGCCTACGAATACATCAACTGGTACCTCTCGGGCTGGGTCGGCGCCTATCTCAACCGCCAAGGCTACTACTCGGCCTGCATGGAGACCGCCAAGGCCTACATGACGGAAGACGAATGGGGCTTCTGGGTCGAGGGCAAGCCGGCCAAGGGCGACATCCTCTCTCCCGAGGGCAAGGTGATGGAGAAGGCCGGCGCCGTGCGCGACGGCGGCTCCTTCGAGGAGCGCATGGGCAAGGTTGCCTGCTGGAACTCCGTTATGGACGGGGACCGCTACATGGTCCGGCGCTGGAACGAGTTCATCGCCGCCTGATCCCATCCTCTCCGCCCCCGCCCCGCCAGGCGGGGGCGGCCTCGCGGATCCCAGTCGCGCCTTCAGGAGAGGAACGGCCGCATGGCCATCGCCGTCGAACAGCCCGCCGTTGCCCCGGCCCGCACCACCCGCGCGCGTCTCGCCTCCGTGCCGGGGCGGCTCGTCGCCTACCTGCAAGCGGCACCGCTCGCGCTCATCCTCGGCTTCTTCCTCCTCGCGCCGATCGTGATGATCGTGGTGGTCAGCTTCTGGGACTACGACTTTGCGCGGCTCTATCCCGATTTCATCCTCACCAACTATGTTGATACGCTCGGCTCCTGGGTCACCTGGCGCACCTATCTCAACACGCTGAAATATGCCGTCATCGTCTGGGCGCTGACGCTCTTCATCGGCTTCTGGGTCGCCTATTTCCTGGCCTTCCACGTGCGCAGCACGACAATGCAGACCGTGCTCTTCCTCGTCTGCACGGTGCCGTTCCTGACCTCAAACATCATCCGCATGATCTCGTGGATCCCGGTCTTGGGACGCAACGGCCTCGTCAATGCGGCGCTCCTCAAGACGGGGGTCGTCTCGGCGCCGGTCGAATGGCTGCTCTACTCCGACTTCGCTGTCGTGCTCGCCATGGTGCATCTCTACACGCTGTTCATGGTGACGCCGATCTTCAACACGCTCATGCGCATCGACCGTTCGCTCATCGAGGCCGCGCGCGATGCCGGCGCGAACGCCTGGCAGGTGCTGTGGAACGTTGTCCTGCCGCTGGCCAAGCCGGGAATGGCGATCGGCACCATCTTCGTCGTCACGCTGGTGATGGCCGATTTCATCACCGTGCAGGTCATGTCCGGCGGCCAGAGCGCCTCGGTGGCGCTGATGATGCGCAATCAGATGTCGCTGCTGCAGTACCCGGCGGCGGCCGCCAACGCCGTCGTGCTGCTCGTCCTCGTCCTCCTGATGGTGGCGGGCATCCTGCGCGTCGTCGACATCCGCAAGGAGCTGTGACATGCGCCGCGAACGACGCCCCGCCAGCTTCTGGATCCTCGCCGCCTTCTTCGCCCTGTTCGTCCTCTTTCTCTACGGGCCGCTGTCGGCGATCATGATCCTGTCCTTCCAGGGGCCCGATGGCGGCCTCACCTTCCCGCTCAATGGGGTCTCGCTGCACTGGTTCCGCAATCTCACCGAGCAGCAGGCGGTGGGCGACTTCGGTGGCTCCTTCCGCCGCTCCTTCACGCTCGGCCTCATGGTGATGGCAGCAACGGTCGTCGTCTCCCTGCTCGCCGGCCTCGCCTTCCGGCGCCGGTTTGTCGGGGCGACGCCCCTGTTCTATCTCACCGTCGCCAGCCTCGTGGTGCCGTCGATCATCATCTCGCTCGGCATCGGCGTCATGTTCCAGCAGATCGGGATCCACCCGTCCTGGTATGGCTCGGCCTTTGGCGCGCACCTCACCTGGACGCTTCCCTTCGGCGTGCTCATCATGTTCGCGGTCTTCAACCGCTTCTCGCCTTCCTACGAGGAGGCGGCGCGCGACCTCGGCGCCTCGCCGTGGCAGACCTTCCGCCATGTGCTCCTGCCGATGATCGCGCCGATGCTGGTCGGCGTCGGTCTCTTCGGCTTCACGCTGTCCTACGACGAGTTCGCCCGCTCGCTGATGACGGCCGGCACCTACAACACGCTGCCGCTCGAGATCTACGCCATGACGACCAACGTCACCACGCCGGTACTCTACGCGCTCGGCACGGTGACCACCCTCTTCTCCTTCCTCGTCATTTCCCTCACGCTCGCCGTCATTGTCTGGCTCGGGCGGCGCAGGGCACGTGCCTGAGGCATTGCCGGGAACCTCCCATGCATCTCCTCCTCGTCAATCCCAACACCACCGCCTCGATGACCGCCACCATCGCCGCGGCGGCGCGCGCAGCCGCCGGGCCGTCGACCGTCATCGAGGCCGTGACCTCCACCATGGGGCCTGCCTCGATCGAGGGCTATTACGACGAAGCGCTGGCGGTGCCGGGCCTCCTTGCCGAGATCGCGCGCGGAGAACGGGCGGGCGCCGCGGCGGCGATCATCGCCTGTTTCGACGACACGGGGCTCGATGCCGCCCGCGCCATGGCCACCATTCCCGTCATCGGCATATGCGAGGCCGCGCTCAGCCTCGCCTCCTTCCTCGCCCGGCGTTTCACCGTCGTGACGATGTCGCAGCGCTCGCTGGTGCCGGTCGCCGAACTTGTCCGCCGCTACGGCATGGAGCCGCGGGCCCGCGTGCGCGCGCTCGGCATCCCGGTTCTCGAGCTCGAAGATCCGGCATCCAGCGTCGTGGCAGTCCTGCGCGGCGAGATCGCCCGTGCGCTCGCGGAGGACCATGCGGAGGCGATCGTGCTCGGCTGCGCCGGCATGGCGGACCTCGCCGTCGCCCTGCGCGAGGAATTCGGTATCCCCGTCGTCGACGGCGTCGGGGCAGCCGTCAAGCAGGCCGAGGCGCTGGTGGCGCTGGGCCTCGCCACCGGCAAGCGCGGGGCCTATGCCCGGCCTGCCGTCAAGCCCTATGCCGGCCTCCTCGCCGGCTTCGGCCTGGAGGGCAAGGCGGTCGCCTGATGCAGCACGCGCCGACGATACGTCCCCTGACCCCTGCCGAGGTGGAGACGCTGGTCGACTGGGCGGCGCTCGAAGGGTGGAACCCGGGCCTTGCCGACGCCGCCGCCTTTCATGCGGCGGACCCGGAAGGCTTTCTCGGCGCCTTCGTGGACGGCACACTGGTGGCCGGCACCTCGGCCGTCGCCTACGGGGACAGCTTCGGCTTCATCGGGCTCTACATCTGCCGGCCCGGGCATCGGGGCAAAGGCTACGGCAAGGCCGTGTGGGACGCCGGCATGGCGCGGCTCGCCGGCCGCACCGTCGGCCTCGACGGCGTGCCCGCCCAGCAGGCCAACTATCGCAGCATGGGCTTCGCCCCCGCCTATCGCACGATCCGCTACAGCGGGCGCCTGGCCACGCCGCAGGCAACCTCCGCGGCCATTGCGCCGGTGACGACGGAGCTCATGGCTGCCGTCGCCGCCTTCGATGCCCCCTTCTTTCCGGCGCCGAGACGCGCCTTCCTCGACCTGTGGCTGCGCCCGCCGCATGTCGCCTTCGCGGCGACGGGCGGGGACGGCATTACCGGCTACGGCGTCGCCCGCCCCTGCCGTGACGGCTTCAAGATAGGCCCGCTCTTCGCCCGGGACGGTGCGACGGCGGAACGCCTGCTCGGTGCCCTCGCGGAGGCCTGCGGCGGCCCCGTCCATATCGACGTGCTGGAGACGGCCGGGGCATTCGCCGACTTCCTCGCCGGCGCAGGCCTGTCGCCGGGCTTCGAGACGGCCCGCATGTACCGCGGGCCGGCCCCGGCCATCGACATGAGCGGCGTCTTCGGCGTCACAACGCTGGAACTTGGCTGAGCCCGCGGCAGCTCACCAGTCTGCGGTCTCGATGACCTCCAGCGCCCGTTGCGCGAAGCGGCCGGCGAGCGGGCCGAGCCTTGCCGCCTCGGCCGACGCGGCATTGCCGGCGCGCGCCCGGTCGGCGATGCCGACGAAGATGACCGCGAAGCGGAAGAGCGCGAAAGCGACATGGAACCGCCGCAACGGCGCGGTCGGCACGGCATGGGCGAGGTAGTGTGCGACGAACTCCTCGCGCGACGGGATGCCGAGCGCCGCATGGTCGAGGCCCAGGATGCCGCCGTACTCGTCCGGCGCCGTGTGCCACGGCATGCAGCAAAAGCCGAGATCGGCCAGCGGATGGCCGAGAGTCGACAGTTCCCAGTCGAGAATGGCGACGACGCGGGGCTCCGTGGCGTGGAAGAGCAGGTTGCCCAGGCGGAAATCCCCGTGCGCGATCGCAACCGTCCCGTCGTCGGCCGGCAGGTTCTCCCTGAGCCAGGCCTCGACGCGCCCGAGCGCGGGAACAGGTTCGCCCGGCGAAGCGTGGAGTTGCTTCGACCAGCGTGCGATCTGCCGCTGGAAATAGTTGCCGGGCCGGCCGAAGTCAGCAAGGCCGACCTCCTGCGGGCGGACGGCATGCAGCCGCGCCAGCGCTTCGGCCATGGCGAGGTAGATGCCGCGCCGCTCCTCTCGCGCAAGGCCCGGCAGCGCGCAGTCGTGGAAGACGCGGCCATCGAGCCGCTCCATCAGGTAGAAGGGCGTGCCGAGGAGATCCGCCCCGGCGTGGTAGAGGATCGGCCGCGGCACCGGCACGCCCGTGTCCGCCAGCGCCTCGAGCACCCGGTATTCCCGGTCGACGGCGTGCGCGCCGGGCAGGATCGGCCCGTTCGGCTGCTTGCGGAGGACCATGCGCCGCTCGCCGAAATCCACGAAATACGTGGGGTTCGACTGCCCGCCGCTGATCCTGTCCAGGCTGAAGCGGTCGGCACTGCCGCCAAAGTGCTCGGCGAGAAAGCGCACCAGCGCAGCCGGCTCGAAGTCGACATTGCTAAGACAGGTCGGAGCCCTCTCCGTCATCGCCGCAGCTCCAGCGTTCAGGCGGTTCCGGCGGCAACCGCCGCCTCGGCGCGGAGCAGGAACTTCTGGATCTTGCCCGTCGCCGTCTTGGGCAGCTCGCCGAAGACGAAGCGCTTCGGCACCTTGAAGCCCGCGAGCCGTTCCCTGCAGAAGGCCGTCAGCTCCTCCGCCGTTACGGCCTCCGGCTCCTTGAGCTCGACGAAGGCGCACGGCACCTCGCCCCATTTGGGATCGGGCGCGGCCACCACGGCGGCGATGAGGACGGCGGGGTGCCGGTGCAGCACGTTCTCGACCTCAAGGCTCGAGATGTTCTCGCCGCCCGAGATGATGACATCCTTCGCCCGATCCTTGATCTCGATGCGGCCATCGCCATGCACCACCGCAAGATCGCCCGTGTGGAAGACGCCGCCTGCAAAAGCGCCGGCCGTCGCGGCCTCGTCGCGGTAGTAGCCGGCCATCAGCGTGTTGCCCGCGAGCACGATCTCGCCCGTCGTCGTGCCGTCGCGGGCCACGTCGGCGCCCGCGCTGTCGACGACGCGCACCCTGCTGCCGGTGACGTGGCGAAAGCCCTGCCGCGCCAGAAGCTGCGCCTTCTCCTCCACGTCGAGCCCGGCCGTCCCGTCGAGCTCGCACAGGGTGGCGGGTCCGTAGGATTCCGTCAGTCCGTAGAGATGGATCAGGTCAAAGCCCAGCGCCTCCATCTGCGCAATCAGTGCGCTCGTGGGCGCGGCCCCGCCCGTCGCGACGCGCACCTTGCGGGAAACCTCCTTCTTCCGGCTGGCCGGATGGTTCAGCAACATGTAGAGCACCACCGGCGCGCAGCTGAGATGCGTGACGCCGTGCCGCTCGATGGCAGCGAAGATGAGGGCGGGATCGACGCGATCAAGGCAGACGTGCAAGCCGGCGGCCGCCGTCACGGCCCAGGTATGGCACCAGCCGTTGCAGTGAAACATCGGCAGGGTCCACAGATAGACGCTGTGCCGGTCGAGCCCGAGCGCCAGCACGTTGCCGAGCGCATTCAGATAGGCTCCGCGGTGATGGTAGACGACGCCCTTTGGACGGCCCGTCGTGCCGGAGGTGTAGTTGAGGCAGATGGGCTGCCACTCGTCCCTGACGAAGGCCCTGTAGTCGACGGCAACCTGCACGTCTTCCGCGAACAGGTCGAGGCCGTCGGATGCTGCGGCACCGTCCCCGGCGGAAAGGACGACGAGCGGCACGCCGGCGGCCGATGCCGCCGTCCGCGCCGTGTCGATGAAGGCGGGATCGGCGATCAGAAGGCGTGCCTCGGCGTGGTCGAGGATGTAGGAGACCGTTTCCGTCTCGAGCCGCGTGTTGATGGTGTTGAGAACGGCGCCGATCATCGGCACCGCGTAATGGGCGGCAAGCATCTCCGGCCGGTTGGGCGCGATGACGGACACGACATCGCCGGGGCCGACGCCGCGATCGAAAAGAAACGAGGCGAAGCGCGCAACCATCCGCCCGAAGGCGCGATAGGTCAGCGATCGGTCCCGCCAGACGACGGCGGGCCGCTCGGGATGGGCCTCGATGGTTCGCTCCAGAAGATCGAGCGGCGTCAGGGGCACGTTGTTGGCCGGTCGCGGCGCGAGATGGGCGTCGAGACGCATGGATCGTTGTCCTCCCTCCATCCGGTGCCGGGCGCGGACCTTCTGTCGGGTTCCTTTGCGTGCGTCCCGGCGGTCTTCGCTCTCACATCGGCGGGGCTGCGACCTCCCAGCGCCAGAAGCCGCTTCCCTCCTCGTTCAGGAACCGGTTGAGAACCATCTTGTGGACCTCGTCAGCCCCGTCGACCAGCCGCGCCTGGCGGGCGTAGCGGTAGATCCACTCCAGCACCGTGTCCCTGGAATAGCCACGCGCGCCGTTGATCTGGATGGCGATGTCGGCGGCCTCGTGCAGGACATTGGCCACGTGGATCTTGGCCATCGACACCTCCTTGCGGGCGAAGCCGCCTCGGTCGAGCTCCCACGCCGCACGCATGACGAGAAGACGGCCGATCTCGATGCGCATGGCGAGGCCGCCGAGCATGAGCTGGATGCTCTCCCGGTCCGCCAGGCGCTGGCCGAAGCTGTACCGCTCGCCTGCATAGTCGCGCGCGATCTCCACGCAGCGCTTGGCGAGGCCGAGCCAGCGCATGCAGTGGGTGAGGCGGGCCGGGCCCAGCCGCATCTGTGCCACCTTGAGGCCCCGCCCCTCGCCGAGAAGGATGTTCTCGGCCGGGATCTCGAGGCCGTCGAACACCAGCTCGCAATGGCCGCCATGCTCCTCCGGCCCCATGATGGGAATGCGGCGCTCGATGCGCCAGCCGGGCTGGTCGCCGTGGAAGAGGAAGGCCGTGAGGCCGTGGCGCGGATCGTCCGATGTGCGAGCGATGAGGATGAAGTGGCTCGCCGCCTCCGCCCCGGTGATGAACCACTTGCGGCCCCTGACGACATAGGTGTCGCCGCACCTTTCCGCACGTGTGAGCATCATCGACGGGTCCGAGCCGCTGCCTGGGTGAGGCTCGGTCATGGCGAAGGCGGAGCGGACCTCGCCGGCGACGATGGGGGCGAGCCACCGCGCCTTCTGCTCCGGCGTTCCCACGGCATCGAGCAGCATCATGTTGCCGTCGTCCGGCGGTGCCGCATTGAAGACCACGGGCCCGAAGATGGAGCGGCTCATCTCCTCATAGCAGACAGCCATGCCCACCTTGCCGAGCCCGGCGCCGCCCGTCTCCTCCTTGAGCTGCAGGCACCAGAGCCCGGCCGCCCTTGCCTTCTCGCGAAGGGGCCCGAGCCTGTTGAGCGCGATGTTGCCGTGCGCGTCGAATGCATCCGGATCACCCTCGAGCGGCAGGATCTCGCGTGCCACGAATTCAGCGATGCGCGCGCGATAGTCCTCTATCCTCGGGGAGATTTCGAAGTTCATGCGGCCCCGCACCCTGAACTGGGCCGCTGCCGGCGGCAGCGGGCACCTTCACGGTATTGGAGCCCGTCGCCGGGGCCAACCGGGATTTTGCGCAAGGCCGGACGGGCGTCCGGCCCCGCCGCTCAGCCGCGCTTGCGGACGAACTCGGTGCGCAGCACAAGACCCTTGATGCCCTCGTAGCGGCAGTCGATCTCCTCGACATTGTCGGTGAGGCGGATCGACTTGATGACGGTGCCCTGCTTCAGGGTCTGGTTGGCGCCCTTGACCTTGAGATCCTTGATGAGGATCACGGAATCCCCATCGGCGAGGACGTTGCCGGCACTGTCGCGCGCCACGGACGCGGCAGCCCGCTCCGCGGCCAGCTCTGCCGCCGGGCGCCATTCGCCGGTCGTCTCGTCATAGACATACTCGTCGTTGTCGTCGGCCATGCCCGCCTCGCTTTCGTGCCTTGCCACCCTGCCGGTCCGGCACGGGCCGCGACGGACGATCGACATCGATGCTGCGCGACAGGCTTATATCACGTGCCGACCATGTGCAATGCCGGCCTCAGCCGTCCTGCGCGACCAATTGTGATCGCCCGCCGCGCCCGCGGGCCTAGGAGCTGCCACACCCGGAAGGTAGAAGGGACAAGGGGACGGGAGCCCGGCGGCGTCCGCTGCCGCCCCATCAGCAGGATCTTGCCCGTGACCGATCGACGCTTCAGCGACGTTGCCGCCTGGGTGACCGAGGCGGGTCTCGTCGGAACTTCCGAACCGGACCTTGTGCGCGGCTTCTGCCAGCGGCTTGCCGCCGCCGGCCTGCCGCTCACACGCGCAACCGTGATCATGGACACGCTGCACCCCGTCCACGAAGGCCGCGTGTTCCCGTGGTGGCGCGACGAACAGCGCGAAATGATCGAGTATGGCCGGCTCGCCGGCAACGCCGACGCGGAGGCGAGCTGGCGCCGCAGCCCCTTCTTCCACATGCTGGAGACCGGCACCACGACCCTGCGCCGCAACTTCACGAGGGGCGACGCGGCGGATTTTCCCGTGCTCGTGGAGCTGCGCGGGCAGGGCCACACGGATTATGTCGCCTGCATCAACCGCTTTGCCGACGCAGGTTCGCTCGGGGAGATGGACTGCGTCTATTCCTCCTGGGCGAGCGATGCGCCCGAGGGCTTCTCGGACGAGGAGGCCGCGCTGCTGTGCGGGCTCGTGCCACAGCTCGCCCTCGCCGTGAAGTGCTCCTCGCTGCTGCGCATCACAGACACACTCGTCGCGACCTATCTCGGGCGCAATGCCGGCCGCCGTGTGCTCGCGGGCCGCATCATGCGCGGCGTGGCCGACCAGGTGCGCTCGGTGCTGTGGTACAGCGACCTGCGCAGCTTCACGCAGATCACCAACACTGTCGCGCCCGACCAGATCATCCCCTTTCTCAACGACTACGCGGACGCGACCATCTCCGCCATCCACGAAGCGGGCGGCGATGTTCTGAAGCTGATGGGCGACGGCATTCTCGCGATCTTCCCCGCGGAGCAGCCGGGCGAGGCCTGCCGCGCCGCGCTTGCCGCGGAAGCGCTGCTGCGCCGGCGCATCGCGGAGCTTAACGACAGGCGCACGGCTGCTGGCCTGCCCATCACGGGCGCCTATGTCGGGCTTCACCTCGGCGATGTCTTCTTCGGCAACATCGGCAGCCAGGACCGTCTCGACTTCACCGTCATCGGTCCGGCGGTCAACATGGCAAGCCGCATCTCGGCGACATGCCGGCTGCTCGGACGCAACGCGCTGCTCTCCTCCGCCTTCCTTGCCTTGACGCCCGAGCCGCTCCGCGACGGCATCGTCTCCGTCGGCCACCATGCGCTGCGCGGTTTCGACGGTCACGCCGAGCTCTTCACCATCGCCGACGCCTGAGGCGCGCGGCCCTTGCAGCGGCATTTTCCGCAGCTGTGCTCTCGACCGCGCCGTCGCCTCTGCTTTAGAAAGGCCACACGACAGGCAGCAGGGAGCTGAACAGCTTGGCGTTATCGGTCATTCTGGCGGTCATTGGTGTCCTGCTCCTCGTCATCAGCCTGGCCCAGCCGCTGGCGGGGCTGCTCAGGCTGCCGTTCAGCGTCCTGCTCGCCGCCATCGGCATGCTCATCGCGGCCGGGGCCTCCTTCCTGCTGCATACGGACCTGACGGACGCCTTCGACGATGTGGCCCGGGCTATCCTGGACTTTCCCATCGGCTCGACGGTCTTCCTCTACGTCTTCCTGCCGACCCTCGTCTTCCAGACGGCGCTGACGCTCGACGTCAGGCAGATGATCCCCGACTGGGTGCCGATCTTCGTGCTCGCCGTCGTGGCGGTCATCGTGGCGACCGTCGTCATCGGCTTTGCGCTGCTGCCCTTCGCCGGCCAGCCGCTGCTGCTGTGCCTGCTTGTCGGCGCCATCGTCGCCACGACAGATCCGGTCGCGGTCGTCGGCATCTTCCGCGACATCGGCGCGCCGGCGCGCCTCGGACGCCTCGTCGAGGGCGAGAGCCTGCTCAACGACGCGGCGGCCATCACGCTGTTCTCGATGTTCCTCGCCATCTTCGTGGCGGGCGAGACACCGGGTTTCGGCGATACGGCCCTCTCCTTCCTCTGGACGCTGTGCGGGGGCGCGCTCGTCGGGCATCTGGCCGCGCGCGCGGCGGCATGGCTCATCGGCCGGCTGCCGGATGCGCGCTCGGCCGCCGTGTCAATCAGCTTTGCCCTCGCCTATCTCGTCTTCATCGCCTGCGAGCAGCTGCTCGGCGTCTCGGGCGTGATCGCCGTCGTTGTCGCGGGCATGACGATGAGCCTGCTCGGCCCCTCGCGCGCCTCGCCCGACGGATGGAGCTATCTGACCGGCTTCTGGGACCAGGTCGCCTTCTGGGCGAGTTCGCTCGTCTTCGTGCTCGCCGCCATCCTGGTGCCGAGACTGCTGGCCAGCCTGTCGCTGTTCGACTTCTTCCTGATCCTCGTGGTCGCGGTGGCCGCTCTCCTTGCGCGGGGGCTCATCCTCTTCCTGCTGCTGCCGTTGCTGAGCCTGCTCAGGCTCTCGCCGCAGATCAGTATCCCCTACCGCGTCGTCATCCTGTGGGGCGGCCTGCGCGGCGCCGTGACGCTGGCGCTCGCACTGTCGGTGACGGAGCACGACACCATTCCCGACGACATCCAACGCTTCGTCGCCATCCTCGCCACCGGCTTCGTCCTCTTCACCCTGCTCATCCAGGGCACGACGATGCGCTGGGTGATCTCCTCCCTCGGCCTCAACCTGCTGTCCCCGCGCGACGCGGCGATGCGCGGGCAGGTGCTCGCCGTCGCGCTGGAGAACGTGCGCGAGGCCGTGGCCAACGCCGCCGAGCTCTACAAGGTCTCCTCCGCCACCGCCCTTGCCGAGGCCCGGCGCTATGCCGAGCGAATCGACGAGGCCGCGAGTGCCGGGCAGGGCCGAGAACTGACGGACAAGGAGCGCCTGTCACTGGGGCTGCTGACGCTCGCCGGGCGCGAGCGCGAGCTCATCATCGAGCGCATGCGCGCCCGCACGGTGTCGACCGCGCTGTTGCCCACGCTGCTCGCCCATGCGGAGACGCTGCTCGACCGTGCCCGCACGGGCGGCTGGCAGGAATACCAGCGCGCCGCGAAGCAGACGCTCGCCTTCGGCTGGAAATTCGGCCTCGCGCAGTTCCTCCACCGCCGTCTGCACGCCAGTGGTCCGCTGGAGCGGCTGCTGGCGCGGCGCTTCGAGCTGCTCTTCGTCGTACGCACCATCCTCGAGGAGCTCGATCCGTTCATCGACAGCAAGATCGTGCCCATCCTCGGGATGCGCGTCGGCGAGGTGCTGCACGAGATCGTCCACCGGCGGCAGGAGGCGGTCGATACCGGCCTCGACGCGCTGCGGCTGCAATATCCGCTCTATGCGGAATCGCTGGAGCGCCGGCTGCTGCGCAAGATCGCGCTGCGGCAGGAGGAGCTGGAATACACCATCCTCTTCGAGGACGGCCTCATCGGGCCGGAACTCTACGACAACCTGCGCCGCTCGGTCGATGCCGACCGCAAGGAGGCGGACCGCCAGCGCCGCCTCGACCTCGCCGTCACGGCGCGCGAACTGGTCAGCGAGCTGCCGCTCTTTGCCGACCTCACGGGCGAGCAGCTGACGGAAGTGACGAAGCTGCTACAGCCGCTGTTCGTCATCCCCGGCGAACAGATCATCCGCCGCGGCGCACCGGGCGATGCCGTCTATTTCATCGCCTCCGGCGCGCTCGAGGTGAGCCTGCCGGACGGACGGAAGGTGCGCCTCGGGCGCGGCGACGTGGTGGGCGAGATGGCTCTGCTCCACGGCCTGCCGCGCCAGTCGGACGTGCATGCCATCAGCTACTGCTTCCTGCTGCGCCTCGACGTGCGCGCCTTCCAGGGCTTCCTTGAGAGGCACCCCGGCATCCGGCAGAGCATCGAGCAGGTAGCGGCGCAGCGGGCGGCGGAGAACGCCGAGGCGGTGGCGTAGATCCCTGCCCTCGCTGGCGCCCGCAGGGCCCTGCCGGCACCGGGACGGAACCGGTGCCGGGTGGCCTGCGCAACGGGATGCATTCAGGCGAAATGCACCTCGACAAGGTCATGCACGCGCCGGAAGGCCGCCTCGGCGCCCGCAATCACGCGCTCCTCCTCAGCATCGGTCAGCGTGACAGCGTCGAGCGCAGCGGTAAACGTGCGCCAGTGGAGGCCGCGCCCTTCGGGATGGCCGGCGAGATGGCGCGCGCCGAACGCCTCCGAAAGGCCAAGCGCGGCCGCCGCCTTGAGGAGGAAGGCCGCGCCAAGGTTGGACCCTTCTGCGACATAGAGCCAGCCGAGCGCCGTCGGCACGTCCGCCTCGCGCCCGAAAAGCGGCGCCGTCCCGAGCTCGGGCACGGTGCCGCCGAGGTCGATGATGTCCTGCTCGATCTGGGGCAGGCGCCGCCGGCCGGCGAGATCGGGCAGGAGAGCATCGAGCGCCGGGTTGGAATAGAGCGCGTCGATGTCACGGTGGAAAGCGTGCTGCACGGCGAGGAAGCGGCAATACCGCGCCCGGTCGGCAAAGGGATCTCCCGCCATGATGCGCCTGTCCAGCGCCTCGTGGACCTCGTGCGTGTGGGCCTTGAGGCGCTTGGCCCGTCCTGTCGTCGCCACGGCCTCCACGGCCAGCCGTTCCATCATGTTCACGTGCAGATCCCCGTTGCTGTCCAGTTCCGGCCCGTCATGCCATCGTCGCCGAGCGGAATATGGCTGGATTATACTTGCCGATGAGACAACATCTCCGGTCATGACGGGGCGAATAACTCGCCCTCGTCAGTTTAGAATGTCTTTAAACTGTTGCGGGAGATGGCTTTCGGCTACCCCGCGCCATATCTACTGAACCATGTTCTTGAAATCAATGGAATACGGTGGGCGACGCAGACTTCTTTCCAATGACGAAGGGCGCCCCGCCATGCGGGGCGCCCTCCAGGGATACCTGCGGAACGATGCTGCGGCGTTCAGGACCTGCGACGGTAGTGGGCGGTCATCATCTCGCTCCACGAGCCGTCGGGCTTCTGCACCCGGCCTGTGAACTTGCGGTTGTCCCTGTCGATGATGGTGACGATGTCCTGATAGTGCGCGGTCTCGCCGGGCCGCTCGAAGTCGGGACCGGTGCAGTCGAGGGTCAGCACCTTGCCGGATTCGTCGAGCGTGCCCTCGTAGACCCACAGATAGGTCATCACCGAGCCGACCCACGTGCCGACGTAGCGCTTCTTGTGCGGATCATAGCCGAGCGTGAGCATGGTCCTGACAGGGCCGCAACCGGGCATGTCCCCGCTGCCTTCGCTGATGAACCAGATACCGTCGAGCGAGCGCACGGTCTCGGTCCAGGCCACCGCCCCCTCCTGGCCGGGCGCCGGCGTCTCGTTCTGCACCACCCACTCGCCGACGAGCTGCTCGAGCCAACGGTGTTCCTGCGTCGGTTCTGCCTTGTCCATCGTCTCCTCCGGATTGTGGTGATTGTCCGGGCCAGGCGGTCCCGGGCGCGACCCCGCTGCCTCATTATGTTGATATCAACGTTTACAGCCAGAGTCAAAGGCGGGAAGCCTGCGCTTCCGCCCCCTGCCCTGCCTGGAGGCCGCGCCGCGCGGACCGGCGGTTCAGCCGAGCCGCTCGGCGTGCCAGCGCAGGTGATCCTCGATGAAGGTGGCGATGAAGAAGTAGGAGTGGTCGTAACCCTCCTGCCGCCGCAGGGTGAGCGCAATGCCGGCCCTTCGGCAGGCTTCCTCGAGCAGGTGTGGCTTCAGCTCCCTCTCAAGGAAGGCGTCCGCCGTGCCCTGGTCCACGAGGATCTCCGGCAGTCGCGCCCCGTCCTCGATGAGCGCGCAGGCATCGTAGCGGCGCCAGGCCGAGCGGTCCGGGCCAAGATAGCCTGAGAGCGCCTTCTCGCCCCACGGGCAGTTCATGGGCGAGACGATGGGCGCGAAGGCGGACACGGCCCTGAACCGTCCGGGAGCGCGCAGGGCGATGGTGAGCGCCCCGTGCCCGCCCATGGAATGGCCGGTGATGCCCTGCCGGTCCATGTCCGCCGGCAGCTCCCGGGCAACGAGCGCGGGCAGCTCCGTCTCGACGTAGCTGCGCATGCGGTAGTTCTTCGCCCACGGCTCTTCGGTGGCATCGACATAGAAGCCGGCGCCAAGACCGAAGTCGTAGGCGCCTTCGGGATCGTCGGGCACGCCCTCGCCGCGCGGGCTCGTGTCCGGCGCGACGAGCATGAGGCCGAGCTCGGCGGCGACGCGCTGTGCGCCGGCCTTTACCGTGAAGTTCTCCTCCGTGCAGGTGAGGCCCGAGAGGAACCACACGACGGGCACCTTCACCCCGCCCTCGGCCTGCGGCGGCACGAAGGCGGCAAAGCGCATCGGGGTGCCCGTCTCGCGCGAGTCATGGCGGCAGACGAGCTGCGAACCGCCGAAGGCGCGCGAGCGGCTGACGATCTCGAAGGTCATGGCAGCCTCGTCAGTAGATGACGACGGAACGGATCGACTTGCCCTCGTGCATCAGGTCGAAGGCGGTGTTGATCTCCTCCAGCGGCATGGTGTGGGTGATGAGATCGTCGATGTTGATCTTCCCCTCCATGTACCAGTCGACGATCTTCGGCACGTCCGTGCGCCCGCGGGCACCGCCGAAGGCCGTGCCCCGCCACACACGGCCGGTGACGAGCTGGAAGGGGCGCGTCGAGATTTCCTTGCCCGCCTCGGCGACGCCGATGATGATCGACTCGCCCCAGCCACGGTGGCAGCACTCGAGCGCCTGGCGCATCACATCGACATTGCCGGTGGCGTCGAAGGAGAAGTCCGCGCCGCCGCCGGTGAGGTCGATGATCGCCTGCACCACCTTGTCTGCGCCGATCTCCTTCGGGTTGATGAAGTCGGTCATGCCGAACTTGCGCGCCATGGCCTCCTTGGCCGGGTTGATATCGATGCCGATGATCCTGTCGGCGCCGACCATGCGCGCGCCCTGAATGACGTTGAGGCCGATGCCGCCGAGGCCGAAGACGGCGACATTGGCGCCGGGCCACACTTTGGCCGTGTAGATGACGGCACCGATGCCCGTGGTCACGCCGCAGCCGATGTAGCAGATCTTGTCGAAGGGCGCGTCCTCGCGGACCTTGGCGAGCGCGATTTCGGGCAGCACGGTGAAGTTGGAGAAGGTCGAGCAGCCCATGTAGTGGAAGATGGTCGTGTCGTCGCAGCGAAAGCGGCTCGTCCCGTCCGGCATCAGGCCCTGGCCCTGGGTGGCACGGATCGCCGTACACAGGTTCGTGCGCCGCGAGAGGCAAGATTTGCAGTTGCGGCACTCCGGCGTGTAGAGCGGGATGACATGATCGCCCGGCTTGAGCGTCGTGACGCCGGCGCCCACCTCGCGCACGATGCCGGCCCCCTCGTGGCCGAGGATGGCGGGGAACTTGCCCTCGGGGTCAAGCCCCGACAGCGTGTAGGCATCGGTGTGGCAGACGCCGGTCGCCATCACCTCGACCAGCACCTCGCCCGCCTTCGGCCCCTCGATCTTGATCGTCTCGATGGTGAGCGGCTTGCCGGCCTCCCAGGCCACTGCGGCGCGTGTCTCGATCATCCCCTCTCCTCCCGTCGTGCAGGCCGGCGGCACAGCCAGCCGCCGGGAATCGCCGACACTATGCACGATGGAAGGGCCTGAGGGACAGCCGTGCGTCTCGCCGGCGCCTGTGTGGGGATCAGCCGATCCAGCCGCGCCGCCGCGCCCCGGCCGAGAACCAGACGAGGAAGACGCCCGCCGTCAGGATGAAGAGGGGAAACGGCACCGCCCCGAGGCCGAGAAGCCCTATCGCATCGAGAACGAGGAAGATGTAGCCGAAATGCAGGACAGCGGCGGCGAGGGACAGGATCATGGCCGCCACGGCCCAGCCCCTGCGCAGCAGGAGCCCGAGCGCCCCGGCGAGGCCGCTGGCGACGGCAACGCCATAGGCGGCGAACACCCAATCAGGCCGCACCGCATAGAGCTGGCGCTGGGCCTCGCTCAGCCCGGCCGCCGTCGTCTCGTCGGCCATCAGATCGAGCGTCCAGGTCGCAATGCCGACGGCCATCCACAGAAACGCGAGACCCGATACCCACCAGTACCAGCCCGGAGGCCGTGCAGTCGCCGTCGCCGCCGTCATGTGACGCTCCTTTCTTCGCTGGCCAAGGGATCTTCCCGGTCAGGCCGCAGGCCGACCGGCATAGGCGGCTTCGAGGGCCGCGATGTCGAGCTTTCCCATCTCAAGGAGGGCGTTCATCACCCTGTCGGCGGCTGCGCGATCGGGTCCGGCGAGCAGCCTCGACAGCACGGACGGCACGATCGGCCAGCTCACGCCGAAGCGGTCCTTCAGCCAGCCGCATTGCTGGACCGCAGGGTCGCCGCCCGCCCGGAGCGCCTCCCAGTACCGGTCGATCTCGCTCTGGCTGTCGCACAGTACCTGGAAGGAGAAGGCCTCCGTGAAGCCGAAGCCGTGCGCCACGCTACTGTCCATGATGCTGAAGCTGCGGCCGGCCAGTATGAAGCGCGCGTATTTGACATAGCCCTCGTGGTCTTGCTCGCCGGGACCGTAGCGGTGCATGTCCACGATCGCCGAGGCAGGAAAGATGTCCATGTAGGTATGCATGGCCGCCTCGGCCTTTCCGGCCACGTCCCCGGTGAACAGCAGCGACGGCGCGATTTCAATGCCCTCGCGCGGCTCGCGGTCGAGTATGATCTGCCAGGACAGGCCGTAACGGTCACTGAGCCAGCCGTAGCGGTCGCTCCACTCGTAGCGGTCGAGCGGCATCAGCACATCGCCGTCCGCGACGAGCCGTTTCCAGAGCCTGTCGACGTCGGCCTCGGAGCCGCAGTGGACGAAGAGCGACGCAGCCGGCGTGACTTGAAGAGCGGACCGCCGTTGAGCGCCATGAAACTGCGCCCGGCGAGGCGGAACTCGACCGACATCACCGAGCCCTCGAACCTGCCGTGCACCTCCTGGCCGGCCTTGCCGAAGCGCAGGACACCGCCCTTCGCGGAATCCGGGAAGAGGGAGGTGTAGAGTGCCACGGCCTCCTCGCCCTCGTTGAACCACAGGCAAGGAACGATCGGCGGATGATGGGTCATCGCTTCCTCCTCAGGCAGGCACCGCCGACGGGTCCATCCAGAATACCTCCCAGATATGGCCATCCGGATCCTCAAAGCTGCGCTCGAACATGAAGCCGTGGTCGGACGGCTCGCGCGCCTCCCTGCCACCAGCCGCGAGCACCTTGTCCATCATGGCGTTGACCGCCTCACGACTGTCGAGCTGCAGCGCCAGCAGCACCTCTGTCGTGCGCCGGGCGTCGGCGATGTCCTTCTTGGTGAAGCGGCGCAGGCTGTCCGGCGTGTGCAGCATGGCGAAGATGGTGTCGGAGATAACGAGCGCCGCCGCCTCGTCGTTGGTGAAGCGCTTGTCGAAGGAGTAACCGATCGCCTCGAAGAAGCGCATCGAGCGCTTCAGGTCGGCGACGGCCATGTTGACGAAGATTGCCCTGGCCATGCGTGGCTCCAGTGGTGGGTGGTCGATGAGGGGTTCGCGCCGTTTACGCCGGCTGGCCGGGCCGGGGCACAGGCTGGAGCATGCTGACGCGGTTGCCTTCCGTGTCGAGGAAGGACACGTACTGCCCCACGCCGGGGATCGGCATCGGCTCGCCGAGCACCTCGCCGCCCGCCGCCGCCACCCGTCGCATGGCGGCGCGGATGTCCTCGACGCCGATCACGACGGACGGATGCTGCGCCGGCCATTGGGGGGTGCGCCCGTAGAAGCCACCGTTGATCCTGCCCGGCTCGCGCGGCACGCACCCTTCGGCATCGCTTTCCGTCGTCGAGGCGAGCACGTAATGGCCCATATCGGAGCCCAGCATCTCCGTCCGCCAGTTGAAGACCGAGCGATAGAACGCCGCCATCCGATCACGGTCGTCGTAGGGCATCTCGAAATGGATGACGGGACACATTCCACTCATGGCTGTCCTCCGGAAGGGACGGGAGTGCGGGTCTTGCCGCGAGGCGCTTCGGGCGGCGGACAGTTCGTCCCTGCCCGCGCACGGCGCTCTTGATGAAAAGGTTGATATCAACCTTTCTGCTGGCTGTCAAATTCAAACCCGGCACGCGGCGGGCAGGTCGCCGGCCCAGACCTCGATCGCCCCGCCCCCTCCGCCGCCCGACAATTGTCGGAAATGCGCGCCTAAATGCTTCCGGGCCATTCGGCTCGGATTCAGCGGAGGGAGTGAGGCATGAAGATCATTCGCACGGGATCGGCTGTCTGGTCGGGTGGCCTCAAGGATGGTCGCGGCGCCCTTTCCACGCAGAGCGGCGCCCTGAAGGACTACCCCTACGGCTTTGCGAGCCGCTTCGAGGGCGTGCCCGGTTCCAACCCGGAGGAGCTGCTCGGCGCCGCCCATGCCGGCTGCTTCACCATGGCCCTGTCGCTCATCCTGGGCGAGGCAGGGCTTGCCGCCGAGCGCATGGAGACGACGGCGAGAGTGGCGCTGGAACAGGTGGACGGCGGCTTCGCCATCACGTCCGTGCAGCTGACGCTGAGGGCCCGCATTCCCGGTGCCGACGAGGCGCAGTTCCGGGAACTCGCCGACAAGGCGAAGGCCAACTGCCCGGTCTCCAAGCTGTTCAACACCGAGATCACGCTCGACGCGGCCCTCGAGGGCTGACCGGACCCGGCGCCCCTCGCCCGCGCAGCCTTTGCAGTGTGACGCCCATGCCGGCGTGCACGGCAGTGCTGCCCTGCACGGGCGATATTGCCTCACGGCCTCAAAAGGCCTAAGCCGCCGGCCGGCGAAACAACGGCAGGACGAGGATTAATTGCACCACGGCCCCCTCTCCTGCCTGCACCATTCCCGCGCCTGTCGTCGTCCGGGTGCCCGGCCGTGAAGCCTCCGCGGCCGCGGGGGCCTGTCAGACCCCGCCGTGCCGCAGGCGCCGTCGTCAGCCTGCCGCGCGCCCTGTCCAAGCTCGGGTTCTGCTCGCGCACCCAGGCAGAGGCGCTCATCGCCGAAGGCCGCGTCGCGCTCGACGGTCGCACGGTCCGCGACGCAACGGTCCGGGTCGACCCCTGCCGGGCGCGCATCACCGTCGATGGCAAGCGCGTCGTCGCCGCGCGCAAGGTCTATCTGATGCTCAACAAGCCACGGGGCCTCGTCACCACGCGAGACGACCCGCAGGAACGCGCGACGGTCTATGACTGCCTCCAGGGCCTCGACCTGCCTTTCGTCGCCCCGGTCGGCCGCCTCGACAAGGCGAGCGAGGGGCTGCTCCTCCTCACCAACGACACGCGCTGGGCGCAGCGTCTTCTCGATCCGGCCTCCGGCGTCGAGAAGACCTATCACGTGCAGATCGACAGCGTGCCCGACGAGGCCGTGCTCACGCGCCTCTCGGCGGGCCTCGTGGTCGACGGCGAGCGCCTGAGCGCGCGGTCGGCGACCGTGCTCAGGGCCGGCCGGCGCAACGCCTGGCTCGCAATCGTGCTCGACGAGGGCCGCAACCGCCAGATCCGCCGGATGCTCGGCGCGCTCGGCATCGAGGTCCTGCGCCTCGTGCGCGTCGCCATCGGCGGCCTGTCGCTCGGAGATCTGCCGAAGGGGGCCGTGCGGCCCCTGACGGCGGCGGAGAAGGCGCACCTCGACCGCCTCTGGCCGGCCCCTAGCGTCCGCCGCGCCGCCGGAGGCGGGACTGGAGGGCAAAACCGACCGGGGCGCCCAGCATCACAATGAACACGCGGATGATGTGATGGGCAGCCACGAAGGCCACCTCGATACCGAGGGAAAGCGCGACGAGGCTCATCTCCGCAAGGCCGCCCGGCGAATAGGCAAGCAGCAGGGGAACCTCGCCATAGGACGAGACGCGGCTCACGCCGGTCGCGAAGGCTGCCGTGACGGCGAGCAGGATGGCGGTAGAGCCGAACGACAGCAGAAGAATACGCACGACCTCGTGCGGCGCGGTGCCCACGAAGCGGCACCCGATGCTCGTGCCCAGCACGAGCTGCGCCACGGTGACGATCTCGACGGCGGGTGCAGAGCGCGTCCACCCCAGGGCATGGACCGCCGCGCTCACCAGCATGGGGCCAAGCAGCAGCCGGGCCGGCAGGCGCAGAACATGGCCGAGCAATACGCCCGCCAGCGCCGTGCCGAGCAGCCAGAGCTCGTCGGCCAGGGGTGTCTCGAGCACCGACACGCCGAACTGCGGCCGCGCCCCCAGCGGCACGCCGCTGATCAGCCGGACCAGAAAGGGCAGCGTTAGCACGATCAGGAGCACACGGGCCGAATGGATGAGGGCGATCGTGCGGGCGTCGCCGCCCCTCTCCTCGCCGGCGATGACCATCTCCACCAGGCCGCCGGGCATACCCGCGAAGTAGGCTGTGGTGTGATCGAACCCGGCGACCCGGCGAAAGTAGGTGACGCAGGCCGCGCCGCTGACGACGATGAAGGCGGCGAGGCCCAGCACCGTCGGCGCCCATTTCTCCACGCTCTCGATAATCTGCGGGGTAAAGCCGGCCCCCAGCATCACGCCGATGATAATGGTCATGGGCGGCCGCACAGTTCCGGGCGCGGCGATCGGCGCCCGCACGAGGGAAGCGAGCGTGCAGGCGGTCATCGACCCCAGCATCCACGGCAGCGGCAGGTTTGCCCGCGCGAAGGCCCATCCCCCCAGTGTGCCGACCGTCAGTGCCGCGAGAAAGCGCAGGTAGGGGAACGATCGGGGCGCGAAGGTGCGCAGCCAGCTGATGAATGCCGAATGGATGCCCTGCACCTCTCTTCCCTCGCGGATATCTTCCCTCGCGGATACTCCGGCTCGCGACGGACGCTGTAGCCTCCGGCAGGGCATCGGGCCAGAGCTTCTTCCCTCGGCCGGCGCGAAGGTGCCCTGTACCATTTGCATGCCGCAGAGGGGCTGGCACCGCACCGGAGGATCGCCCCGGCCCACGGCCAAGGCCAGGGCCCCGGAAAGTAGATCGCCGCAAGCGCAGGCTTGCGGCGATCGGGAGCGCGACGGCATCGCGCCGGCCGGACAGGCCCGCGTCAGCGCCTGAAGGTGGCGTCCGTCCAGTCGAGCAGGCCGGAGAGGAAGGCCGTCGCCATCGGCATGAAGTGGCTGCCGTTATGGTAGAAGGGATCGAGCGTCGCCACCACGAGCCGGCCCTTGCCATCCGCGACACCGGGATGGTCGTAGAGCAGGGTGCCGTCCGGCCCGCCGCCCATCTCCGGCGCGATGGTGACAAGCGGGATTGCGCCCGGCGGCGGATGCAGCAGGCCGTGGAAATGCCACACCACCGCGCGCTGCGGCACATAGCGGAAGATCTCGTGGTCGGGATTGACGATCCGGTGTCCGGGATCGGTGTCCTTGTCAAGCCACCACCAGAAGTTGGTAGGCTTGAACGTCCACTCCACGCCCGGCGCCCAGGTGTGCGCCTGGTTCTCGCCGAGCACGATCAGCGTTCCACCCTGCTTCAGGTAGCGCAGGAAGAGGCGCCGCTTGGCCCGCAGGACCGTGGGGCTGATGCGGTCCGCCACCATAACGGCTGAAAAGCCGTCGAGGTCACCTTCGGCGAGTTCCGGCGCATAGAACGAGCGGTCGAACCGGCCACGGAACCGCGGCGCGTTGATCGTCTCATGGTGGTAGTAGCAACCACCTTCGACAACAGCGAAGCTCATCAGGCGTCCTCCGGCTTGGCGATCCAGTCGAGCAGCTGCGGCATCATGCGCGCCGCGGTGTTGCCCGAGTCCGCGTAGTTCCAGAGGTCGGCACCGGCGTGCACGAGCAGGCGGCCACCGACCGCGGGCCGTACCTCGTAGTCAACCGGGTGGCGGCCCGGACCGAGCACGTGGATGATGCGCGCCCCGGGCGGCGGCGGATTGGCCCCGCGCCCGTAGAAGCCGGCGACGCCGCGACGGAAGGTCAGGTCCGCCGTATCGACGCCCTCCCACACCGGGTGGTCGGCGACGCGGATCACCTCAAGGTCCGTGACCTTGTAGTTCGGGATGGGCTGGTATGGCGACAGCTCATCGAGGAAGCGATAGGCCACGTGCCCGCAGAACACGATGGTGCCCCCACCCTTGAGGAAGGCCTCGAGCTGCGCCTTGCGCGACAGGAGGAAGCGCTGATCGGCATGGAGGCCGATCAGCAGGCCGCGATAACCGGCAAGATCGACGTTGCCCAGCTCGTAGAGCGGCACGACGTCGAAGCGAGAGCCGAGATCAACGCTCTTCATCAGGGCGTTGATGCCGCTCTCGGTCTGTTCGCAGTCCAGCAGCAGAGCGTCGATCACGGCAACCTCACTGCTGGAAGGCGATGGGTGCGATGAGATCGGCCTTGATGTCGATCTTCTTCTTCAGCATGCCGGCCTCGACCATGAAGTCCTGGTCGGCGGCGAGGTTGGCGACATCCTCGTCGGTCATCTTCAGCGTGAAGTCGTACCAGGCGTTCATGCGACGGGCGTCCTCGAGCGAGATCTTCTGCTCCTCCGCGGCGAGCTTCAGCGCCTCTTCCGGCTCCTTCGCCATGAACTCGAGCGCCTTGCGGTGGGCGGCAAGATAGGCCTCGACGAGGTCCGGATGCTCCTCGAGGAAGGCGCCGCGCACGCCGATGACCGTGGTCGGGTTGAACAGGCCCTTGCCGTTGACGATGACATGGCCACCGGCCTGCTCCACTGCGAGGGCGTTGTTGCCGGCGAGCGTCGCGGCATCGACCTTGCCCGCGAGCAGCGCGGCGCGGGCCGCTCCGAGATCCATGTTGATGTAGTTGACGTCGTTGAGCGTCATGCCGTTGGCGGCGAGCGCCGCGGCAAGGAGCTGGTTGAGCACAGTGCCCTTCGGCCCGGCGACCGTCTTGTCCTTGAGCTCGGCAACGGAGGTCGGCCCGCCCTTGGCGGCGAGGATGGCATAGGCCTCCGGATTGCGGCTGTAGGCGGCGATGACCTTCACATCAGCCCCGTTCGCCTTGCCGAGGATGGCCGATGAGCCGCCGAGGACGCTGGCGATATCGACCTCGCCGGCCGCGATCGCCTGCACCTGCTGGGCCCCCGAGGTGATCTCCGGCGACTCCACCTTGATGCCGAAGGGCGCGAAGGCCTCGTCGAGATAGCCCTTGGCGCGCATGACGATGGACGGCACGTTGAAGGGCGAGGACACATAGGTGATGCGCACCGTCTTCGGCTTCTCGGCCGCCGTGGCCGCGCCGGCGAGCGGCAGGGCCGCGGCGAGCGCCAGGGCGGCGGTCATGATGGTGCGACGGGTCGTGACGATCACGGGTTCATCTCCTGTTGCACGGGGTTGTGTGCGGAAGGGTCCTACGCGGGCGGCGGGCTGCTGCCCGCACGGCCCGAAAGGTCGTCGAGGATGGCGCGGCGCAGGGCGACAAATTCCCGGTCTGTCGCATCGCGCGGGCGCGGCAGCGGCACCTCCCGGCGCCCGATGATGCGGCCGCCGTCCATGTGCAGAACCTCGTCGGCGAGCAGCACCGCCTCCTCCACATCGTGCGTGACGAAGACGACGGTCGGCCTGCGTGCCAGCCAGATGTCGGTCAATTCGCCCTGCAGGCCGCGCCGCGTGAAGGCATCGAGCGCGGCAAAGGGCTCGTCGAGCAGCAGGAGCTCGGGCTCCAGCACGAGCGCGCGCGCGAGCCCGACCCGGCTCGCCATGCCGCCCGAGAGCTGGTCGGGGTAGGCGTTCCGGAAATCGGAGAGACCGACGAGGGCAAGCGCCGCCTCGACACGCGCCTCGATCTCCGCCTTCGTGACCTTGCCCACGAGGCCGAAGCCGACATTGCCCGCCACGGTCAGCCAAGGCATCAGTCGCGGCTCCTGGAAGACACAGCCGACCTTCGGCCTCTCTCCGTTGTGGTGGATGGCACCGGTCGTCGGCAGGGTGAGGCCGGCGAGCAGGCGCAGCAGGGTCGACTTGCCGCAGCCCGAGCGGCCTACGACCACCGTGAAGCTGCCCGGCTTCAGAACGAGGTCGACATCCGCCAGCGCCACGACCTCCCGGTCGTGCACCGCGTAACGCTTGCCGAGGCCGCGCAGCTCAAGCATGGGTCAGCTCGGTGCGCTGGCGCAGCCAGGGTGCGGTGCGCGCGATCAGCCGGCGCACGCCGAAATCGGCGAGTAGGCCGAGCGTGCCGATGACAAAGATGCCGACGATGACGATGTCGGTGCGCGCCAGCTGCTCGGCATCGACGATCATGTAGCCGAGCCCGGCGGCGGAGGCGACGAGCTCGGCGCCGACGAGCGCCCGCCAGCCCTGCCCCAGCGCGATGCGCAACCCGATGACGATCGATGGCAGCGCCGCCGGCAGCACGATGCGCCGCAGGATGTCCCACTGGCGCAGGCCACAGACGCGGCCGACCTCGACGAGCTTGGGATCGCACTGCGCGATGCCGCCGAGCGCGCCGAGAAAGATGGGGAAGAAGCAGGCAAGGACAATGATACCCACCTTCTGCGCCTCGCCGATGCCAAGCCAGAGGATGAGCAGAGGCATCATGGCGAGCGGCGGCACTTGGCGCAGGAACTCCAGCACCGGCTCGAACGCCTGCCGCACCGCCGGCGAGATGCCAAAGAGGAAGGCGAGCGGCAGCGCCAGCGCCACGGCAAGGCTGTAGCCGGCGAGAATGCGCCCGACGCTGACCGCCACATGCATGCCGAGCGTGCCGTCGGCAAGAAGCTCCCAGCCCGTCGCCAGCACCGTCTGGGGCAGCGGCAAGAGGAAGGGCGAGACCAGCCCGCTGGCGGAGGCCAGCCACCATGCCGCTGCAAGAACGATCAGGACGCAGGCCGCGCCAGTATGTCTTCTGAGACCGGGAGTGGTCATTTTCTCGTGCGGTTACCGCGCCAATGCATGTCCGTCGCCATCGGCGGATGGCGCCTCTTATGGCCTCATCCCGGCGCTTGCAACAAGTCGTGCGCAATTTGTAATCGTTATAAATTGGCGAAAAGGCTGAATGCCGGCGCGAACCGCAAAGTGCACAAGATATATTCACATTCCGTATTCAAATAATTACCCGCACATGACAAGAATATCCCGCCCATTACAGTCGCGCGTCCGCTGGGAAGTACGCTTTTCCCAGACACGCCGGCGGTCAGATGGCACGGATATGCGCGGCCTTTGCGCCGCTCGTCAACCGATCGCCATACATAAATCCTCGGCCTGGCAGGCTGCATCGGCGACGATACAGTCCCGGCCGCGCGATTTTGCGCGATACAACGCCGCGTCTGCGGCCGTCAGGAGGGCCTCCAGCGTCACCGTATCGCGGGGTGCGACATAGACGCCGGTGCTGACGGTGAGGGCGATCTGGCAAGTTGCGGTGACGAACGGCGCCGCATTGAGCGCCGAGCGGATTCGTTCCGCCACAGCGAAGGCCTCGTTGACCGACGAGACCGCCAGGATGGCACAGAACTCCTCGCCGCCGAGACGGCCGAAGATGTCCTCGTCCCTGAGATGCGCCCGCGCCACCGCGGCGAAATGGACGAGCGCCGCGTCGCCCACAGCATGGCCGTGGATGTCGTTGATGCTCTTGAAATGGTCGAGGTCGAACATCAGGACGCCGGCGAGCGCGCCCCCTGCCCTCTGCCCCTGCTGCGCGGCGAAGCGGCGGGCGAGGCCCCGACGGTTGAGAACGCCGGTGAGGTCGTCCGTCTCCGCGAGGAGCACCAGTGAGACATCGGCATCCTCGCTGATGAGTCGCGCGCCCGCCACCACCGTCCCCATGAGGGCCACGGTCCCGGCGACAAGGACATACGGGCCGAGTGGATAGGTCAGGAAGTCGTCCGGCGGCCACACCACGACGGAGACGATGAAGACGGCACTCACAGCGACGCTGGCCGCGCTGAGACAGAACAGCACCCGCTGCGCCGGCGACCGGTGCCGGTGCCGCCACAGGCTTGTGGCGATCAGCGTATAGGCGGAGAGCGCTGCCGTGTGGTAGAGCGCCATGCGGAAACTGACGCTGTCCGCGAATTGCGGCGCCGGCATCCCGGCCAGCCAGATGGCGAGCGGCAGGAGGAAGGCCGGGCGCAGCGGCTCGTCGTTGACACGGGCGATGCCGCAGAGCAGCAGCACAAGGCCGGCCAGCATCAGCGCATTGCCGAGATGGATGGAAAAAACGTCGGCGATCTGCCCTCGCGCGCCGATCAGGAGGCCACCTGTCGCCAGCACCGTGAAGGCGGCTGCCCAGAAGAGGCTGCCATGATGGTGGCGGTTGCGCAGCCAGACATGGAACAGCACCCCGCCGACCGTCGCGACGACAGCCGAGAACACGACGAAGCCCGTCACAAGGTCCAGCACCGCCGCGCCTTTCGCACTGATGAAGCCGCCCGCCCCGGCCGGCCCGAAGGCCCCCACCTCGGCCGGCCTAATCCGCAAGCGTATCTATCATCCCTTGACGGGAAGCGAAATACGGCTCTGCGCCGTCGAGGCCTGGCACCCACGAGGCTGGTGGGGCACCACGGCGCGAAGGCCTCGTTGCCGCGCGCCATGAGCCTGAAGCTTTCTTGGGACGCAGCCTCGTTGCGCAAACGACAAAGGGCGCGCCGGTGAGGCGCGCGCTTTCCGTTCCCCGGGAAGGCCTCCCACGTCAGGCGGCGGCGTTCACCCGCTCGCCGTCCTTGGTGATGGTCTGGATGACCTCGAAGCCCTCGAACTGCGGTCCGCCGATGTAGAGCACCTTGTTCCGGCCCGCATCCTTGTGCGCATTGCGGAACGCCTCGGACTTCGTCCAGTTCTCGAAATCCGCCTTCGTGGCCCAGATCGTGTGCGAGGAGTAGAGCACGTGGTCGTCATACCGGGGGCCGCGCAGCAGGTGGAATTCGACGAAGCCCGGCACCTGGTGCAGATAGACTTCGCGATCGAGCCAAACCCGCTCGAAGTCGGCGCAGGAATCGGGATGAACCTTGAAGCGGTTCATGGCGATGAACATGGTCTCTTCTCCTTCGATAGACCTGGGCAGGCGCCCTGCGGCGCCCGGGGCGCGCCGTGCCCTGCGAGGCCCGCATCCTCGCAGGGCTCGACGAATTCGCGCAATTCGCGGCCGGCAACAACCTCTTTCCCGTGCTGCGGCAGGTCCGCGGCGGCGCGGCTCCGCGGGCCACGGGCCTTTCGGTGGGGCTGGCGGGCGCAAGTCCGCTCCGTGCGCGACAGGTGTCCGGGCACGGAAGGCCGCGACTGGGCAGGGCCGGCATCGCAATGTCCGTCGGCACCTTCGGCATCGGCTTTCCCCGGCGCGGGCCCGTCACTTCGCCGCGAACTTGACGGTCAGACCGAACTTCGCCGTCAGACCGGGGCTCGCATCAGAGTTGAGGTACTGGGTGTACTGGCGATCGAATACGTTCTTGATGATGATGTCGCCGCGGATACGGTCGCTGTACTGATAGGAGGCGAACAGGTCGACGAGCCCGTAGCCCTTCGTCGGGTTGGTCACGTTCTTCTTCGAATCGTCGACGAAGGTCAGGCGCGTGCCAATCGTCAGCTTGTCGTCGAGGAAGCGCAGACCGAGCGTCGTACTCACCTGGTCCGGCATGACACTGTTGAGCGGGCCGTTCGTCTGCTTGTTCTTGCCGTTGATGTGCGTGCCCGCCACGGAGATGAAGCCGCCACCCCAGTCATAGGCGGCCTCCACCTCGACACCCGTCAGGCGGGCCTTGGCGATGTTCTGGTACTGCTGGTCGTACAGCGAGATGCACATCGCCGGCACGAACTGGCACACGAAGGCCGGCATGCCAGGAACGATCGGCGTGAGGTGGGGCGTGCCAACGTCAACGCTATCGATATAGTCGCTGACGTTGTTCAGGAACACGTTGGCCTTGGCGCGGAACTTGTCGTTCTCGGTGAAGATGCCGTCATACTTCACGTTGACCCCGGCTTCCCAGTTGCGCGCCACTTCCGGCTTCAGGGCCGGGTTCGGCAGGATGTTGAAGGCCGGGAAGGGATGGACGCCGTTGACAAGGGTCTCCGTGATGGTCGGCGCGCGGTAGCCCTCGGCATAGGTGCCGTAAAGCTCGATGCCCTGGATCGGCGAAATGCCGATCGTGATCTTCGGCGACAGGCGGCTGCCGTCGGAATTGTAGCCGCCGCCGTCCAGCTTGTAGGAGTCGTAGCGCAGGGCGCCGATCACGCGCAGCCAGTCGCCATAGCGCAGCTCGTCCTGGATGAACGCGCCCGTCAGGCGGCGGTTGCCGGACGGCGTCAGGGCCGAGCCGAAGCCGCCCGCCTGGTCCTGCACGGTCACATGGTCGCGCAGAGCGTCGAAGCCGACGGTCACGGCATGATCGACGCTCCCCGTGCTGAAGCGGGACGTGTTGTGGATATCGACACCGGTTGTTTCGACGTCGAAGCGCCGCGCATCGCCGGCACGGGCTCCCGACGCGACGTAAGGTGAAGACGGATTGATGAGGCGCTGGTCATCCGTCGTCGTCACGTAGTAGCCCTTGATCGACAGGTCGAGCCACGGCACGTCCGGACGCTGGAAGCGATAGCCCAGCGTGTAGTTGCCGGTCTGCACCTCGTGGCCGAACCGGGCGCCATCGGTGCCGTTGGCGTTGTTCGTGAAGCGGTATTCCTGGAACAGCGCCGTGGCCGAGATGGTGTGGCCGTCGGCCGGACGCAGGTTGAACTTGACGTTGCCGGCCGAAAGCTTCGAGCCGGTGTCCACGATCGTGTTGCCGGCGCCGTCCCTGTAGGGTGTCTCGTTGCGCCAGACGAACTGGCCGAAGATGTCCGCCGCCGTGCCGAGGCGCGCACCGACCATCGTGCTGTTCACGAAGTTGGCGCCATTGGTGCCGGCGCCGAGATGCTGGACAGCGCCGATCTGCTCGTCCTCGGCCAGCACGTCGTCGATGGACCGCGTGCGGAAGGACGCAACGCCGCCGATGGCGCCCGAGCCGTAGATCGAGGAGACGGGGCCGCGCGTGACGTCGATGCCACCGACGAGCTCCGGATCGAGATAGAACGTGCCGTTGGCGCCGTGCCCCTCCCTGCCGTAGTTCTGCCGGGCGCCGTCGATGAGGACGGCGACGCGCCCGTAATCCTGCATCCCGCGGATGTTGATGGCCTGGCCAGGGTCCTGCACGGTCGTCTGTGTCGTCACGCCGGGCATGCCGAGGAAAACATCCGAGATGCGCGACGGCTGAAGACGCTGGATGTCCTGCTCGCTCACCGTGCTCACGCCGGCGAGCGCATCGATGGCCTTTTCCTCGGTCTTCGTGGCCGTGACCGTGATCTCGTCGAGGGTAATGTCCCCGCCCGGGATCGAGGCCTGCCGGGCAGCCGGCTGATTGGCACCGTCCTGGGCCAGGGCGGCGGACAGAGCCATGAGAGAAACAGTGGCGCAGAGCGCCGCGCGAGCGAAGACGCGCATGAGAACGAAGCCCCCAATGTCCGAATGATGAGGTTCGGCTGGCTGGCTACGGGCTCGCGCCCCCGGCTGGCTGGCGTTGTGCGGCTCCCCGCAAGGAGGAGTTTGCGCTTCCTATACGTGTTGTGTATGCACGTCAATCGAAGCAAACTAACAGTAGTTTTTTACAATTCAAAACTACTGCCAAGATCAGAATCATTCAAAAGAGACTCTTGAACAGTTAAAAGAAAGCGACCTGCCATGCCTACGCCAACCCCGCCTTCCGCGCCACACCCGGCGCCGCCCAAGGCCCCGGAACCGCCCGTGATCGACGTGCGCTCGCTCTTCGGGGGCGGGCGCGAGGTGGTGCTGCTGCACAACGGCGAGCGCTACCACCTGCGCATCACGGCCAACGACAAGCTCATTTTGACGAAGTGACGCCATGACCGGCAGACCGAACCGCTCCCTGTCGCGGCGCACCCTCGCCCGGCTCATCGCCATCGCCTTCCTCCTCGCCCCCGGGCCGGCGGCGCTCGCTCAGGCGGGCGATCCGCCGGGCGGCAACCGCATCGTCGCCCTCGGCGGTGCCGTCACGGAGATCCTCTATGCGCTCGGCCTTGAGGCGCGGGTCGCCGCCGTAGACACGACCAGCACCTTCCCCGAGCGCGCGCTGAAGGAGAAGCCGAACGTCGGCTACGTGCGCTCACTTTCGGCCGAGGGCATCATTGCGCTCAACCCGACGCAGGTCATCGCGATCAGCACAGCCGGCCCGCCCGATGCCGTCCGGCTCATCGAGGAGACAGGCGTGCCGTTCACGCAGCTGCCGGACGAGCCGTCGGCCGAAGGGGTCATCCACAAGATCGAGACCATCGGCAGGCTGACCGGAACCGAGGCGAAGGCCGAGGCGCTCGCCGCCGAGGTGCGCCGCGGCTTTGCCGATCTCGCCGCGGCGCGGGAGCGCATCGACAAGCCGGTGAAGGCGCTCTTCGTCCTTGCCATGCAGAACGGGCGCCCCCTCGTCGGCGGCCGCGGCACCTCCGCCGACGCCATCCTGCGCCTTGCCGGCGCGGAGAACGCCGCCACCGTCATCGAGGGCTTCAAGCCGATGACGGACGAGGCCATCATCGCCGCGGCGCCGGACGTCATCGTCATGATGTCCAACGGCGGCCATGCCGCCGGCCACGCCGAGGAGGTCTTCGCGGCCCCCGCCTTCGCCGGTACTCCCGCCGCCCGCGATCGGGCCCTGGTGACCCTGGACGGGCAGCTGATGCTCGGCTTCGGGCCGCGGGCGCCGCAGGCGGCCGCCGAGCTGATGCGTGCCTTCTATCCCACGCTGGCAACGGGCGAGAAGGCACAGTGACCACGGCCACGGATATGCCAGGCGAATCGATCGACGCCGCGCTGGCCCGCCGCCGGCTGCGCGCGCTTGTGCTCTTTCTGCTGCTCGCGGCGGGCGTCGTGATCGTCTCGATCCTGTCAATCGGCACCGGCGCGCTCGCCCTCGCCCCCTCCCGCGTCGTCGACGTACTGCATGCCGTTCTTACGGGGAAGGTACCGGACGAGATGGCTCGCGATGCTCTCGTCGTCGTCGGTATCCGCCTGCCGCGCACGCTGCTTGGGCTGCTCGTCGGGGCGGCGCTCGCCGTCTCGGGCGCGCTCATGCAGGGGCTGTTCCGCAATCCCCTCGCAGATCCGGGTCTCACCGGCGTTTCCTCCGGCGCGGCCCTCTTCGCCGCCGGCATGATCGTTTTCGGAGAGCGTCTCGCCGCGGGAACGGGCCCCCTGCCCTTCGTTACCCTGCCGACAGCGGCCTTCGGCGGTGCACTGCTCACCACCTTCACACTCTACCGCATCTCGACGCGCGCCGGCCGCACCTCCGTCGCCACGCTGCTCCTTGCCGGCGTCGCGCTCGGCGCCCTTGCCGGCGCGATCACGGGCGTGCTCACGTTCATCAGCGACGACCGGCAGTTGCGCGACCTCACCTTCTGGTCCCTTGGCAGCCTCGGCGGCGCCACCTGGGCGAAGACGGCCACGGTCGCCCCAGCCATTTTGCCCGTGCTGGTCGCTGTCCCGTTCCTCGCCCGCGGGCTCAACGCCCTCACGCTCGGCGAGGCGGAGGCTTTTCACCTGGGCATTGCCGTCGAGCGGCTGAAGCGGACCGCGATTTTCCTCGTTGCCGTGGCCGTCGGCGCCTCGGTTGCCGTCTCGGGCATCATCGGCTTCGTCGGCATCGTCGTGCCGCACCTGCTCCGCCTCGCGGTCGGCCCCGACCATCGCGTGCTGCTGCCCGCAAGCGCCCTCCTGGGCGGCATGTTGCTCGTCCTTTCCGACATGCTGGCCCGCACCCTCGTCCAGCCGGCGGAGTTGCCCATCGGCATCGTCACAGCGGCCATCGGCGCGCCCTTCTTCCTCTGGCTGCTGCTTGCGGGCCGCCGGAGCCTCGCGTCATGACAGCCGTCGTTACCGCCACCGGCATCAGCCTGCACGCCGCGGGCCGCACCATCCTGATGCCGACGAACCTCGCGCTCGCCGCCGGCGAGCTCACCGTCGTCGTCGGGCCGAACGGCGCCGGCAAGTCGACGCTGCTCAAGATCCTCGCCGGCGAGATCGCCCCGGCGAGCGGCTCCGTCCTCTACGGCGACACGCCCGTCTCCGCCATGCCGCCCTGGCGCCTCGCCATGAAGCGGGCCGTGCTGCCCCAGAGCGTGCAGCTCGTCTTTCCCTTCACGGTCGCCGAGGTGGTGCGCCTCGGCCTCGACGGGGCCGGCAGCGCCGCCGAACGACTGGACATGATGCGCCGCGCGCTCGCGGCGGCTGACGTCGCCCATCTGGCCGCGCGCAACTACCAGACCCTGTCCGGCGGCGAGCAGCAGCGGGTGCAGTTTGCCCGCGTGCTCGGCCAGCTCATGGCCGGCGGGCGGAGCGAGAAGCATCTCGCCCTCTTCCTCGACGAGCCGGTCTCGAGCCTCGACCTGCGCCACCAGCTCGGGCTGCTCGAGCACGGCCGGCGCCTTGCCCGCGAGGGTGTCGCCGTCTTCGCCATCCTGCACGACCTCAATCTCGCCGCCGCCTACGGCGACCGGCTGGTGGCGATGAAAGGGGGCGCCATCGTCGCCGACGGGCCGCCGCGCGTGGTCCTGACAGACGCCTTGTTGCGTGAGGTCTTCGACGTGCAGCTGAAGGTTGGCGCCGTGCCCGCCGGGCCCTTCGTGCTGCCCCACCGGGCGGCAGGGGCCGCGGCCTGAGGGGCGGCACGCCGCCCCTCAGCGGACGACGAGGCGCTTCTCCACCTCGACGATGAGAAGGAGCACCACGCCGACGCCGACAATCACCAGCCCGTCAGCGAACGCGACCGGCCCGCTGCCGAAGATGCGCTGCATGAACGGCAGGTAGGTGAAGGCGAACTGCGCCAGCACGACCGCCACCAGCCCCAGGAGCACGGCCGGTGTGCCGAGCACGCCCTGGAAGGTCAGCGACGTGCCGTGCACATAACGGACGCTGAACAGGTAGAAGATCTCCATCACCACCACCGTATTGACGGCCATGGTGCGGGCGGTCTCCACGGGCAGGCCCCGCGCGCTCGCCCAGGCGTAGATGCCGAAGGTGCCGCATACCATCAGCGTCGAGACGAAGAGGATGCGCCACAGGAGACGGCGGGACAGCAGCGGCTGGTTCGCAGGGCGGGCCGGCCGCCGCATGGTGCCGGGCTCGGTCGGCTCGAAGGCGATCGTCAGCCCCAGCGCGATGGCCGTGACCATGTTGATCCACAGGATCTGGACCGGCGTGATGGGCAGGGACAGGCCGAAGAGAATGGCCACGACGATGGTCAGAGCCTCGCCGCCGTTCGTCGGCAGCGCCCAGGAGATCGATTTCGTCAGGTTGTCGTAGACCGTCCGCCCCTCGCGCACGGCCGCGACGATGGAGGCGAAGTTGTCGTCGGCGAGCACCATCTCGCTCGCCTCCTTCGCCGCCTCCGTGCCCTTGCCGCCCATGGCCACTCCGACGTCGGCCCGCTTGAGGGCCGGGGCATCGTTCACGCCGTCACCGGTCATGGCGATGATGGAGCCGTCCTGCTGCAGCGCCTCCACGAGACGCAGCTTGTGCTCCGGGCTGGTGCGGGCGAAGACGGTCGCCTCCCGCGTATACCGCGCGAATTCCTCCGCATCCGCGGCGTCGAGATCATGGCCCGTCACCGCCACCGGATCCTCCGCAAGCCCGAGCTGCCGCGCAATGGCCCGCGCGGTGGCAACATGGTCGCCGGTGATCATCTTCACCTTGATGCCGGCCGCCCGGCATTCGGAAATGGCTGCGATCGCTTCCGGGCGCGGCGGATCAATGAGCCCCACGACGCCGAGCAGCGTCAGGTCGTGCTCGACATCGGCCGCTTTCAGCTCACGGGTGCCGCTCTCCATCGTCCGGCGCGCCAGCGCGATGACGCGCTGCCCGTCGGCGGCAAGGGCCTCGATACGCTCGTGCCAGGCGGCAGCGTCGATGGGCTGTTCGCCGTCCAGCGTCGCGACCCGCGTCGCCATGGCAGCGATACGCTCCGGCGCACCCTTCACATAGGCCACCGGCCGGTGCCCGTTGCGGGCGTGCAGCGTCGCCATGTAGCGGTGGCGCGAATCGAACGGCACCTCGTCGAGGCGCGGAAAGCCTGCGCGCGCCGCGGCCGTGTCGTGCCCCGCCTTCATCGCCAGCGACACAAGCGCCCCCTCCATCGGGTCGCCGTCGACGATCCAGTCCTCGCCGCTTTGCCTCAGATGCGCGTCGTTGCACAGCAGCCCCGCGAGGGAGAGCTCCTCCAGCACGGGATCGGCGGCTGGATCGAGCTGCCGCCCGTCCACCGTGCGGAACTCGCCCTGAGGCCGGTAGCCCGTGCCGTCGACGCTGAGGGTGCGATCGGCGGTGACGACGGCGCTCACCATCATCTCGTTGCGGGTCAGGGTGCCCGTCTTGTCGGAGCAGATGACGGAGACCGACCCCAGCGTCTCCACGGCCGGCAGCCGCCGGACGATGGCCTTGCGCCGGGCCATGCGCTGCACGCCGACGGCAAGCGTGATCGTCATGATGGCCGGCAGCCCTTCCGGGATGGCAGCGACAGCGATGCCGACGACCGCCATGAACGCCTCGTCGAGGGCATAGGAGCGGACGAGCACGGCAAAGGCGAAGACGGCGGCCGCGATGCCGAGCACCACGGTGGTGACGAGCCGGGCAAAGTCGTCGATCTGGCGCAGGAGCGGCGTGGTGAGCTGCTCGACAGCGCCGATCATCGCGCTGATGCGGCCGAGCTCGGTCGCCGCCCCGGTCGCGACGGCGACGCCCGCACCCTGGCCGGCCGTGACGAAGGTGCCGGAGAAAGCCATGGACAGACGGTCCCCGAGGGCGGCATCCACGGCAACCGGCTCCAGCGCCTTGTCAACAGGCACCGATTCACCCGTCAGGACAGCCTCATCCACCCGCAGGCTGCGCGCCTTCACGAGGCGCAGGTCGGCAGGCACCCGGTCCCCCGCCTCGAGCAGCACGATGTCGCCTGGGACGACCTCATCGGCCGGGATCGTGAGGCGCCGGCCGTCGCGGATCACCGATGCCTGCGGATCGATCATCGCCCGTATGGCCTCGAGCGCCTCCTCGGCCCGCCCCTCCTGGACAAAGCCGATGACGGCGTTGACGAGAACCACGGAAGCGATGACGAGGGCGTCGGTCACATGGCCGATCGCCGCCGCAAGGGTCGCGGAACCGACGAGGACGTAAATCAGCCGGCTGTGGAACTGCAGCAGAAAGCGCCTGAGGGCGCTTCGCCGCGGCCCCCGCGGCAGGCGGTTGGGACCGAAACGCGCGAGGCGCCGCGCCGCCTCCGCGGCGCTGAGCCCGTCCGGACCGGACCCTGTCGCCTGCAGAGCCTCCTGTAGCGGAACGGCATGCCAAGCCCGGTCGAGATCGCGGACCGGCTCTCCCGACCCGGCTCCGGCCTGCGCAGGTGGCACTGTCGACACGGCACCGGATGCGGGGCTCTGGCTGTTCATGCCGTCGGCATCTCCTGTAAAGCTAGTCGCATTCTGCCACAGATGGCAGACATCAGGAGCAGCCTAGCCGCATCGGCGCAGGAAGCGCTTGACGAGGATCAACGGCGCGGCTGCACGCAACGGGCGGGCGTGCTGCTGCCCCCCCGCTTGGGCCGGCCATGTCTGGCATCAGGACCGGTCCGCGCCCTGCCGCGCTCGCAGGGTCTCGAGGAGGAGCTCCTGCATGAGCCGCTGGAGCGCGTCTGTCGCCGTGCGCACGTCCGTCATGGCCCGTTCCACCGCCGCTGCGTCGAGAGGTACGGCATTTGCCGTTTCGGCGAGCGCGCGCCGCGCCGCACGCAGGTCGCGCAGCGCTGCCAGGACACGCGGCCAGTTGTCCCGCAACCGCTGGCGGAAGCCGGCGCGGACGTCTTCCGGATAAGCGGAGGCAATGCTCTGTGCGAGGAAGCCACCGCGTGGCTGCCGTTCGCCCCGGACGATGAAACCGACGAGAAATGCGTTGGCCAGGAGCGAAACGGCAAGGCCCGTGGCCAGAAGGAGCCGGACACGCTTCACAGCTCGCCTCCGTCCGATCCGAAGCCTTCCATGACCTCGCCAAGACCCGCCGCATCGCCCACGGCAAGGGCAAGAAGCATGTCCTGCTCTACGCCCGTATCGCCGTCGCCGAACCGGTAGCCGACGGCAGCGGCCGTGACGAGGACGAGGGCAAGACAGGTCGCCAGCACGGGAGACGGGACAGGCCGCAGGATGCCGCCGAGAATGCCGGCCACGCCGCGCGATCCCTCGATGCGCGACAGGACTGTGCGGGCGAGAGCCCCTTCGTCACCGGGGACATCGATGGCGGCGAGGAGGCTGTCGAGGTCGTCGTCCGCATCAGCCGCCTCCAGAAGCGCCCTCGCCTCCTGCCGGTAGGGCGGCGGCCATGTCGTCCAGTCCTTGCCGAAGCGGCGCTGCAGCCGCTCGAAATCGTCCCTGTTCATCACGTCATTCCTTCTTCTTGTTCGTTCTTCCTCCCGCCTGCCGTGAGCTGGCGCAACGTGCGCCGCGCCCGTACGAGCAGCTGCTCGACAGAACCCGTGCTCGTGCCCATCACCTCGGCGATGGCCGGCACGTCGAGATCGGCTACAGCCCTGAGCAGCAGTGCCATGCGCTGGCGCTCGGGCAGGCGTGCAAGGCCCTCGCGTACCGCTGCCAGTTCCTGCCGGGCGGACAGACGGGAATCGGCATCGACGCTGCTGGCCCGCAGCGTCGCTGCCACCTCGTCGAGGCCGATGAACGCGCGCAGGGCGCGCCAGCGGCGCAGATCGACGCAGCGGTTGGCGGTGATGCGGTAGAGCCAGGTCGTCGCCCGCCCTCTGGCGGGGTCGAACCTGCCGGCCCGCTTCCAGACCGCGACGAACACGTCCTGCACGACGTCCTCGGCGTCGTCCGGGTTGCCCAGATAACGGGTCGCGAAGAGGCGCAGGCCGCGCCCGTGGCGGTCGATGAGGCGGACGAGCGCCGGCTGCTCGCCAGCCGCGATGCGGGCAAGCAGGCGCTCGTCCTCGCCCTCTTCGGGTGTCTGCGCCTCATCACGCATCCGGCTCCACACCACGCCGCCTCACCTCCAGTGTCGGCGGCCAACGACCACGGCACCGCCGTTCGGCCCCGTGATGCGGCCGATGGACCGGGCGCGAAACGGCCCCCGCGCCCCTGCACGCTCGCCGGAATAGGTGCGGCCTCCCGGCCCCGTCGCCGTGTAGCTGCGGCGACAGCGGTCGACGATGCCGTCGAAGCAGGTGTGGGTGGAGCTGTAGGTGCCGCCATTGGGGCCGACGCGGGTGGTGTGCCCGGTATAGAAGGGCCCGTCGCCGGAGACGCTGCGGCTGACCTGCCCGCCGCCGACGGTGCCGCGCGTCCATTCCGCGGTCCGGGCGCCATCGAGGGGGGCTGAAAGAGCGAGCGCGACGAGACCCGCGAGGACCGGAACAGGCTTGACTGGGAAACGCATCGGAGCACTCCCTCAACGAAACAAGGGCTGCCGGGGCCCGGGTCTTCGTCAACCGCGGCGGCCGAGAAAGAGCCCGCGCATGAAGGCGAGCTCGGTCGCAGTCAGCCGGCCGTCGCCGTCGCGATCGGCAAGGTCGAACAGCATCGTGCGGGCGCGAAACTCATCCGCCGAAACGCGCCCGTCGGCGTTCGTGTCCATCCGCCGCCAGGCACTGCCGAGGCGCGCCTGCAAGGCGACGGCATGATCCATGATCGCATCGCGCAGGGCGAGGGTCTCCTGCTCGTCGATGACGCCGTCTCCATTGCCGTCGAGCCGGGCGAAGAGCCGCTGCCGTGCCGCAGCCGCCTCCTCCCGGGACACGGCTCCGTCTCCGTCGGTATCGAGGCGCGCGATGAAAGACTCGTGCGCGGGCGGGGTCTGGGACGCCGCAAGCGATGCCGCCCCCACGGTCGCGAGCGCCGCAAGGGCCGTTGTCAGGGTCTTCATGGCAGTTTCTCCATCTGGCTGAGCAGCCGCAACTGCGCCTGCCTCGATCCATACGGGCGGGGGCGCCCCCTCCTACGCCGCCGGCCGCCCCGCGGACCGCGTAGGAGTGGCCTGCGCAGCCCGTAGAACCGTCGTCGGAGCCCAACGGCGCTCCTCACAAACGGAGATCGGCATGACGATGAAGACCCTCGCAGCGGCGGTGCTGCTGCTCGTTCCGGCCAGCGCCTGCGCTTGGGATGGACCTGGCCTGCACCAGATGTTCAGGCAGATGGATCGCAATGGCGACCGCGCCCTGCAGTTCTCGGAGATCGCGGACGCTCGCGCGCGGCTCTTCGACCGGATGGACAGCAACGGCAACGGCTATCTCGAGCCGCAGGAAATGAAGGCTGCAGCGGCGCGCGCGAGGGAGGCCGGACGGTTCCAGGCCGCATCGCTCGAAAGGCTCGAGGCCACCGCCAGGCGCATGGACACCAACGGCGACGGGCGCCTTTCGCGGGAAGAATTTTCCCGCTTCATCCCCGATCGCCTGCGCCGGGCCGACGTGAACGGCGACCGCACGCTGTCGCTTTCGGAACTGCGGGCGCTCAGGCGCTAGGCCAGCGCGGCAATGGCAGATTCGTGGCCCGCGACCTGGTTGCCGTGAGCACTGCCCAAATGACAGGCCGGCCCGCCCGACGCAGCAGCGCATGGGACGGCCGGCCGGAAAGGAAGACGCCGCCCGAAGGCGGCGTCCTGATGCTTCAGCGAGACGGACGCCTGCGGTCCGTGGCGGGCGCCGACGCGGCCAGCTTCTTCGCCTCGTCGTCCATGAGCTCGTACCACATGGCGTTGAGAACAGCGAAGGCAGCCGCGAGGGGCAGGCCGAGAAGCCAGGCGAAATACCACATTGCACCCTCCTTAAGTTCAGTAGGCGTGGCCGCTGCCGTCGCGGATCGCCTCGGCGTCCACCTTGCCCCACAGCACGCGGTAGACCCACGTGGTGTACGAGGCGACGAGCGGGATGAAGATGCCGGTGACCACGAGCATGATGAACAGCGTCAGGTGGCTTGAGGAGGCATCCCACACCGTCAGGCTCGACTTCGGATCGATCGTCGAGGGCAGGATGAAGGGGAACATCGACAACCCGACCGTCGAGATGATGCCGAGGATCGACACCGTCGAGGCCAGCACCGCCGGCACCTCGCTGCGCGCCCGCAGGAAGGCGAGGCAGCCAAGAGCGCCCGCGAAGCCGAGGATCGGCGCGATCATCATCCACGGATGCCGCGCGTAGTTCTCGAACCAGACGCCGGGAGCCACCTCGACGGTCTTGGCCAGCGGGTTCGACGGGCCGCCCGTGACGACCTCGCTGGTGATCCGGTAGCCGTCGATGCCGAGCCACAGCCACAGCCCGCCGAGCGCGAAGAGGACGACCGTGAGGAAGGCCGCGATCGTGCCATAGGTCCGCGAGCGCACGGCCACCGGGCCCTCGCTCTTCAGCACGAGCCAGGCGGCGCCATGCATGACCAGCATGGCGACCGACAGGAGGCCGCACAGCAGGCCGAAGGGATTCAGCAGTTCGAAGAGCGTCGTGCCCTCATAGAAGACGCGCAGGTCCGAATCGAGCCGGAAGGGCACGCCCTGAAGGACGTTGCCGACCGCGACGCCCATCACGAGCGCCGGCACCACGCCGCCCACGAACAGGGCCCAGTCCCATCCGTTCCGCCAGGAGGCGCTTTCGCGCGTCGAGCGGTACTTGAAGCCCACCGGCCGCAGGATGAGCGCGAAGAGGATCGCGAACATCGCCAGGTAGAAGCCGGAGAAGGACACGGCATAGAGCGGCGGCCAGGCGGCGAAGATGGCACCGCCGCCGAGGATCAGCCAGACCTGGTTGCCTTCCCACACGGGGCCGACGGCGTTGATGACGACGCGCCGCTCCACGTCGTCCTTTGCGACGAAGGGCAGCAGCGTGGCCGAGCCGATGTCACCGCCGTCCATCACGGCGAAGCCGATCAGCAGGACGCCGAGCAGCACCCACCAGATGACGCGCAGGGTTTCGTAGGAGATTAGTTCATGCAGGATCATGGCATCTACTCCGCAGCGACGAGAGACCGCGGAACGAGCTCGGCCTCCGGCTCCTCGTCCGGTTCCGGCCCCTTGCGGATGGCGCGGACCATGAGGGCCATCTCGATGACGATGAGGATGGTGTAGATCAGCGCGAAGCCGAGGAGCGTGAACAGCACGGTCGTGGCGCCGAGGTTCGAGACGGCGGCCGCGGTGGGCAACACACCCTCGATGATCCAGGGCTGACGGCCGAACTCGGCCACGATCCAGCCGAACTCCGCCGCGATCCACGGCAACGGAATGGCGAAGACCGCAAGACGCAGCAGGCCGGGGTAGCGATCCAGCCGGCGGCGCGCCGACAGGTAGAAGAACACCGACGTCAGGGCGATGAAGAAGAAGCCGAGCCCCACCATGACGCGGAAGGACCAGAACAGCGTGGGCACGTGCGGGACCGTGTCCCAGGCCGCCTTGCGGATGTCCTCCGCACTCGCCTGGCGCGGATCGTCGACGAAGCGCTTGAGCAGCAGCGCGTAGCCGAGATCATGGCCATTGTCCTCGAAGGCGCTCCGGACCTCCGGGGCAACCTTGCTCACGCCGCCGGCGGCGCGGATCTGCTGCAGGGCGTCGAAGGCGGTGATGCCCCGACGGATGCGCTCCTCGGCCCGGACGACAAGCTCGTCGATGCCGGGGATCTCCTGCGTCAGCGTGCGGGTGCCGATGAGGCCCATCACCCACGGGATCTTCACCGCATAGTGGGTCTCGCGCGCAGCCTGGTCAGGGAAGCCGAAGAGCGTGAAGGCAGCCGGCGCCGGCTCCGTCTCCCACATGGCCTCGATGGCCGCGAGCTTCATCTTCTGGTGCTCGGTGGAGAGATAGCCGCTCTCGTCGCCCAGCACGACGACCGACAGCGAGGCGGCGAGGCCGAAGGACGCGGCAACCGTCATCGAGCGCTTGGCGAGCTCGGGATACCGGTTCTTCAGCATGTACCAGGCCGAGACGCCCAGCACGAAGATCGCGGCGGTGACATAGCCGGCCGAGACCGTGTGCACGAACTTGGCCTGTGCCACGGGGTTGAACAGCACGGCGTAGAAGTCCGCCACCTCCATGCGCATCGTCTCGGGGTTGAAGGCCGAGCCGACCGGGTTCTGCATCCACCCGTTGGCAATGAGGATCCAAAGCGCCGAGAAGTTGGAGCCGAGTGCCACCGCCCAGGTCGAGATGAGGTGCCCGACCTTGGACAGCTTGTCCCAGCCGAAGAAGAACAGCCCGACGAAGGTGGCTTCGAGGAAGAAGGCCATGAGGCCCTCGATGGCCAGCGGCGCGCCGAAGATATCGCCGACGTAGTGGCTGTAGTAGCTCCAGTTCATGCCGAACTGGAACTCCATCACGATGCCGGTTGCGACACCGAGCACGAAGTTGATGCCGAACAGCTTGCCCCAGAACTTGGTCATCTGGCGCCAGATCGGTCTGCCCGTCATGACATAGACCGTTTCCATGATGGCGAGCAGCACGGACAGGCCCAGCGTGAGGGGCACGAAGAGGAAGTGGTAGAGTGCAGTCAGTGCGAACTGCAGCCGCGATAAGGCGACAATGTCGAGTTCCATTTGACGTCAGGTCCGGCTTGTCCGGGCTCCCTGTGCTTGCGGCGTCGCCGGAAGGCGGCGCCTTTCGATCGAAAACAGTCAGTCTGGTCGCAGAGCGGCGAGCGCGGCATCGAAACCGGCGTCGCCGCGGGTGACGATTGCGGTGACGATCCCCCCCTCCATGATGATGAGACGGTCGGCGGCTTCCGCCTCGCGCCGGATGTGGGTTGCAACGACGACAGTCCGGCCTGCGGCGCGCGCCCACAGGCGGGTGAGGACATCGCGCGCCGTCGCCCCGTCGAGCCCTTCGGTTGGCTCGTCGAGAAGCCAGAGCGTTGTCGGGCGCAGCAGGAGCCTTGCAAACGCCAGCCGCCGCGCCTGCCCGCCCGAGAGGCCGTGGCCTCCTTCCCCGAGGCGGGTATCGAGCCCCTGCGGCAGCGCCTCCACGTCCTCGCGCAGGCCCGCGGCCTCCAGCACCTCCATGAGGCGGGCGTCGTCGGCCTGCGGATCGGCCAGGCGCAGGTTGTCGCGCAAGGAATCCTGGAACAGCTCGGTGCGCTGGGTGAGCAGCGTCGCGGCGCGGCGCGACACGCGCCCTTCCTGCGGCGCGACCTCGCCGGCGAGGAGACCGAGCAGGGTCGACTTGCCGGCGCCGCTCGGCCCCACGATGGCGATGCGCTCGCCCTCGGCGATGGTGAGGCTGACGGCGCCGAGCGCCGGCCTTTCCGCCCCCGGATGCCGGACGATGACGCCGTCGAGGCGGGCGGCGACGCCCGCAGGCGTAACATCGGCGGCGGCGGTCTGCACGGCCGGCGAGAGCCGCGGCGCGATGCGTTGGACGGCGACCAGCGTGCGGCCGAACTCGATGGCGCCGCGCCGCAGGGCGGCGAAGGGCTCGATGGCCGCGAGTGCGACGAGCAGGCCGAGAGCCGCCAGCGGCGCGTCGATGATGCCCTGCTCCGCCAGCCACGCCATCGCCACGAGCGTCGCGGCGAGCAGCAACGCCCCCGCCACCATGAAGCCGGCGCCGGTGCACACCTCGATCCGGTTCAGCACATCGTCGCAGGCCGCAAGATAACCGTCGGCCGCCGTGAGGCCCTCCCGTCGTGCGGCGAGCCGACCGGCCATGATCCACTCGCTCTGGCCGCTCACGAGGTCGATGACGCGCGAGCGCAACACCTCGAGGCCATGCGCCCGGCGGCGCGCGTGGCGCCGCGCCGCCATGGCGGCGACGACCGGCAGGCCGAGGCCAGCAAGGATGAGGAAGCCCGCCGCGCACAGCCCGACGAGCGGCTGCATCAGCCCCAGCACGACACCCGTCACGACGGCCACAGCGCAGGCGCCGAACAGCGGCACGAAGACGCGCAGATAGAGCGAGTCGAGCGCATCGATGTCGAGCGTCAGGCGGAACAGCAGGCGCGCCGGGCGCTTCAGAAGCTCCCTCGCCGCGCCGCGCCGGGCCCAGCCGCGGAACAGCCGCTCGCGCAGATCGGCAAGCACGGCAAGTGTCGCCTCATGCGTCGTCAGCCGCTCGCCGTAGCGCGCGGCCGTCCGGGCCAGGGCGAGAAAGCGGATGCCGGCGGACGGCACGAAGACATCGAAGGCGAGCGCCGTGGCCGCCGACAGGCCCGCGATCCCCGTCGCGGTGATGAACCAGCCCGAGAGGCCGAGCAGGGCAACGCCGCACACAGCTGTGACGGCCGACAGCACGACGCCGATGAGCAGCATGGCGCGACTGCCGGAAACAAAGAGCCCCGCGACGGGACGAAGCTGGCGAACGAGCGCGATCATGCGGCGTCCTCCAGACGGGTAGCGGCAAGGTCGATGACGCGATCCATGCGCCCGGCGAGGACCGGGTCATGGGTCGCCACGATCAGCGTCCGCCCCTCGGAGAGGCGCATCAGCGCCTCGGTGATGCTCGCGGCGGTCTCGCTGTCGAGGTGCGCGGTCGGCTCGTCGGCGAGGATGAGGCGCGTCTGCGGCGCCACGGCGATGCGCGCGAGCGCCAGGCGCGAGGCCTCGCCGCCCGACAGGCCAACACCATTCTCGCCTACGGGCACGGCGCCCCGCCGCCGCGCCACCTCGGCGAGGCCGGCACTGGCGAGAGCCGCCTCGACCGCCGCCCGGCCGATGCCCTCCCGCCCCAGTCTGACGTTTGCCGCGAGCGACCCCGCGAAGACGTGCGGGCGCTGGCCAATGAGCGCGATGCCGCGGCGAAGGCGTGCGGCGCTGCGGGCCGTAAGCGGCTCGCCGGCGATGATGATGCGACCGCTCTCGGGCGTGACGAGGCCGGCGAGAAGCGCAAGCAGCGTCGACTTGCCGCCACCGCTCGGGGCCAGCAGCGCCACCCGCTCGCCCGGCGCGACCGTGAGGTTGAAATCGTCGAAGACTGGTTCGCCACGCCCCGGGTGGCTGAAGCGCAGCTTCTCGATGCGGACCGATGGCGCCTCAGCGGTCACGAGGGCCGGGGCCGGGTCCTCGTCCTCCGCTCCGGGCAGCTCACATCCCTTCCGCGACAGGCCCACGAGCGCCTCGAGCGCCGCCTCGCCGGCCGCCCGGTCGTGCCAGACGGCGGAAAGGTCGCGCAGCGGCTCGAAGAATGCGGGCGCGAGGAGGAGGATGAAGAGCCCCTCCGCGAGCGTGAGCGGGCCGCCCCAGGTGCCGAAGGGCAGCTGGCCGAGGAGGTGGAAGCCGATGTAGACGGCAACCAGCGCGACACCGAGGGCCGAAAACAGCTCCAGCACGGCCGACGACAGAAAGGCGATCCTGAGCACGGCCATAGTTCTGGCACGCAGGCTCTCGGCGTCGGCCCGCAGCCGCCGCGCAGTGACATCGACGGCATCGAGCGAGCGGATCGTGGCAAGGCCGCGCAGCCGATCGAGCAGGAAGGCGTTCATGCTGCCGAGCTCGACGAGCTGGGCCTCGCTCGCGGCCTTCGCACGCCAGCCGACAAGCGCCATGAAGACCGGGATGAGCGGCGCGGCGACGAGGAGCACGAGCGCCGCCGCCCACGACGAGGCAAAGACGACGAGAAGGATAACAAGCGGTACGATGCTCGCCCGCAGCCGCGCCGGCTGGAAACGGGCGAGATAGGGGACGACTGCCTCGGCCTGTTCGGCCAGTGTGCTGGCGGCAAGGCCGGCCGCCGGGCGTTCGATGTCGACCGGCGAGCGGGCGGCGAGCGCCGCCACAGCCTCCGCGCGCCACCGGGTAAGCACGGCACGCGCCTGGCGAAAGGCCACGCGGCTGCCGAGCGCGTCGAGAAGCGCGCGCGCGATGCCGATGGCGAGGACACCGGCCGCGTGGCCGAGAACGGACCCGGCACCTTCGCCGGCGACGATCGTCCCGACCGCCATGGCGAGCAGTCCGGCCTGCGGCACCCACAGCAGGGCGGCTGCCACCTGCAGCATCGCGCCCGTGCGCGTTGCGGCAGCCTGCCGCGTAGCCGCGGCGGCACGCCGCCCTTCCACCGGACGGACGGTGGCGGACGTCGTCGCCGCGGGAGCGGTGCTGATCGTGCCGGCCTGGGCCATCGCTATTCCCCGTTCGCCTTCGGCTTCCTGCGGCCGATGGAGACGATTCTGTCCTTGGCTTCGAGCAGCTTCGTAATACGGGAGCCAAGGCCAAGGAGCGTGGCGAGCCGGTCGGTATCGAGTTGCTTGACGTCGTCATACCAGGTCGTCAGACGCTCGATCAGCCCGCACATCTCGGCCATGCGCTCCTGGGCGAAGCGTTCATCCTCGCTGCCCGGCTTTTGCATCAGGATCTCGCGCAGAACCGAGAGGGTCGGGTCGATCTCCCGCTTCTTCCGTTCCTCGGCGAGCGTCCGCAGGATCTGCCAGACGTCATCCGGCGTGGTGAAGAAGTCCCGCCGGTCGTTCGGCAGGTGCTTGAGCAGCACCAGGTTCCACGTCTGCAGCTCGCGCAGGCTCATCGAGACGTTGGAACGGGAGATGCCGAGCGCCTCGACGATCTGGTCGGCGCAGAGCGGCTGCGGGGAGACGTAAAGCAGCGCGTAGATCTGTCCGACGGTGCGATTGATGCCCCAGCGACTGCCCATCTCGCCGAAATGCAGGACGAAGGACTGCACGAGGGGGGGGAGGTTCATTGGTTCGCACCATCGGTCACGAGTTTCAGAATTTTCTGAAATGTCTATATGCCCTGCACCCTGCGTGGGCAAGTGCGTAAGATTGCGTATATCCGTCGCCCCGCGGCAGGGACCGGCGCGTCCCTTCGACCGGTATCGCGACAGGTCCGACGATGCCCCGGGACGGGGTCGACCCGCATTGACGCCGATCAAGGGCGCTCCGCGCTGTCAGCCCGCGGCAGGAACGCTGTTTTCAAGCGAACACAAGACGTGAGGCCGAGCTGAGGGCGGAACAGTAGCGGCCGACGGCCGACACAGGCGTTCGAGCCGGCGTTAGTCCCGCGATGAATGGCCGGCAACGCCCTCTTGCCCGACATTAGCGCATCAGCGCGGCATCGTGCCGAGGCATTTGCGCTTGAGGAACGGCCACAGGATGATGCGGAAGGCCTCGTTGCGCACCGGTGCAAGCATGAAGCTTTCTGCAAGATGCCGGATGGCGGCGAGGCTGCGGCCGCGCGCTGTCTCTTTTGGTGGACCGCGCGAAGACAATGGCGGCCCGGAAGAGGCGGCCGCGTCGGGGTGCACGATCCAGATGATCGTCGACCATGTGGTCGAGCCCCTTGTCGACCAGGGCGGCATTGGCGGACGAATCACGCCAGCCATCGGCGAGATAATCGTTAAGGTAGCCTAGCACCACCTCCGGATGATCGGCCAGGCGCAGGAAGAGGCCCCAGTCCTCATAGCGCGGGTAGCGCCGATCATAGCCGCCGACGGCCCTGATGAGATCCCGCCGGGCGATCAGCGTCGAGCCGGGCAGGTAAAGCCCCCAGACCTAGTGCCCGCTCTCCAGGAGCCGCGGGAGCGTCGGCATTAATCTCGCGCCAGATGATGCGGATTAGGTCCGCACACGGCACAAGCACCTGCGCCGTGTCGTCGCTTAACCCATCGTCCAGCGCGATGACTTTCTTCGGACACGTAATGGCGATGGATCATCAACGACCTCTTTGATGGAAGCACTTTGAAACATCAGATCCGGAAATAAACGATCCGTTCTGTGAATTCACGACCTAGACCTGCTGACTCTGGCAAGTGCTGTCGTCACCCATATCGCACCTTTTCTTGTCAATCGCCGCCCTGTACGCTGCCACCAAACGACTAACGGTCTCCCGGTAGCAGATATTCTCAATCGGATATGCCTTCTTTTCTACGCTCTGATCGAGCGGAACCACCCCTTCGAGGCCAACAAACGCGAACGATAAATTTGGCAATACGCACCCCAAATTTCTTGCATCCATTACAACACGCAGTCTAGCATTAAGATATTCAGACGCTTTATTTGGAAAAGACACATGGTTTGTTGTATTGTCAAATCTCAACAAAAATCCGTAATCAAAAGCACACAAAGCCGCCTTCGATTCCTCGGGCGATAACGTCATAACCTTAATGTTCGGTGGTAGACTTGACCTAATTGTGCGCGCATTACAATTAATAAACATGTACACCTTTAACCATGTGTGTTTTTGAGCGAAGTCTATTACATCCTCAATCCGCTGCCATCGAGACAGACCACCCGAATATACCGCAGCCGTTTCATCCGAACCGATTCCCAACTTCTCTCTCTATACTCTCCGCAATTCACGATATGAAAAATCATCATAAATTTCTTCAATGCCACACGGGACCACAACTATTTTACCCGTGAACCAAGGGTACTTATTCTCAATATATCGTTTAAAATTAAACGATACAACCTCTATAACATCGACTTGACGCACAAGTATCCGCTCATGCACTGCAATTGCACGCTCCACAAGACATGAGATAAATTTTGATCCAAAGGCGAGTAAGTATTCCGTCCACTCCTCAAGAGCACCCTGCAAATCGAGCGAAATCGCCAATGGCCGCACTCGCCTAAGGCGAGCAATTATCCAAGGATGAAACTTGAGCCAATGCCCGGAAACGACAAGTACATCGGGGCGCCATGAGATAACTATTCGTTTAACAATATAGTAGCATAGCACCGGGTTAAGCACCCATAACCATGTTGGAAGGCTATGTATAATTCTATTGTCACTCACCACTCGAAACCGACTGGAGTGCACCCCGTTTGACCGGACAGGCGACGGTCTGCATTAAGCACCGGCGGCCTTTGCCCTGAACTCTCGTGGCGAGAGGAAGCGCAAGCCGGAGTGCGGGTGGATTTCATTGTAGTCGTCGAA
>Ga0207789_1000086_pt1 | contig 87335 bp, 95 predicted proteins | sample HigsolmetaGSP12D_FD_184840 | JGI IMG/M metagenome (GOLD analysis project Ga0207789, IMG submission 184840) | High solid enriched microbial communities from the Joint BioEnergy Institute, USA - SP1-2-D (SPAdes) | ecosystem: Engineered > Bioreactor > SSF (Solid state fermentation) > Aerobic >...
AATGACCAATAGAGGTAAATTTTTTATCAAGCTGCTGCAAGTCAACCTCCTCCTCACCAATAGCTATGAATCTTAAATTAATAATAGCATAGGTATATTATGGTTCACACCTAAAAAAGCATTTTTTAGGAAACTGAGGCTTAATGGACAATTGTCGTGTCATACAAATAACGGTTTAGTACTATATTTCACGAAATTTTTTATAGAGGCTGTTTTGTTGCTACGAGGGGATTGTTGGAATTTGGAAGAATCTGTTTATTGAAATTCGGTTTTGGAATTTGAAATTTTGGAGTAACTGTTGAAATTAAGGTAGTTTTTATTGATAATATGAGGAAAATAACGAGAAAGAGGATGCCCGCTACCATTCGATTTGCTTCTCGTCACCATTTTAAGGCGAAAAATGCTCGTTTTTGACGACGAGACTTATTCTCGTCACCATTTTGAGGCGTAAAATGCTCGTTTTTGACGACGAGACTCTTTCTCGTCAACTTTTTCAAGCAAAAAACACCCGATTTTGACGACGAGGCCTATTCTCGTCACCATATTAAGGCGAAAAATACTCGATTTTGACGACGAGGCCTATTCTCGTCACCATATTAAGGCGAAAAATACTCGATTTTGACGACGAGACCCTTTCTCGTCAACTTTTTCAAGCGAAAAACATCCGATTTTGACGACGAGACCCTTTCTCGTCAACTTTTTCAAGCGAAAAACATCCGGTTTTGACGACGAGACCCATTCTCGTCACCATTTTGAGGCGTAAAATGCTCGTTTTTGACGACAAGACCCATTCTCGTCACCATTTTGAGCTGAAATACTCTACTTTTAGCGACGAGACCACTTTTATGTTAAGTGTAATTTGTCAACTCCATTAAACTATAGTCCCTTTTCCAATATTAACTGTGCCAAGCTAATGTACATAGGATAGAACATGTAAACAGAATAAACTGAGGAGGTTCATTTGTGTACTTCTATCCCGTTAACATTCCAATATATTCTTGTCCATTTAGCCTGGTAACGAGTTTTTATCGGATTCCATTATCTAATATGTCAACTCAAATCCGGAAGCAAAGCCCTTTTCCACCGGTTAACATTGGAAAATTTGAAACATCTGCCCGGCAATTTCAAAAATTAATGGAACAAGCCAGTCGATTTGTAAATAAAGTTGTAGAAGATCACCAATATGCTTATGAACTAATGAACTCTGCCCAACTGTCCAATCAACAAAGAGTTGAAGAGCTAATCCGTTCAACCGGTATAAATATTCATTTTCATGTCCATTTTACTCCAACATCGATTCAAATTACTTTTGATAATTCCAATAATCAATTTAATTGCTGCCAACTCATTATGGAACTGCGTTGGTAATATGTTGGGAATTTTGGCTGTGTTAACCAGTCCGTGCAATACTTTCCAATTCAAAGTGAATATTCCTTTAAAAGTCTTGGAAAATATAAAATTTTTCTGTTTGAAAAAGCGGGTCTATCCTTAAATCCCGTTTTCCAATCAAGATTCATACTCGATTTTTTTGTCTAAAAAACAGTCCACTATCCAAGTGCAACATCCAAAATCATCATGATTACAAATCCTACCATTAAACTCATCGCAGCCAAATCCTTATTTCCCTTTTCCTGTGAACCGGGTATAACCTCTTCGGCAACCACAAAAATCATTGCACCGGCAGCAAAACTTAACGCATATGGCAATAATGGTTCAATGAAGGTCACTGCGATACAACCAAGAATTGCAGCAATTGGCTCAACCATACCGGAAAATTGCCCGTAAAGGAAGCTTCTCATTTTCGTCATTCCTTCCCCTCTTAACGGAAGTGAGACGGCCACACCTTCAGGAAAATTTTGGATTCCGATTCCAAGAGCAAGAGCGATTGCTCCCGCCAACGTTGCATCACCTGTTCCGTTAGCCACCGCACCAAAGGCAATCCCGACAGCGAGCCCTTCTGGAATATTATGCAAGGTAATTGCTAGCACGAGCAATGTACTTCTTTTTCTCCCTTTGGAATGATAACCCTCTGCCTGACTAAGTGGTGTATTTGGATGGAGATGTGGTAATAACTTATCAATTCCCCATAAAAAAACACCGCCTATGAAAAATCCGCTGGCAGCCGGAAACCATGCGGGAACTCCGAGATTTGCTGACATTTCTATTGAAGGTCCAAGCAAGGACCAATAACTTGCAGCGATCATGACTCCACCGGCAAAACCTAACATACTGTCTAACAATTTTTGCCTCATTCCTCTTGTTGCAAAAACAAGGGCGGCACCAAGAGCAGTCATACCCCAAGTGAATAATGTTGCTAAAAAAGTTTGCCCAACCGGACTCAAATCTTGAAATAAATTTATCATAATCTCGTTTACCCCCTATGTAAAACTGGTCATTTTTTATTAAAAAGATCATTTACCCAAAAAAATTTAACCATTTGGTATATGGAAAATCATTCAAGTAATAATTATGGTATTGGCTTAAAAAGTTTCCCTTAGTGAAAATCTTACTTCGCCATTACTTCGTTTGTCAATAAGATAACTTTGTTCAGTCCTTGATTTACTTTTCCTGTGGGACAAAATACTTTTATCTTTCTCATTATTATTGTTATGATATAAGATAAATAAAATTGTTTAAAAGGAAGTGAAAGATTTGCAAGCACCACTTTATTTCAACTTAATGAAACCAAACACGATAGAAACAGAAAAAAAGTATCCAGCTATTTTTCTACTGCATGGTATGGGAAGCAACGAACTTGATTTACCGCCACTTGTGCAGTCATTCAATGAAAAAATGTTTATTTTCAGTCTCCGTGGTCCCCTTGTACAACCACCAGGTTACGCCTTTTTTTCTATGGAAGACCTCGGTCAACCAAATGAGAAAAGTTTTAAACAAACGATAAACATGGTCGATGACTTTATTTTATTTGCAACTTCCACTTTTCCAATTGATGAAAACAATTTATTTTTAATGGGGTTTAGCCAAGGGGCAATTTTATCAATGACTTATGCCATAATACATCCGCGAAAAATAAAAGGGATCATTGCCTTAAGTGGATATATTCCTATGTTTATTAAAGAAGAGTATAAAGATATTAAACTAAGACATCTTAACTTGTTCATTTCCCATGGCGAGGATGATCCCGTATTACCGTTTGCTTGGGGCGTTAAAAGTAAGGAATTTTTACAAGAACATGGAGCAGAAGTCACTTTCAAGTCCTATCAAGCAGGTCATTGGGTGACTCAGGAAAATTTTGAAGATATCAAGACTTGGCTGGAAGGGAACTTACAATGAATATTTAAGCAATACCTCTCTCGTTTCATTTACATTTTGGGCATTTATTATCCTTGCCCCGTCATTACCACCGAAAATGGTAACACGGAGATGATTATATGAGGCTTTTCATTTTTATTGTCATTTTTATTATTTTTATGATCACTTATATCGTGATGAAAAAAATATATATGAAACAAATCGAACTAGACAATTTAAATACCTTATATCAATGTACATCTTGTGGAAAATTATATCGGAAATATCAAGAACAATTACAATCATTGATCGATTTCACCTATTCAACACCTTCCACTTGCCCAAGATGTCATCAATCGGCCAATCTATACATTGGTGAGTATTTTGATTGGATAAAAACAAATCCAGAATGTCCCGAATTGAGAAAACAAGATTTGAGAAAATATAAAAAGGCAGTAAAAAAGGTAAGACAGTTGGATAAAGAGTTGCAAAATCTAGATGCCTTTCTTCATTATTATCACATGGTAAATAAAAATTCATTAAACAGGGACGGGAAATGATTGGAACATATTCAGGCCATCATCCCTCCCTGACTTGCAAAATATTTAAACCGGTATTTCTTCATTTCTAACATTATCTTCAAAGAAAATTTCTTTCTTTAAACGGTCAGCAAAATGGCGATTAATAAAATCTTTAACAAAAAGATCTCTTTTTGTAATGTCTTCCTCTTTTCGAAGCCATCCAACCTTTTTGAAACGTTCTTCCATCGGTTTCGCTGTCCAAAGTAGAAGTGCCTCTTTTTCTAGTTGGTACTCGACTCTCCTTTTTAAGATCATATCTTGAAATCTTCTTTCTCTTTCATCTTCAGTTTTTTCCTGTTTAGGTATCAATTGAGCGATTGATTCAACTTGGCCTTTCAATTCATGTAGCTGACCAGCAGCAACTTCATCTATAGCACTTCGAATGTCAATAAGTAATTCTTCTTTAAATCGGTGCAAATTCAAACTTTGCAATATATTGGCATCAGACGCTACAGCTAATTCACGGTTAATTGGTTCAAAATGTTCAATGGGAAATGGCCGGACTTCCAACTGTTCGGCAATCTCATGAAAAATAGCTTTTAGCGACCATTTTTCGTTTCGCTTCTTTTTTATAAAAATGCCAATTTGCAAATCAAGCTCATTGTATACCTTTTCATTTGTATCTTCAGTCCGATTGACATAATGAATTCTTTCTTCTTCTAATTTTTTAAACCAGATATCCACCGTTTTTCGATTCAATTTTTGATCTCCCACAACTTGTTTAATCTCTTCTGTAAAATCACTAATTCTCCAGTACAACTTACACCCTCCCTTTTCCAATCAATCTTCTACCGGTGAATTTTCACAAAATTAAACAATCTTTACCTATATATTAATAGTTTTGACAATATGGACGGAAACCCTTTAAAAATTGTTCGACAGTTTCTCACAAATGATGTTGGTATTTTGTCAAACAAAAGATAAATATGTTCAATATGTTGGAAATTTGTCTAATTATCTTCTTAACCGGTCAGATACAATAATGCAGATAAAAATTCGATGAAATTAGAGTCTTTAGATATAGAACATGTTTACTTAAAACGTGAAGAGTATAACGATAAGTTAAAGAAAACTCGGGTGTCTGAGCCTTTATGCGGAGCAGAGCCGTAGTTCAGCAAAAAATATGTTCACTTGCGAGGTAATGCTACCGTCTCTCTCGTTTACTAAAAAAATATAAAATTTTATCGGCTGTGATGTATTCCCGCGAAGCTTTCCTTGTGCACTTATACTTTCCTAATAGCTGAAAAAATGAAGGCTCATCCCCCTACTTTTCCTTGAATATTCTTATAATTTACTGAGACTACTAAAACAATTTTAATCGATACATGTCATTTTTATGTTAAAATACAAAATATATCTTTTTTGTAATTGAAAGCAGGCGATTTTATGGGAAGTCAAGCAAAGATTGAAAATGCCTCAATTATGAGTGAAGATAGTTTTTATCGGCGAGCATTATACACGTTCAGCGGGGCACATTTTTTAAATGACTTAGTCACGACCGGTATGGTTCCGGCACTTGTAGTCATGTATAAAGAAGCATTCAATCTTAACTACACACAATCAACATTAATTGTACTCATTTCTTATTTAACTTCTTCCATTACACAGCCAATTTTTGGTGTGTTAACTGATCGAAAGCCGCGAGTATGGTTTTTTTCAGTCGGTTTATTTCTCTCTATATCTGGGTTGGCACTGACTGCGATTGCACCGAATTTAATTTGGTTATTAATATTTGTTGCTATTTCCGGATTTGGTTCAGGTGTGTTTCATCCAGAAGCGTCAAGAGGAACTCATTTTGCATCAGGTGAGAAGAAAGGATTGGCCCAGGCAATTTTTCAGGTAGGCGGAAATGGAGGGCAAGCATTTGGACCGTTAATGATTCCATTATTTCTTGTTCATACCGGGACTAGCGGTCTGATCTGGCTTTTACCTTTGGCTTTGTTATCCTTGGTGTTGACCGTTCCGTTATTAAACTGGCTTAACAGGAAAGTAAAAGATTTTCAGGTTAAGAAGAAGGAACTATCGGGAGAAAATCATTTGACCGGCACCATTTTATTAGTGACAGTCATTTTATTACGGTCATGGTGTCAAGTTGGAGTTGTTATCTTTTTACCATTTTATTTAAATAACTTAACTATAGAGCAATCCGAATTATTGAATTTTATTTTTGTCGGAGCTGGTGCTCTTGGAACATTTATTGGTGGTTTACTCTCGGACCGCATTGGTATGAAACGGCTTATGGTCGGTTCCATGTTTTTGGCAACACCTTTTGCATTACTTTTCCCACATACGAGTGGTTTTCTTTCTGTAATTGTGTTGCTTTTATTCGGTTTTACTGTACTTTCTTCTTTTTCTATCAGTGTTGTTTATATGCAACTATTATTGCCGAAAAATATTGCACTGGCATCTGGGTTATCAATTGGTTTCGGAGTTGGTGCAGGGGGAATCGGTTCCGTTTTCTTAGGCAGTATTTCGGATTTATTAGGCGTTTCTACCGTCTTTACAATCCTTTCATTATTACCATTAATCAGTGCAATATTGTCAGCATTTTTACCAAATGAAAATAAATTGATCGTAAAATAGTAACGTTTGTACCGCACATTTTGACATAGAAACCGACTGGGTCAATGTCCCTGTTATAACGCATGTCTGACCTGTCCCGCCTATGTGGGGGCGGTCGGCGGACTTTGATTTCCTTTATTGCTATCTTACCGTATGAAGAAAGTACATTAGGCTTTTTCTGGAAGTCCTTTGAACACCTGAATGTTTTTTTAAGTGAAAAAGTTGTCTACTCGACAGTAACAGGCGCATTTTTGAAATGTTATTCCTTTAATTGTTTGGTAGCCTTTGATTCTACTGATAAAAAGAAATGACATTTTGTAAATCGGATAATAATTGACCCATTTCATCTTTTTTCAGTCGGATTAAGACTTGATCATAAAGAGTGAGGATTTGCTCCTCTGTTTCCTTATTTCGAATGCAATAGGCATATAATTTTTCAACTTGCTCTTCATTTACAACTGTCTCGGTATAGCAATTTTTTATTTTTTTGATTGTAAATTCCCGTGCGTTCTTATCAAATTCCCCGGACATGATCATTCCTTCAATCTTCATATGTCATACAGCCCCTATTCGAATTTGTAATCAGTTTTCCCGATTCCTTTTAGTGGTATGTATATAATAGAAAACTTAAAATTCACACAACATAGTGAGTTTTACTATTGAAAAATTTCAGGAATATTTTTTTACATGAAGGCTGCCTTGAATATTTTCTAAGCATGCTTCTACAGGCGTAATTGATAATAGCAAACATCCAACCATTCCCCAAATTTATACCCTACTTCTTTCAAACATCCGGCATATGCAAATCCGAATTTTTCATGGAGTTTTATGCTTGCTTTATTCCCACCAGTAATCACAGCAATTATTGTATGGTAGTTTAGCTGTTTAGCCTTGGAGATAATTTCTTTCATTAATTTTTTGCCAATACCAAACCCGTGATATGTTTCGGAGAGATAAATCGATATCTCAACAGTTTTTTCATATGCTTTTTTATCTTTAAAAGGACTAAGACTGCAGTAACCTGCAATTGTTCCATCTATTTCAGCAACAATAAGAGGGTATTTATTACCGTGCTGATTAAACCATCTTCTTCTCTGATGCAGAGTTTGTTCTTCAAGATCAAAAGTCGCTGTCCAATTTTTAATCGCATAATTATAAATAGCTAACATTTCCGGTAAATCTTTTACTTCTGCTTCACGAATACATAACATAACTTGTTCCTCCTATAAAAAATCTAACCTTATCTTAATACACATTTTTATGGAAGAAAATACATATGTATGGCTTATGTTCCAAAAAGATGATAGAACTGCGTAGTTTAGGAAGGTCCCAATTACCATACTTCCAACATATACGTTCCTTTGCCAAGAGTGTTTACCGGATTAATTAAACATTTTCTAAAAAATTATTTCAAAATACTTTTTCTATTTTTCATAAGTATTTGAGTAAAATTTCAAACCAAACTTTATACCCTTGATCATTAGGGTGAACACCGTCAGCTAAGTAATCTTGAAGTTTTTGGTTATTTTGAGATAAAAATTTATTCATTTCCTCATAAATATTAATATAGTTTAATCCTTTTTCCTTAAAATATGCCGCTGTTTGCATTTGATAATCATTATACGTCAAGCCTGCCTGGTTTTTAGTAGAAGAAAGGATCGGATTTGGTGAAATAATTAGGAGTTTTGTATCAGGGAGTTCTTTCTTTATTTTCCTTATTAACTCATCAATGTATTTTATTGTCTCAAATAAGGATGATGATTGTCGATAATTATTAATGATACATGTTTCCAAAATAATAAAGTCCGGCTTCTCCATAATCAGTTGATCAACTTTTCCTTCTTTCAATAAATTTTCTGCCTTAAATCCGGAAAATCCGTAATTAACAAGCTGAATGTCCCAGGATTTTAATTTAGTCTTTTCTTGTAAAAAGATTTTAAGTCTGGGGGGCCAGCCCATATTTGGTGATGAAGAGCCGGTTCCTTTTGTTACACTGCTTCCCATTACTGCAATCTTTAATTTTCCCTTCGTTTCCAGGACTGATTGAAAAAAATTTAAATAAGGTGCTTCCATATTTTCCGCTTTCATTCCTTTCACTTGGTCCTGCGGTATTCTTTTGTTAATCTGAAAAAAATCAGTCCACATCTTAAAACCGAAAATCATTAGCATGAAAACAGGAATGAATAAAATAAAGGCAAGGAAAAATTTTTTCATGATGTTCTCTCGCTTTCGTCGTCTACTTTTTAAAAAATTCAGTTTTACAATTTTCATTTTGAAATAGATTATAAGAAAAGCGCAGAGCGCCCGCTTAGCGACGTACAAACTGGAGCGCCCCGCAATGAGATAAAGGAAACACGGCGAGGGACGAGCCGATGTTGACTTATCGTAGTGGAGGGGAGTGAAGTTTGCTAGTCGCTGGCGCTCGGAGCTAGACAATAAAACTAATCCCAAGTTAGTTACTTGTATTTTTATACTTTCTTATCTTATAAAGAAAACTCGGTAATTGCCGAGCCTTTGGGCAACCAAAGAGCCGCAAGAGCACTTATACTTAATTCTTAAAATTTCCAACTACGTCGAATTTGCTTCTTTGCTGGAAATTTATACATTCTTAACGTATAAAGAGAACTCGGGCGTCCGAGCCTTTAAGCAACCAAAGAGCTGTCGTTCAGCGAAAAAACATTTTCGCCTGCCAGGTTATGCTACCGAAGTCTCTCGTTCACCGAAAAAATTTAAAATTTTTCGGCTGCGATGTTTTCCTGTGAAGCTTTCCTTGTGCACTTATGCGTTAGGAAAGTAGAAATTGAAAAATTTTTCTTTCCTATTTGCTAAAAAATGATGAAATCGCAAACATTTTTCTTTACTTTTTTTCACCATAGTTTTAAAATATAGACAATAAAATGTAACAAATTTGACAAAGTGTTTAATGGTTTTCATTTTAACGGTTTGAAAGGGGTTTTATATATGAATTTATCATTTGTCGCATCGATTATTTTTATGCTTCTTTATTGGGTTACGAGTATGTCAGGGGCTTATGGAACTGCATTAATCATGTTTGGCTTAACAATGGTTTTCTTGGGGTTGGGAATCTATCAAGCGTTTGCAAAAGGAAACAAAAAAAATATTCATTTGAAAACTCGATAAACGGCCAAAGCTAGTGAGAGAGGGATACACGCAGACATCCAATTTGGCGGTTATCAATCAGTGACTATTTGGTGGGGTGCCAAATAGTCATTTTTTTTACTTAAAAGATCTCTTGATCCACCATGTTGTTTCTAATTCCAACCAAAAAACTGTCTCTAGTCTTAGAGACAGCTTTAATACATCATATGAATCTTTCATTCTATTGAATAACTGTTTTTTCCTTCCCTTATAAACAATTTACTGATTACTGTTGTTAACACGATGGTAATCACGGCCGGAACCAACCAACCTAAACCTTGACTATATAAAGGCAAGAAATCATTATAAAAAGATATAACTGATGACAACCAGTTGAAATAATCTAATTCTAGTGAATCAAATAGTGCTTTCAAACCATCAACAATACTAATTAAGAATGTAACACCAATTGTTCCTACATAAACAATTTGCGAATGGTCAAACAATGGTGAAAGAAAAGTCAATAACATAAGCACAATTGTTAATGGATAGAGAAACATTAAGACTGGAACCGAGAATGCGATTATATTAGCCAGTCCAAAGTTGGCAATAACGAATGAGACAACCGAAAAAATAATTGCCAGCACTTGATAACTTACTTTTGGCAAAAGCGTATTGAAATATTCTGCACAAGAAGTAATTAGACCAATACTTGTTGTTAAGCAGGCAAGAATCATAATAATTGCTAACATGATTAAACCAAAATTTCCTAAATAATATGAGGCAACATTGCTTAACACCGGTCCGCCTGTATCAAACAAACCAAATGTTTGAACAGTGATTGAACCCATGTATGCAATCCCAATATAAATGATACCGAGAAAAAACGCTGAAATAACACCTGATTTAAAAGTTGCCAGTAAAATTCCTTTATTTGATTTAAGTCCTAATGCCTTTATTGTATTGATAACAATGATCGCAAATACTAAAGAAGCTAAGGCATCCATCGTATTATAGCCTTCAACAAAACCTTTTGCAAATGGGCTTGTCAAATATTCCCCTTGTGCCTTGCCCGTTAATCCAATCGGATTGATTACCGAAAGAACAATTAAAACTATTAACAGTATAATTAAGGCCGGTGATAGCAACTTTCCAACCCGGTCAACGATTTTACTTGGATTTAATGATAACCAAAGGGTCAGTGCAAAAAATAGGAATGAAAAGATGAATAAACCAATCTTTGGATTTACGTCCCCCATTAACGGTAAGATGCTCACATCAAACGGGACCGTTGCCGTTCTTGGAATTGCGAAAAACGGTCCAATAGTTAAATATAACAAACTGGTAAATATAACGCCGTATATTGGGTGTACACGGCTGGATAACTCCTGTAAATTATTCGTTCCAGAATATCCAATGGCAATAATCCCTAACAAAGGCAATCCAACACCAGTGATCAAAAACCCAAAAATCGACGGCCAAAGGTTTTCCCCTGCCAATTGACCAAGATGTGCCGGAAAGATTAAATTACCAGCTCCAAAAAACAGTGCAAATAACATAACACCAATCACTAAATACTCTGAAAATGACAATTTTCCTTTCTCCATTTTGCTCCTCCTGTTAATACTCTTCTCCTTTTAATAATGAATTTTCAAAAAATATAGGTAAAAATTATACTAATAAAATTTTATTAGTTTTGTTATATCATATTCTAAAAAAATATTCCAGGAATATTTTATCTTTAAAATAAACGATTGTTTTTTCATATATTGAATTAATTAAATCTTAGTATTTTTCTTCTTATTTTAGACCATAAAAGTATATCACAATTTACAAGAAAATTGAAGAAGATTGTCGAATGATTCTTAAGTATTATATAATAATAATGTTTTGCATCACCTTACAATTCTTCAATAATTTCTTTGTAAATATTGTTAATTTTTTTCATTTGGAGTACCATATTAATGTTAAAACGAACAAAATTTTTGGAAGTGGAGTTGAGGCACAAATGGAAAAGATACTCGTATTCGGACATAAAAATCCAGATACAGACACAATTTGTTCGGCAATCGCTTATGCGGAGTTAAAAAAAGAATTGGGTTATAATGCTGAAGCGGTTCGACTTGGTGAAGTAAACAGTGAGACCCAATTTGTACTTAACTATTTCAAAATAGATGCTCCCCGTCTTGTCCAAAAAGTGGCAGCGGAAACGGATAATGTCATTTTAGTTGATCATAATGAGCGGGAACAAAGTGCAGACGATATAAAAGATGTAAAAGTTTTAGAAGTTATTGACCATCACCGGATCGCCAATTTTGAAACTTCTGATCCATTATACTACCGTGCTGAACCGGTCGGATGTACAGCAACGATTATTAAAAAACTTTACAAAGAAAACAATGTTGTAATTTCGAAAGATATTGCCGGTCTTTTGCTTTCCGCAATCATATCCGATTCTTTACTGTTTAAATCACCTACATGCACTGATGAAGATGTACAAGCAGCAAGAGAACTCACTGAGATTGCTAATGTAGAATTGGAAACTTACGGAATGGCAATGTTAAAAGCCGGCGCAGATGTTTCTTCAAAAACAGCTGAACAGTTAATCTCCCTTGATGCTAAACCATTTAATATTGGCGGAAATAAAGTGATTATTGCACAGGTTAATACGGTTGACACGCATGATGTTTTAGCAAGACAAGATGAAATTGAAGCTGCCATTCAATCAGTTATCGATGAAAAAAAACTTGATTTATTTTTGTTTGTGATTACAGATATTTTAAACAGTAATTCAATTGCTCTTGCCCTTGGTACGAATACTGCGCTCGTTGAACACGCATATAACTTGAAATTAGAACATAATACTGCCCTATTAGAAGGCGTTGTTTCCCGAAAAAAACAAGTTGTACCGGTATTAACAGCTGCTGCAGAATAAGAAAAGCGCAGAGCGCCCGCTTAGCGACGTACAAACTGGAGCGCCCCGCAATGAGATAAAGGAAACACGGCGAGGGACGAGCCGATGTTGACTTATCGTAGTGGAGGGGAGTGAAGTTTGCTAGTCGCTGGCGCTCGGAGCTAGACACTAAACTCTTCCCAAGTTTTTTACTTGTATTTTTATACTTTCTTATCTTTTAAGATAAGCACAAAGCGCCTATTTGCGACGTACAAACGGCATCCCCGCAATGAGAACAGATTTGCTTCCTAAAAAGGCATCGCGCGAAGAAAAAGCGACGAGCTTTTTCAAGGAAGGCGGGCTAGTTTCTCAGTCGCTGGCGCTCGGAGCTAGACACTAAACTCGTCCCAAGTTTTTTACTTGTACTTTTATACCTTTTTATTCTTTAAAATAACCGCCACGTCAAATTCAAATGACGTAGCGGTCTTTGAATCATTATACATAAACCCAACACTAAACTTGCCATTTCAGTTTCAGGTAATATTAATGGACAAAAATAGGATAAACCTTGAATACATTCACTTTTCTCTAAATACCGAAATTCTCCCCTATTTAGTCCTGCTTTACATACGTCCAGCCTTCTTTTTGATACACCTTTCCTGTCTTCAACAATCTACCAAGTGCCCGTTTAAAGGATGCTTTACTCATTGAAAAGCGCTTTTCAATATCTTCTGGTGCGCTCTTATCTGAATATGGCATACTTCCGCCGCGACTTTGCAAATAACTATAAATTTTCTCAGCATCATCGTTCAATGTTTCATATCCTCGCTTTAACAAAGAGACATTCACTGTTCCATCCACTTTAACATCAATTATTCGCCCTGTCACACGATCCCCAACCCGCGGTTCCTGATCCCGTTGACTTTCATGGATAAATCCACGATAACCTTCTTCAGTGATTATAAAAGTACCGCTATGTAAAGTACGATAAACAATTCCTGTTACATTTTTGTTTAATACATTACGATTCGCTTTTACAAATAATTGTTCCATTATATTTTCAGTCGCTATTTTCCCCAGGAGTCGGCCGCGTTTATCTGCTTTTAAAGTACAATACAAACTGCCCCCGATTTGCGGCCAAACTTCCTTAAGCTTTGGTAAATCATCTTTATGGATTAAAATATCTTTACTTGTTCCAATATCAATGAACACACCTAAATCTTTTTTCACTTCAACGACTTTACACCAACCATAAGTGTTAATCCGAACTTCTGGTAACGCCATTGTCGCAGTCAGGCGCCCTTGTTTATCTTGAAATAGAAACACTTCCACCATTTGACCAATTTGTATGTCACCTTTTTGTTCATTTTTATGCAGCAGAATATCATTTGACCCATCGCTAAGGAAATGTCCAAAATCTGTTTTTCTAACCACTTCTAGAGTGACAACTGTACCAGCTTGTAAATATCCCATTGTCAAAATTCCTTTCTTCTATTCAACTTTCAACTGTTATCATTTCCAGATTATTTGATTTTACCAATGTTTCCTTGAAATATACAGAGAAAAGTATCCATAACTTTAATGGTTCCGATGAAGTCATATTCGTCCCTATTAAAACAAACTTATGCTAAGATAGATTTTGAAAAACAAAGTATGGGGGATTTTTTATGACAAAAGGTACAGTTCAAGACTTGACATTCTTCAGTAATGAATTAGCGGAGGAAACCCAAGTTCTGGTTTATTTGCCACCGCAATACACACCACTTTATCCATATCCATTTTGTATTGCCCAAGACGGAAAAGATTATTTTCAATTAGGTCGAGTTACCCGAGTATTAGATGAACTGATTGAAAACGGAGAAATTGAACCGATTTTATTTATCGGTATCCCTTATAAGAACGTATCTGATCGCAGGGTTAAATATCATCCACAAGGCAAACTGTCAGCAAATTACCGCAGATTTTTAGCTAATGAACTTATTCCATTTATCGAAAAACATTTTTCTGTTGCCGAAGCCGCCTCATCCCGTGCGTTGGCCGGTGATTCGTTGGCGGCAACAATATCGTTACTAACAGCCCTAAAATACCCGAATATATTTGGAAAAGTGATGCTTCACTCACCATATGTTGATGAATACGTTTATGAAGAAGTCAACAATTTTATGGATTGGGACCAGTTAAAAATATATCATGTCATCGGTAACCAGGAAACAGATGTCGATATGACAGACGGTAATACGGCAGATTTTCTCGCTCCTAACAGAGAACTTGCAAAAAAATTAAAGAAAAAGCCGGTCGACTACTTTTATGATGAAATTGAGGGTAATCACACTTGGAAATATTGGCAAAAAGATTTAAAACGTGGACTTACTGAACTTTTCCCTTTATAATCTTTGTATTATCCAATATTTTTTATAGTCAAATAATTATTTCTCTAATTGATTCATATTTGATATAATTAAAGAATGACATGAAGGAACTAAAATAAAAGGAGGTTATTCGTAATGCAGGTTGGTATTGTCATCTTCCCGTCTAAAAAATTGCAGGATTTTGCTAACTCATATCGAAAGCGATATGACTCAAAATATTCACTTATTCCGCCCCATTTGACACTAAAGGCTGCATTTGAAACAAACGAAGAACAATTAATAGAAATTTCCGCAATATTAGAAGAGATTGCAAAAAGACATGAACCGTTTGAATTAAGAACAAACAAAATTAGTTCTTTTCATCCTGTAAACAATGTCATTTATTTAAAGGTGGAACCAACTGCGGAACTGGAAGGATTATTTAAAGAATTAAATTCCGGCTCTTTCGGTAATCCTCCTGAATACGTATTTGTTCCCCATATTACCATTGGTCAAAATTTATCGAACAGTGAACATGCAGATGTATTTAGTCAACTACGTTTGCAAAAAATTGAGCATACCGAAACGATAGACCGTTTCCACTTACTTTATCAATTAGACAATGGAATTTGGAATGTGTATGAGACATTTTTATTAGGAAAATAAAATTTTCAGCTTAGGATGTGACAGTGATGAAAGTAGTTAAAGTAACAAATGAAGAACAGTTTAAAGATGCACTAAAAATAAGAAAAATCGTCTTTGTTAAAGAACAACAGGTTCCAATTGAGGAAGAAATCGATCAATACGATCAATTAAACCAAGCAACCCATTTTGTTATGTATAATGACGAAAATGAGCCAATCGGTGCTGGACGATATCGTGAAGTGGAAGACTATGGAAAGATTGAACGAATTTGTATTTTACCGAATTATCGAAAGAACGGTTCCGGTAAACAATTGATGGAAAAAATTATCCGTTATGCAAAAGAAACAGGCGTAAAGAATGTGAAACTAAATGCCCAAACCCATGCTCTGCCTTTTTATGAAAAATTGGGATTTACCGTGACTTCCGGTGAATTTTTGGATGCTGGAATCCCTCATAAAGCGATGGAAATGAAACTATAAAATAATACTGGGTAGCCTATTCGCGACAGATAAACTCGTCTGCTATGAGCGCAACGTCCTGTTACAACGCAGGGCATGAACTCATCCTGTAGCCCCCCGTATGAGAACAGAAATGACTGTCCGATTGCGATTTCGGATAGTCTTTCCACCGTGTGTTTACCTCTCCCTAAACAATGATATCTATATATTGCCCTTTTTCTTTATCAAAAAGAAGTGTCTGTTTTTCTTTATTATATAGATAACCTCCTGTTAAAACGGCTTGTACACTGCCTGCTTTTGTTACGGCTATTACGGATTTCATTTTATCGTTAACATTGAGAACTCTTTCAACATATTGTGTATAATCTTGGCGATTTACAGGTAAAATAGCTACCATGGAAATCCCTCCCCAATAATCAATCCCCTTTCATCTTTATTATACCATATAAAAAGTAAGGGTGTTGCACCTTACTTTTTATTGTTCATCATATTTGCAATTGTGTTAAAATCAAGCTTTTTACCATCTTGAATAATCGTTTGAACAATTTTGTCTTCCATATCTTTTGGAATACTACGACCGGCAATTTTTGATACTTGTTTTACCACTTGGCGAACCGTTGTCTCATCTTGTAAATTGGCACCTTGTATTGAATTAGCTAATTGAAAAATATCATTCATATTTACACCGGTTTTTTTCTCTATATTTTTAAAAAAATTATTGTTTTCCATCCTTTATTCTCACGCTCCCTTTCAAACTACTTTATTTTATGCATGAGTTCCTGATTGGTTCAGGCCATTTCAGGAAAAAGTAACTGTCTCAATAGAAGATTTTTGCATAAAAAAAGGGCCCATAAGTTAAAAATGTAACTTTATGGGTAGCCCCTTTCCTATATTAATATAAATAGCTGGCACCAACAATAATTAAGAGGATGAATAGTACAACGATCAAAACAAATGAATTACTTCCGGATCCATAACCTCCATAACCGTACCCGTAATATGGATAACCACTACCATATCCCCAAGACATAAAATCACCTCACTTCTTTTTTTATTACATTTTAGCTTATGAAGAAAGAGGTCATTTTGTATAGGCAATTTCTCGATTTTCTCAGAAAAAGTCGGGAAAAAGGGGCTTATTGTTATGAAAGAAATAAATTGATGAAGAGTTAAAATGATGAAGTTTGTCTCTGAAAAAGAGCGTTCTCGAAACACAATTCAAATAAGTTTACTCACACAAAAAATAGTAGGATAAACCTCGAAAAGTGGATTCCATTTCTTATTTTAAATTGTCAATAATTAAGATTCTCGTCGTCAGAAAGAGCCATCTCGTCTCAACATGATAACAATCATTACCCTTTCGCTTTAAAAAGGAGTGCCCCGATAAATGCAAAAATAATCGCTGACGAAATTCCTGAACTTGTTACTTCAAACATGCCTGTAATAACGCCAATAATACCGTGAGCTTGTGCTTCCTGCATTGCACCATGTACCAATGAATTCCCAAAACTAGAGATCGGAATCGTTGCCCCCGCCCCGGCAAAATCCATTAATGGTTCATATAAACCGAGTCCATCCAGACCAGCACCCACCACGACCAGCAAACTCAATGTATGACCGGGTGTCAATTTAGCCACATCAAATAGTAACTGACCGATAACACAAAATAGGCCACCAACAACAAATGCCCAAAAAAACATTGCTAACATCATTTTCCCTCCTTTTTAAGATTCACCATTTATGAATTTTTTTCAATCGATACTGCGTGGGCGATACAAGGAATCGTCTCTTTTTGTTGAACAGACAATGGGGATAATAGTGCACCGGTCGCAACGCATAAAATTTTTTTATACAGACCATAATTCATTTGTTTTAGTAAATGACCATAGATTACCGTCGCTGAAGAAGCTGCCCCGCTTGCACCCGCTTGAATAGGTTGTTCCTCTGTATATAGCATTAAACCGCAATCGAGCAATTTTTCTTCAGGAATATGTATTCCTTTTGAATGAAGAAGATCAAGCACTGTAGCACGACCAATCTTGCCTAGATCACCAGTAACAATAAGATCATAATATTCATGATTTCTCCCGGTTTCTTCAAAATGTGTGGCAATCGTGTCTGCTGCAGCGGGTGCCATTGCTCCGCCCATATTAAAAGGATCACTCAGTCCCATATCGATGACTTTTCCAATGGTTGCCGTAGTAATTTTCGGTTCTTTAATGTATTTTCCATTTTGTTTGGCAATTACCGCATATCCAGCACCTGTTACCGTCCATTGAGCAGTCGGAGGTTTTTGACCGCCATATTCCGTTGGATAACGAAACTGTCTTTCTGCCGCAGCGTTATGACTAGCTGCACCCGTAACGACATAATCGGCACCATTACCGTTAATTAAAAAGGAAGCGAGAGCCAGCCCTTCCATTGAGGTTGAACAAGCGCCAAATATGCCAAAGTATGGAATAGCCAATGACCTTGCAGCAAAACTCGTTGGTGTAATTTGATTGATTAAGTCTCCTGCAATCATAAAGTTCACTTGCTCTTTTGTTAAATTAGCCTTTTCCAAAGCGATCCGACAAGCTTCGTCAATCAAAAACCGATGTGCCTTCTCATAGGAATCTTCCCCCATCCATAAATCGTCAAACAAAAGATCAAAGTCCTCTGCCAGCTTTCCATTTTTTTCAAACGGTCCACCAGTAACACCGGTCGCAATTATGACAGGTTCATTTTCAAAAACCCAGCTGGCTTTTCCGGCAATCATTGAAAGCCACCTCCAAACCATTGAATAACGATTGTTTTTATTATTGCGACAACAAATGCGGAAAATACACCAAATAAAATAACTGTTCCGGCTAATTTAAACATATTTCCTCCGACACCGAGTACAAAACCTTCAGTGCGATGTTCAATAGCTGCCGAAATAACGGAATTTCCAAACCCGGTCACAGGTACAGCACTTCCAGCACCAGCAAACTGACCCAAACGATCATAAACACCAAAGCCAGTTAGCAGCATGGAAAAAAAGATCATCGTTGCAACAGTTGGGTTACTTGCCGTCTGCTCTGTAAAATTAAAAAAGTAAATATAAAAATAACTGACCGCTTGTCCAATAGCGCAAATCGTTCCACCTACTAAAAAAGCTTTGATACAATTTTTTAACACTGGCCTTTTTATTTCATGTTGTTGCTCTAATTTTTCATATTGTTTTTGTTCCGGAGTTTTATTGTTTTTTCCCATTTTCCATTTCTCTCCAATCACGTTTTTTCTTGACTTAGTTTAATGATCTCTTGTAATCGTTTTTCTTTTTTCTCCTTGGACAAATTTTCCTTTTCCATTTTTTCATTCAATCGAACTGCTTCCAAAAAAATTTTAAAATCACTGGAAACGGTAAAAGACAAATCCTTAAATTGCTTCTGCAGTTCTTTCATTAACTGTTTTTCAATTTTTTTTAAACGAAATCGTTTAAGATGTTGAACTTTGATTGCAACTAAACAGTCTTTTGCTTCCCCTTTAATCACAGCGACATCATATATTCCATCATTGGATAAAGCTGTTTTTTTAATTTCCTCCACCAATTGTTCATCTTTATTGTTGACAGCAATCGGGTTGGGATTAGATGTCCGTACTAATGAACTCCTTGTTTCTGGTGTATCATTAGCCGTGCTGCACCCGAATAATAAAATGTTTAAGCTAATAATAAATAACACCAAGCGCTTTTTCATTTTGTTCCCTCACTAAATTGAATTTATGTAACCTTTGTTCAACTTATTTTTTGCCTAACTCACACTTTTATGCATTGGAAAAGGATGCATTGATTTCCTTTCTCTCGGATATATGAACATGTAAACATGGAATATGGTTTCCACTGAAAATATAGACTATTCCTTATACCCTTAGAGTTTTCACTACAATGTGTAAAACCGCCTCGTAAAAACGAGACAGTTTCTTTTTTGTAGATTATTATTTCAGACATTTTGTAGCTCTTTCATTATAAGGATTGTTTTTCTTATAAAATAAGAAAGTATAAAAATACAAGTAAATAACTTGGGACGAGTTTCGTGTCTAGCTCTGAGCACCAGCGACTGAGAAACTAGCTCCCCTCCCTTTATCTCATTGCGGGGAAGCCGTTTGTACGTCGCGAATAGGGCGCGACTCGCGCTTTTCTTAGTAAACATAGTCAAGCTACCATTTTTCTCTTTTTTGGTAAGTTTGATTTAATGCACTTCTAGGCTCAAGAACCATTTAGACCATTTTTTAATGGGATGATCAGTGATACTCATGGCATAAGGTTCAACCTTTATTTCGATAATAAGTTAGTATATCGCTTAAAGAAGAAAGAAACGGGTAATCGGGATGCCAACCAAGTGCATGGATGTTTGTCAGATCCACCTTTCTTGTTCCTTTATCCGTGCTAAAGTTATGTTTATTAGTTTTCATATGAACGGGGATTGAAATGGTCGTTAAAGATTGATATGAATTCAATACAGTCATTAATGTCCGGTAACAGCCGGTTCCGATTGGGTATACTTCGCCAATTCTTCCTTTTAACAAAATCAATTCATAAGCTCGAATAGCATCACGGACATCTAAAAAATCTCTTTCTTGTGTCGGATCATCAATCAAGACAGGTTCAGTAAGACAATTCTTTTCAGCTAAGGCAATTTTTTCAGCGATACGTGAACAAAAACCATTGGAGGGCCCTGGACCTATTAAATTAGTCGGTTTCGCAATCATAATTGGCAAATGAAATAAGGTCTCCCATGATTTTGCGACAAGTGATTGAAAAGTTTTTGTCAAGCCATATGGATGATTTGGCAACCCAATTGGATCGAATTCTAAAGCTGAACCGATAACCAAAATTTTCCCACCATATTTAACCTGTCTAAACGCTTCTAATAAATGAACAGTTGCTAATACATTCACTGTTACATATTCGGCCGGTTTTTCCCAGGATTCCTTTACATCGTTTTTACCGGCTGTATGCAATACATAGTCTGGCTTAATAGCTTTGATTATTTTATAAACCGAAAATTCATCTGTTAAATCACATTCCCATTCCTCATAATTGGGAAAGTCTTTGTTATAACGTTTTTTTCGTACAAGACCAACAACATGGTAGCCGTTATTTCGAAAATATTGACAAGCATGCCATCCAGTAAACCCTCCTGCACCGGTAATCAAAATTTTTCTACTACCCATGTCGTTCCATCCATTCATGTAACTCGGTCAACATTTTCTCATAATTTGGCACCCGAAAGACGAGGTCGGTTCTCGTATATTTTAGCGTACGATCCAGCAGAATTTCGTTATCAGGATGAATGGTAACATCTTTTTTTGAAAAGATTCGTTGGATCTGTTTTAATAAATCATATTTTGAAATAATTTCAGGTGCCGTTACATGAAAAAGCCCTGCCCCATCTTTTTCAATAACTGTTTCAATTACCTTGGCTAATTGTAATGTAGTAATGCCATTCCATAATACTTTTTGGTAGCCGTTAATCTGCCCCTTTTGTGTCATAAACCAATGGAATAAACCGATTCCATCCTTTAACTCCGGACCAATGATCGATGTGCGAAGCGTGACATGGTGATATGACCAGATCTCCCCCAAAGTTTTTGTCATCGCATAAACTGATGTACCGTCTGGTTTATCGTTTTCCGAATATCTGCCACTTCCATTTGTTCGAGAATCGAAATTTTTATCAACGACTCCCGAAAAAACACAATCGGTACTTATATGAATTAACTTCCCACCATATTCATCAAGGACTTTTTGTAAAAAGTGGGGAAGATAACTATTTACTAAAATGGCATCCATTTGGTTTGTTGCCGCTTGTTCATTCAAAAGACCGATGACATTAATGACAACATCCGGCCTGTATTTGCGGATAATTTCTTCGATTGTTGTCGGTTCTGTAGCATTGAAGTAAATTCCGTTATTCCGGGTCCTCGTTGTATATCTCACTTCAAAGTCGGTCTTCATTTGGAAATATTGGACAATCATATGCCCTGCCATTCCAGTCCCACCTAATACGAGAATTTTCAACTTAAGAACCCTCCTCTTTGTAATAAAGCTCTAATCTCCTCTTTTGTCATTAATTCATCATTTGAACTGTAACTCTTCCTTGCGACATGTTGGCAATTTTGATATTTTTCTATTAAACTTGAAAAATCTTTTGTAGGTAAAATCACAAAGTAATGTTCATCAAATAGTACAGTATTTTGACTTTCATATTCTGAAAATAGTACTTCATTAACCTTTTCACCCGGACGAATCCCTAATTCGATTATTTCTACATCTTTTTTTCCAGATTGTTCAATTAATACTTCGGCAAGGTCGAGAATTAGACAAGACGGCATTTTCATTACAAATTTTTCACCGCCCTCACTCGATTCCGTCGCCTTAAATACAAGATGAATAGCTTCTTCGAGAGTTAAAAAAAACCGAGTCATCCGTTTATCGGTAATACTAACTTTTCCGGTCGTTTCAATTTGTTCTTTAAAGACATGAATCACACTGCCGCTTGTTCCGAGGACATTTCCACCTCGAATTGTGACAAATTTGGTATTGTCTGTTAGTGTGTTGGCGTGCGTAATCAGTTGTTCACCGATTGCCTTTGTTAAACCATAGAAGTTAGCAGGATTGGCTGCCTTATCCGTTGAAATATATATGACCTTTTTTACCTTGTTTAAGATGGACGCTTCAATCATATTCTGCGTTCCAATAACATTTGTTTTTAATGCTTCAATTGGTTGATCTTCGCAAACGGGTACATGTTTTAACGCTGCTAGGTGATAAACTATATCCACATTTTGCGTTGCGTTTACCAAACTATCTTTATCACGAATATCACCAATAATGAAATGCAATCGATTGTCCTGAAATTTCCTTTGCATAGCCACTTGACTCGCTTCATTTCTTGAGAAAATACGAATTTCACGAGGTCTTTTTTTCAATAATTGTTTTACCAGTTCATGTCCCCAAGAACCAGTTGCTCCGGTAATCAAGATGGTTTGTTCTTCAAACAACTCCTTTACCTCCCAAAATAAATTTAACTACTTTATCTGACACATATTTATCATCATAGCCTATCGGTAAAACCCATTCAGATTGCCTATCTACCATGACTTTTACTGCCCGAAGAATAGATTTGGCATCGACTCCGGAAACAATATTACTTCCACACGCTACCGTTTCAGGTCGTTCTGTACTGTTCCGAATCGTTACTGCAGGTACATGAAAAATACAACTTTCCTCTTGAACCGTTCCACTATCGGTCATGACACATAAGGCATGTTTTTGAAGTTGGATAAAATCGAAAAATCCGAATGGCTCATGAAACTCAACTAATGGATGACGTTTATTATTTTGAAGATTGTTTAGTTTTGATTTTGTTCGGGGATGGATGCTGCAAATTACCCGCTTATCAAAATGTTCCGCCACTGCATTTATACCGTTTAAAATTTCTGTTAAATTTATGGCGTTATCGACATTTTCCGCCCGGTGACAAGTGACCAGAAAATATTCCTTATCTGGCAAATCTAATTTTGATCTGATTGGACTTTCATTGATATTCATTTGATAATAAACCAACACTTCATAAATCGGGTTTCCGCTCACCATGATCCGCTTAGCCGGAATTCCTTCTCGCAACAGATTTTCTCTGGAATTTGGCGTATATGGTAAATTGTAGGTTGAAATCGCATCAATGACACGGCGATTCTTCTCTTCCGGTACTGCCAAATCAAAACAACGGTTACCTGCCTCCATATGCACAACCGGAACACCCATTCTTTCCAATAACAGAGCACTTAAAGCACTGTTTGTGTCACCCAGCACAAGTGCTTGATCCGGCTTTTCATCTTGAATAATTTGTTCTAGTTCCTTGAACATTGTCGCTAATTGATTCCCCAAAGTATTTTTATAATTAAACAAGTGATAATCAGGTTTGCGAATATCTAGTTCTTTAAAAAAGATGTCACTCAAATTTTTCGTGAAATTTTGGCCGGTATGGACGAGGATATGTTTATCACATAATTCATCTAATTTTTGTATGATTAAACTAAGACGGATGATTTCCGGTCTTGTTCCTAAAATCGTTATTACCTTCATATGAACACTTCCTGATTTTTTGAGCTTTACAACTATAGTATTCTTTTTCTTTTATAACGGACTGGTTATTTCTCTATTTTTAAATAATCATGTAATCAGCTGAAAAATAGATTTCCTTTCAATCTCCACGCAAGATTTTCTTTGGATCACAGAAAATGCCCACAAGTTTTAAAAAAATGTACCTTTGGACGATCACTTAAAAAATCTTTTATACTTTTTTACATATGATTTTATTAATATGTGACAATAACTCGTTTGTCCGTTTTTCAGTTGAATGATCACGTCGAACCATTTCAAAACCTTGTCTAGCAATTTTTCTCCGCTCATCTTCATTTTGCAAATAATAGGTAATCTTATCTTTTAGATTATGTTCGTTCACTGCCACAAACGTCTCTCCATCAATAAAACCAAGATCGGACAATTCTTGAGAAGGCGTAGCAAGTAACAATGTATTACAAGCCAATACCTCAAAATATTTCATAACAGGATAATGTTCAATGGAGTCACAAGTAACAAATATTTTTGCTCGGTTTATTTCTCTTGCGTATTTTTCACCTGCATAGACATGTTTCCAATCGCAAATTTCTTGATAACCAGGGTGAGGATGGTAAACAAAATTTCGCTCGTTTTTCAATATTTCGTAAAACTTTGCCCGCATTGGATATAAATGTGGATAAATCGCACCCATCATTAACACATCAATGTCCCTAGGGAATTGGTAATCCTTAAAGATATCAATTGGTACATGGTGGGGAAACCAAATCATTCGATCGTGGAATTCTGGAAAAAGGGATAAAAATGGATCTCGATAATGGGTAAAAAGATATTGAATATTCTCTCGATGATAAAATCGTCTTCTTTGATACGGTCTATATTTTAGTTCATGAACAATCGCCCCAACTGGGATAGCCAAATCGGTAAACCCACCTATATGGGGACAATAGTCCGGTTTCATATCATTAAGTAAAATAAAATCAGGCTGTATGTTGATGGTTTTTAATATGTCGTGAATGTGACCGTCCAAATCACTTGTTATGACATTTGCCTTTTTTCTTAGTTCCTTAAGTAAATAATCGCTACTTTTTTCAATTCGGTTAGAAAGAGTTCGCGTAACAAATAATATCGTTAAATCATTTTTACTCATCGAATCCCTCGCTTCGTTTTCACTAAAGAAAAGAGCTTCCGTAGAAATTGGAAGCACAGTTTCTTTACATATTTTCTATTTTTTGTGTTTTATTCAGTAATAGGTGGATAATCGATCGCTACAATCTTATCAAGTGAAACCATAATTTGATTTCCACCCAGCGAATCCACTTTTGCAAATGTAACGGTTTCTCCAGTGACTTCTAAAACACGAACACCCGTTAAATCAGGTTCCCCCTGTATGTTGGTTGGTAGTGTGAATACTTCGTTGATTATGATCCCTGCTTCTTGGATTTGCAACAATAGTAATTTCAAACGCATATTTTTTTGCTCCTTTCATTCGAGGTTCTTTTCTATACTTTTATATGAATCTTCTTTTTCTTTTGTTTGGGAAACCAATGAAAATGTGTATGTGCACAATTGAAATTTGTTATAAAATATAAAGAAAACTCGGGCGTCCGGTCCTAAAGGTAACCAAAGAACCGTCGTTCAGCAAAAAAACGTTTTTGCTTGCGAAGTAATGCTACCGAAGTCTCTCTCGTTCACCGAAAAAATATAAAATAAGGCAAAGATAAGTGACCGTATGTGCCCGATTGGTTCAACTAACTATCAGTGAGGTAAAACCTCACTGATAGAAGTTTCACTTTATTATTAGTCAGTTTCTCTTCTTCTTCTCCTTCCACAACCACAATTTTTTTTCTTCTTTATTGTTGTTTTCGGTTGTTTTAATTCCATCGACTTTTTCATTGTTCTACTTCTCATCTTCTAACCCCTTTTCTAAGTCTTTATAGTAGTATACGTAATTTCCAAAAATTTCGTTCATTCTAACTGCCTAGAAAAGCGCTTATGATTGTCTCAATTATTGCCCCGATTGCAGCAACAGCTAAAATAACAATGAATGGTTCCGCTATATTAGGAAAAAAATAATACAGCAAAACTAAAAAAATACTTACCCATATCCCGGTGCACCAATAACAATTTAATAGTTCCCCAATCCATCTTTTCAACTTTCCTTGTTTTGGTACTAAATACACTTCTTTGTCTCCAGCGGGATTCACCTCTTCAACCTCATCAAAAAAAGGCATCCGCATTATTTCGGTTATTTTATCAAAGACAAACAATCGTGTTAATCGGAAAGTTGCTAATCCAATTAAAAAAAATGACCAACCATCGATACCAAACATAAAAATCCCCCCTCATTCAATATATAAAGGAAAGTTCATCTTTATAATTAAAAAAACAAAAATAGGCGTTTTACCGATACCGTTATTAGCCTTCTCACATAGTCTGTAAGTGAATAGGAAATACTGATAAGGAGGAAAGATAATGGGCAATAAACCAGATACATTTGACCATAACTGTGTTTGCGATATATTACTTGACATTTTAGAAGCCCAAGAAAAAGTGGACCCTACCAATAATCATTGCACCAGTGGATGTTCTACTTCTCTTCAGGAACTATGCGGCGGCATAAATCCATCCAGTCCCTATACAACCATCCCTGTCTCATTGATTTGTAAAGGTACATGTGAATACTTTGTCGGCCGGGGGATCAGAAGATCTGGTAATGGTCCTGATGTAAATGTATATGAGTCAATCGCTTTCCGTGTTGTAGATGTCGATCCCGAAACCTGTTGTGCAACATTAGAACTTCTACAAGCCGTTCCTGTATCAATGACGACAAATGATGAAAAAACACAAGTTGGGTTAGCTAATTTACTATTCTATCTTTTAGACCAAGGTGCATATGGAAGATATGTAAACACTGGTATATGCATTACGGTTGACTTGGACTGCTTCTGTGGCGTTAATTGTCATCCAGCTGTAACACCAGGTCCTTTTTCAGGATAAAGTGTTCCTGCGTAAAATTATCCGAAATATTGAAAGTTAATTCATTGGGAGTAGGTTGATTGAAATCTTCTTCATTTTGATTGGAAAGTTTACTGGCAATCGATCTCCCACCTTTACTTCTTGTGACCGTTCATGATGGATAAATATTAAAAAATGGAGTTGCAACTACTTAAATCAACTTCCTAGTTTGCAGCTCCATTTTCATGTACTCTTTTCTTTTTTTATATTTGAATTTCTAGCTCTTCAATCTCATCAATATGAATGGTTTCAATTTTTCTATTTCTCCTGATTCGTACTTGATCTCCCCGTTTGGTAAGAATTTGAATCCATACTTTTTCCCCATTAATTTTCGCTTCACAAACAGGACGCACCAATACATTCGGATAAATTGCCAACCGTCTAACCAGTTGTCTAATCTCCCGTCTCTGTTTCACTTTTTCATCATTTAGTAACTCTTCTATGTCATCTTTCGTCCCATTCATTTCCGCTACATGGGTACCTTCTATTTCCATCCTATCTGTTTCAACTACTTCTTGTTCTGCTAATGGAAAATCCTCCCCTTTTGTAAATGTATTCTCATCCTCACTTTCTTCTGTATTTATTTTGTCCTCAACATTCGGTGTATCTATTCCATGTTCTTCTTCAGTTTGCATGTTTGTATTATTCATTGAGTCGAATTCATTAACCACCTCCTCCTGTATTGGCTCACTACTTATTTCTTCGATAATTGCTTCTGGATTATTTACATTTCCTTGATTGCTCATTTGAGCATCATCATTTTTTTCCTTATCTTCTACTCCTACTTGCGGCCTATCTATTTCATCCATAATTTGCTCGCCCCCTTTACGCTCATTATAAAAGTCAATTATAAAACGATACTCATTTTGAACATTTACATTTTCTATCATATAATCGGGCTGTTGAATAAACATGGTGGGTTTCCATTTTTGATCTTTCGCTCTCTGTCTCATGTTTTGTCCCCTCTCACACAATTTCTGCCTTATTATTTGTATGCGGAAAAAAGCGATTGTGTTAATTGCTTACACAATGGAAAAGAAAACTTATTGATGAAAAATAAAGATAAACACCTAAAAGTTTCTTATTTCTAAAATTTACCTTCAAATCCTTTTGTTGTACGCAATATGGCTTATGCCAATATAATGGTAAATTTTCAAATACTTTATAGTGCTGATTAGGGAAAACTATCGTTTTTTAGGAGGAAGAAGTTATTTGGAAAATCAGTGTGAGGAATTATAACTTGATTTGACTGAGTTGGATATGAAGAAAAAAGTACATATCCCCGTTTTGTTAAAACGGAATCGGGATTTTCTGGTGACCGTTTACGAAAAAACACCACAATCTTGCCAATTATGAAATCCAAGGCGATCGCAACCCGTTTATCAATTTTCCTAAGTTAGCCGATATCATTTGGTCATAAAAATTCTTGCAAAAAAAGCACACTAGTCACAATAAACCGATTGCAGATCAGTGTGCTCTTTTTATTTTATGGTATTATTCCGTTGAAAGAATCTTTTTACATAACGGAAACATCTTTTGCAAATTATTAACAAGCTTTCCGTGATTTCAGTTGAAAGATTTTGTGCATCTCCTTTAGGAAGAGATATGGTTTACTTGCTTTTAAAAGATTAAATCCCACTTAAAATATGGAATCCGGCATCGACATGAATATTTTCCCCAGTAATCCCGCGAGATAAATCACTGAATAAAAATAATGCGGTATCACCCACTTCTTCTTGTGTAACGGTCCTCTGTAGCGGTGCCTTTTCTTCAATCTGATTTAAAACGGAATTAAAACCACGAATTCCTTTAGCAGACAAGGTTCGAATCGGTCCTGCCGAAATCGAATTAACACGAATGCCGTCCTTTCCGAGATCGTTGGCCAAATATTTAACACTTGCATCCAACGAAGCTTTAGCAACACCCATCATATTATAATTCGTTACAACTCGTTCGCCGCCAAGATATGTAAGAGTAATAATACTCCCGCCTTCCGTCATAAGCGGTCTGGCTTCCTTTGCTACGGCCGTTAAGGAATAAGCACTGATGTTTTGGGCCAGTAAAAAACCGTCACGGGAGGTATCGACAAATTCGCCTTCTAAATCTTCCCTTTTGGCAAATGCGATGCAGTGCGCAACACCGTGAATCGTACCAACTTGATTTTTTATTTCTTGAAAACAAGTAGTAATATCTTCATCAACAGTCACATCACATTGCAAAAACAAATAATCTTTCCCTTCTAATGTTTCCGCCAATTCTTTCACATTTTTTAACATGCGATCTTGGTTGTATGTAAAAATCAGTCGGGCACCAGCCTTGTCGAGTGATCGGGCAATCCCCCAAGCAATGCTCCTTTTGTTGGCAATACCCATAATGACAAATGTTTTCCCTTTTAATGACAGAACCATATTTCTTCCTCCATTTCAAAACTCAATGTATTCCAAATCATTGTTTATTACATGTTATTAGTACCTACTATTAATAGTACTATATTCTTCACAAATTGAAAAGTTAGAAGAAAAAATGAGTGGACTAATTTTATCGTTTTCTACCAATGATTGTTGTCTCTTATGGACAGAATAAGTTCAATAATTTTTTCTCTTTAAATCTATTAAATATTTGTATTTTAACAGTGACGCATCCTTATTACTACTTAAAAGGACATTTTTAATTTCAAAAATTGTTAATCCCAATTTTCTCAGAACAAAAATTTCTTTTAATGTTGCTACATCTACATCACTATAATTTCTATACCCATTTTCTCCAATATTCGGACGAATAAGCTCTTGCTTTTCGTAATAATATATCGCCTTTTTTGTTAAGGAACATTTTTTGCATACCTCATGTATGAACATAACGATCACCTCACAAAATAATCATAGGTTGGTCCCTAAGGTAATAGTCAACCCTAATTATGAACTTTCATCGCATAATTTTAAGTTAATATTAAAAAAATGCCATTAGTGGGCGATGTTCTGCTTAAAATTGTAAAGAAGGGACTCAATTGTATGAAAATCGATATTATTGGCGATGTCCATGGTTGCTATGAGGAATTAATGGAGTTATTGGATAAATTAGGCTATCAGTTTTTTGGTGATGAAATAAAGAATAGTCAAAATCGAACACTTGCCTTTTTAGGCGACTTAACTGATCGAGGACCGGATTCCATAAAAGTGATTGAACTTGTTTATTCACTTGTTAAGCAAAATCAAGCAGTTTATACACCCGGGAATCATTGTAATAAATTATATCGTTATTTTCTCGGAAATAACGTGCAAATTGCTCATGGACTAGAGACAACGGTTGCTGAATATAAACATTTGTCAGTACAAAAGCAACGAGAAATTCGAACAAAATTTATTAACTTATATAAAGAAGCACCAATGTATTTGCAATTGGATGGCGGAAAATTAATCATCGCCCATGCCGGAATCCGCGAAGATCTTATCGGTTATACAAATAAAGAAGTTCAAACCTTTGTTTTGTATGGTGATGTTAACGGGGAAAAACTTCCGGATGGCAGACCGGTTCGAAAAGATTGGGCTAGACTTTATCAAGGAAATCAGATTATTGTTTACGGTCACACTCCGGTCCATCATGTAAGAATCGTTAATCATACGTATAATATTGATACTGGTTGTGTATTCGGTGGCAAATTAACAGCTCTCCGCTATCCGGAGATGGAAATCATCCAAGTTTCTTCTCACCAAAAATATGTCCAAGAAAAATTCACAGATTTCCCTTAAACGCCTTTTTCCTAACAAAAAATTGGGATCGATATCCCCCTAAGAAAAACGGTGTAAATACGTTCACTTGCTTCATATCCAGTGAATATACCAACTAGATATCGTGTCCATTCTTTTTTACTATTTCAGTTCCCTTGGTCAATCGCAGAAGTTTTTAGAAGTTGATCCATATCTTCAGCTAGTGGTACGGAAAATTCCATCGTTTTATCTATTACAGGATGTACAAAATGAAGATATTGGCAATGTAAAGCTTGGCGATCCAAAAGAATCTGTGAACCGCCGTATAAATCATCACCCACTAACGGATGACCGATATGAGCCATATGTACGCGAATTTGATGCGTTCTACCGGTCTCCGGCATCACTCTTACATGCGTAAACTGTTCATATCGTTCAATAACTTGAAAATGGGTGCAGGCGTATTGGCCGTCATCTGTTACTGTACGTTCAATAATACTGTCATGTTTTCGACCAATTGGTGCTTCAATCATCCCATTGTTTTCTACCATGATTCCTTCAACAAACGCTTCATATTCCCGTTTCACTTGTTTTTCCTGCTGTTGTTTACTGAGAATATGATGGATGTAACGATATTTAGCTACTAAAACAAGTCCTGATGTATTTCGGTCAAGCCTTGTAACAATATGAGGAGCTGCTGTTAAACCAATTTCCAGATAATAACCCATTAATGCATTGGCAATACTTGCAGTCGGGTGCTCTCTGGATGGTATTGTATTTATAAATCTCGGTTTATTTATAACCAGTAGGAAATCATCCTCATAAACAATGTGAAGAGGGATTTTTTCAGGTATGAGGGTTTGGCTAGGCTCCTCAACTGGAAATATAACGGTTAACTGCTCCCCCTTTTTTAAAACATGCCGTACCGTAACATGGACACCGTCTACTAAAATATTGCCGCCATGAAGCTTGATATCCGTTAATGAAGTTTTAGAAATCCCTCGCTCTTGTAAGTATTGTCTCGTTGTTTTTCCGTGGTTATTTTCTGTAATGACCCACTCAACTATGAAAGGCTTTGCCATAAATCATTTCTAACTCCTTTGTTTTAACGATATTGTGTACTTTCCGTTATATGTATAAAAAGTTTCTAAAGAAATAATCCATTATTCACCAATAAATGATGCACGTACCCTTGACCAGAACGGGAACGGTTTGTATCTGGCAAAACGAATTTTTTGATCAGCCACTCGAAACTGTAGCGATTGGATATCTTTCTGAACAAATGATAAATGATCGATACCGATCAAGAAATCTTTATGGGTAACTGGTCGGAAGATACATTTATGATGTTTCGGTAAAATTAACGGCGAACCTATTGTCCGGAAAACACGATTATTGATTGATGCCATTTCGGCAATTTGGATTGATTCCAATGACGGATGAATAATGGCCCCTCCCAATGCTTTATTGTAGGCTGTGCTTCCGGATGGAGTGGAAACACATAACCCGTCTCCTCGAAATCTTTCAAACAATTCATCTTTAATCTCAACATCAATAACAAAGGTACCTTCTACACTCTTAATGGTCGCTTCGTTCAATGCCAGATAATGTTCTTCTTTTTTATTGTTATTATAATAAATAATAACTTCAAGTAACGGATATTCGACAATCCAGCATTTTGTTTTGGCAATGGCGATGACAAGTTTTTCAATTTCATCCGGCATCCAATCTGCATAAAATCCTAAATGACCGGTATGAATACCGACAAATGCTGTATCATTAAGACGATGGCGATAACGTTGAAAAGCTGACAACAGGGTACCGTCACCACCAACCGAAATCGTAATTTCCGGCTCTATGTCATCATATTCCAATTTGAAATCGGTCAAATAGCTTTTCAATTTCTCGGATAGCGTATTCGACTTTTCATCCCCTTTTGAAACGATGGCAAATTTCAAATCTTTGCACCCCCATGTTAGTTTGCTTGTCATTGGCTACGAAATGTTTTCCGGAAAATTCGTTGCTAACAATTATTGTACTGTAACCAATCGTTTTTTGGAAAATTAGCTTTTTGATTGTTAAGCATCTTGTGGATAATCCTTTTTACTGGAAAAAAATCTTTGAGCATCTCTAATTTCTTCTCTAATTTGTGACATTTCTTCATCGAGCAAAAACGCTGCTTCTGCTGCCCGCTGAAGTCGGAACTGGATATCTTCTGGAAATTGACCGTTATATTTATAATTTAGAGAATGCTCAATCGTTGCCCAAAAATTCATGGCTAATGTACGTATTTGAATTTCTGCCAATACTTTCTTTTCACCATGAATTGTCTGAACCGGATAACAGATAATAACATGATAAGATCGATAACCGCTCGCTTTTTTATGTGAAATATAATCTTTTTCCTCAATAATTTCTAAATCATTACGATTTCTAAGTAGCTCGACAACTTTTTTTATATCATCAACAAACTGACACATAATCCGTAGTCCAGCTATATCGTACATCGTATGTAATTCATCAAAAGGAATATTTTTTTGCTTCGCCTTGTCAATAATACTTGCGATCGGCTTAACACGACCGGTCACAAATTCAATTGATGAATGCGTTTTCTCTAATTCAAATTGTCTGCGAATCCCTTTTAATTTTATTTTCAACTCCTCAACAGCTTGCCGGTATGGCTCTAAAAACTCTTCCCAATTCATTTTGAAATCACCTCTGTACAAAACGCACACTTCTTCCGTGGTATAGTAACAACATGATTTTTTTTAAAACTAGGTCATACTTTAAGCAGTTTTTTATCCTGCAGATTAGAAGGAATTCATTCTAAATCCGTAGTCTATAGTAACATTTATATGACCAATATCGTATCTTTTCAACCAATCGGACAATTGCCGATATGTTCATTTTATTTCTTTTGTATTTATATGGTATTCTGATTTTATTTTACCATACAGTTTGTAAAAGATTAGATAAAAGTTTTTATTTAAATAAAGAAGATTTTGAGGTAGAATATGAAGTGACGGACCAAATGCGTACAAATTACCCGTCTGTTAACATCATGAACATTCCAAAAGTAGGAAAATAACAAACAGTAGTTCTATAATAAATGGTAAAAAATGATTCATATAAATGTTAAAGAGGTTGTGTTTCTATGAATATACAACAAATCAAAACAATTTTAGAAATTAATGCTTTAAGAGATATGGACAGTTTATACGGAAATTCTTCATCATCCAGCAGCTCATCTTTGTTTTCTTCCATGCTTGAACAGTTATTAGTATTACAAAATATAAGCAATGAAACAAAGGATGCGCCTATTTCTATTTCCTCTGACGGAACCAGTTTACCATTATTGCAAACGAATATAAAACCAGCTGTAAGGATTGCTGATGAACAACTGCAACCAATCATTGAAGAGGCAGCAAAAACTTACAATTTGCCTGTTTCCTTGCTCGTTTCAGTGATCAAACAAGAGTCAAATTTTAATATTCATGCGGTTAGTCCTAGTGGCGCACGGGGACTGATGCAATTAATGCCATCTACTGCCAAAACTTTAGGAGTTGTTAATATTGATGATCCAAAAGAAAATATAATGGCTGGGGCAAAATATTTACGGCAAATGCTTGACCGCTACGGTTCCCTTGAAATGGCTCTTGCGGCTTATAATGCCGGACCTGGCAATGTCGAAAAATATAACGGGATTCCCCCCTTTAAAGAAACAAGAAATTACGTAGCTAAAATTTTAAAAGATGTTATCGTATAATTTTCAAAAAACCCGGTTGAAATATACCGGGGATATTTTAATGAATTGGAACGATAACGTTTTAATTTATTTTTATATGCTCATTTTTTCACTTTTAATCTCTGCTACCCCATCAAGCAGGCTGAATATTTGAAAATGATTAGCTGATTAACCGGAAGCAAGCTATTTATTTGAGTTAATTCTTCTACGCTGTTAAAATATATCCAAAGTGAAATAAAGGAGTTATCCGTGTATGGAAAGAAAAATGATTTCACAGTTTGAAATGATCGGGGAAGAAACATTGCATAAAATCGTAGATACTTTTTATAAAAAAGTGAAAATGCATCCGGATTTATCACCAATTTTTCCAGATGATTTACGTGAGACAGCCAGAAAGCAAAAGCAATTTTTAACCCAATTTTTAGGCGGACCTCCTTTATATACATCTGAACATGGCCACCCAAGATTGCGGATGAGACATCTTGCATTCCCTATTACGCCAAAAAGGGCAAACGCTTGGCTGTCATGTATGTCTCAAGCAATGGATGAAGTAGGTTTTTCTGGTCCGATCCGAGAAGAGTTTTTTTCGCGGCTAGTAATTACTGCCCACCATATGGTTAATACTGATGATGAATATGAAAGTAGAAAAGGTGAGGTACAGTGATCGACAAAAATCGTTATGATTTCAATTTATCTAGCTTGATTAGTGGTAATGACAGACCACTTGAAATGTATTTTTTTATCGATCCGCTATGTTCAGACTGTTTTGCTCTAGAACCGATTATAAAAAAATTACAATATGAATACGGTCATTACTTCAGTTTAACTTATGTTTTAAGCGGTAAGTTAACAGACTTAAATTCCGGACCACGTCATTCGATAACAAAGAAATTGGAAAAAACGGTTCGTAGAAAATGTATTGATTGTAACGATATTCAACCGGACTTGAACTTAACTTCCCCATTTTTAGCATCGATCGCCGTAAAAGCTGCAGAGTTACAAGGAAAGAAAGCGGGAATTCGTTTTTTACGGAAACTTCAGGAATATTTTTATTTAAAGGGCGAAGATATTACGGAAATAAATACGCTGATTAAATGTGCCCATGATTCCTTACTGGATGTTGATGAGTTCTATAAAGACATTCATTCAGAAAGTACTTCCCATGCTTTCCAGTGTGATCTGAAAATTAGTAATGAAATGGACGTAACGGAAACGCCAACAATTGTTTTCTTTAATAATAATGTTGAAGAAGAAGGACTGAAATTAGCAGGTGTAAATCCTTATGAAGTATATATTGAAATTATGACCGACATATTAGGAGAACGACCTGTCAGCAATTCATTACCGCCTTTATTATCATTTATTCGTTATCATGAAATTGTCTCCACAGATGATATCGCATTTGTTTACGATTTACCCCATTTACAAGTGGAATTAGAAATGAAGAAGCTGCTGCTACAGCAAGTCGTTGAACGTATTCATACCGAACACGGTACATTTTGGCGCATAAATTATAATAATAAAAAATAACAAGAACTAACTACTGTTTGATAAAGTAGCTTGACTTTATTAAACAGTTTTTTTATAGAATAAAAAAGTATAAAGATACAAGTAAATAACTTGAGCTTCGTTTTATTATCTAGCTCCGAGCAAAAGCGACTGAGACTTGCCCGCCATCCTCGAAAAAGCTAATCTTTTTTTCGTGCGATGTCTATTCGAGGGAGCAAATTTGTTCTCATTGCGAGGAGCTCGGTCCACAGGACGTGTCATGCCGGCCAGTTTGTTCATCGCGAATAGGGCGCTACTCACACCTTTCTTACATTAACAAATGATATATAGAAAGAGAGGTTCAGCAGATGGGTGGTCCACTGAACCTCTCTTCCATGTTACGAACAAAGGGGATGGGAGAAATTTTCACGGTCAAACAAAGGGGTATATGTTTGTTTGTGAATAACTTCACACCACTATAATATCAAATCGGTAACTTTTGTGCAAGTACTTATTATATATTTCACATTTCCGACACATTTTTTGTCATACTGGGACAAATTTTACCCACCAATCATACTTCACCACACCTGTACATAAACTGATAAGGACAAACTATTTAATGAGTGTGATCATATGAACCATTGGTATATTGGCGGATTTATTTTATTACTTATTGTTTCTTTTGTAGGTTATATCTTTGGTATTTTGAAAATTTTCCCATTGTATCTAACGGCAACTTTCTTGTTTTTTTCTATCTTAATCTTTTTATCCTACATAAATTACCATAACCAGTTTAAAGGATTTAAAAAATAAAATGATGAAGCAAATTGTCAAAATATCTTATAGTAGAACATATCTATAGGTGATAAAGCAAAGAAAGTTTTTGGGACATTCAAAAAGGGCAAATTTTTCCGGTGAATGACACCCAAATTTGCCCTTCTCACAAATCATTTTATCTATTTAAAAGCTGTTCCATTTCAGTTAATTTCTCTTCAAAAACTTTACAAGCATTTTCGATCGGTTCTGTTGTTGTCATATCCACCCCAGCCTTTTTCAACACTTCTATCGGATAATCCGAGCTTCCGGATTTCAAGTAACCGATATATCGTTCCACAGCTGGTTCTCCTTCTTCTAAGATTTGTTTACTCAATGCCGTTGATGCACTCAAGCCTGTTGCATATTGGTAAACATAATAGTTGTAGTAGAAATGCGGGATTCTTGCCCATTCTAAGCCAATTTCCTCATCAATAACAACATCATCACCAAAATATTTTTTATTCAAATCATAATAAATACTTGTTAGCAGTTCAGCTGTCAATGCTTCCCCATCTTGGGAACGCTTATGAATATCATGTTCAAATTCTGCAAACATGGTTTGCCGGAATACCGTGCCACGGAATGTTTCTAAATAATTATTCAAAATGTACAGTCGCTTTTTATCATCGTCCAATGTTTTTAACAAATACTCACTCAATAAGTTTTCATTACAAGTGGAGGCAACTTCGGCAACAAAAATCGAATAATCGCCATAAGGATAAGGTTGGTATTTTCTTGTATAGTAACTATGCACCGAATGACCAAATTCATGAGCAAGGGTGAACATATTATTGACATTGTCTTGCCAGTTTAACAATATATACGGATCGGTTCCATAAGCTCCGGATGAATAGGCCCCGCTTCTTTTTCCTTTATTTTCATGGACATCTACCCATCGATTGGCAAAACCTTCTTTCAACACGGACAGATATTCTTCCCCCATTGGAGCCAATCCTTTTAAAACAATGTCTTTTGCCTCTTCATAGGTCACTTCCATTTTGACATCTTTAACAAGCGGGGTATACAAATCATACATATGCAATTCATCAAGTCCAAGTACTTTTTTTCGTAATGCAACATAACGGTGTAAAAGCGGCAAATTTTTATTGATTGTTTTCACTAAATTATCATATACCGACTCCGGAATATTATTGGCGGATAATGCGGCTTCCCGTGCCGATTTGTATTTACGGACATTCGCATAAAAATTATTGCGTTTTACTTGGCCGCTCAGCGTGCTTGCAAACGTATTACGGAATTTGCCATACGTAGTATAAACGGCTTCAAATGCATCTCTTCGCACACGTCGATCCGCACTTTCTAAGAAGCGAATATAGCGACCGTGCGTAACTTCCACTTCTTCTCCGTTTTCATCCACAATGGACGGAAATTCCAAATCTGCATTATTTAGCATGCCAAATGTATTACTTGATGCATCCATCACCTCCGAACTTTGGGCTAAAATCACTTCTACTTCAGGTGACAATACATGTGGACGTTGCAAATTAATTTCTTCCAAAGCATGCTCATAAAGTTTCAATTCCGCTTTTTCTTGTAAAAACTGGTTAATTTTATTCTCATCAATCGCCAGCAATTCGGGTACAACGAAGGAAAAAGCACTTGCTGCCTGTGTAAATAAATTTCTTGCTTGATCATTCATTCCTTGATAAAAAGAATTTGTCGTATCCTGGTCATATCGCATATGTGCATATGTATACAATTTCCCCAGTCGCATCATTACTTCATCTTGATATTGCAATGCTTCATATAGAACGTCTGCACTTTCATCAAGTTTCCCTTGATATTGGGAAACTTTAGGAATCATCGCTTTAATCTGATTATACTCCTCTTTCCATTTTTCATCTGATGCAAAAATATTTTCCAGTGCCCATGTATCCTTTAACGGAACTTCTTTTCTTGTCGGCAGTTTTTTTACTGCTTTTTCTGATGACATTATAACTCCTCCATTCTTTGGTAATTTATTTCCTTTATATGTATGCTATTCTAAAAAATGAAAGGAAATATATGTTAATTTTAAAAATAAACCTATCCTATCATTCCGTCAACAGAAAAGGTTTTAATATGATTGCTTTATAACGGCGATAAAAATCCTTACTTTCTTCTTGCCTGAAAAGATGGGGATGGACGATTAGTTTTGGGACTTTCTTTACTATTAATTTGTCCCCAACTCTGTTGAAAAATCCAATATCGGTTAAAATTTGTAAATAATCATGAATGGGACGATAATATTCCGATTCAGAAAAAAGCACTAAATCGCGGAATTTAATTATTTGCTTCAAACTGTGAACGACAAATGATTTTATTTGCTGAATAGGAATCGCTTCTCCTTTTTTTCGTTTATATAAAAAATAAAACCAAATATAAAATTGCCATTCCATTGGATGATGTTTAATAAGAAACATATTTCTTACTGGTAAACCAATTTCAGGAGGAAGTTTTGTTACATGCATTTTATGACTATATAAAAACTGCAAAAAGGGATTATTTCTTCCATTGGGTAATACGGATAACCTTTCTATCCATTTTTCTAATTGAACGATCCAATTATCGTAAAAACGGTAAGATTGTCGTTGTTGCGATAGTACTTTTTCAAAACTATCTTTAAGGGTAAATGTATTAATGGTCGTATATGCACGATTAATGGAAAATGGAATAATATTGTTATACAAATAGAGTTTATCGTTTTCCGGATCAAATGAAAGCAAAAAAGGAATTCCATTTGCCCCTTTGTTAATAAAACTGGTTAAAAACTTGTTTACATGCAGCATATATTCATATCTTGTCGTCACATGTTTATGATTAACAATCCAAAGCGGCCAGTATGAATATTTTAAATAATTTAATGTCCGCCGCTTGATTTCATTTGCTTGTATGATGGAACATTGAAACTCAACTGCAACTTTCTTTTCACCCCAATCAAATAGCAAATCAGGCTGTTGCTTCAAGTCAGATAGGAATACTTCCATTCTTGGTTGAAATCCTTGTATGGATAGCCATTCATATAATTTCTTTTTTCCAAGTAAATGGATTTCTGATTCTCCTTCTGGTTTTATCGGACATTTACTCTTATGGGCAAAATGAGGAATCTTTTTTGCACCCAATTTAAGGATTAATTCACCATTACAAGAAGGGCAAAAGAAAGGCTCATGCTTTTTTATGTCAATAATCGCATCGTAAGTTCCATTTAAAACAGATATAAATTCACCTGAACTCGTTTTAGCAATGAACAACTGATTCTCCTCCTTTCCGGGATGCAACTTATTATGAATTGATTTCATTCACACGTCAATATTCGAAAATGACCGTTTAGAAGGAAAAACATAAAAAAAAACCGATTTTCCTTGTTAGAAAACCAGTTTTTTTATAAAAATAGGATTCAAAATCGTTATTTTTGCATTTAATGAAAATATTTTTGAATGACCGCTAAGACATTTTCAGAAATAATTTCTTTCCCGTACTCTTGTAAATAGTATATTGTACGTTGTGATTCCATCCCATATTCAAGAATAATACTCAAACAATCGTCAATTTCTTCTTCGGTAAAAAATTCAAACGGAAAGTCTATATATAAGTAATAAGAATCTTCAAATGAGTATAGTTTCGTCATGGCACCTTCGAGATTTAAACGTTTGGCCAGCGGGATGAGATCATCAAATTCATGAAAATAAGCAACGAAGGAAATCGAATTCTCATCCACCGGATCCAGTTCTTCTTTTTCACTGAATTGGAAATGGTGGTCAAGTAGGTCATCAATCTGCTCCGTGATTGGAAAAGCACTAAATTTTCCTTCCAACGGTAATTCCAAGCGACCGCCATCTTTCGTAAGTTGTGCTTTTGTGACAAATACTTCCAACCCTTTTTCTAAAGCTTGAACTTGAATCCATAACGGTCCATCGAAAGGAAAGTCCTCTTCTTCGTTGACTTCATCCATTACTTCCCAAAATAATTGCTCACTCTTTTCACGACTATACCAGATTTCTTCACGATCAAATCCCCGTTTTTCTACATCTACATAAGAAATATAAAATTTTAATGTATTCTCATTAATGCGTTCGATCTCCATTTCATTACGCTCCCTTCTCGACCATTTATTTGAAGGGTAAAGTTCCCTTAAAAAAACCAAAAAAGTCCGTTTTTTTGTTGCCTAAATGAACATATTTTATGTCTTCTAATCCTATTTTATGACAAAACCAAAAAGAACGGAAATAAAAAAGACTAAATTATTATAAAATAAGTAACCAACCCAATTCAACTACATGTCCACATAGGACGTGCCTGCAAGGTAGTCATAGTATTTTAATAAACCATATTTAGAAAAAAACCTTCACGCACTTTTGCATGAAGGTGGCTGTTGAACTTTATTATATACCGTTTTTTAAAAGTAGTAAAGAGATTGTATTTTCCAATCAGTTGACAAGTTTTTGTGCTTCCCTTAGTTGATAAGTCCGTACTTTTCTTGGTAGGAATCGGCGAATTTCATCTTCGTTATAACCAACCTGTAGTCGCTTTTCATCAATAATAATCGGACGGCGTAAAAGTCCCGGATTTTCTCTAATGAGTTGAAACAGTTGTTGTAATGGAAGCGCGTCCAAGTTCACATGCAACTTTTGGAAAGTTTTCGAACGTGTTGAGATAATTTCATCTGTACCGTCTTCTGTCATCCGAAAAATTTCCTTAATTTCTTCAATTGTCAGAGGTTCAGAAAATATATTTCGTTCTTTAAATGGTATATTTTGTTCCTCTAGCCAAGCTCTTGCTTTGCGACAAGAAGTACAACTAGGTGCAGTGTACAATGTAACCATTAATTTGATCGCTCCTTTTGGATATTTTTATATGTCAATATTTATTTCAACATCTTTAAATTAAAATTAATTTAAAATAGGAATATCTTTTTCTTAATTATACATGATTTTGAAGAAATTGGGTATATATTTTAAAATAATTTTTGATTTTTTTTGCTGTGGTTAATGGTTATAGGTACTATTTACATTAAAAAAATTAGATAAATAACACTAATTTCCTAATACATTATACCTACTAGAAAATTAGTTGGATGATTTTTTGAGTATTTATTATCATTTACATTGACCTTATTGAAAACTGTCATTTTATGTTATGATGGTTCCAATTGATTTTCTCCCCTTACTTTATTGATTTTTATATATGAATTGCATATAATACAAATATATATTTTAAATAATCATTACAAGGAAAACGATGAGAAAGATTAGTACATTCTGCTTAAGCATTTTAGAGAGTTTGTGGCGGGTGGAAACAAACTGCTAGTTGAATGGAATGGACTTTCGAGTCAAATTCGAAAAACGGGACTATTTTTCCCTGTTTAGTAGACATTTGCGTATGCCTTGCGTTAAAGGTTAAGTGACCATTTCGGTAACTAGGGTGGTACCGCGGATTTATGACCATTCGTCCCTAATTTTGGACGGATGGTTTTTTATTTCAGGGAATCGTCTATTTAATAGAGCAATTGATTTAATAATAATGGAGGCGTTATAATGAAAACAATTTTTTCAGGAATTCAACCAAGCGGAACAATAACAATTGGTAACTATATCGGGGCACTAAAACAGTTTGTCGCCTTACAGAATGAATACAACTGTTATTTTTGCATCGTTGACCAACATGCCATTACTGTTCCGCAAGATCCGAAAACATTACAGAAAAATATCCGCAGTTTGGCCGCATTATATTTAGCTGTCGGGCTTGACCCAAATAGAGCCACACTGTTTATTCAATCGGAAGTACCCGCTCATGCCCAGGCAGCTTGGATGTTGCAATGCATGAGTTATATTGGTGAGTTAGAAAGAATGACGCAATTTAAAGATAAATCGGCCGGAAAAGAGGCGGTTTCAGCAGGACTTCTTACCTACCCGCCACTGATGGCAGCTGATATTTTGTTATACAGCGCCGATCTTGTACCGGTCGGAGATGATCAAAAACAGCATATTGAATTAACTAGGGATTTGGCTGAACGTTTTAATAAAAAATATCGTGATATCTTTACGATTCCCGATATTCATTTACCAAAAGTCGGTGCTCGGATTATGTCCTTGCAAGAGCCAACAAAAAAAATGAGCAAATCTGATCCAAATCAAAAAGGATTTATTTCTATGCTGGATGACCCGAAGCATATTGAGAAAAAGATTAAAAGCGCAGTTACCGACTCAGACGGTGTTGTGAAATTCGATAAAGAAAACAAACCGGGGATCTCTAACTTAATGTCAATTTATTCAATTTTTGGCAATATATCGATTGAAGATTTGGAAAAGAAATATGATGGAAAAGGTTACGGTGAATTTAAAACGGATCTCGCTGAAGTAGTTATTAAGGCCTTGCAACCGATACAAGACCGCTATAAACAATTAATTGATTCCGTTGAACTTGATGATATTTTAGATGAAGGTGCAGAAAAAGCTGCACTAGTCGCAAACAAAATGTTACGTAAAATGGAAAACGCGATGGGGCTAGGTCGGAAAAGATAGCATCTAATCGATTCCGTTACGGCGAAAAAGGGGATGGCTTTTTTATCCCCCTTTTTTCATTATTGCCGTTTTTTCGTCTTTTTATTGTTCAACATTTCTGCGGCTGTCAACGGTTCATTGGCAAATTCATGATCAAATTCATGTGATTGTTCTTTTTTTTCTGCCTGCTCATCACTAAAATATTTTCGGAGCTGTTTTTTCAATTTTTCATTTTCTGACATCGTTCCCACCTCCAACCTTATGTTTTACATCTTTTCGTAGAGTATGTACGATAATGAAAGATAAAATTTCCCTGTCATCATATCCATGAATAAATCCATCCTTGTACTGAGATATGTTTAGCTTACACCTTAGAAATCACCATACGATTACTTTTTTCATCGCTTCTTCGATAATCTTCTTACCCAATTGATTGGCCATCTTTTTAGCAATTAATTCGGTTATGGATAATAACTAATAAATGGATCATACAAATTGGTATCGTGACAAAAGGAATTTTAACATAGAAACTATTTGCTATTATCACTGAAAAAGTTATCAAACTAGATATTTTCCAAATAACTAAGTATGAATGATAAATATATTCCTACTTACATTTAGAGCGTCTTTTTTCACACTAAACAGCAGTTGCAACTCTTGCCTTTGCATCCTCTTGGCTAATGTATCGTTACATAGCGGACGCTCACAACCTTAATGACCATGCAAGGCGCATCAAAAATGCCCATGATATTTTTTCTCATGGACATTTTTCGAAGTAGTACTCCTCAATTCACCTTTGATCCTTTTTCCATTTCCCAAAGTTTTTCGAAATATGGTTCACCTTTTATTAAAGCCTCACATAGCTTCTCATGTTTTTCTGTCCAACCGAGTTTTACTTCTTCATACAGTTGATTCCAAATTTCTTCAAAAGATTTCTTGCGAATGATTGAATAATGCCCTGGTGCCCATTCCGTATACCAGTATCGGACTTGCCCCGTATTTTTCGATGTATATAGGTGATCTAAAGCTAAAAATAACAATTGCTTCAATTGCCGCTCTTTTCTCGTCAGTCCCAACATCACTTCCGGTTCAGGTGACATAATATGATGTTCTTTTTTCGGATGTTTTGGTATCGAATATTCGATTGTATCTTCTTCCTCGATCATCTCATAAATAAGTTGCTCTTGTCTCGGGATTATGCGACTTTTCCTCATTGGAATTTGATATCCGAGTGTATCGACCGCCAGAATACCGATGCCATCTGTTATAATAAAACAATAGTCCAGCTGGATGCGCTCATGATTTTTCCGCAAATACGATTTTTGAAACACATCATTCAATAAACTTTCCGGAAGATCAGTTAATCCATTTTCAATATAATCGTATAAGTCTTTCGTTACTTTCATAACTGGTACCTGATCTAACAATTCGATGGTATCATCTTTTCGCCATTCATGAAAATGACAGACATTATATCCGTTCTCTTCTCCTTCGAACCAGTTCACCCAAACATCATGCAAATACATCATTTCAAACCCCTCGCTTAAAGACTGTTTGAGTACAGTATTGTCCGAAAAGAGTTAAATTATTCCTGAAAAAACAAGATTTCCTTCCCTTAATAGCGAAAAGGCGATGATAAATACGTAAAGCCAGGTTCCCTTTACCTGGCTTTGCATTTTTAATTATTCGTATTTTTTAAAGACTAGTGTAGCATTATGACCGCCAAATCCGAGCGAGTTACTCATCGCATACGTAATTTCCTGTTTTCTTGCTTTATTTGGAACATAATCCAAGTCACAACTTGGATCCGGATTTTGTAGGTTCATGGTTGGCGGTAAAATGCCTTTCTTCAATGCTAAAGCAGTAAAAATGGTTTCTACCGCTCCGGCAGCGCCTAACAAATGTCCGGTCATTGATTTCGTTGAGCTGATAGCCATTTTATAGGCATGATCACCAAATACCGTTTTAATGGCTGCTGTTTCATACTTATCATTATATTCGGTGCTTGTACCATGGGCATTAATATAATCGATTGTTGTCGGATCAATTCTAGCATCATCAATTGCCATTTTCATTGCACGTGCGCCGCCTTCTCCATCAGGTGCAGGGGCTGTAATATGATAAGCATCACCGGTCGCTCCGTAGCCAATGACTTCTGCGTAAATGTGTGCTCCCCGATTTAAAGCATGATTCAATTCTTCTAAAACAACGATCCCTGCTCCTTCACCGATCACAAAACCGTCACGATCTTTATCAAACGGCCGACATGCGGTTTTTGGATCTGGATTAGTTGAAAGTGCCGTATTGGCACAGAATCCTGCTATTGACATTTTTGTAATGGGAGCTTCTGAACCACCGGAAATCATAACATCCGCATCACCACGTTCAATGACTTTGAATGCATCACCAATTGAATTTGTACCAGTTGCGCAAGCTGTTACTGTACACGAATTAAAACCTTTTGCCCCAAGAAAAATTGAAACTTGCCCGGTTGCCATATCTGGAATCATCATCGGTATAAAGAACGGACTAACCCGACGATAGCCACGTTTTAAAAATGTTTCAAATTGATTTTCCAGCGTTTCCAATCCGCCTATACCTGAGCCAATCCAAACACCGACTCGATGGGCATTATGATCATCAATTGTCAAATTGGCGTCCTTAACGGCCATTAGTGACGCAACTACAGCAAAATGAGTAAATCGATCCATCTTTCTTAGATCTTTTCTTTCCATAAAATCTTCTGGATTAAAATCTTTCACCTCTGCGGCAACTTTTGCAGGAAACTCGTCAGCATTAACCCGAGTCATCGGACCGATACCTGATTTTCCGTTAATTATATTATTCCAAGAAGTTAGGGCATCACTGCCAACAGGTGTAACAGCACCGATTCCAGTAATAACTACCCTTCGTCGATCCATTTTAATACAACTCCTTTTAGATAGTGCATATTTCCACTATGAAACTTTCAAGAATTTTAATTACACTTAGTAAATCAGTCCTTCATCTTATCTTAACATCCAAGAAAAGACTTTGAAAAGCTTTTTAGGCTGTTATTGAAATCTAACCAAACAATTATACCCCCATTTAAACAAATGATAAATGTCCATATAACTTTTTACCTATTAACCAATTGCCTATGTCGCTTTATCAGTAAAAATAACGGTAACCGATTTAGTCAAGTTGGGCTTTGTTAGCAATAGTAAGACAGATTACTTACCCCATTTCATTAAAATCGCTCCCCAAGTTAACCCGCCGCCAAAACCAACCATCAAGATGATATCATCATCTTTAATCCGTCCTGCTTCCAAATCCTCAACTAAGGAAATCGGAATTGAGGCCGCAGACGTATTTCCATATTTTCCAACGGTATTCGACATTCTTTCAACCGGGAGATCTAATCTTTGTCTTGCAGCCTCCATAATTCGGATATTGGCCTGATGCGGGATAAGAAAATCGATGTCCGCCTTCGACAAGCCTGCTTTTTCAATTACATTTAAGGCGGATTCGCCCATTTGTCGAACTGCGAATTTAAAAACTTCTCGACCGTTCATACAAATATATTTTTCTTGATACAAAAATTTTCCGCCAGAACCATCTGCACCAAGTTCAAATGATAGAATTCCTCGTCCGTCAGTGACCGGTCCCATAACTACTGCACCGGCTCCATCACCAAACAATACGGCAGTTGAACGGTCTTCCCAGTCGGTTATTTTCGATAACTTTTCTGCACCGATAACTAATACATACTTATAAACACCTGTTTCGATATATTGTTTGGCCGTCACCATTCCATACATCAATCCGGAACATGCCGCGCTAATATCCATTGCTGCAGCCTTTTTAGCACCAATTTGTTCCTGAATCATACAAGAAACAGTTGGAAAAGGCTGATCAGGGGTAACCGTTGCTGTTAAGATTAGATCAATATCTTCAGGTTGAATCCCAGCATCCTCAATCGCTTTTTGTGCAGCGAAAAAAGCCATATGTGAAGTATTTATGTCATCACTGGCAATTCTTCGCTCCCTAATCCCTGTTCTCGTTCGAATCCATTCATCGGAAGTATCCATTCTTTTTTCTAAATCGTGATTCGTTACTACATTTTCCGGTAAATAACGACCAATACCAACAATTCCAACATTCATGTAACTCACTCCTATATTTTAAATTCTAATCATCAATAATTTTATTATGAGTTATTATGACTTGGTACTAATTTTACTCGAAAAAAAAAGATTATTCAATTGAAATTTTTGGAGGAAAAATAATTATTGTGAATAGGAAAGGTCAAGATGAAAACTCTTTTGTAATTTTTTTACTTCATCATAAAACTGTTCTCCATAGATGGATTCATTAACCAAAATAATTTTTCCTGTATCATTGACCATTTCAGTTTCCGGAATATCCGTTTGTGATTTAATACCGGTCAACATATATAAATATTCATTCCAACGATGTTTATTTTGATTTCTAATATAAAATTCTCCGTTTTCTTCATGTAATATTAAATCAACAATCGTTCTACCTGCATCACTAATATAAATGGCATCTGTGTTTCTGCTAATTTTTTCTCCCATTAACATATGATAAAGATACGAAGTCTTAGTAAGCCATTTGCCATATATAACAGGAATATAAATCGATAATGTTTGGTGAAACTTTTGCTCAATTATCCGGAAATATTGATTCATTGACTGTATCTTTTGATCAGGACCTGATGCTTTTAATAAAATGATCGAGGGGGAAACATGTTTTACCTGTACCCAGGTAAAAATTTGTTCTAGTTTTTTTAAAATTATTTTCCATTGATTTTCATCATAAAATGACCAATCATAAAACGGAATGATCATTGGAATATTTTTGGATCGTTCGATATTTTCTTCGATTCTCTTAAAATTTGCATTTCTACCAAGCAGCAAACTTTTTTCTTCAAAAATTTCTTGATCCTCATAATCATCACAAACATTCATATGGTTGACTTGATAACCTTTATTCAATAGCTGTTCACAAATTTCATATCCCAATTGTCCAAAGGCTCCAAGGTGGAGATAACCGTCCATTTGCTTCACCTGCTGTCAAATACGATTATAATTGAGTTTCAGCCTGCATAAATAAGTTTTTTGCGTAATAAGCAATGCGCGACCGTTTTTCCGGCAACATAACATAAATATTTTCATTATATTTATAAAAATACTTTTTATATAGCTGTGTCCATTGTGCATCTTGGATTCCATGTTCTAGAATATGAATGATAATGAAAGGATGTGTGATGGCAAATGTTGTCATCTTTAAGTTTTTGATATTGTTTTCACAACTTTCTTCACTAATATTGTAGGCAGAGGATATATCCTTTATCGTTTTTTTATAAAGAAAAGGTTGATCTTTCAATATCGATATCATCCACTGAATGGAAAATATCGGATTAATGAATACAATCGAGCGAATCATTTCTCGTTTATTTTTTAATAATTCCATGGCAATCAAAGTCCCAATTCCTTCTGCAATTATGTGAACCTTGTCGTTTAAGATTTCTGTCCGCTTAATAAATTCGTATAGACTTGCCACTTGTTCAACAGATTGTTCATTTCCCATATGTCTGTAATTGAAATTTGTATAATAAACGGTGTATCCATCATCTAAAAATGATTGAAGAATCTTCTGTCTTGCATTGTTACTTAGCCAATTACTACTTTGTTTATCTACATATTGTTCTTCTCCGCCGATGACCAATACCCCAAATCCATTTGGTTGTTCCGGATAATGAATGATACAATATTGATCATTTAAGGTGAAAATTCGAAAGTTCATACAAAACCCCTCTTATTTTCCATTCATTAACACAATCAGTCTTGTGGGCAATGCCCCTCTTTATACTTTATTCAAAAACGTTATAAACTCTCTATTACAATTGCCTATTTTTTAATTATACCTATAAGTTCGAAAACAGTTTTGTCAGCTTGTCTCTTAGGTCTTTCACAATAAAAACATATATCGCTTATTTTCAAGCCCTTGATAAACCTTTCCAAAAATTTGCCTTTTATGGTATGATTACTTTATATGATAATGAAGAAAATAATTTTAATATGAAAAGCAGGTGGAATTTCATGAAATATTTTTGGACCTTTTTCTGGGTATTTCTTTTATCCCATATGTTGACTTATATTGTCGGGTCAATAAAATCCGCTTCATATGATTTTACAGTTGGAACAATTTTAGCTATCTGCATCTCGATTATTCTTTTCCTAATTGCGGCAGTCATGCCAAAAGATAAAGAACTAAATGTGTAACAGAACGAAATGTTTACGACTATACTTGGCGACTCGTAATAGCCGTTCACCGATAGCAATGGTCGGTTAGAGATTAGGCTAATGCGCTTTCGGTTGTTGGCTTTTTATTCATTTGCACGCTTCTCCTCTCTTTTACTTGTTTCTCATCACCTCAAGTATAAAAGAAATTGGTGAAAGCGTGCTTTTTTTACTTTAAATTGTTACAAAACCCTAATCACAATAATAAGCATTTTCAATCCAAAGTCGCCAGTCTGCCATTCATCATTTATACGAAAAAAGGTTGTCCTTTAAGGAAGTCATTTCTACTCTCCCTGTCAAGACAACCTTTTTACTTTTAGCCCTTAGAATTTCATACCATACAATATATGAACAATCGAACTTAACCCTTAAAAGTCCAAATGCGGTTATGATTGGAGTTTTCTGGAAAACGTTGTCCCGATTGTAGCCGAACTTGTCTTGGATTGACGACAGACGATCCTTTTTCTCCTATTTCAATATATATCCCATCATTTGGTGCTTTTTGTCCTGCTCGAAAATGACGATTTTCTCCCATTGCTTTCATCCCCCTTTCCAAGTTCCTCATTATTATCTTTCACGAAAAGAGGGAAATCATGAATTTAAGTATAAATGAAAAAAATAACAGTGAAGCAGGCTCACGAACATTCAAATGGGTTTAGTTAAACCGTCATTTCTTCCTATAGGTCATTTTCCATTAATCCGGGATACCAAGCGCAATCTTTGCATAACGACTCATCATATTTTTTGACCAAGGTGGATTCCAGACAATATTCACCTCTGTATCCTTTACTTCAGGTATATCAGAAAGAGCTATTTTCACTTGGTCAGAAATGATACCCCCTAATGGGCAGCCCATTGTGGTCAAAGTCATTGTTATAATGACTTTGCCGTTTTCATCCATGTCAACATCATATACTAACCCAAGATTTACTATATCAATTCCAATTTCAGGGTCGATTACTTGTTCAAGTGCACCAAGAATATTTTCTTTTAAAGTTTCATCCATAAAAAATCCTCCTTTCCATTTATATTCTATCATACCAAAGATACTTCGAAAAATGAATGAAGTGCTCCCATCAAAGGATATATTTTTCCTCACTGATGATTTAGTGAACCGGTCGGATGCATACTGGTAGCCCGTTTACCACTTATCTACTTAGTAAGCTCAAACAACTTGAGATGGTCATTCTTCCTTTCCGTTAAGGTCGAATAAGTCGTTAGATAAATTTTGCATCTATTGCAGATATTCCTCAAACCAGTTAACTGTTGCTAATAACCCTTCCCGTGACACTTTATGTCCGGCATGATGGTCTAAAATAAAGCGAATACGATCCGGATGTTCTGAATAATTTTCCTTTACCTTTTGATAAAAATCATATGCATATGTATAGGGAACAATTGAATCCTTTTTTCCATGCCAAAAAAGTAGTGGACGATTGTTTAACTTTTCCATATTCATACTTAAGTCAACCGGCAACAATTTCTGATACTCTCCTTCTAATTGTTGTTCCGAATATGGGATTTTATGTCCTTGGCTTTCTAGTTCATTAACAAGATAACGAGCAAATTGGTTATAAGCGGGATTCCCCATTAAACTGACAGCTACCTTAATCCAATCATATTTACATAATGCACCAAAGGTTGTAATTCCACCCATTGATGTGCCAGCAACACCAATTTGATTTTGTAAAGTTCGCCCAATACTCACATAGGCTTCCTTTAATTTAGCAAGTTCCGTAATATTTTTTAAGATAATTTCCCAAAAATGTAAAGCAAGGTTCTCCTTCGACAACTCTCGGCCTCGTTCTCCATGTAAATCAGCCTCTGGAAGGACAACCCGGATATTTTTCTCAGCTAGCAAATAAGCATAATGTAAATTATGTTCTTTTGCACTTGTAAACCCATGGAAAAAGAATACAGTGGGTATTGCTTGATCCAACAACTCTTTTTGCACAACTTCTAGCAACGGAATATTGGCAACTTTTTTCTTGTCAACAATAATCATTTTTTTCCTCCTAAAAATCCAATATCAATCAGAAAATCCTTGTACAAATAAAGAAATAGTGTAAAAAATACAAGCAAATCTATTGTAATCCTACCCATATATTATAAACTAATATTTAATACATTTCTTAATCAAAGTTTACCATGAGTGTGCTATAATTGCTAAATAATGATATAATGAAAGGAATGTCTCAATGAAAGACAAATACTTAATTGCATTAGATTTAGATGGAACATTATTAAAAGATGATAAAACCATTTCTGAAAAGACAAAAGCTGTATTAAAGCAAGTTCAAAATGATGGTCATGTTGTCATGATTTCTACAGGGAGACCATATCGTGCAAGTGAAATGTATTATAAAGAATTGAATTTACAAAGCCCCATTGTTAACTTTAACGGAGCATTCGTTCACCATCCACTTGATGCCACCTGGGGTATGTATCATCAACCACTCCCTTTAGATGCGGTGAAAGATATTATTGAAATTTCCGATCAGTTTTCCGTTCAAAATATTATAGCAGAAGTAATGGACCATATTTATCTTCATTATCATGATGAAAAATTTATTGATTTTTTCAAACTAGGAAATCTGCCGGTCACTTATGGTGATTTAAGAAATTTTTTAAAACATGACCCGACCAGCTTACTTATTCATTCAGATGAAAAGAATGTTGAAAAAATAAATGCTCTTCTCTCCGAAGTAAAGGCGGGAGTTATCGAACATCGCAGTTGGGGTGCCCCATATCCGGTTATCGAAATTGTTAAACATGGAATTAATAAAGCCATTGGTGTAAAAAAAGTCGCTAATTACTACGGAATTCCCAAAAACCGGGTAATTGCTTTTGGGGATGAAGATAATGATTTAGAAATGCTTGAATTTGCCGGGCATGGAGTAGCCATGGGAAATGCAATTGATGTTGCAAAACAAATCGCAAAAGACGTAACATTATCAAATGAAGCAGACGGAGTTGCTGTTTACTTGGAGGAACATTTATTAAAGTCTTGAATATATCGATTTTCAAGTTAAACGTCCTTTATTTTATCCAGCATGAAATAGCGTAATTTTTTAAACCATATTCGGGCAAGGGAGTAGTTTTCTTACAGTTTTTATTTAACAGGATTGGGATACATTAATAAGGAACAAGAAGTCAAATTTACCTCTTGTTCGAATTGTAATGACGGGGGGATACGGATGGGTAAAAGTAGTAAATCAAAGCGTTTTGTTAAGCAAAGTGTTGATGCGGTAACTCGTCATTCGAAAAAAATCCCTTACCATTTAACTTTTGCTGAAGCTGAAGCCAGAAAAATGAATAATCATTTTGATTCATTATAAGGTGGGAGCAAAATGGCCAATCAATTGTTACAACAGGCTAGAGAATTCACCACACGATTAAAACAAAAGGATAGTATCAGCCAAGATGATATTGATAAGGCAAAAAACGCTATTTCATCTGCTTTTGCTAATTCGACTGAAGCAGAAAAAGAACTTTTGCAACAATACCAGCAGGAATTGGATGCACTCGACTTTCGTGACAGTTAATCCCCAAAAAATGGCAGCTCAGTTCGGAGCTGTCATTTTTATTACGGCTCGGCAGTCATAAGTTTTTTATTCCTTTCTAAACAGACCAATAACCGAGTCTGTTTTTACAATATTGGTAAACGCCTTTGGATCAACTTCTTTAATGATTTTCCTCAGCTCAAACAATTCATATCTACTGATTACGGTAATTAACAAATCCCTTCCTTCATCGGAATACGCCCCGTGTGCAGGAACAACGGTTGCCCCCCTCGTTAATTGGCTTAAAATTACCCGTTTCAGATCTTTGGAGTTTTCAGTCACGATCATCGCTGTCAGTTTTTGCGCTTGTGTATGGAGAATATCAATCACTTTTGATGAGGAAAATAATCCAACCAAAGTGTAAAGCGATTTTTCCCAACCAAACAAGAATCCGGCAGAAATAATAATGAGACTATTTAAAATTAACGTGAATCTGCCGACAGATCCTTCAGTAACTCTTGATAAATATACGGCAATAATATCCATCCCACCGGTTGAAGCCCCTATTCTAAGGGTCATTCCAACTCCAATTGCACCGATCACCCCACCAAAAACAGCATTTAGCAAAATATCATCTGATAATTCCTTGATCGGTATCAAATTTAAAAACACGGAAGAAAAAATAACACTTATAAAACTGTACAAAGTAAAAGTTTTACCAACCTTCCTCCACCCTAAAATTATAACCGGTATATTCAACAGTAACAACCAAAATCCAACAGAAATATGGATGTTAAAATAATCACTGAATAATCTTGAAAGCAATTGACTCATTCCGGAAAAACCACTTGAATAAACATCAGCCGGTATTAAAAAATAATTCATGGAAAATGCAAAAATAAATGCACCTATGATAACAATGATTAACTTTTTTACATGAAATAAAATCATAAGGGTACCTCCATATCACATCCGAAATACTAGTATTTTTTATTGTTTCCTAAAAACGGCTTTGTTTTCCGTGAAGTTTTGGTTTAATTCTCCAATTGTTGATGATAAACTAATCATATAAGATACATTTGAAAGTGGTGATGGGAATTGACAAAGGTAAAACTTATTACAGACAGCGGTGCAGATTTACCATACACTTTTTTACAAGAACAAAACATTGATTTACTTCCTTTGCAAGTCGAATTAGATGGTAAAGAATATGACGATGTGATTTCGATAGATTCAAAAAAAGTATTTGATGCCATGCGTAATGGCAAAACACCAAAAACATCTCAAGCTTCCCCAACAAAGATAAAAGAGAGCTTCGTCAATTTAGCCAAAGAGAGACGCCCTGGTATATATATTGCTTTCTCATCTCAATTGTCTGGAACGTATCAAACGGCATGTATGATTAGAGAACAAGTTCTAGAAGAATATCCTGACTTGGATTTAACAATCATTGATACAAAAGCTGCTTCTTTAGGACAAGGACTAATTGTTTTTCATGCCGCTAAACTGGCAAGTAGCGGATCTACAAAGGAAATGATCATCCAAGAAACCGAATTTTATTGTAACCATATGGAACATTTATTTACTGTCGACGATCTCGAATATTTGCGACGCGGTGGCCGTATATCAAAAGCCAGTGCTTTTGTCGGCGGACTTTTGAATATAAAACCATTATTGAATGTTGAGGACGGTAAACTGATTCCAATTGAAAAAATCCGTGGAAAGAAAAAAGTGTTAATCAGGATCCTAGAATTAATGGAGAAACGTGGTGTTAACCTGAAAAACCAGCTCATCGGGATAAGTCATGGAGACGATGAAGATACAGCTTTGCAGATGAAAAATATGATTGAGGAAAAATTTGGCTGTGAACATTTTTATATCAATATTATCGGTTCAGCGATCGGTGCCCATTCCGGACCAGGTACACTTGCCATTTTCTTTTTGAACGCTAAGGCGAATAGTGAACTTGATATTGCATATAATAAGGAGAGCGTTAGTAGTTGAAAGCATTGAATATTATTGAGGAGGATTTTTATGTCAAGAACTTCTGATGACGATAAGAAACCGGTGGACCATCAGGCACTTCGCGAAAGAAAAAATGAATTGAAAGAAAAAAACCGAAAAGCCGGTAAACACCAATATTCAAAGAAGACCGATCATTTGTAGTTTTTCGCCTGTTCCGCTTATTTACTTGCCCGTTCCCAAAGTTTTCCCTATAATGAAGGAAAACATATGAACGGAGGTAGCATAATGGCAAAGGAAAGCTCATTTGATATTGTTTCTAAGATTGATATGGCTGAGGTGACGAATGCCATCAATTTAACAATGAAAGAGATTCAAAATCGATATGATTTTAAAGGAAGCAAAAGCGATGTAAAACTGGAAGACGATGAACTTGTTTTAATTTCCGATGATGAGTTCAAAATGTCTCAATTAAAAGATGTTTTATTAAGTAAACTGATTAAACGCAGTGTACCAATCAAAAATTTATAATATGGAAAAATGGAAAATGCTTTTGGCGGAAATGTACGCCAGCGCGTAAAGCTTGTTCAAGGCATTGATAAAGATAATGCCAAAAAAATTAATACTATCATTAAAAGTACCGGTTTAAAAGTAAAAAGTCAAATTCAAGATGATCAGATTCGCGTGACCGGAAAAAGCCGCGATGACTTGCAAAACATCATTACAGTCATCCGTGAAGCAGATTTGCCACTCGATGTCCAATTTGTTAATTACCGATAATGATACATAATCTTAAGTGCTATTCAAGCAAATGATAGAGCCCGGGAGTGTTGAACAAATTCATCATCCCGGGCTTAAAAATTGTTTAAAACGCTGACATCAAGTCGCTTTTTTTCATATATTTACAGAATCTAATTATCCCTTATGTTTACCGCGCTTCCATATATAGAAAAAGAGAAGGAAAAACACGATTGGGATTGCAATGATAACTATAATATTTAAGATATTCAGGCCATGGTCATCGCGTACGATATAAATTTCACTTTCTTCTCCATTTATCAAAAACGAATAGTTGCCGTTTTGTTCTTTAATAAGGTCATTGTTGATTAGACCTATCAATTGTTTCTTGGAGCCAAGCTTGTGTGCTGGGATAACGAATTCCTGTTTATTAGACGTATTATTCAATGCGATCAATGTCGTTTCATTTTTATAAGACCTAGTATAAACAGCCATTCCCTCATTTTCATAAAGTAATGTGAAATCCCCTCTTGTAAAAGAGAGATAACGGTTTCGTGCTCTTCCTAGTTTTTCGATGAATTCAATTAAGTCGGGATCAGCACGGAAATCCATCATCGGATCGTCACCCGTTACCGCTATTTCTGAACCATAGTCCATCATCGGAACACCCGGTGTTGTAAACAAATAAGTTAGGCAAGGTTCCCATCTGTCTCCAGGAAATTGATTAGCTGCAACAAGAACATTGGTAAATCGGGTAAAACTTGAGCCATCCATGCTTTTTATCCAATAAGATGAATCTATTTGTCCAGCATCTTGAGCCAACTTTGTTAAAGAATGATTCGGTTTATTGAAAGATTCTCTTAATTTCAATGTCGTTGACGGAACAAGCAAACTAGAAAAGCCGATATTTTTATAGTCTTTTAAGTTTGCAAAAGCTTTTTCGGATAATTCCCCAACGATGTAGGCATTTTTATTCTCAGATTTTATATCCTTAATCAATGCTGCCCAAAACTCTTCTGGAATTTGATCAACTTGTGAAAAAAAGTAACCGTCAATTTTTGTTTCCTGTAACCACCACGCGGCAACTTCCGATACATACTGACTAGTTTCCGGGTCGTTCATATTTAATTTTAGTGCGGTAATTGATTGATTATTTTCTTGATTTGATTCATTCCCATCCTCAACGATAAAACGATTTTGCTTTTCCGAATCCTTCACCCAAGGATGCTCAGGAGATATCGTTAAAGGAAAGTCGATCATCACTTTTATTTCCCTTTTATGTGCTTCTTTCACTAATTGTTTAAACTCATTTAACGTCCCGTAATGTTCTTCAGGTTTATAAAAATCGATGGTATCCGTCCCTGACCGACTATATGCCCTTTGATCAAAAATCACACCTAATCGAATGATCGTAAATCCCATTGTTTGGATATAATCGAGTTTTCGCCTAACACCTTGGAAATCTCCTCCATGATAGGAAAGCTCATCCTTTGTATTAACAGTAAAATCATTTGCAAGATCACCGTTGAAGAAACGGTCGACGATAAGATTATACATACTTTCATCTTGCCATAACCTCTTAGTTTCTTCCGTTGCAAACACGTCAGTAGCAATTACAAAGAAGATCAGAAAAGTAGATAACACCATTCCCATCCATTTTCGCAATATTATTCTCCCCCTTTATCTCCTCCTCTAGCTTACATTTTTTTGGAAAGACAGGTCAATAAATGAATAAGGAAAATGAAAAATTTTGTCAAATACGAGGGCGGTATAAAATAACATGACATTGCCAATAAATGATAGTGATGGAAATCTGCTAATAAGAAAAACTGAAAATCAATATTTTTAACTCACCGTTCATTGAGCCAAGCGGACATTTGCGAATAGTTTGATTTACTACCTTGACTCGCTTGTTACGATGGGCGTTTAACTTGTTGTTATGTATATCTTTTCAATTGATGGAGGAATTCAATGAAACCAGAACGCTATCGCATCCTTGAAGAGCAAGATCGAGCTTTTTTTGAAGGAATTATTGAAAAAATTAATGATGACTGGATTGTTATTGATAATGAAACAGAAGAAGCCTTCCCCTTAGAAGATTTTTTATATAAAGAAATCCGTATGAAACACCTTAATCATTGGTATAGTGGAATTTTAACGGATAATTTTATGATTCAAAATGACAAGAAACAATATGAACTGCAGGATCAAACGAATGTGAAAATCCGTAAATCATTATCCATTAGTTACCAAGCATGGCTTGAAGAATTAGCTGATGATGCCTTCTTTCAGTTTATCCGCAAATTAAATGAACTTAACTTTTCCATATACGATATTATTTTTTGCCATAATTACCAGTCTTTTCTTGTCACGGAAGAAAAGAAAGGGACCAATTTTTTCGTGTTTGATAATACATTGGAAGTTTGTTCTGTTCACCATCATTTTCATTATCATCACGACCAACAAAGTGACCGATTCGAGTACACATTAAATACGGGAAATCGTATTGTGTTACAAGCACTCAAGCGACCAAGCACCAGTTAAAACTTACCTGACTACTATAAAGAAAACTCGGGCGCCCGAGCCTTTAGGCGACCAAAGAGCCGTCGTTTAGCGAAAAAACATGTTCGCTTGCGAGGTAATGCTACCGAAGTCTCTCTCGTTCACCGAAAAAATATAAAATTTTTTCGACTGCGATGTATTCTCGCGAAGCTTTCGTTGTGCACTTACGCATTAGGAAAGGAGAAATTGAAAAATTTATGCTTTCCTCTTAGCTAAAATATACCTTATTGGACTTCATAAGGCACTCCACCTATTCGTAAAAAGGCTGTAAAGGTTTTGACCTAATACAGCCTTTTTTCCAAATTACTCATTCAACTTATGAAATTTAAATTTTTTGTTGTTGATAATTTCAATAAAGCGGTCAGGAGATATCGGTTTTTCAATATAGTAACCTTGTGCATAATCACAGTTCATTTTTTTTAATTCAATCAACTGCTCATAGGTTTCTACTCCTTCTGCCACTACTTTCACTGACAGACCATTACCCATCGTAATAATGGCTTTCACAATAGAATAGTCCACCGTTTTTGATTTAAAGTTATTAATAAAAGAACGATCGATTTTCAATGTATTGATTGGCAAATTTTTCAAATAACTAAGTGAAGAATAGCCAGTCCCAAAATCATCAATAGATATTCTTATCCCTAATTTTTGAATTTTTTTCATAATCGAAATGGATTTTTCAACATTATCAATCATACCGGTTTCCGTAAGTTCTAAATGTAATTTTTTCGGATCCATTCCAGAATATTTTAATGACTCGTGTAAATGTTCTACAAATGACGGATGCAAAAATTGACGAGCAGAAACGTTAATGGAGATAAACAAATCATCATAGCCTTTGTTAACCCATTCTTGATTTTGCCTGCACCCCTCCATGAGCACCCATTTTCCAATTTCATGAATCAACCCCGTTTCCTCGGCAATCGGGATGAATTCCATTGGTGAGATCAACCCTAGGTTCGGATGATTCCAGCGGATTAATGCCTCACTCCCATTAATTCGACCTGTCCGTAAATCTACAACCGGTTGATATAATAAAAACAATTCATTTTTTTCAACTGCCCGCCGTAAATAATTCTCCAGTTCAAACTTATATTTAATTTGTTCATTCATATCACTGGCAAAAAATATAATTTGATTTCCTCCATACTTTTTCGCTCGGTTCATCGCCGTATCTGCATTTCTTAAAATAGTTTCTGTATCCTTCCCGTCATCCGGATAATAACTAATTCCGATACTAGCAGATATGGCGAACTCCTGACCTTCATAATCAAGCGGCTCTGAAATTGAGGATAATATTTTATTTGCCAGAGTCATGATTATCTTTGAATCTAATTCTTTTCTTAAAATGACAGTAAATTTATCACCTGCGAATCGACCGATAAATATATCGTCTGTAAGTAAAAATTTTAATCGGTTGGCAATTATGCCAATAACCATATCACCGACATAATGTCCAAAACTGTCGTTAATCAATTTAAATCGATCAATATCAATAAAAAGAACAGCAAACTTTTTGTTTATACTCTCTGAAATTAAGTTATTTACCTTTTCAGTAATTTTTAATCGATTAGGCAACTCGGTATCTTTGTCATAAAAGAGCATTCGATTGGCTTTTTCCAATGAGCAAGAAAGGTTAACCAGTTGTTTTGTTAAAAATTTCATGGCGTTTGTAAAGTATAATTGATTGTTCATCTCTGAAGTGAAATGATAATGAAACTCTTTTCTATTTGTTATCGGCACTGTTTCAGTTTCTAAGCTAATTTCTGAGATTGTTATTTTAACATCTTCTTTTCTTGCGGCCGATGGTGCTTCTGTTTCTGATAAAACAATTGCGAAAACAGAAAAATTCGTCGTCCCATCTTTGACACTGTCCGCCATTCCTTCACTTAAGGTGACAAGCCCCGACACTTCACCCAACGCATGTAAATGTTGTAATTCCTGTATTGTAAACGATTCAAGCAGAGTTTTTCTCCTTAAATTAATAAATGTAAAAACCGTTTCAACAGAATAATTCGCCAATCTGTTTAATTGCAGTAAACTACTTTCAATCATACGTTGTAAGTCAAAATAGACCATGTATAATTCATCACCGGAACATAATTCCAAGCTGGTCCTCATTGTTCCATCCGGTAAAATGTCTTTAATAAAACAAAATTTACCTTCACCATTTTTCAAAAAAATGAAAGGTAACTCACAACTAGCCTGATGAGAGTCTTTTAGATCGGAGCCGAAACTATTTTCAAAAAATCTTACTGGCTTTTCATTATTAATAGATAAAATTCTATCATTTTCTGCTTGTGTAACCTTGATAGACGCACCAATTTTACTATATTCGTTTATTTGATACGTATCTATAAATAAATTTGGATTATAAAGTTTTACAAATACAATCCCATTGGAGGTTATACTATCAGACGTAAATACCAAAACTTCCTTGCCAGTTGAATTCGTTGCACTACCTCCTGCAACGATTACTTCTTTTTCAGTGAAAATATCGTTAAAAAAGTCACGGATCCGGATCGATGGTTGAGTCATGTAGGCAATAATCGCTTTTAAGTCCATATTGTCCATTTTATCCTTTTTCTCATGATCCGTGATTTGAATAAGCCCCGTCTCTACCTTTGTATATTCGAAAAGAGTGAAGTTTATTACCGTTTTGCCTTCTACAATTTTTCCGTCCAGAACAGCCGCAGATGATGTGCATCCGATTAACTGTACGTCTGGTAAAAGGTCTTTCATGATGAATTGAATTTCTTGTATTTCCTTCCAAGTCCCATTTCCGACAAAAATCTGTGCCAGAATATTTGAGTACAATCGTAAACGATGTTTTTTAATAAAATTTTCAAGCTGCTCTTTATCAATAAACTCATAATTGTATGTCATTACCACAGCTTTCACCTGCTTTTGTCATATGAAAATCTTTCACAAATATATTACAACTATTAAAATAGCATATTTAAGTGAATTTGTAACGAAAAAAAGAAAAGAATTGACAAAATATGACAATTCTCCTAAACTTGGTTCAGCAATTATATATCATTTCATTTACTTCCTAATCTTTTTATGTAAAATGAATTGATCTTATTAATGTATATTGACCTTTAAAGTGGTAATGTGAATCCCATATAAATCGTCGCTACCAAAATTATAAGCCATAAAATCCAATAAATCTTTGTTGATTTTCCTCTTTTTATACCCGCAAGAACCAGTTCCATAAATACAATGACTAAAATTCCGAGAAGAGCCTTTATATGATAGCCCAAGGATGGATCAACCAGTAAGTATAATTGAATACCGGTTCCAATAATAAACAAGTAAAATAGACGTAATATCATCGATACGACTTTTGCAGGCTTTTCATTTTTATTTTTTGTCAAAACGATAGCTGTGATAAATAAAATAATGGCAACCACCCATGATGTAATATGCAGATTTGTCATTTTTTATTCCTCCCAATCCATATTTCGATTATCAACCAAAAAAGTTCACCAAGATTTCCTTTTTGTATGAAATGTATTGATAAAACTTTTTTGGTTCAAATCTTCATTATTCTTTTTTTACATATTATCATAAGTTTGGTTTAAATGATAATAATTGGTATATTTTCATATGAGTAAATGCATTCGAAATATCCCATAGGATTGTCTGAAACTCGTGCGAAGGGACAAAACTATAAATCTAAAATTCGGTTGAATTTATATCTGTATTGCGAATTTATCATTTAGTTACATAGAAAATATAGGCATTTGTAGCACCTTTCCTTTAATGAATCATACAATAAAGTGAAACTTCTAAAAGGGGATCTTTATTCCCCACTAATTGGTTAGTTGGACCAATCGATCCTTTACGGGAAACCCGTTAAGGTGGGAAAAAAGAAAAATGGGTTGGGAAGTGAGCAATGTGCCTGCCATAGTAGGCATTGTCAACGTGAACTCAATTGGATCAAGCAGTGTTTTTAATGTCGGTGATGTTTATCAAATTAATCCCTATACAATGAACAAAACATTTGCAGGTGCAGGTTCATTTAATACGGCCGAGCAGCTTTATGTCTATAACCATCGTAGCAACACAAATACTTTTGACCGCGATGAAGTCGACCAACCGCTCAGTTTTAATGTCTAAACGATATCATCATAAAATAACTAACAGGTGACAAAAATGAATATTTATGTTCAACAAACCATCCAAATTAATATACTACGAATTAATAGCATTGCGAACTCCTCGGTTTTACAAATTGGCACTGTCGGAAGGATTAGTGCAAAAACAGAAGCATTTAATACCGGTGGATTTACCGGCGATGCGCCAGAACCAGAATACGAAGGGTTTACCAGTACAACTGCAGCACAACCTCTCACCATTCCGGTACAGGGAGCAGGACAGAGATGAATCAACTTGATTTCCTTCTTACATGACACAACTTTTTTGGCTACTCCCTATGTAATGTTGAGCGTAAAGTCAATAGATTGAATCATGGTCGTTTTTTTCATAGAGCCTTTCAGCCGCCAAACATCAGAGGATGGTGGGGCAAATATTCAAAGCTGACATGTCCGCCTCTTCAAAAACGAAAAACACCTACTCTAATTTGGTTGCGAGGTGGCTATATTTTGGATAAGGAAGTGATGTCGTTGCAAAATGATTTCTATACTTTTATAACTCAACTTGCCTCACAAATGAAAAAGCTTGAAGAAAAATTAGCAAAGCTAGAAAAAGATCATATAGATGTAACGAAAACGATTGAGACGCTAAAAAAACAACCGCCAATAAATGTAGAAAGAATCGACTACCATTTTGATCAGTTAAAAATTGAACGATTGGATGGAACATTGAATATTGGCTTGAACCCGCAAGATCTTCAAGAAATGGATGAATTCTCAATTCCATCACCGTATTTTCGCAAAGAACCAAGTGAAAAAAGTAAGGTACAACTAAACCATTTACAGGACAAAATCAATACGTATATCGATAAAGAACTTCCCTTATTTATTGAAAACACAAAAAAAGAAATGGGACTTGAACTGGATGAATCCTATGCAACATTCATTCAAGAAGATATTCGCAGACAATTGCCGGAGAGACTCGCCTTTTATTCACAAAAATTAGCCAAAAATCGTGGCGAAATATCTGCTTCCGAGGAAGAGCAAGAAATTTATCAAATGACTATTCATGACATACAACAAGCTATATATGCTTTTTTACGACAATTCCCAACGAAAGGACAAAAAGGAGAGGAAAAGAATGATCATGGAAGTGATTAATCATGATTTGCATGTAGAAAACGTAAATATTATTGCGATTGCCAGTTCCTCTGTTTTTTTAGTAGGGGATACAGACTCGATGCAAATGATGTGTGCCTATGATTCACCTTCATCTTCCTTGTTAATTGGTCCACTCGTTCCTCTAACCACACGTTAAAATGTTAAAACGTTTATCAAAAGTAGAAAGAATAGACGTTCAAATTCTTACTTTTTCCTCACATTTAAACATTGGCGACAGTACCATTATCAACGCCAAAAGTAATACATTTGCAGTTAAACGTGATAAAGAGTTGTTTTTGGAAAATGAAGGCGATGCAATAACTTACGGCATTTTTTCCTTGCCGTATGTACTTCCGCCAATAGATCAGCAGATTTTTTACCGCAATCAACATATGTGTGGTAGTATTGTTGTCAATCGAATAAATATTTTAGGGGTAACGAGTTCATCCATTATTCACATTGGTAGTAATAAAAATATTTATTTAGAAAACCGCCGAAAAGAAATTAGGCACATTGCTGAACCTAAAAATATTCAGAAAATAGCAAACCAGGCAAGATGAGAACATATTGTGCTAATTCTCATAAATTATTAGAAGTAGTGATCGAAAGCTTAAACCTCATGTTAAAGGATGGTAAAAATGCCAGCCATCATCGGTTCAATTCAACTTGTTAATATAGGCGGTGGTGTTGTAAATTTTGGTGACACATTGAATATAGCACCAAAGTCGAATACGAAACAAAGCCAAGGTTCCGGATCAGGGAATGTCGGAGGATTTACCATTACGAATAATGGATTTAGTGCTACAAATGCCGTCGATCCTGACTTGGTAGACCAACCTTCCGGACAAAATAATTAGTAATCTGGGCTATCGTGAAGCTCCGTCCGTGGGGGGACATTCTCCCACTGATGGTTAGTTGAACCAATCGAACACATGCGGGCAGCCCGTCCTTACCTATCCGTCTTTATAAACTCGCCAATCCTAAGGTGGGAGTTATACTGCCCGTTAAGGTGGATAAAAAAACCCGTACAGGTTATTTAATTATCCTGTACGGACGTATTCATTCAACCGGCAATATATGGCCACCATCAAAAAAGTATAAGTAGGCGTCATTTACGGGAATTTCCAATATGGATTCAACAGCTCTCCGGTATAAATCGATTTGTGTTTGATAACGTCGTAATAAAAATGGCTTTGCTTCATCATAACCATTTGTAAATCGGTCACTGATTTGATCCGTTTTATAATCGACCAAAACAAGGCCAGATTTATCTTTAAATAAACAATCAATAATCCCTTGAACAAAAACTGGGTCATCCCCTTCCGACCAATCGGGATAAACTTCTTTCGGATGTACTGTAAAACTGAACGGAACTTCCCGTTTCACCCAATCGGCCTCCAATATTCTTTGTCCTAGATCTGAATGATAAAATTGAACAATCTCTTCCAGATGAATCATCTTTGCCTCATCTTCTGTCAGCAATTCTTTCTCTTGCATATAAAAAATTTGATTTGTCAAAGATTCGATAGTTGGCATCTTGTGTAAATCAATATGTTGCATGACTAAATGCATGGCTGTTCCCCTTTCTGCCGGGGTTAACTTCTTTTCCTGCATAAATTTCGGTCTTTTTGTAATAGGTTTTTTAAACGGACGAATGAGTTGTTCATCACTATATTCATCACGTATTTCCTTTAGTCGTTTGATTTCTGAGACAGATTGTTTGCTACGATGGACAGTTGCCGCTTGATAGTGATATTGCCAATTCAACTGATAAGAAATTTGCTCTTTATATGCGGACTCAACAGGAACCAACTCTCCCTTTTTCACAAAAGTTAATAGATCATCACCGACATTTTCTTCATTTTCCGTATATGTCAATTGTCGACTTGGTATCAAGTGAAGCTTCCATTGGGACGGATGATTAACAATGTCCTGTATAGTTTCATTATACAAACGGTCTGACGAGTGTAAGCGTAATTCCTCCCCATCACGATGACGAATTAAGGCCGGTCCGATCCAGTCCAAATAATTTTCACTTTTCATGCGATCAAAATCATTTAGCAACCACTCTGTTTCGTCCAAATGCTTTTGCCATTTAGCGAGTAAATTCTCTTTATTTTTGCTTGAAGCAATAAGATAAAGTTTTTCCTTTGCCCGTGTCATGGCAACATAAAGCACCCGCATTTCTTCCGCCACTAATTCAAGTCGTTTTTTACGTTGCAAAGCCATTTGAAACAATGACGGGTAGACTATTTGCTTTTCTGGATTGATATATTCCGTTGCAAATCCGTATTCCTTGTCAAACAAGTACGTTTTACGCAAATCATTCATATTAAATTTTTTGGCAAGACTGGCAATGAATACGACCGGAAATTCTAACCCCTTACTGCTGTGAATCGTCATGATTCGGACAACATCTTCTTTTTCCCCTAAACTTTTTGCAACTCCGAGATCATCACCACGCTCTTGCATTCGTTCAATAAAACGCAAAAACCGGAATAATCCGCGAAAAGAAGTCGCTTCATATTGGCGTGCCCGATCATATAAAGCACGCAGATTCGCTTGTCGCTGTTTTCCCCCAGGTAAGCCGCCGACATAATCGTAAAAGTACGTATCTCGGTATAATTGCCAGATTAAATCAGATAAAGAACCTTGCCTTGCTTGCGTACGCCATTTTTTCAATTGGGAAAAGAACAGACTTAACTTGTGAATAATCGATTCCTCGAATTCATTTTTTCCTTTTATACGTTCAAATTTTTTTGCCGCTTCATAAAAGCTATCCTTTTGATCAATAATTCGTATACGGGACAGCTCTTCTTCCTGTAATCCGACAATTGGGGAGCGAAGAACTGAAACAAACGGGATATCTTGATAAGGATTGTCAATTACTTTCAATAAAGCAAGCATAATTGACACTTCAGAAGCTTGAAAATATCCTTCTGCTAGCTCTGCATAAGCGGGTATACCATATTCCTTCAATGCCTCCATAAATTGTGGAGCCCAATTAAAGGAACGAAGCAAAACAACAATATCCCGATATTGAAGCGGTCGATGCATTTTTTTCTTCGCATCATAAACTTGTTTTCCACTATCAATGAGCTCCCGGATCTTTTTCGCTACATATCGGGATTCCATTTCCGATTGTTGCAATTCTTCTTCGGTAAATAAATCTGCCGCTGTGTAATGATCCTCTGTTTCATTCTCATTTTTCTTCGATTGATTTTCTTCATCATCTTCTTGATAAACAATTGTCAGTTCAACGGGATAAGGCTCATCTTGTGGATAGTCGGCACCTTTTTTTAATTCTGCCGCTTCATCATATGCAATTTCGCCGACTTGAACCCCCATGATTTGTTTAAACAAAAAGTTTGTTGCATCTAAAATTTCCTGCCTGCTGCGAAAGTTTTGTGCTAAATCAATCCGAAGACCATGGTTTATCCCATTATGGGTAAAAGATAAATATTTGTGTAAAAATAAATTGGGCTCAGCTAACCGAAACCGATAAATGGACTGTTTAACGTCTCCCACCATAAAGAGATTCCCATTTATTTCTGTTGGTTTTTTCACCAATTGAAGGATGGTTTCTTGCACCATATTCGTATCTTGATATTCATCAATATAGACTTCTTTGAACTGCTTTTGATAGCTAAGGGCTGCTTCTGTCGGCCGAAGAATACCGGATTCATCCGGTTGACCAAGTATTCTTAGTGCAAAATGTTCAAGATCTGAAAAATCAACAACGGCTTTTTCTTTTTTCAACTCATTAAATTTTTCCGCAAAAGATTTAACTAATCGAATTAAAGTCTCAACCGGTTGTTTCATTTCCCGCAAATCTTTTAAATATGTTTCCGGTTTTCTGGAAAACAAGACCTCTTTTAAGTCTTGAATGATCTTTTTTCCTTGATTACGAAAGTTTTTCGACTCCTCTACTAGTTCAGGTATGAATTCATCACCTTTACACGATTTAAGAGTCGTAAACTTAATGTTTTGAAAAATATTATAAAGAGCCTGAAATGATTCGTTTTTTGCACGAATAACCGAATCAATAAGTAATAAATCATTTTGGAAATTTTCCACACGTTTATACGGTCCACCTGGTACTTTCGTTAATTCTAAACCTTTCTCAAAAAAACGTTTGGCTTCATTTAATCGCAGTTCAAGATCAAATAATAGCGGCTTTATAAACGGAAGATCTTCCACTGATTGTCCTTCTTTAATATCATAATTGGCAATTAAATCATGAAGCCATTTATCAGGATTTGGGTTGGCTCGGGAAAATTCGTATAATCTCAAAATTAAGTTTTGCAGATCAATGTCACTGCGGTCATTGGTATACATATCGACAACGTTGAAAAACGCCTCATTATTTTCCTTCCCATACTCTTCTTCCAAAAGATTTTCAATGGCTTCGTCCTTAAGCAATACTGCTTCTGTTTCATCAAGGATACGAAATCCCGGATCAATATCGATTAAATAATAATATTTTCGGACAATCTCTAAACAAAATGAGTGTAACGTTGATATTGTTGCATGATTTAATAGGTTTAATTGTCTTCGTAAATGTACGGAATCAGGATGAGCTGCGATTTCTTTTTCAAGTGCAACACCGATGCGATGCCGCATTTCCGCAGCAGAAGCGTTCGTAAAGGTGGCAACAAGTAATTCATCAACATTTAACGGGTTTTCTTCATCAAGAATTCGCTGAATAATTCTCTCGACAAGAACGGCCGTCTTTCCTGAACCCGCGGCCGCAGCTACTAATATATCTCTACCTCTTGCTTGGATTGCCTTCCACTGATCATCTGTCCAAATAGCATCAGCTGGTTTTTCTGGTATATTCAAGATTTTACAACCTCCTTAACCCGCTCCAGTGCATCCTTCTTATCTAGTGAAGGTAATAGCCGATAGTTATTTTCCTTTAACGTCTCATCAAACTGGCAAACAGATTTAAACGGACAATATTGACAAGGAACTTTATCATTCATTTTATAGGGAGCAATATCTACATTTCCCTCGACGATTTCATTCCCAGTCTTTTCAAAAACTTGCCTTACATATTGGCGTAAATGGGAAAAGTCTTCCTTGCTTGCGACTTTTGAATAAGCTTTTAGCGTACCATCTGTCTTTAGACCTGCAGAGATAATTTTTGAATCCCCACGCTCCAATGTTTGGTCCATCATTCGAACAATTTCCGGATCCGCTAAAACTAATCCGCTCATCTTGAAATCTTTGAAAATTAATTCTTCAATTTCCTCTATTGTCAGTAACTTTTTACTTTTAATTATTGGATTGTGGATATGAAAATACAGGACACCAGCCGGATCAGCCTGTGTACCAACGAGTTGCTCTGAGTAGCGAACCAATATATCCAAGTACGTAAGCATTTGTAAAGCAAGGCCGTAATACACTTCTCCGATGTTTAGATCATGATTGCTCGATTTATAATCAATGACCCTTAAAAAGACGCCATTATCATTTTCGGCCTTATCTATTCGGTCGATTCGTCCAACTAATGCCATTTTCATTCCATTCTTTAATTGAAACAGTACAGGTGGAAGCTCTCCGTTTGGTCCGAATGATAATTCCATACGATATGGAACAAATTTGCTTGATTTTGCCTGTTCCTCAATAACTTCGGTCGCACGTAAAATGACCCGTTCCAATTTTCGTAATAAATATTGATGGCGATTTGAACTTAATAAAATTTCGTTTTGCAACTTCGGAGCGAGATATGTAACCGCATCAGCGACTAAACTCTGGATTTGTCCTTTTGTTAATTTTCCCCAAGACAATTTTTCCTCCATTACCCGATCTCCGACATATTTCAATGCACTGTGAAATATCTCACCGATATCCGGCGCATCAAGGCGGTAAATCTTTCTTTCTTGTAAACGAAGGCCATGGGACATAAAATGTGAAAATGGACAACGGTTAAACATTTCCATTCTTGAAATACTCCCATATATTTCCTCCCCATAAAGATCTTTTACAGTAGAGGCTGAGAGTCGTTTTGCTTTATTTTCATAAAATAAGCTTGAGAATACCCTTATAGCTGAATCTCTTTTTTCACCGGTCATCAACAGGTTATATCCGTCCCACCAAATCGCATCAATTGCTTCATGACGTTTGTAAGCTTGTAACTGGTAAGTTACATGTGTTAGTGCCTGCTTCCGATTCAATAAAAATTCCAGTTGTTCTTCTTTTGGTAGTTCACTTACCTCATTTCCAAAAAATAAATATGTTCCATTCGGGAACATTTCTTCCAAACGTTTTAAATATGGTGAAGGGATCAACGCTTTCCCTTCTTCATTCGCTAGCGGATAACTAAGAAATAAATGTTCCGCTGGAGTCGTAAATGCCTTATAAGCGATAAATTCCTCATCCATTAAGCGCATTTTATTGGTAGGAGCAAGCGTTAAACCAGAAGAAAGTAGTTTTTCCCTTTCCTCATCTGTCAAAATACCATCCTCTTGAAATTTCATCGGCATTATTCCATCAATCATACCGATTACAAATGCAACCTTAATATCTGAGAGCCGTGATAATTCCAAGTCTGCAATGACCACTTGGTCAATCGCAGGGGGAACTAAAGAAAAATGAAGGGATTCAAGGCCCGCTTCAATGATTTCGGAAAACTGTTTAATCGATAGTTCTTTATCTCCTAATATCTCAACATATTCATCTAGTAATTGGAGAACACCATTCCAGGCCTGTCCATGTTCACGACTTAGCATTAATTGTCCGTTTTCTTCGGCTTCTTGCTGCATTTTTTCCAATTTAGCAGGTATATCAAGCTCCTCTAAATATAAAAACAAAGCGGTACAAAGCTCTTTGCCGTTTTTTGCCTTCTTCAGCCTGCCTGCTAAACGGTTAATTGGAGCAGCTATCACCAAACGAGATTCATTCAATTCTTGCTCAAATTGTTTTTCTTTATCGGTTTGAGGAAAATCACGATCTAGTCCGCTAATCCTCCGATAGCGCCAGCGCTCTTTCCTTATCCACTTATCACCTTGAATACCATATGCCAAACAATAATTTTCTAGTCGGTCCATTTTTTCCCGCATCACATGAATATTTTCATTTAGCGGAAAAAGCAAATCAGTTTTAACAGCACGAAAAACAGGATCATAGCGCCAATAGCTCGTAATAATTTCCAAAGATGAACGAATAAATTCGATTAACGGGTGGTTTAGCATCGATCGTTTTTGATCGATATAATAAGGTATTTCGTAATCATGGAAAATCGTCTCAAACAGTTCTTGGTAATTTTGGCCGTTTCTGACAAGAATTGCGATGTCTTTATACCTGTACCCTTGATCACGAACAAGGGTAACAATTTTTCTCCCGACTCCTTCAATTTCTGCCCTTGCGTTTGTAGCTTCACAAAAATAAATATTGGCATTCTTTGTATATGGTTTAACCGGAAGTGCTTCATAATATTTTTCAAGATGGGCAAGTGATTCATCTTGAAAACGTACCGATTGATTTAAAACGACATCTTCTTCTACTTCAATTCCGTTAAGTTTGGCAATCTCATAAACGGTCGCATAGGTTTCTCCCGTCATTCGGAACAAATGAAATTCGCCCGGTAAACTATCACGATAAGATCTTTCACCATTTAAGGCAATTGTCACCCTCCCTGCTTTCTGAAGCAACTGTTCGATGACTAAATATTCCTGCGGGGTGAAACTATAGAACCCGTCGATAAAAACTTCAACATCGTTTAGTATTTCGGACTCCTTGATTTTTTCAGTTAAAAGCTTTAAATAATCTTCTGAAGCTAAGTATTTTTGCTTAATTGTATTTTCAAATTGCTCGTAGATCAACTCTAGGTCATGAATTTTCCCTGCCAAGGTCGGCTCATTAGAAATGTTTTCATATTCATTATTTAGTTCTGTTAAAGAAATACAGTATCTTTTAAATTCTGTCACTATTCTTTCCAGATGATCAATAAACCCTTTTTTTTCGGCACTTTGCTTGAAAACAAGGAACTTTTCTTTGTTTTCATTAACAATTTTCCGAATTAACATATTTAAACCAGTCGTACTGATATGTAGTCGGGTAATGCCGCCTGTTTCTTGAAGAATTCGCCAAGCAAGTCGAGTAAAACTATATACTTGCAATCGAATCATCCCTTGAAGATCCGGTTGTGACACCATTTTATATTCTGTTAAAAATGTCATTTGGTCCGGGACAATCAAAAAAATCGCTTTCCCGTCAGGTTTCTGTTGTAATGATTCCTTCATTTCATTTAACAAGAAAGTAGTTTTTCCACTGCCTGAACGACCTCTAATAAATCGAAGTGACATCCCACATCTGCCTCCTTACATCATTTTAATGCCATTTTCAAAAAGGGCCCTGATTACTCGTTTTATTCATCCTTTTCCCTTGATTTCAAATTCAATATTCGATCCGATTCAATCTTTCTATCTAGATAGGCCTCAATTCGCTTACCAATATACCAAAGAATGACAATCGCAATCCCCAATATAATCGTTTTTTTTGGATTATGGATTAATGACGGGATATCATGTCCGATATAGCTGATACTAAAAATCATGACCATTTTTCCGGCGAATACCGCCACACCATATTGATAAATACTTATTCTCGATAAACCTGCGACAATATTCACAATGGCAGAAGGTGTAAAGGGAAAACATATTAACAGGAATAATGGTCCAAATCCATGTCTGTCCACCCAATCAACAAGTTTTTTCACTTGTTTATGATTTTTTAAAAATGATAAAAAACGTTTCTGCCCATATTTCCGAACAATCGAGAAAACAAGTAACGCACCGGTACAAGCACCAATCCATGAAAATAAAAAACCCCATCCCAACCCGAATGCACTTGCATTGGCTGTCACAAATACGAATAAAGGTAAAAAAGGTAAGAAGGCTTCAATTATCGGTAAAATCAGTCCCGGAATTGGACCGAAAGAACGGTAATCTTGAATTAATTCCATAAGGTTTTCTTGCATATTCGAAAAATCCATATAAAATCTCCCTTGATTAGATTACAAGTAGTATGATGAAACCATTCCGTGTTTTTTAGAAAATTATATCACAAAATATAACCAAGATAGAAAGATGAAAAAACCTTCTTATTTTATTTTACCATTTGTTAATAAAACATAATTATATCATTTCATTGGAAAAGGATGATTTAATTTTTTCGGATTATAGCCGGGGTTGTAAAAAGAAGGGAATTTCAATAATAACGATTTGCATTTTTGAATGAATTTTAATAAGATACTCTATATACGAACCTTTGTTCTAGAGGAGGAAGGGAAAATGACAAGGATTCCTTCAGAAAGCAGGGATTTATTAGAAAAAGCGATTTATTATCCAATGTTAATTAAAGTATTGGAAAAAGATTTATCTGTTTTTAAAAGCAGTCCGTTCAAACTGCCGAAACCGTATATTGAATTGGTAGAACATATATTAAATCTTGTCCATAAAGAATTATATTATGTAAAAAGAGAGTTAAAAAAGCAAGGGATGAAAGTACAAAAAACAAAAGGGGATGACACATTTACAACGTATTTGTTCATTTACAAAGGGTACGAAGAATACCACAGCTATTTCAATCCGCGATTACGCAATTATGTTGAAAGTTTATTGACAAATTATTTATTTAAACGTTTTGATGACCAGTATGATCCTTCAAGAGGCACGTCCAAAGATACGTCATAACAACTTCCTCTTTCCATTGCCTCGAGCCGTTGTTCAAAACCTCGATACAAAATTTGTCTGTTTCTTTCAGTTTGAATAAATCTCGGGTCAATTTTTGTTTTTAACAATGCCGTTCTTAACATTTGTTTTTCAAAAGAACCACATGATATCGGAACTTGAAGCTTCATTTTATTTGTAAAAATAACTTCCGTATTTAGACTTCCCACCTTATTATAGGCCAGAACATGACTATGGGAAATCCACATACAGTGCCGTTGTTTCGGGGATGCAGTCGGAAAAAAGTAAATGGATTGAATCGGATCAATGACAATGGGTGGTTTATGTGTGACACCAATCAGCTCCTTTGTCCCCTCTTTTCTTCCTTCAAAACTGGAAGCATATAAATGACAACTTTTCTTTATGACTTCCAAGGGACTGTACGGAATCAACACTTCCCCATCTATTTTTAATACCCTTGAATACAATTTACTGCCATATTGCTCGGGGATGATGGCCATAATCATTGAATCTAATTGAAATTCAAAACATGTTTTTACCACTTTCTTCGACATATTTTCCTCCTTTTTATTTTAAGCACACATACAATTTTATTTTATCATGTTTTTTCGATAAGGTCTATAGACATTTTGTATTTTTAAAATAAATATAACAATCGCCATTCAACACCTATTCTGAACATTAGATAAAATAAGTTGAGTTTTTGGCCATTTACGAATATAATGTTACTAATAATTATTTTTTGTCGGCTGAAGTCAAAGGAACAAAAAAAATGAGAGGAGGCGACGTTATGAAAAAGGATAATTCTTTTGCTGAATTAACAAAAGCTTCATTAGAGTATACAAAACAAAAGGATAAATTTATCCAATCGGTCTACATCGATTTACTGATTCAAGAAGCACTTTTAAAGGAAAAAAGAAGAGTGATTAAAGAAAAAATCGATGAAGCAATTGATCAATGTGATAGAGAATCTTTTTTCATTCTTGCAAAACAACTGATAGAAATAGAAGAACAACTAAATGCTTAGCTTAAATTTTACAAGCAACCTTCTAACTGCTGTTTTAGCAGTTTTTTTCTGAGTACTTCCCCATCCATTGAACTCCACTGATAAGGATGTGCGACATCATCAATTCCAGTAAAAAGTTAAGGACCGGACCTTTTCTTTATGTCCGGACCATAAATAACAGCTACTTATTTTGTTCATATTTTTCAATCATTTCAATCCGCTCCTTCATGGTCGGATGACCATATCGAAACCATTTCACAAGTTTCGGTGGATTTACTTGACTAAGTCCTGCTCTTGTTAATTCATGAAAAGTCGAAATCCCTGCATCGACATCATTTGTCATTTCAATGGCATAACGGTCGGCACGTTCTTCTTGATAACGACTGAATGCGTTGGAAATGGGACTCGCTGCAAAAGACAGAACCGATAAAATAAGTAAAATAAGCGGTAAGGAAGAAAGTTTTGTTTTGTCCGTAATCCTCAATATACCCCCATATTTATCACATAAAACATCCAACAATTTAGCCGTTATAAACAACCCTGCTAATAATAGCAATAAAGTACCGACAATTCCGATATAGATATGTTTTTCCACATAATGGGCCATCTCATGAGCCATGATAAACAAAATTTCCTCGTCATCTAATTTCGTTAACGTTGTATCCCATAAAACAATTCGCGAATTCGGACCGATTCCTGTAACATATGCATTGAGCGTATTCGTTTTTTCCGACATATTCACTTCATAGACATGCTCTGCGGGGATATCCGCCTTGGCTGCCATCGCAAGAATCTTATCTTCCAAAGCCTTGTCTTTTAACGGATAAAAATCATTGTATAAAGGATCGATGATAACCGGCTGGATAAACATTATAAAAACTGTAAATGGTATGGAAAGAAACCAAGCATATAACCACCAGCGTTTTTCACTTTTCCTGATTAACCAATACAAAAATGTGACGATCATTAATAAAAACAGCCATTCAATCCAAAAGTCAATCAATTGATCCCGCATCCAGCCATGGAACGTTTCATTCGAAAGACCGTAACTTTTCGATAACCGGTAGCTCACAAATCCAAGTGGTAAAAAGAATAAAAAAGAAGCAAACGATAAACAAAAAGTGAAAATCGCACTTTTAAAAAGCCATTTTCCTGAAGTTGATTCTGCCCATTTTTCAAAAGTTTTTCCAATCCCAAACAGCAAAATGAGCAAATAAAACAACCATTCATACGGTATTCCTAAGAAAAACAAAAGGTTCCGGATATTTGAATATTGTTCAGACAAGACTAGCTCTTCTCCCGTAAGGAAGGTTGCTGGATCTACTGCGGTTCCAATGTCATCTAGCGAAAGTGCTCCCGTGTTCCATTTAAATAAATACAAATAAAGAAAACCGATCAATAAAAAAAAACATGTCAAAAAAATGAGTATTATTTTCTTTCGCAAACTATTCACCAACCATTTGTTAGTTTCCTACTTTTGTATGGTTCCCTAATTTTCCAAATTAAAAATAAAAAGAAACGGCAGACAGTGCAAGGATTGACCCGATTACGACAACAATAACATTAGAGAAAAAAGAGGCAAAAGTAAAAGCAATCGTAGCACCAACAACCCCGAACCAGATATTCTCATGAATAAAAAATACGCCTGGGAATATGAGCGCACCAAGAATCGCATAAGGAACGTTCTGAAGGACATTTTGCAAAAACACGGGTAATTGCAATTTTTGTAAGATGACAAGAGGAATCATTCTCGGAATATACGTAGCCAGTCCCATTCCAATAATCATCCAAACAATTTGGCTATTCATTTGCTCCATCCTCCTTCCTTCTCTTCAAGAGAATAATTAGTTCAACAAGGCATGATGAAATTAATGTTGAACAAACAATTGCCCAACCCGTTGACAAAACTTCAGTCATAACAAATAAACAATTAAATAAGGCAGCAACTGTTGCAAGAAAGACAACTTTTCTGCTTCCTTTCATCGATGGCACTAACAATCCGATAAACATAGCATAAAGCGCAATCGACATTCCTTCTTGAAAAAGTTCAGGAAGACTGGCACCAACAATATAGCCCACACCAGAAAAACAAACCCAGCTACTATAAGCTATGAATGTTAGTCCATACATATAACTAGTTGTCAATTTTTCTTTTTGTACTGCGGCGACAGAAAAAGTTTCGTCAGTGATACCGAAAGCATAAATTGCCTTTTTAATCGGTTTATCTTGTTCTACTTTTTCGTTTAGCGATGCACTCATCAACATGTGACGAATATTGACGATAAACGTTGTCAAAATAATTTCAATTACACTGATCTGTTTAGCAATCATATCCAGAGACATATATTGAGATGCACCTGCATAAACAATGAGGCTCATCAAAACAGTTTCACCCAACGACAGCCCCGTTGTTTTGGCAATAAACCCATAAGTAATTGCAACGGGCATATACCCGATAGCAATCGTAGCACCGCCTTGTAAACCAAGTTTAAATCGGTTTGTAGGTTTATCTAGTACATTCGTTTCCAAAACAATCCCTCCTAATGTCCGCTCGTAAAAAAGAGAATACTAAATAATGGCCTTGAAATAATAAAGGAGTACAGACTTATATGACTGACTCCATAATGAAAAAATTGCTATACAATAAATTTGGTGAAACTTCAATTCATATTCTACGGATTATTCATTTAACAATCAGGTACTTATCTTATTAGTTATCATTCAACATATTCTGCTAAATCATCCCATTCCGGCTTTAATTGGATCCCCATTTCTTTAGCTGCGGTTTTGTTAATAACTAGCTTTAATTTTTGCGGATATTGGGCAGGAAGTTCACCAGGTTTCTTCCCATCTTTTAAAATTTGAATTGCAAGTTGTCCAGCTTCATAACCGATATCGGCATAGTCAAAACCGTATGCAGCAAATCCACCCCGATTAACAGAATCCAATTCCCCAACAAATAATGGAATATCCTGACTTTGAGCAACTTGTACGATGGATTCTAATCCCGAAACAACTGTATTATCAGTGACAATATATATCACATCAACATCCTTAACAAGTGCATCTGCAGCTTGCTTCACTTCAGAAGTATTAGCTACAATTTTTTCGACGATTTGTAAGTCAGTACCTTCTATCGCTTTTTTCATTTCATCAATTTGTTTCACTGAATTTTGCTCGCCAGCATTATAAATCGTCCCGACTTTTTTTGCTTCCATTTGTTCATCAATAAATTTAATGGTATTCGGAATCGAGTCTGGATGCATATCTGCTGTTCCTGTCACATTACCCCCAGGTGATTCCATCGATTTTACTAATTCAGCTCCAATCGGGTCGGTTACCGATGTGAATACGATCGGAATATCGCTTGTCGTACCCGCAGCTGCTTGAGCACTTGGTGTTGCATTGGCAAAAATTAAGTCAACCCCCTTGTTAACAAGATTTTGTGCCACGGTTTTTGCATTATTCGGATCACCTTGAGCGTTTTGTTCATCAAATTTCACCTTTAACCCGGATTCTTCCAATGCTTTTTTAAATCCTTCCGTTGCTGCATCCAAAGATGGATGATTCACATATTGGCTAATTCCGATTGTATATGTTTCTCCTTCCCCAGCTTTAGCATTTGAGCCGCCATTTTCACCAGATGAAGACTCTTTGTTTGATGTGCAACCAGCAAGAATTAAAAGACTTACAAGCAAGATAAAAGAAACACTTTTTCTCAACTTCCCCATTAATCATTTCCCTCCAAAGTAGTTATATGATTAGCACCAAAAACGTTCGATGAAAGAATCATATAAAATTTTACCATTCGGACAACCTAAAATATTATCATTTGCGTGTAAGTTTTTAGGTGATAATCATTGTATTCAAAAAACAAATTAGTAATAAATTAATTATAATTGCAAAAATTTACGTGTCAAGTATTTTCTGAATGCTAGTTGATAGATCCCTCACCACGTTATATCGCTTAGAGTAAAGAAAGGCTGTCCAAAAAGAAAAACAACAATTTGGACAGCCCTTGATAATCAATATATTAAATTCAAGAAATCTTCCATTTCAATATTACCAAAGTAATACTTTATATCTACATCTTTTAATGCGTCTTGTAAGGCAGCTTTATCATAGCGAACGTTTTTCAATTTTGTTTCAATATCCGCTACATCACCCCAACCAAAGAAATCCCCATAAATTTTCACATTTTGAATAGTACCTTTATCAACTTGTAAACGAACATCAATAGTACCAACTGGGAAACGTTTTGAATTTTGAATATTGGATCTCGGTGATTTTCCGTAATTCCATTCCCATGTTTGATATTTCGATTTTGACAGTTCCTCGATGTTTTTCCAATCTTCATCTGTCAGTACATATTCTTTAATTTCACTACCTTCCGCTTTAAACACATTTTCTAAAATAAATTGTTTAAACTCTTCAACCGTCATCTTCCGGTCTATAAATTCTGAAATATTACCGACCCGGGCACGAACAGATTTTACACCTTTGGATTCAATCTTTTCCTTTTTCGGTTTCAATGCTTTTGTGACATGATCCAAATCAGAGTCAAGCATTAATGTTCCATGTGTATACATCCTGCCGCTCGTTGCAAATTGAGCAGTACCGGAAACTTTACGACCGTCGATTTCAATATCGTTTCTCCCCATCAATTCTGCATTGGCACCTAGCTTCCGTAACGCATCAATTACCGGTTTGGTGAATTTTTTAAAATTATCTTGGATGCTACTGCCTTCATCTTTCGTAATAAAGCTATAATTTAAGTTACCTAAATCGTGGTATACCGCACCACCGCCGCTCATTCGACGGACTACTTTAATATCATTTGCTTCCACGTACTCGGTATTAATCTCTTCAACCGTATTTTGATTACGACCGATAATAATTGACGGCCCGTTCACATAAAAGAGTAAATACGACTCATTGATGTCTAAATTTCTTAATATGTACTCCTCAATAGCTAGATTCATTTGCGGGTCATTTATTCCTTTATTATCAACGTAAAGCATCTATTACTCCTCCTATATCGTCCATATTTCCCCCAGTTTGGCCAAGTGAATGGAACCCTTATATTGCTCGCTGGCCTCTAAAACTAATTCTTCAAGATTGCCATAATGTGGCAAATGGGTCAAAATTAGTCTTTGTACTCGAGCTTGATCGGCTATTTTTCCGACATCACTACTGTTCATATGACCAGCTTCACTGCCATCCATGTTACCATAAAAATTACATTCGGACAAAAGAAGTGCTGCGTCTTTTGCAAAATCGATAAACGCCTCTTGGAAAGCACTATCCCCGGTAAATACAAATACATATCCATCTGCTTCAATACGGAAAGCAAAGCATGGAACCGGATGGACAGTACGTAAAAAACGGATCGAAAAAGGACCAATGTTCAACTCATTTTCTGGATCATATGCAATCCCAGTCGTAACGTCTTTATAAGTAAGCTTTGCAAATGATTCCTTATCAAAATCGTGACCATAGATAGGAAGTGTTTTTTTATTTCCGGTCAAATACATGTCAATCAAAAGCGCGTGTTGAAGTACCCCAATATCGGCATTATGATCGGGATGATAGTGGCTAATGATACAAGCGTCAAGATCAGTTGGTTTTATATATTTTTGAAGCTTTGACAATACCCCGCTACCACAATCTATTAAAAGATTGAAACCGTCATGCTCTAATATGTACCCGGCACTTGCTTCATTTACTTTCGGATATCCACCCCACGGGCCAATAATTGTTAATTTCAAAAAGATACCTCCAATACCAAGTATTCTAAAATTCACTATATCACATAATTCGGACTATTTCCTAATCGAAACAAAAGAATGACAGAAGTAGTTTCTCCATCTACCTACCGCATTAACTCAAATCTTGACGAATAATTTTGTCTTGCGTTCAAAAAATGTTTTAATACACAATTGATTTTTTTGTCGTGTTATAGTATAAATTTGTTTTAATACACGGTTGATTTTTTATATTTGTTATAATACAATGATAGTACAAATAAAAAAAGGGGCGATTCAAATGATTTTAAGTATTCTTGAATTTTTTCAAAACCTACCTTCAAAATATTGTCAAAAATGCGGTGAAGAAATCGAGGAACAACATGAATGTTATGGTAATGTTTGCTATAAATGCATCGGCTTAAAAGATATGGACTAAGCTTAAAGAAATCTAAGAACTGGCTAAGCGAAAATATAATAAACTGATTAGCGGAACAGAAAAAAGCTGCCTCATCATAACAGCATTAGATGGGACAGCTTTTTTCATTTTAAAAATTTTTATTCATTTAATCTGTTGAAAACAACATTTGCCAATGCTTCGATGAATTGATCATGATCATTTGGCATTTCCGGACGGTAATAGCTTGCTCCAATTTGTTCACAGACGATTTGGCATTCTGTATCATTATCAAATAGAACTTCCAAATGTTCCGCAACAAACCCGATTGGGCAATAAATAAATGCTTTATAGCCTTTTTTCTTATATAAATCTCTTGTTAGGTCTTGCACATCTGGACCAAGCCAAGGCTCTGCTGTTTGACCGGCACTTTGCCAACCACAAGCATATTCCTTAATGCCGGCTTTCTCAGCAATTAATTTTGCTGTCATGGCTAATTGATCCGGGTATGGGTCACCAGCTTGTAAAATTTTTTCCGGCAAGCTGTGTGCCGAAAAGATGACAATGAAATGATTCCGCTCTTCATCCGGCATTTTTTCTATAGTAGCTTTTAGTTGATTTGCCCAAAAATCAATAAATTTCGGTTCATCATACCATTGGTCAATAGTAATGAGCTGGATTCCACCGAGTTCGTCGGCTGTTTTTTTTGCCCGTTCATTATATCCCTTAATACTAAAAGTCGAATAATGTGGTGCTAAAACAATGCTGACAGCTTCAGTAATCCCTTGTTTATGCATTTCTTTTACCGCATCTTCAATAAACGGATGAATATGTTTTAGTCCGATAAATAATTGGAATTCAACTTTATCTTGAACTTGATTTAAATGTTTAGTTAACTTTTCCGCCTGAGATTTTGTAATTTCTGCCAGCGGTGAACTACCGCCAATTGCCCGGTACCGACTTTTTAAATCCTCAATTAATTCATCTGCAGGTCTTCTACCATGACGAATATGTGTATAATACGGTTCAATATCCTCTTCTGTATAAGGGGTTCCATAAGCCATAACGAGAAGTCCCATTTTTTTCTTACTCATTCGTATCACCTCGTATTTATTTTGTTAAAAAGGTCTTAATATCACTACAAATGATTATCCTATTATTTAAATTCATGAACAAATTGGGTTAACCGTTTTATTGTTTCTGGCTTTATATCGGGGAATATTCCATGACCTAAATTAAAAATATATCCCGGCTGTGTAATACCTTGTTGTAAAATGTTCGATACCCGCTCTTCAATCACTTTCCAAGGAGCAAGAAGAACCGCTGGATCAAGGTTTCCTTGTAATGTTTTTGTAATTCCCATCGCCCTGGCATCGCGAATTTCCAAGCGCCAATCCAGTCCAATCACATCAACAGGTAAATCATTCCATTCCCTTATTAAGTGACTTGCACCGATTCCAAACAAAATGAGTGGAACATTTTCTTTTTTTAATTCAGAAAAAATCCGAAACATCGTCGGCTTCATAAATTCCCGGTAATCGTGAACACTTAATGCTCCTACCCAGGAATCAAAAATTTGGACCGCACTGACTCCGGCACGAATTTGTGCTTTTACGTAGGCGATCGTCATGTCTGCCAGTTTTTCCATAAGCAAAAACCAAGCACGAGGTTCCCGGTACATAAACGTCTTTGTTTTATTGTAGTTTTTCGACGGACCACCTTCGATCATATAACTTGCCAAAGTAAACGGTGCCCCAGCAAACCCAATCAGTGGGACGGTCAATTGTTCGGTTGTTAATAACCGGATCGTATCCAACACATATGGTAGATCTTGTTCCGGATCGATTCGCCCTAATCTTTCAACATCTTGGTATGTACGAATGGGCTGATCAATAACCGGACCAAATCCGCCTTTAATTTCAACGTTCACACCCATAGCAGGTAACGGTGTCATAATATCCTTATACAAAATAGCCGCATCGACACCATATTGTTCAACAGGAAGTCTCGTCACATAGGCACAGAGCTCTGGTTGATGGGTGATTTCAAATAGAGAGTATTTTTCTTTCAATTTCCTGTATTCCGGTTGTGACCGTCCTGCCTGCCGCATATACCAGACCGGAATATGATTTGTTTTTTCACCTCTGGCAGCTTTTAAGAAAGTGTCATTCATTAGTCTGGCCATATACAGTAATCACCTTTCGTATTTTTATCAGACTGGTTGCAAGTTTCAATTATGACATTGTCAAACCAGTTGTATGTACTATGAATTCAACTAAATATTTTCAACAAACAGTAAAAAAATTTTTGTTATTAAATTATAATAGTTATAAGCAGGCCATCATCACTATACATGTTTTTGCAGTTATTGTATAGATTTCATTACTATTTGTCATAAATTTGTTAAATTATCATTGTTCTTTTATAAAAATAATTATAAAAAGTTGACCTGTATTAAGGAGGGGCTGTTCATCGCTCCACATCACATAGCGTGCGATCATCTTAAGCAGTTTGGAAAAACTTAAATTTTGCAATAAAATAATGATTACATTCTAATTTAACCATACCATTAACAACAATTTGTTTAAAACGAATATGCTCATAAAATGAGGTGAAATATGATGAACTATGTCTATTTAACGACAGGAACAGCAGACTTTTTACAAAAAATCACCAAGAAATTCAAAAAGGAAAATATCACCCTGTTTTTCGGGCCTGATCATGCTTTGTTGTTCCACGAAACAAACGGAAAGACTGTGTTTCAAATGCCAAGAAAATACAAAATCTTAGAATCTACAGGTCAAGTTCCGGTCAAAGGATATGCATTATTCCACTATATTCCGGTCAGAGATGAAGATTCTCCGGTATTTGAACATAAATTAAGTAAACGTCCCCATAGATTAGACAATTACGACGAATGTCTTGGAACTCGGATTTTACGGCCAATGAAAAATCATACGTATCTTATTATAACCTTCTGGATAAGCAAAGAAGCTTTTAAGGCTTGGAAAGATATGGAGAAATTTGTTATCCCGGAAGAAAAAGACAGAAGTATTGAGGTGAATAAAATAAAAATGTATGCCGGACCATCCTATATGAACGAATATTATATTGGTCTGAATGAAATCGATGAATGATCTATACAAATCAGGAGGAATGATTATGTTGAAAAAGCTTATCAATTATTGTCCATATAGAAAAAGTTAGAAGATTGGAACTGTCATTTAGCGAATGAATAGCAACAAAAGCATTATTTTACTGTAGCTGTGCAATATCAAAATCAAGTTTAAAAATTATTTCACCATACAGGACGCAATAATTATAGGGAATACAGGCAAAGAAATGGAATGGAGGTTTTTGCCAATATGTATTAATGGCCGAAATAAGTGGGCTGTCCAGAAAGTCAAAATTCAGTCCAATGTGTTTAGCTTGATTGAAGTGAAGGTGGTGGCGACTCAGTAATAATGCTAGTCGCATTTTCCTTCGTGCGATGTATAGTCGAGAATGATTATTCAGAGTCCTATATGTGTGAAATTTTTTCTAACATATTTAAAAAATCATTATCATTTCTATACGACTACACAAAAACTGCCAGGAAGGGGAACAAGCCCCCCACTAATCATTCAGCCCTAATATTTTTCAAATCATTAAAATAACGCAATCGGTAAGAAAATATGGCCGTTTCCCCTAATCTGTCCAGCAATTTATAATTTGCATAAGCACCCACTGCTGCACCGATTCCCGGCACCATTTGTAGCATTTTCATAAAATCAATATGATCGCGATATTCTTGCTGAAATATTTGCCAATCAAGATCAATGAGCCGCTCTTTTTCCCTATTCCAATTTTCAATTATTTCTAAAGTCTCAATCCGTTTCTCGTCACTCGAAAAAGCAAGTTGGAAAACCAATAATAAAAAAAGTCGCTCCTCATATTGATTTATAGGATAATGATAGATTTTTGCCACATCATAAAGAAATTTCAACTTTATTGATAAAAGAAGCGGGAAATCGGTCAACCCAAGGAAAATCCCTCCTGCACCTGTACCAGCGCCTTCCACTGTTGCAGCTTTTCGATATTTATCCAATTGCTCTTTAATCAATGTTTCTTTTTCTTCCAATGAATATGTTTTTGGAAAGTCATTGGAAAAAAGCAAATTTGAACCGGATAATACCGCAGTAACCATTTTCTTTACAGCCTCGGTGATCACGTTTTGTGCTTTTTCGGGTATCAGTTGATTCATCTTATTTTGTGCTTGTTTGGAAATCCGATTCAAAAGACTCCCTTTCTTTCGGATTTCTCTCTGCCATTGTAAAAGTTCATCATAAGCTTTTCTTTCATATTCCATCTTGTGATCACCTCATATATGATTTAATCCAGTTTTTCAATTCGCTTTTTACAATAAAGAAAAACAAAAGCAGTGCAAAACCCACTTAAAACAAGAAACAACAGAATCCCTCTTTGAAATTCAAGGGAAGTAATGAAGCAAACGGTAAAAATAAGATTTTGTGTCCATAAAATATTTAACATGATTTTTAAGAAGGCTTTTTTCTTAATATCATCATCGACAGGGTAAAGATCTGACCAAATGACCGCATCATAATGTTTCCATAAACTAATCAGTTGGAAACCGGTCAAATAAATAAAAAGTATCGCGATCACAAAAGCAACATATGATCCGTTCAACCCCCAAATAAGCAAAGCAGCAATGACAGTTAATCGGATATACAAGCCGAAATAATCACCGCTCCTGAAAAAAGTGCGAACAAAGAGAAAAGAATACGTGTTCCTTTGTGTCCAATGGCGACTTTTCATAAACATATCCGCCCATTTTCTTCGTTTGGTCCGATTTCGCAATTGTGGAACATCTGTAAATAAATTCGCAACTCGGTAAAAAAATGCCATTCTTCTCTCTTCATTTAAAATCAACCGTTCCCACGGGAGTACACTGCTTTTCATTTTGTTATGAAAATAGGCTGCATAAATAAAGAAAATGATGAAAATAATCGCAAAAAGCGCATATTTTTTGTTGATATAAAAGAACACTAATAAACCGTTTAACAATAGCCGCACAGCTAAATCCCATGCAACAGAGGCCTGATCCATATCGTAATCAACTTTCCAGCGAGTATAAAGATTGAGAATTTGAAGGAAAACTAGTAAACCGCAAAAGACAAGCAATGCTTTTTGGGTTCCTGTTGTATGCAAATAAACTGGTATCAAAATAAGGAAAACAATAAAGGTCATATATAAGCGCCACAGAACTGTTAATATGTACGATCGGATAAAATAATTTGTCAAATTTGTTTCTAAAGGAAGCAAAAATACTTTATCAGCCTCCTTTAAAAAAGTAATAACCGTTCCATTTGTTAATAATATGGAGAAAATAACTGCAAAAAATCCGGCTGTCGGGAACGTTTCATCCAATGTTGTCACCCAGTCTTTATAATAGTATGCCCCGCCACCAATGGCAAAAAGTAATACAATTAAAAGATGGTCATTAAATATGTATCTGCCGTAACGAAGCATTTCCTTTAAACGCTCCTTGAATCTCACATTCCAAAGTTGATTCCTATTCATCTTTAGTGTCTTCCTTTGTCAATTGAATGTATAGGTCATCTAGACTGGCATCCTTTAAGTTGAATTGTTTCCTCAACTCTTCCATCGTCCCTTTTGCTTTGATTTCCCCATTATGTAAAATAACGAAACGGTCACAATATTTTTCTGCCGTTGCTAAAATATGTGTGGACATTAATATGCCCGCTCCCATGCTTTGCCTTGTTTGTAAAAGTTGCAAGAGACTTTGGATTGCTAACGGATCCAATCCTACAAACGGTTCATCAATAATATAAAGTTCGGGTTCCACTAAAAATGCCGACATAATCATGACCTTCTGTTTCATCCCTTTAGAAAAATGGGTGGGAAACCATTTTAACCTTTTTTGCATACGAAACTCTTTGAGCAATCGCTCGACTCTTCGGTTATATTCATCTTCCGGCACCCCATAGGCCATGGCTGTCAATTTCAAATGCTCTTCCAAGGTTAATTCATCATACAAAACCGGTGTTTCCGGAATATAGGAAAATTTTTTTCGATAACCGTCACGATCTTCGTGAATCGTCTTACCGTTTATACGAATTTCGCCTTTTTTTGGTTCCATTAAACCGATAACATGTTTAATGGTCGTACTTTTACCTGCCCCATTAAGTCCAATCAGTGCAACAATCTCCCCCTTTTCAATTGTAAAATTCACATCTTTTAATACCTTTTTTTTTGTATAACCGCCTGAAAGCGACTGAACTTCAAGTAAGCTCATGATCATTCTCCTTTACATTGCTTAACAGTTAAAGATATCTTTATGTTCCTTTAAATTTTTTCATTGCTTGTCCAGTATATAATTTAAGTTTAGCAAATTCATGGCAGATAAAAAAATGATTTTCTTTAGTCGTATGATTTTTTTTAATCTGGTTATCCTATTTATCGAAGGGAAAATAACTTTTATGCAAATGGGGTGTTTACGAAAGATACTGAACTCGTTTGAAAAAGGGCTATGCATTCAAAATACCCACTCAGTAAATGAGGTATTTGTTAAAGATCATCAACCGAAGTCGTTCATAATTTTTATGAAGAAACGGGGATGATGAGCTTGAATGCTTTAGATTCTTTGGAAACCTGTCTGATTGAGTAGTAACAAACCCGCTTTCATTTTCCCTTCACACGGGCAAGACCGATGTTCAGTTATTGGACAACGGTCTTGCCTTTTTTAAAAGATAAGAAAGTATAAAAATACAAGTAAATAACTTTGGATTAGTTTTCGTGTCTAGCTCCAAGCGCCAGCGACTAGCAAACTTCACTCCCCTCCACTACGATAAGTCAACATCGGCTCGTCCCTCGCCGTGTTTCCTTTATCTCATTGCGGGGCGCTCCAGTTTGTACGTCGCTA
>Ga0207789_1000087_pt1 | contig 85151 bp, 73 predicted proteins | sample HigsolmetaGSP12D_FD_184840 | JGI IMG/M metagenome (GOLD analysis project Ga0207789, IMG submission 184840) | High solid enriched microbial communities from the Joint BioEnergy Institute, USA - SP1-2-D (SPAdes) | ecosystem: Engineered > Bioreactor > SSF (Solid state fermentation) > Aerobic >...
CCGCCAACAGGTCGGTCCCAAATATTTGCTCTGCGTCAAATCCTATCCATGGGAGCTTCGGATGTCTAAGATGAAATCATGCGAAAACGCGAGAAAAACGGAGAAAATATTAATTTATTGAGGGAGGGAGGTCTTTTCAAATGTCAACAGCAACAGCGAAATGGCAGCGAAAAACGATCGCCGTACTCGGCACCGGCATCATTGGCGCGCCGGTGGCTCGTCATTTACAGAAGCATGGTTATTCCGTGCGCGTATGGAACCGGACACGTGCCAAGGCGGAGGCGCTTGCCTCATCCGGCCTGGAAGTATTCGATTCGCCGCGGGAAGCTGTGGAGAATGCGGATATCATCATTACGCTGCTTAAGGATGGGGCGTCCGTGCTGGAAGTGATGGAGAGCGCGGCTTCCGGTTTGTCCCAAGGGGCGATCTGGCTTCAGATGAGCACGGTCGGCATCCGAGCGATCGATGAATCGGCGGCCCTCGCCGAGCGGCATGGGCTCAGGCTTTTCGACGCCCCCATCCAGGGCACCCGTCAACCGGCGGAACAGGGACAGCTGGTCATCATGGCATCCGGTCCCATTCCGGACCGAGAACTCGTACAGCCGGTGTTTGACGTGATCGGCAAACGGACGGTGTGGGTGTCAGAGAGGATTGGGGCGGCCAGCCGTCTCAAGCTTGCCTTGAACAGCTGGGCGTTCGCGTTGACGCATGGCGTCGCGGAAAGCTTGTCAATCGCCAAAGGGCTTGGCGTCGATCCGGCGTTGGTGGTGGATGTCGTGAAGGGCGGACCGATGGACAGCGCATTTTTTCAGTCGAAAGCGGCTTTAATCCTTGCGGATGATTACCCGGTCAGCTTTTCGATTGCGAATGCGCTCAAAGACGCCCAACTCGTGATGGAAGCTGTCGCGCAGGCGGGGATCACGGCGGAGGTGGCCGCTGCCGGGCTGCAGAGATTCCGGCGCGCGCTCGAAGCCGGCCATCACGATAAAGATATGGCCGCATCCGGATTGGTGTGAGCAGGGCAGCGGACGGCTGCCGGATCACACCGAAGCGGGAGCGGGATCGACTTCGAGGGCTGCGACAGGCTGCCGACGGCAACTTGCCGCAGCCTTTTTTTTGCTTTGGGAGATGGACTGGAGCGTGATTGCAACCGTTGTCGGCCTTATCGCTCCCGCCTTAGGCCCGCAAAATCTTCTCCATCGCCTTCCCCTTGGCCAGTTCGTCGATTAACTTGTCCAGATAGCGGATTTCCCGCATGGTCGGCTCCGCGATGTCTTCCACGCGAACGCCGCAAACCACCCCTTTGATTAAAGCCCGGTTGGGATTCATCCGGGGAGCTTGAGCGAAGAACGCTTCGAAGTTCGTTTTCTGTTCCAGGTGCGACTCCAACTCTTCCTGACGGTAGCCGGTCAGCCAACGGATGATTTCATCGACCTCCGCTTTCGTGCGCCCTTTCCTCTCCGCCTTCTGCACATAATGGGGATATACGCTGGCAACGCTCGTTGCATAAATCCGGTGTTTGGCCATGTCGCGTCCTCCTGCTTCCTGTGCGGTATGGTTCGGTGTTCTTAAAATATAAATTAGACGCACATCGGCACGTTTCCTTCCGGCGGCGCCAATCGGTGCCGTTTGGACAAGCAATGCGTTCTTTATTCGCTTCTGCGGGAACAGCGGACAACCGGAAACGAACCTTTTGTCCGCATGTGTTGTTCATTATGCAGGCCGGGACGAAAGGGGGAAAAAGCATGAATGAGCGGGAGTTATTCGAAGCATACCGAAGGGAGGTGTATCGAACCTGCTACTTTATGCTGAATCATGCGGCGGATGCGGAGGACGTATGCCAGGAAGTGTTTGTCTCCATCTTCCGGCATGACTGGCGTAGAGTACAGTTTTTGCGGACATGGATCTTTCGGGTGACGGTGAACTGTTGCCTGAATTATATGAAGCAAGCCGGACGGCGAAGGCGCAGGGAGAACCGGCTGCAGCTTCTTAGCGTGAACAGGGCGGAGAAAGCGGCCGAGACCGTCGCGGTGGAGCACGAATCGGTCCGGGACGTGCTGCGGTTGTTGCAGCGGCTGCCGGTCAAGCTTCGGGCGGTGGCGTCGCTTCGGTATATCAACGATTGTTCCCTGACCGAAATTGCGGACATTCTGGACGTGCCCGTAGGAACGGTCAAATCTCGGTTGAACAAATGCCTGAAGCTGATGAGAAAAGAATTGCAAAGCAGCGATGCAGAAACGGAAAGGAGCGGCGAATATGAAGCAAGTCGATCGGATAGAGCGAATCTTTACCCGGTTTCGAAACGATGACGCACCGCTGAACGAACCGGATTTCGACGCGATGTGGGAGCGGATTGAGCAGCATCGATCCCATTCTGCCGGGATGGCTTCGGGTCATCCGGCGGCCGCCTCGGCCCGGAGACGGGTATCCCGAACGGCGGTGCTGGCGACCGCGGCGGTGCTCCTTACAGTGACTCCGGCTTTCGCGGCGTTGTCGGACAAGTGGGTCTATTGGACTTACCATTCCGGCGTGCGCTCGGCATTGGAGCAGGGGCTCGGGCAGCAGATCGGCAAGACGGTCTCCGTCGGCGACGCCAAGCTTACCGTCGACACAGCCGTTGTCGACGATAACCGGACGGTGCTGCTGTTCCGTCTGGATTTGCCCGACGCCGATCCGGCAAGCTACCCGCGTTTTGCCGAGATGAAGCTGTCGGATGGCAAGGGCAATGCAATCGAGGGGAATGTGACGTTCAGATGGAATCCGGACGACCAGATATGGCAGGGAGAATTTTCTGCGGATTGGACGCCGGACAGTCTGCGGGCGGATGTGCGGTTGTCGGCCGAGAAGCTGCAAATCTTCACCGCCGCGCAGCGCGATATTTCCATCGATGCGGAGGATAACCGGAAGCAGACGATTGAGATCGGACAGGACGGAATCGATAGGCTTGTTGTGCTGCCTTTTGCGCAAGGGGACAAGACGCTGTTGTCCACGTCGGTATTTTTCAGCGACAAGGAGGCCCAAAGCTGGTCTTATCCCAGCATCGGCGTTTACGATGGCGCGGCGCAAGTCAAGGAAGCGGCAACCGGCGTCTTCGGCAAACCGGGAGCCGAGGGCGAATATACCGGGTTGCAATATTTTAGAACAACCGATCTGAGAGGCGCGGCCGTTCATTATAAGCTGAACTATACGAGGAAATCCGGCGAAATCGACGGAAGCTGGAGCGTGGACTTGCAGCTCGACAAGGAACGGATGCTGGACGGCACCCTTACGCGTCCGATCGATCAGACCGTGGAAACCGCGGCCGGGCCGGTCGAGTTCCAGGATATGATCATCACGCCTACCCAGATTCGTATTACAGGCACTCACGAGAAATACAAGGAGCTCAGCTTCAAGCATTTCTATTTGGAGGTGAACGGGACGAAGCTTATCGAAGGCTACCCGAGTCAAGAAGCGGGCGATTACTACGGCTTCACGCTCCGGTTCGAGCGGCAGCCAGGTCTGGTCTTGTCCGAGCAGACCCCTATCGCGCTCGTGATGAAATATGAAGTGACCGAGCGGCATGACAACAATCCGATTCACCTGGCCGATATCGGTAGCGGGAAGAAGACGATCACCACCCAATTGGGCGGGTATTCGGTCCATTGGACTTACTATAAGGAAAACGGCAATCTCTATATTGAAAGCGGCAGCGACGATCCGCGCTTCGGCGGCGTCAACCAGACGTATATGCTGGATGGCAAGCAAAGGCGGCCCGGCAAGCCGGTTACGGCCAACTTTGCGGGGGACGGCAACAACCGGGCTATCGACAGGTATCCCCATTTCACGGGTACGGAGGCGGATCTCTATATTTATTACTATTCGACGGACGATCCCGACAAGGAACTGCGAATCGACTTGCCGGCTCCTGATCGCCAGTCTTGACAGAGGTCTCCCCATCCACTATGATCTATAACAATAAATGACAGAATAACTAAGGAACAGCTTGGACCAAGGAGCATGCTATCGAATTCGGTGGCACAGAGAGGGACCCTGGAGCTGCAAGGTCTCCCCCGAATGATACATTTCCCGCCTTGCGAGCTGCGACGGCGAATGCCAGTAACCGTTGCCGGTGCCGACCGTTATTCGGATGGAGGATCGCCGGAACAGGCGATCGAAGCTAGGGTGGTACCACGACACATTCGTCCCTGACGGGTGTGTCTTTTTGTTTATTTGGTGCACGAATAAGGAGGTATGTTCATGCGTCAAAGTCAACTGTTTGCCGGCACTTTACGAGAGGCGCCGGCGGAAGCGGAAGTCGCCAGTCATCGACTGCTGCTGAAAGCGGGCTTTATTCGTCAACTCGCCGCAGGCCTATATACTTACTTGCCGCTGGGTTGGCGTGTACTGCGGAATATAGAACGAATCCTACGCGAAGAACTGGATGGAATCGGCGCGCAAGAGCTTCTCATGCCGGCGCTTCAGCCTGCGGAGTTGTGGAAGGAATCGGGCCGTTATCACGCTTATGGTCCGGAATTAATCCGACTGACCGACCGGCATCAGCGTGAGTTCGTCTTGGGCCCGACGCACGAAGAAGTCGTTACGATGTTGGCGAAGAACGAAATCCATTCTTATCGTCGTTTGCCGGTGACGCTCTATCAAATTCAGACGAAATTTCGCGACGAGCGTCGTCCGCGTTCCGGGTTGCTTCGAGGCCGGGAATTTCTCATGAAAGACGCCTACTCCTTTGATGCCTCGTGGGATGGACTGGAACGATCTTACCGGGCGATGTACGATGCGTACCATCGTATTTTCGAACGATGCGGATTGACTTTCAAAGCGGTGGAAGCCGATGCGGGATCGATCGGCGGCGAAGGGGGCACCCATGAATTCGTGGCGCTGGCCGACATTGGGGAAGACACCATAGCGGTTTGCTCTCATTGCGGGTATGCTGCGAACGTAGAGAGGGCAACGTCCATCGAGGAGCGATTCGAGAACAGCGACAGTGAAATTCCCATGCATGAAAAAATTTACACTCCCGGCGTACACACCATCGAGCAACTTACCCGGCACTTGAAAATCAGACCCGTTGATGTCATGAAGACGCTCATCTATATTGCCGATGGAAGTCCGATCGCGGTCCTGGTTCGGGGAGATCATGAAGTGAATGAAATCAAGGTCAAGAACGCGTTGGGTGCCGATACGGTGGCGCTTGCCGACGCAGAAACGACGGTCGCGGTTACACGCGCATCAGTAGGGTTTGCGGGCCCGATCGGATTGTCGATCCCCCTTCTTGTGGATGAAGCCGTTGCCCGGATGAAGTGTGGCGTCGCCGGCGCCAACGAAAGCGAATTTCATCTCAGAAACGTCGTCCCGGGTCGGGATTTCCAGGTTGAGAGCGTCGGCGATTTCCGCCATGTTAAGGAGGGCGATGCGTGCTCTCGTTGCGAAGCTGGCAAGCTGCGCTTCGTGAAAGGGATTGAGGTAGGCCATGTATTCAAGCTCGGAACCCGCTATAGCGAAGCGCTGGGAGCCCGTTATGTGGATGCGAACGGAAGAGAGCAACCGATGATCATGGGCTGTTACGGCATTGGCGTGTCGCGCATCGTTTCGGCCATTGTGGAGCAGCATCATGACGAGCGCGGGATTGTATGGCCTTTTACCATTGCTCCCTTCACCGTGCATCTCATTCCGATCTCGATTCAGGACGATACCCAGCGGAAAATAGCGGGTGAGATGTACGACGCATTAAGGCAAAAGGGGATCGAAGTGCTGCTCGACGACAGGGAAGAACGGGCGGGCGTGAAATTCAACGATTCCGACTTGATCGGTCTCCCTATTCGCATTGTCGTCGGCAAGGACGCGGTCCATGGTCAGGTGGAATACGTCGACCGCGGAACGTACGACAAACAGCTGCTTTCCGTGGACGAAGCTATTCTGCGGGTAAGCTCCGGGATGAACAGGAAATCGCGGTTTCTTATCGAATGAAGTAGGGAGCTGGATCGTCGTCCAGCGATCGAGGAGGCCCGAGATGAACGAAACCGAACTGGATCTGGAAATGTTGGAAAAGCTGAAGCCGGAACTGACATCGTTCTGCTACCGGATGCTGGGAGCTATCGCGGACGCGGACGATGCCGTTCAGGAAACCTATATTCGCGTTTGGCTGAACTGGCAGTCGTTCCGGCAACGAGCTTCCAGCAAAACGTGGATCTACCGCATCGCGTCGAACGTATGCATAGACAAGCTGAGGCAGGCCAAACGCCGCGCCCTTCCCGTCGATCTCACGGGCCCGGCTGCATCCATCGTCGCACCTCGCGAGACGTTGCCCGAATCGTCGTGGATTTGGCCCGCGCCGGATCTGGCCGACGACCCGGAACATGCCGCGGTTCGCAAAGATACGCTTCAGCTTTGCTTTATCGCCCTTCTGCAAACGCTGCCTCCCCGTCAACGGGCGGTGCTTGTCCTGAAGGATGTGTTCGACTGGCCTTCCAAGCAAATAGCGGAAACGCTGGGCATCACGCCGGCGGCTGTGAACAGCGCCCTGCAAAGAGCGAGAGAGACGATGGGCCGCGCCGAACTTCGCTCCGAAGAGCTCTGCGTCATGGATGCGAAGCCGGATCAAGAGCTGCTCTCGCGGTATGTCGATGCGTTCGAACAATTCGATATCCCTGCGCTGGTGGAGTTGTTCCATGAAGAGGGCTGCCTGTCCATGCCTCCGTTCGAGATGTGGGTCCGCGGCAAAGACCATCTGTTCGAGTTTTTTACGGCAACCCGCTGGCATTGCGAAGGTTCCCGGTTTATACCGACCGCGGTGAACGGCGGTTATCCCGCGCTTGCGCAATACATGCCCGGCGAAGATCCGTCCAGTCTGGTTCCTTGGGGCATCCACGTTCTGTTCGCAAGAGACGGTAAAATTTTGCACACCCAAAATTTCATTCACGCCGAATTATTTGCCCGATTCGGGCTTCCCATGCAAATCCGCCGATGAATTTCGCCTCTTGATTTCGTCTATGGATATGAACAACAAAAAAATGACGAAGAAAGAGGTGCTCGTTCAAATGGAAACGAAAAATCCGGTAAAAGTAACGGTGCAGGCGGTGGTTCAAGCTCCGGTGGAGAAAGTGTGGAAGTACTGGACGGAGCCGGAACACATCACGAAGTGGAATTACGCCGTGGATGATTGGCATGCGCCGAGAGCGGAAAACGATTTGCGGGTCGGCGGCAAGTTTGTGACCCGCATGGAAGCGAAAGACGGCAGCGCGGGCTTCGACTTCGGCGGAATTTACGATGTCGTGAAGCCGCATGAGGAAATCGCCTACACGATGGGCGACGGGAGAACGGTCAGGATCACCTTCACGGCGCGCGGGAACGAGACGGAAGTCGTCGAAACGTTCGACGCGGAAAACATCAACTCCGTCGAGTTCCAGCAAGCGGGCTGGCAAGCGATCATGAACAACTTCAAGAAGTATGCGGAATCCCGCTAAAAAAAAGCAGCCGGCGCCCAAACGGGCGCCGCGTTTTTGTTTGCATGGATGACGCGTTACTTTTTGACCACCGGCACCCAAAATTCGCCGTAGCAAGTGCCGTTGCCGTTGTCCACGCGATAAGTGGCGTTGGGACCGCCGATGTACGCATAATCGGGAATGCGGGGCAATACTTCGCCGAAAGCAAGGTAAGTCAACTGATCGAACAGCGCTTCCTTCTCTCCGCTGCCCGCGATCACGACGTACTCGCTCTCGGGAAACTCGATGATGCGCGTGGCGTCATCCACCGATTTCCGAGCTTCCACCGCGAAATAATTCCACGGTTTTCCTTGATACACCTCGTTGACCGACCACTCGCGATCGTCTTTGGCGGCGGCTTTGAGCTTGTCGAAACGCCCGTCCGCCTTGAGTTTGCCCCAAAATTCGGCTTTCTCCTTCTGCAGAGCCGCTGCGTCCTGGAAGTTCGACTGGATGGAAAATCCATAAGCGGTCAAGGTGAACGGCTTTTTGTGTTCAATCTTGTAATCGGTCATGTTCGCGCTCCTTTATCCGTGAGTTTAGCCTTCGGCTTTGACGACACGAAGCCACATTTCGCCGTAAAACCCGCCGTCTTCGGCTGCTTTGACGAAGGTGAAGTTGCCCGGCCCCACATACTTGTAGTCTGTGATTTGTGGCAACAACCCGCCGAACACACGGCCCGTTATTTCGTCGACGAGACGGTCTTTGCCTGTGCCGGTGCCGGGCACGACGAGATAGTCGCCGGCGAGGAAATCGAGGACGACCGCGCCTTCGACGTCGAACTCGCCCATGACGCCGAACCCCCGCCAAGCCTTGCCGTCGACGACGTAATTGATTTGGTATTCCTGCCCGTCGGCGAGCGCGAGCAGTTCGGCAAGCTTGCCGTTTTCGGTGATTTCCGCTTTTTTCGCCGCCGTTTTTGCCGCGTTGCCTGCCCAGTCGTTGAAGTTTTCCAGTGTGACGCCGTAACCGGTCATTTTGTAATTGTCCGAGATGGTTTGGATCGAGTAGTTCGCCATGGGATTCGCTCCTTTTCGTTTGGTCTGACAAGATGGAGTCTAATGGTCAAATGAATCAAAAAGTGATACTATTTATGAATCATGAAGAAAACCGAACGAATTAACCTCATTATGCGTTATATCAATAACCGCGCCCATTTTACGATTGCCGAAATTCAGCGGGAGTTCAACATTTCCCGCGCGACGGCGATTCGCGACATTCACGAGATTCAGGCGATGGGATTTCCGCTGACGACGGAACTTGGGCGCGGCGGCGGCTACCATGTGTTGCAAAACCGGTATTTGCCCGCCGTTCGCTTCACGCCGGACGAGCTGAAGGCCATCTTTATCAGCTTTATCGCTTCCAAAAATTCTCAGCTGCCTTATTTGCAAAATCGCCGTTCGATCACGGAGAAGCTGATCGGCATCGCGTCGCAAACCCAGCAGGACGAACTGATCGAGCTGAATCAAATTCTGCTTTTTGAAAATACGAATCCGGCCAATCCGAACCTTCTGGAGCTCGATGATGCGGCGCCCCCGGAACTGAACCAACTGATTTCGCTTGCGGTGCGGGACCGGCACTTGCGCTTGACGTATGAGCTCAATCCCGGCTGGCCGCAGCTGATGGACGTTTACTTGCTGCACATCTTCAACTCGAACGCTCAGTGGCTGGCCGAGGTATACGATTTGGATGCGGACGCGTTTCGTTATTTGCCGGTCGAGATGCTGCGGGATTCCGCCTTCTCCGAGCGGAAGATGAGGCTGTCCGAGCAAGAGATCATGGATAAGAAGCGGCTTCGCGCCCGAGAGGCCAATCTGGTGGTGAAGCTGGATGCGACCGGGATTCGGCGCTTCAAGCGCATGCACCCGCCTGGGATTATTTTGACCCTTACCGGGATGTTCCAGTCGAGCGGGATCTTCCATGACCAGTTGGATGTGTCCGATGCGGAGGCGCTGGAGTATTATGCGGATTGGCTTTTGTTCCTGGGGAAGGGGGTCGAGTTTGAGCGGATTCCTGACGAGTTGCGCGTGATATGGGAAGAGCGCTTGACCGTTTCCTTGCGTCTGGTCCGGCCCGACCGTTAGCGTGTGTTCTTCCCGCCCGGCGGAAGTTGTGACAACCTGAATCCCGTGATCCGGGCGGTTTTCCACGCCGGCTCGATCCGATCCATAGACATTAAGGGAGAGGTCGGAACCTCTCCCTTTGGAAGACCAAAGCGGCCGCCGTTGGAGAAGTCAAGCAAGTTCCGATCCGTCGACAGCTTGCTGCCGTCCGCCTCCGTTTGTCTCGAACTCAACCCAATCGCCATCCTCGGGAATGACGACTTTCGCGAGCGAATGGTTGGCGATGAGACTGGCCCGCAAGGCTTCTCGTGTGACACGGCAATGGTTGATCGCATCCATATGCACAGCGACGACCCGTGTATATGGCGCATGGGAGATAAGCTTGTGCACATCGTCCTCATCCATCGTAATGGCGCCGCCAACCTGGAATCTGGCCCCGCCGGCGTTGACAACCGTAAGATCCAGTTTATACGTATCGAGCGCATTCTTCACCTCGTCACACCAGATCGTATCCCCGGCGATGTACAGAGTAGGCTCATCTTGCGCCTGAAGAATGAAGCCGGATACTTTCCCCATCTTTTGCCCGATCTCACCCGTCCCGTGTCGGCCGCCCGTTCGGTGAAGGATTACCCCATTGAAGCTCGCAAAATCTCGAATCTCCGTAATTCGCGCAAATCCCGACGAAAGGAACGAATCCCGATCTCCTTCCTGGCAAAATAGAGGCAAATCTTTGCGCAGAGCCGAAGCGGCTGCTTCGTCCCAATGATCGCGGTGCAGATGGGTCACCAGCACGGCGTCCGGGTGGAGCCAGGCGTTCAAATGACCGGGCAACGGGACGAGAGGGTTGCGCCGTTCGTCGCCGGAATTGGCGATGGGCGGATTGACGGCTTTGTCGCTGAACATCGGGTCGACCAGCCACGCCACCCCGGCATATTCCAGCCATAAACTCGCATGGCGGATCAGTTGAAGTTTCATCCGAATTCCCCCCTGGTGGTTCATCTGCTATGATGATAGCATCCGCCAAGGCGCTCCATACATAACGTGATGAACGGATATCGACGGATTTATTTTCGCGATGAAAGGTGTCGTGCGAATGGTTAACCGGGCGATTGACGAAATCGATCTGGCGATCTTGCAAGCGTTGCTCAAAAATGCGCTTCTCACCAACAAGGATATAGGGGAGATGGTGCATATGACCGGGCAGGCGGTCGGTGCGAGGGTGCGTAAATTGCAAGACCTGGGGGTGATTGAGGGCTATACACTTCGTTGGAATCCGGAGAAAATCGGGGTGAACGTTCATGCGTTCCTGACGGTCTTCATGAAATCCAATGATGCGCATCAACCGTTCCGGGACTTCGTTCGGATGAACGACTGCGTTACGGAGGCGCATCGTGTGGGCGGAGAAGGGTGCTATTGGTTGCGCATTCGGGTCGGGACGATGTCGGATCTGAACAAGCTGTTGGAGGAAGTGCTGAAGTACGGCAATTATAAGTTAAGTCTTACGATCGAAAAGGTGAAGTAACAAAAAAACCGGCGAGGAGCCGGGTTCTTCCATCGGATTGCGCGAAAAAGAAGTCTGTGGTATGATAAAACGACCATCGACAGTTTTTAACAATAAAAACACCATTCTACCTTTACTTTAATTGTACCACACGGGATGGCGGATTGTCAAACGTTCTGGTCATTTTAATTCGGACCGGGAAGGAGCGTGTTCGGGAACATGATTCAGGCGGAGGATTGGAAGCGGGAGCAGGAGCGGCTCGAACTGGTTGCGGAAAAGTTGCGGGCGAGAATAGCCGAACTGGAGCCGGAGGTGGCCGGGCTTCGGGATCAGGCGGCGGACATCCGCAAGCGGTTCTGGGAAGAAGTGACGGTCAACACGAGCACCGACGAAGATTTCGAGGAGACCTTCCACAGCATCAGGCAGCAGGAAGCGCTGCTGTCCGAACGGGAGCGCAGCCATCGGCTGCGGATGCAGCAGTGGAAAAGCATGAAGCGATTGCTGCCGTCCCCCTATTTCGGGCGCATCGACTTCCGGGAGGACGGCCTCGGCTTTACCGAGCAAATTTACATCGGCGTCGCCTCCTTCGTCGATTCGGACGGCCTCAGTTTTCTGATTTACGACTGGCGCACGCCGATCGCCGGCATGTACTACGACGCTTCCCCGGGCGCAGCCGCCTATGAAACGCCGGCCGGAACGGTCACGGGGCAGATGGAGCTGAAGCGGCAATATCAAATTCGCGGCGGCCGGCTGCTCCATCTGTTCGACACCAGCGTCACGATCGGGGACGAATTGTTGCAGCAGGTGCTCGGCCAGGGGGCGGACGCCCGGATGAAGAGCATCGTGGCGACCATCCAGCGGGAACAGAACGCGATCATCCGCGATGACAGAAGCCGGATGCTCATCGTGCAAGGAGCGGCCGGCAGCGGGAAGACTTCCGCGGCGCTGCAGCGGGTGGCTTACTTGCTGTACAAATACCGGGACCGGCTCAAGGCCGACCAGATCGTTCTTTTCTCGCCGAATCCGATGTTCAACAGCTATGTGTCCACCGTCCTGCCCGAGCTCGGCGAAGAGAACATGCAGCAGACGACTTTCCAGGAATATCTTGAGCATTGGCTCGGCGGGTCGTGGTCTGTGGAAGATCCGTTCGACCAGATCGAATACGTGCTGACCGAACATGCCGCGCCCGGGTACGAGGCCCGGGTCAAGGGGATCGAATACAAGTCGTCAGCGTCGTTCCTGCACGCGCTCCGGCATTACGCGGAATGGCTCGGACGAGAGGGAATGCGCTTCAACGGCATTCGGTTCCGGGACCGCGAACGGATCTCCGCGGACGAAATGAAGCGCCGCTTTTACAGCTACGATTCTTCCCTTCGGCTGGCGAACCGGATCGCCATGCTGCAGGAGTGGCTGCTTGGGCAATTGGCCGAGATGGAGCGCAAGGAGCGGGACGAACCCTGGGTGCTGGAGGAGCTCCAATACCTCGACAAGGAGCAGTATGCCGAAGCGTTCGCCCAACTGCACAAGGAGCGGGGCGTCTTCGATTTCGCCGAACGGTATGAAGAGGTCCGGGAAGTTCTGCTAAGCAAGCGCCGGCTGGACGAAGGGGACTTCGACTTTGCCGAGCGGGAGGAACAACATCTGCGCCGCCTGCTGGTGCGGGAGCAGTTCCGGCCGCTCAGGCGCGGCGTGAAGCGGATGTCGTTTGTCGACATGACCGGACTGTATGCCCAGCTATTCCGTGATCCGGACGACTACCGGCGAATGACGAACGAAGCCGGGGTGCCGGAGCGTTGGCCGGAAATTTGCGAGCAGACGATGCGCAAGCTTGAGCGGCGAGAGCTGTTCTACGAGGATGCGACACCGTACCTGTACTTGCAAGAGCTGGTCGAGGGCGTTCGGACGAATACGGACGTTCGCCATATTTTCGTCGATGAGGGCCAGGACTATTCGGTGTTTCAATACGAGTATTTGAAAAGGCTGTTCCCCCGCGCCCGGATGACGGTGCTCGGCGACTTCGGCCAGGCGATCTTCACGCAGGCGACGGAGCTGGACGGCGCGGCATCGCCGCTCGTCCGGCTTTACGGAGCGGCGGAAACGAGCCTGTACCGGCTGGTGCGAAGCTACCGGTCCACCCGCGAGATCACGGCGTTCACGAAGGCGCTGCTCCCGGAGGCTAGCGAGATCGTGCCGTTCGACCGAAGCGGGAGGAAGCCGCTTCTCACAAAGGCGGTCGACGGCGAGGAACGGGCGGCGCGCATCGCGGCCGATCTGGCGGCTCTTCAGGCGGAAGGGTTCGCTTCCATCGCCGTCGTCACCAAGACGGCGGCCGAGAGCGTCGCCGCTCATGAACGGTTGGCCGCCCGCGGATGTCCGTCGCTGCGGCTGGTGACGAAGAAGACGCCGACGTTCGAGAACGGAGCGCTGGTCATTCCCGCCTATCTCGCCAAGGGCGTGGAGTTCGACGCCGTGCTGATCTACGACGCATCGCCGCAGACGTACGGGCGGGAGAGCGAGCGCAAACTGTTTTATACCGCATGCACGCGTGCGATGCATCGGCTGTTGCTCTTCACGACGGGGGACTGGACGCCGTTCCTTCGGCAGGTGGACCGTTCCCTGTTTGACACAAGGGAATAAGGTGGGGGGATTGGGGCGGTTCGGCCGGCAGACCGTAGCTCCGGCCGGACTTCGCCCGCTGGGCTGAACCTGCTCTCCCCGGTCAGATGAAGCCGCCGTTGACGCGGATCGTTTGACCGGTAACCCATTGCGATTCCGGGCCGGCCAGGAACAGCACGACGCCAGAGATGTCCTCCGGCTCGGCCAGCCGTCCGAAGGCGTTCATGCTGCCGACGCTCTTGATTTGCTCCGGCGTCTTGCCGGCCGTGAACAGCTCCGTGTTCACCGGACCGGGCGCCACCGCGTTGATCGTGATGCCCTTCGGCCCGAGCTCCTTCGCCAATTGGCGCGTGATCTGCTCCACGGCCCCTTTGGTGGCGGCGTATACGCTGTAGGTCGGGAACATCTGACCGGCGACCGACGTGGAGAAGTTGATGATGCGTCCGCCGGGGCCCATATGCTTCACGGCTTGCTGGATGGCGAAGAAGGTGCCCTTGACGTTCACGGCGAACTGCCGGTCGAAATCCTCTTCCGTGATGTCGGCGAGCAGCTTCGTCGTCATGACGCCCGCGTTGTTCACCAGAATATCCACTCGCCCGTAGACATCCAGCGTCTGCCGGAACAGCTTTTCCACATCGGCGACCTTGCTGACGTCCGCCTGAACCGCGACGGCGTCGCCGCCTTTCTCCTTGATGCCGGCGACGACTTCCTCCGCTTTGCCGGGGCTGCTCGTATAGTTCACGACCACCTTCGCGCCTTGGTCGGCCAGCAGCTCCGCGATTTCCCGGCCTATTCCTCTTGATGCGCCCGTGACCACTGCGACTTTGCCGTTGAATTTCGCCGTCATGGCAATCCCCTCGTGAAAATGGGCTTGAAGAAGTTTTCCGTTATTCTGACTCCGTTGCTTCCGGCAAATCCGCCGATCCGCTGATTTGATTATACAGAGGTCAAGTATCATTTATCAAATGACAAAAATATGATTTTGTTATTTATTTTTTGATCCCCAAAAAACAAAAATCCTTCCGATCCGAAGATCGGAGGGTCCTCTTCCGGCATGTTTATGGTCTGTCCGCAGGCGAAGCCGAGATGCTGTTCAGCAGCAACTTCCAGACGGCCTCGAAATCCCGGTCTGTTCGTTCCGACGTCCACTCGTCGGAGTGAGCGGGATGGTGAAAACGAGAGGTGGCCATGAAGATCGCTCTGGCCGTCTCCGCCGGAGGGACGTTCCGCAATTCTCCCGCGCGGACGCCGCCTTCGACGATGCGCGCCATCTGCCCGATCAGGCGGTTCACATGCTCGTCGATCACTTCCGCCGCTTCCGCCGTCACGGCCGCGTACATCGCGAACATCTCGGGATCGCTGACGGCATAAGTCCGCTTGCTGCCGATCAGCGTCTCCAGCCACAAGCGCAGCCGCGCGACGTAGCTTCCTTCCGTGCCGCCGGCAATTTCCGCAAGCGGGGCGGAGATGCCGTGCGACAGCCAGCGCTCCGTGACGGCTTCACGCAGCGAAGCTTTGCTCGGAAAATGCCGGTACAGCGTGCCGTGGCTCACCTGCAGCGCGCGGGCGACATCCATCACCGACGTTTTATCCGGTCCGTAGCGCCGCAGAACTTGCTCGGCGGCTTCCAGAATCTGTTCCTTGCCCAAAGGCTGGTCGCTGCTCATGTCCCAGTCCCCCTTATTTTCCCCTACTATACCCAAACCGTCTTGCCATAACAATATTATCAATCTGTCACTTGAAAATCGACGACAAGTAAGCCGGTCCCTGGAGAAAAAAAAGGAATCGGGCCCCGCAATCGAATTCCTATGCAGCAGGAAGATCGATCTTGGGATAGGAGAGGCGATCGGGATGGATCGGTACCGGCCGAGGTATCACTTTACGCCGCCGCGCCACTGGATGAACGATCCGAACGGACCGTTCCAGCTGCGCGGCGAATACCATTTGTTTTACCAACATAATCCGTCGGCGGCGGAGTGGGGCGATATCCATTGGGGACACGCCGTAAGCTGCGATCTGGTCAACTGGACCCATCTGCCGATCGCGCTGGCTCCTTCCCGCGAGCTCGGGGAACTGCATTGCTACTCCGGTTGTTCGGTCGCAACGGACGACGGGGTCACGCTGTTTTATACGAGCGTCGGCGAAGGAGAGCGGAACGCGACGAGCGGAGCACAGCAATGGACGGCTCAAGGGACGGATCTGCGAACTTGGCGCAAGCCGGACCGCAATCCCGTGCTGACCGCCGGCGTGCACGGGGAACTTCGGATCACGGAATGGAGGGACCCGTACGTCTGGAGAGAGCCGGACGGTTGGCGAATGCTGCTCGGAGGCGTTCACGACGGGGCGGGCTGCGGCCTGATTTATCGTTCCGAGGATTTGGAACGTTGGCGCTTCGGGGGGATCTTGCACCGCGGCGACGAGGGGATCTGGGAGTGTCCGCATCTGTTCCGCTTCGGCGAGAAGGCCGTGCTGTGCTACTCCCCGAACGGGCCGGTGCGCTACGTGTCCGGCACGATGGCCGGGGACCGGCTGACGGACATCCGGCGGCACGGCACCGTCGACTATGGCGGCTGGGAAGGGTTCTACGCCTCGACCGGCTTCGTCGACGAGAAAGGGCGCCGCATCTTGCTCGGATGGGCGCCGGAAGGAAGAGGGCCGGACTTCCCCGTAAGCCTGGATTGGGCGGGGGCGCTGGCGTTGCCGCGGCTGGTCGGGCTGAAGCCGAACGGCGCGCTCGCGATGGCTCCGGTTCCCGAACTGGAGACGCTGCGGGGCGGGAAGCGAAGCTTCGCGAATCTGCGCGTCGGCACGGCTCCCGTGGGCACGGGAATCCGCTCGGCGTCCTTCGAATGCCTGCTGGAAATCGACAGGAAGGCTTTGGAGACGGGGGGATTGACCGTATCTGTCCTGGCCTCGCCGTGCGGCCGGGAACGGACGGACGTGCGGCTGGACGGGACGGCGCAGGCGGTCGTCATCGATCGCTCGCAGTCCAGCTTGTTCCCGAACGTCCACAAGACAGCGATCCGGGGGGACCTGCCGCCTGCGGACGGCGGCGGGCCTCTGCGGCTGCGGCTGTTCGTGGACCGGTCGATCGTCGAAGTGTTCGTCGATGACGAAACTTGCCTCACGGCGAGGGTTTATCCGTCCCTGGAGGACAGCGACGGCATCGAGCTTCGCTCCGGCGGCGAAGCGGTCGTTGCCCGTCTGGACATCTGGACGATGAAGGCGGCGGAAATTCGTTCCGGGTAACGCTCCTGCCCCGTCCGGCAGGAGCGTCCGCCGGCAAAACGGCATACCCTGAAATTAACGACTTTCAAATACCAACTAACTATTATAAAATAGTAAATATCTTAATCTATTTGCATGTTAGGACGGTTAAACATGAGCAACGGAGAAACAAAGACGGATGTTATCTTGATTGGCGCCGGCATCATGAGCGCGACGCTGGGAACGTTGTTGAAGGAATTGGCGCCGGACTGGGACATTACCGTGTTCGAGAAACTCGACAAGCCGGGAGAAGAAAGCTCCAACGAGTGGAACAACGCGGGAACCGGGCACGCCGCGCTGTGCGAGCTGAACTACACCGTCGAGAAAGCGGACGGATCGATCGATATCAGCAAGGCGATCAAAGTCAACGAGCAGTTCCAGGTTTCCAGGCAGTTCTGGTCTTACCTCGCGGACAGCAAGCTGATCCGCAATCCTCGAGATTTTATCGCGCCTTTGCCCCATATGAGTTACGTTCGCGGAGAACAGAACGTAGCCTTCTTGAAAAAAAGATTTGAAGCACTCTCCCGCAACCCCTTGTTTGAAGGAATGGAATTTTCCGACGATCCGGCCAAGCTGGCGGAATGGATTCCGCTTATGATGAAGGGCCGAACGATAAACGAACCGATCGCCGCCACCAAAATCGACACCGGCACGGATGTCAATTTTGGCGCTTTGACGCGCCTGTTGATCGAACACCTGAAGAAGCGGGGCGTCAGCGTTCGCTACAAGATCAGCGTCAAGAACATGAAGCGGACGAGCGACGGCCTGTGGGAAGTGAAGGTGAAGAATCTCGAGAACGGAGCGGTCGAGCGCCACCGGGCGAAGTTCGTCTTTATCGGAGCCGGCGGGGGAAGCTTGCATCTTCTTCAGAAGTCCGGCATCCCCGAAGGCAAACATATCGGAGGCTTCCCGGTCAGCGGTCTGTTCATGGTGTGCAACAATCCGGAAGTCGTCGAGCAGCACCACGCCAAAGTATACGGCAAAGCGTCGGTCGGCGCTCCGCCGATGTCGGTGCCGCACCTGGACACCCGATTTATCGACAACAAGAAGTCGCTGCTGTTCGGACCGTTCGCCGGCTTCTCGCCGAAGTTTTTGAAGACCGGTTCGATGTTCGATCTGATCACGTCCATCAAGCCGCACAACCTGCTCACGATGCTGGCGGCCGGCGTCAAAGAGATGGCGTTGACCCGGTACCTGATCCAGCAGCTCATGTTGTCGAAGGAACAGCGCATGAACGAATTGCGCGACTTCGTTCCGGACGCCAGGAGCGAGGATTGGGATGTGATCGTGGCCGGCCAGCGGGTGCAGGTCATCAAGGACACGAAGGAAGGCGGCAAGGGGACGCTGCAATTCGGGACGGAAGTGGTGAGCGCCGCCGACGGCTCGGTCGCCGCCTTGCTCGGCGCTTCGCCGGGAGCGTCGACCGCGGTGTCCGTCATGCTGGAAGTCATCCAAAGATGCTTCCCGCAGCAGCTCAAAGCGTGGGAGCCGAAGATCAAAGAGATGATTCCTTCGTACGGCGTATCTCTGCTTCAGAATCCGCAGCTGATTCGCCAAATTCACGAATCGACGGCGCGGTCCCTAGGTTTGACGAAGGACACCAAACAACCCGGGGAAAAAACTCCCGTCAATATTTAAGCGCGATTTCAGCATGGCGAGAACAAGGCATCCGGAAGGGTGCCTTTCTTATTGATGAGCCCAATGTCCGGGAAGACTCGACCAGGCTCGGCAAGATCAAGGTTCATGCTTTCTGTAACTGCAATCGGACGATAATGGCCTTCTCCAACTGTTCGTTTTGTTTCTGATCCGGTTCGGAATAAAGATTCGCCAACAGGATGAGTTCATCGCGCGTATCCATCCGGGCTGACTTGATCGTTTGAAGCCAAGGCCGATATCCGTTACCGGCTCGTGCTGACGGAGTCGATGTCTCGAAGAGTTGACCGGCGAAGAAGGAGGGGCTGGCAGCCCAGCCCCTTACTCTACTACGACAATATACTCGGAAGCCAGGTCGTTACCGCGGGGATATAGGTAACCAGGAACAAGATCGCCAAGGCAACGATCAGGAAGGGAATAACGGCGATCGACAGCCGTTCGTACTTGACGTCCGCGACGGAGCTGCCGATGAAGATGGCCGCGCCGACTGGCGGATGGAGCAGGCCCACGGTCGCGTTCATGCAGATGACGACGCCAAAGTGAATGGGATCGATATGGAAAGCTTGAACGAGAGGCATAAAGATCGGAAGAAGAACGATCAGAACGGCCATCTCGTCCATAATGATGCCGATCAAGAGAAGGAATACGTTCACCATGAGCAAAAACAGGTACGGATTATCCGTCAGGTCGCCCATATAGGCCACGATTTTTTGCGGGACCTGATCGAAGGTGAGTACCCAGCTTAACCACCCCGCCATGGCCAGCAGCAGCGTGACGGAAGAGGTGGAGATGGCGGCGGTGGTCAGAATTTTTGGAAAGTCGGACAGTTTAAGATCCTTGGTGACGAACAAGCCGAGGACGATAGCCACGAAGCAGGCGACTCCGGCCGATTCCGTCGCGGTGAAGATGCCCGATAGGATGCCGCCGACGATGATCAGCGGAACCGAGAGAGCGGGAATGACCTTGAGAAAGCTGGAAGCCATCTGCTTCAAAGTCGCTCTCTCCGAACGGGGGAAGTTGTGCCGGTAACCCAAAAACGCGATCAGAGCGATGAAGGAAACGGCGAGCAGGATGCCGGGCAGGATGCCGGCCATGAACATTTTGCCTACCGAGACGCCGGAGCCGACCGAATAAATAATAAATAGCATGCTCGGAGGAATGATGGGGCCGAGCAGGGCGGATGCGGCCGTCGTGGCCGCGGCGAATTCCCGCTTATAGCCTTCCTTCTCCATTTCGGGGACCATGACCCGCGTCATCATCGCGGTTTGGGCGGTAGCGGACCCAAGGATGGAGGCGAGAAACATGCTCGCTATGACATTGACATAGGCGAGACCGCCGCGGAAATGCCCGAGAAATTTCTTGGCGAAATCGACCAGGCGGCTGGTGATGCCTCCGGAGTTCATCAGTTCTCCCGCCAGCATAAAGAGAGGAATCGCCAGCAGGCTGAAGCTTTCCACGCCGGCGAACAATTTCTGGGGCACGTTGACCAATAAAGCCATGTTGCTCTGCTGATTCATATAAACCAAGCTCGTCATGCCCAAAACGAGAGAGATCGGAATCGAGATGAGCAGCAAGAGGAAGAAAACGCCGATGATGATCATTCCGATTCCTCCAGAGCCTTGTTGAACTTGCTCGCGAAAATATCCAGCGCATGCAGCGATATAAACAAAAATCCGAGCGGAATGGCGAGATAAGGGATGAGCATCGGGAAGCCGCCCGCGGGCGACTTCTGCAATAAGACGATCGGGTTGGTAATCCATTTGATCGAGGTGTACAGAAGAAACAGGCTAAAGAGCAGAGTAAGAAACGATCCGATGCCGACCAGCCATTTGCTGACGAGGCTCGGGATTCGTTCCATGACGAAGCTTACAGCGGCGGCTTTCTTCGTCTTGATGCTCATGCTTCCGCCGATAAACGTAATCCACACCAGCGCATACAGAGCAAACTCGTCGGACCAACTGAGCGGAGAGTGGAGAAAATATCGGAACACGACGCCTAAGATAATAAGGATGACCATCAAGCTAAACAATATAAACACTAACGCTCGCTCGACGGCATAAGCAGCGTCGCTCAGTTTGCGAATCCATTTCATAGGCGTCATACCTCCAAGGCAACTATTTCCGGTTCTGTTCGATAAACGCTTTGATCACCGCGTTTTTGTCCGAGTACTCCTGGTAGATGCTTTGCGTGGCCTGGATCAGGGCGTTCTTGTTCTGGACGTCGGCGACCGTGACGCCAAGCTTCTTCAGTTCGTCCAATTTCGACTGCTCCGCTTCGATTGCCTGTTCGATGCCCCAGTCGATCGCGACGGACATCGAGTTTTTGATGATCTGCTGGTCTTCCGCGCTCAGCTTGTCAAAGACCGATTTGCTGGCGATGACCACTTCCGGGAACGTCACGTGGTTCGTTAACGTCAAATATTTAGCGTTTTCGTAAAACTTCTGCGTGAGCAGTGCGTCGATGTCGGTATCGACGCCGTCGATGACGCCCGTCTGCAGCGACATGTACACTTCGGGCAGCGCCATCGGAACGGGCCCGGCGCCAAGCGCTTTCCAGAATTCGCTGAAGATCGCACTGGAAGGAACGCGAATTTTCTTGCCTTTCACGTCGTCAAGCGAATCGAAGGTTCCCGATTGGAGCAGCAGGTGACGGTTGCCGGCAAACAGGTAATCGAGACCGACGATCTTAAGCGCCTCGAGATCCTTGAGCATTTGCTGGGCGGCATCGCTCTTGCGGGCTTCTGCAGCCGCCTTCAAATCCGGGAAGAGAAACGGCATAAACCACCCGTTAAGCGACTCGGACTGGCTGGCCATGTAACCGTCGCTGATGATTGCGAAATCCAGCGTGCCGGTTTGAACTTGTTGAACCATCTCCGGTTCCTTGCCAAGCTGGGCAGCGGGGTAGATCTCGACCTTCATGCGCCCTTCGGACTCTTTGGCTAGCTCCTCGCCGAACTTCGTCGCGACCAGGTTCTTGATATGAGTGACTTGTACCTCATGGCCGAGCTTAAACGTGTAGCTGGGCTTCGAGACCGAATCGGAAGTCGAAGCCGAAGCGGGCGACGCTTGCCCGGATGCGGGGGAGTCTTCGTTGCCGCTCCCGCAAGCGCTTGCAAGCATGGCTGTGCTTAAAATAAATGCCATAATGCCGAGATTCCGTTTTTTCACAACAATCTCCTCCCAGGAAACGGTTTCAAAGCGATCAATCGAACGCTTCATCCAGGTCCCCGATTTTCCAAGTCCCTGCATGATCATAATTGATAATAAAAATTGTTAAACAATGTTGTGGCCGAGTCAAGTATATCGGTTTGGGCTTGCCGTTGTCAATACGAAATGTGAAGGGAATGCCAGCCGGCGGAAAATCGCATTCGACTGCCTGTTCTCTTCAGCGCAGGAGGAGATCCGGCCGCTCTTTCTCTTGACAAAGCAGCGGCTCCTTACTATAGTTTGATTGAGGATTAAAATTGTTAAACAATTTTGATATTCAAAAAACACGAGGAGAACACAAAGGACGAGCTCGTCTGAGGCCTGCACCGGTCAAGCGCACAGGAGAAAGGGTGAATTTCATTGATCGCCAGATCGAAGTCCGATCCGTTGTTGGAGTCATTGAATCCGGCCAAGCTTCACTTTAACTTGCCCGCCGCGGAGCTCGTCGAAGCGGCTGTGAAGAGAGGAGAAGGAGAGATCACTTCGACGGGCGCCTTGCGAGTCTCTACGGGGAAATACACAGGGCGTTCGCCCAAAGATAAGTTTATCGTCGACGAACCGTCCGTCACGAAGCTCGTCAATTGGGGAGCGAACAATCAGGCGATCTCAAGGGAGCATTTCGAGCGTTTGTACGGGAAGGCTCTGGCTTATATGAAGGAGCAGGAATTATTCATCTTTGACGGGTTCGCCGGTGCGGACGCTGTTTATCGTCTTCCTATCCGCGTAATCAACGAAGCGGCCTGGCATAATCTATTCGTTCGTCAGCTGTTTATTCGGCCCGCGCCGCAGGAACTGGAGGCTCATGAACCGAAATTCACGCTGATTGCGCTTCCGGGATTGCAGGCCGATCCAGCCACTGACGGCACTCGTTCCGAGACTTTTATCGTCATCTCGTTCGAGAGACGCCTCATTTTGATCGGCGGTACCCATTATGCCGGAGAAATGAAAAAGTCGATGTTCAGCGTTCTCAATTACTTGCTGCCGCTGCAAGGCGTCTTGCCCATGCATTGCTCGGCCAACGTGGGAGCAAGCGGGGACGTCGCGCTGTTCTTCGGACTGTCGGGCACGGGGAAAACAACTCTGTCCACAGATCCCGTGCGCAGGCTCATCGGGGATGACGAGCATGGCTGGTCCGATCGCGGAGTTTTCAACTTCGAAGGCGGGTGCTATGCCAAATGCATAAATCTGTCCGAGGAAAAGGAGCCGCAAATCTGGAATGCGATCCGCTTCGGCTCGGTTCTGGAAAACGTGGCCATCGATCCGGCGACGCGGAATCCGGTTTACGAGGAGTTCTCGGTGACGGAAAACACCCGCGCAGCTTATCCGATCGACTATATTCCGAACGCGGTCATTCCCGGAGCGGCGGGTCATCCGAAGGTGATCGTGTTTTTGACCGCCGATGCGTTCGGCGTGCTTCCGCCCGTGGCCAAATTGACGAAAGAGATGGCGATGTATCATTTTCTGTCCGGTTATACCTCCAAGCTGGCCGGAACCGAAAGAGGAGTCACCGAACCGGAGGCGACCTTCTCGACCTGCTTCGGAGCGCCGTTTTTGCCCCAACGCCCGATTGTCTATGCTCAATTGCTGGGAGACAAGATTGACCGGCATAACGTGAAGGTCTATCTGGTCAATACCGGCTGGTTCGGCGGGCCGTTCGGGGTCGGTCGGCGGATGAATCTGTCTCACACCCGGGCGATGATCAACGCGATTCTCGACGGCAGCATCGAACAGACCGAGTTTACCGTCGACCCGGTCTTTAACGTATGGATTCCAAGTTCCGTTCGCGGGGTGCCGGACGCCGTCCTGCAGCCGATCAACGCCTGGCCGGACGCCGGGGAGTATAAGGCCAAGGCCGCTCAGCTCGCGAGATTGTTTAAGAAGAACTCGGAGAATTTCACCGATGTCCCTCGGGAGATTCGGGAGGCGGGGCCTGTCGCGTAAAGGTTAAAAGGGGCTTTCCCCAGTCATCGCGGATGACGGGAGAGCCCCTGTCGTGTCTTACAACACCGCCGTCATTTCGATCTGCACCCGCAGCCCTTCCCTAAGTTGTTCTACCGTAGTGTGTCTCGCCGGACGGTTGTTCTCATCGGGGAACATCGCCAGCCATTGCTCATTCACGATTTTCTTGTATTCCCGATCGGTGACCAATACTCTCAGGTGCGCGATATCGTCCGTCGTTCCGCCAGCCAGTCTCATGATCTCCCGCAGGTAATGGAACAGATTGGCGACTTCCTCCTGAACGGTGTCGGGCATCTTCCCGGTCTCCGGGTCGGAACCGATAATTGCGGAAGTGTACACCATATTGCCGATTTTAACGGCGGTAGGGATGGGATTCTGATGATTCGATCCTTTGACCTGCAAAACTTCGCGTTTAGCCATATTCGCTTCCTCTCCTTATTTGCTTTATCAGGTGTTAGGTTGCGGGTCTACGATGGGGGTGCCGTACGTATGGAAGCTCGGAACCGTCTTGTTGCCCCAGGCCTGGCCCCTGGCCCGCTCTTGCTCCGTCCAGGTGATCGGCTTCCAATCCGGAGCGAGCACCAGGTAGCCGCCCGCGCAGATCTCGATCCGATTGCCGCCCGGCTCGTAAACGTATACAAAATACGTTTGGTTAATCGCGTGCTTGCTCGGCGCGAACTCGATAAAGACGTCGTGCTCGATGAACAGATTGGCCGCCCGCCAGATGCCCTCGTTCGAATCCACCGCGAAGGCGATATGGTGCAAACGTCCGCGCGAACCGGTCGCGTCCAGCGTATACACGACTTCGTAGGACTTGTTGTTCGGAGAATACCATATTCCGGGACGCCGCCCGTTGTCGAGCCTGATCTGCTCGGTCAAGCGGAGGCCCAGCACCTGCTCGGCAAAGTCGCCGTCCGCTTCCGGATGTGAGGACAAGTAATTGATGTGGTCCAGATGCTTGACGGCCACCCCGTGGCCTGTGAACTTCTGCGGCTGGTTCTTTAAGGCCGGCTTCAAGTGCTCGGGAGGCCGATATTCCTCCGATTCGTAATACAATTCCATCAGATGCCCGTCCGGTCCGCGATAGCGGTAGCTTCTCCCGTGGCCGACGTCGCCTTCGATCCAGCCGATGCCCAGGCCTTTCGCTTCGATCGCTTTCGCCCTTCGTTCCAAGGCTTGCGGGCTCATGGTTCTCATGGCGGTGTGCCCGACGCCCGCATGAGGAGATTCGGTTACGATCAAGGAGTAGGATTCGTAATCCCCCCAGCAGCGAAGGTATACGGAACGATCTTTGCGCGTGAACTCCTGCATGCCGAGCACGTCTCTAAAAAATGACAGGCTTTCATTCGCTTTGGGCGTCAACAATTCCACGTGAGCAAGATGTGCGATGTCATGAAGTCGTTCCTGCCCTTCTTTGCTCATTTTCAACCACCTTTTAATCAATATTGATCAACAATAATGAATACTGAATTCATTATAGAGGATCAGCCTTGAAATTGCAAACGAATACATGATGATCATTTTGCTGTTGACAACAGCCGAATCCTTTTTTATAGTTTGGTTGAGAGTAGGATTGTTCAACAATTATTAAGTCCAAAGTTGACTGACAGAAAATCGGATTTCTGAAGGAGAATTCACATGGATGCCAATACTCATTTACTTGTCGTCTCTGCTCATGCGGCGGATTTTGTTTGGCGGGCCGGCGGGACGATCGCCAAGTACGCAAAGAACGGAGCGAACGTGTCATTGGTCGTCCTCAGCTACGGGGCGCGGGGAGAATCCAACGACCTGTGGAACGTTGAAGGACAGACGTTGGACAACGTCAAGCGGATTCGGAGGGCGGAGGTCGAAGAAGCGGCCGGCCACCTAGGCGTACAGCAATTGGAGCTTTGGGATTTCGAAGATTATCACATGCGGATCACGGAGGAAAGACTGAACCGGCTGACCGCGCACATTCGCAAAGTGAAGCCGCATTACATCATCAGCCATGGCCCGAAGGACGCCTTCAATCCCGATCATGAGACGGTGTCCAAGTATGTGTTCGATGCCAGCGTGCTGTCGACCTCCAACGGCGTGAGAATCGAAGGGACGACGACAGCCAAGCAAGCCCAGCTGTTCGGCTTCGAGCCGCATCAATCGGAAATCAGCGATTTCAAACCGGACGTTATTATCGACATCACCGACGTCTACGATCGCAAGCAGGCTGCCATGAATTGCTTCAAGGCACAAAGCCATTTGATCCAATATTACGGAGACAAAGCGAGATTGCGGGGCAACCATGCCCGCCGCTGCTCGGGCAACCCTTCGTACCAGTACGCCGAAGCGTTCAGCCGGTTCTTTCCCTATGTCGGAGGTGAATTGGTCTGATGCAAAAATACGTGCTTCGCAACATCCGCAGGCCGGCGCAAGAACTGGTCGACCGTTACAAAGAGCAGGATACGTCCACCATCTACGAGGCGCAAGGGAAGCTTGGACTTCTCAGCCATGAGCTTCGGCCGATCCAGAGGAATGGCAAGATCTGCGGACCGGCGGTCACCGTCGTATGTCCCGCAGGTGACAATCTCATGATTCATGCCGCCATCGAGGTGTGCAAGCCGGGCGACGTGCTTGTCATTACCACCATCGGGGAGAGCGTGTCGGGCATGATCGGAGAGTTGATCGTGCTGGCCCTTATGAAGCGCGGCGTGCAAGGTGTCGTGATCGACGCCGGCATCCGGGACGTCGCCAGGCTGCGGGAGCTGGGCTTCCCCGTCTGGTCGAGAGCGATCTGCTCGCAGGGAACGACGAAAAACCGGGGAGGCTGGGTCAACGCTCCGGCCGTCTGCGGAGGCGTGCGAATCAGGCCCGGCGATTTGATCGTCGCGGACGACGACGGCGTCGTATGCGTCGCCCGGGAGGACCTGGATTCGACGCTGGAAGCCGTCCTCAGGCGCGTGGACAAGGAAGAACAGACCAAGCGAAAGATCGCGCGGGGGGAGATCAGTCTGGACTTCTATGGCTTGCGCAGCGTATTGGAGCAGGAACACGTCGTTTATCTGGACGAGATGCCAAGTATAGACCAGGCATAGAAGAGCAGGGCAAGGAACACCGGCGCCGTCGCCGTAACGGCGCCGGATGTCCGGCCCTTGGGCATACACGGCTCCCATTCAGCGATGATAGTCAGCGTGCTTAAGCAAATTTTTTGCAAACGTTATCAAAGCATTATCAAATAATAGGGAAAGGGTGGTCTTCATGGTTTCATCGGTATGCCTTGTCAAACGTTTGCCTGCGTCGTTCGCCGCAAGTCTACTGTTCCTTGCGTTTCTACCCGGATGCGGGGATTCCGGCAATAACTCCGCCGCTTCGCCAAGCTCGGAAGCAGCATCACCTTCTGGTGGAACTGCTGGTTCTAACGCGAGCGCGGGGACAGGCGGCGAGACCGTTGAGTTGGAACTGTTCCAGTTTGCGGGACCGGTAGAAGGCGCTTACAACAAAGTGATCGAGGCTTTCGAGAAGCATTACCCCAACATCAAGATCAAGCAAAATATTGTTGCCGACGCCTTTAACGTATTGGATATGCGGATGGCTGCGGGGGATTATCCGGATCTGTTCTCCATCGGACATTCGACCTCTTTTCTGAATTATGTTCAGAACGGCTGGGTGGAAGATCTGAGCGGGGAGAGTTTTCTAAAGAATGTCAATCCATCCGCGTTGGAGACCACGCAAGTCGACGGGAAGCAATATTCGTTCCCGGCGGTCTTCAACACGTACGGAATCTATTATAACAAGCAGATCTTCTCCGACCTTGGCATCGAGATTCCGAAGACGAAGGACGAACTCATCGAAGACGCGAAGAAAATCCAGGCTGCGGGCATCACGCCTTTCGTCTTCCCGGATAAAGACATGCCGTCAACAAACCAGTTGGACTTCCAAGCCTACACGGGAGCATTTCTTGATAATCCGAAGCAATTGTTCCGGGACGCGATGGATAAGAAGCTGCACTTGACCGACAGCAAGGAATTAAGAGAAGCGGCCCAGATGTATGTGGATCTTCGCGAATACGGCAAGGACAATCTGTCCACCACGTTCGATAACGCGGCCAATCTGTTCGCGACCGGCAAGGTGGCGATGATGCCGTACGTTTCGATTGCGACGGGCGTCATTAGCGCGATCAATCCGGATCTCGACTTCTCAATTTTCCCGATTCCAGGCAACGATCCGGACAAAATTCATGTTCCGTACGGAATCGGCTTCCAGCTTTGCATCTCGGCCAAGTCGAAGCATGTGGAGGAAGCGAAGCTGTTCCTCGACTTCTGGTCCAAGCCGGAAAACGCTGCAATCTTCGAGACCATCGAAAAAGCGCCTTCGACGATTATCGGCGTCCAGTCGACCACGCAACAGACCGAATATATACGCCAATATTTCGATGCAGGCAAGATCTACGAATGGCCGAGCAACGTACCGGGGTGGAAAACGAATCAGTTGAACGATTCGACGACATACGCACAATACTTGTCTCAGAGCAAGGACGTCGACCAGTTCCTCAAGCAGTTGGACAACCTTTTCTACGGAGTGAAATAGTATTATCGCCCAGAGACTCGCAGGGGCGCCTGCGAGGGAAATTCCAACGAGTCTCGTGAAAAATTCGTCGCGGAGATGAAGTGCATGGGGGAACTGAACAAAAGAACGCTCTACTATCTATTTACAATGCCGGGATTGCTCTTGTACGTGGTGTTGTTCTTGGGGCCGGTCTACATGGCAGTGTATTACAGTCTTACCGACTACGATGGACTCAATCCCAAGTTCGCCTTCATCGGATTGCGAAATTACCAGGAAGCGTTCCATGACGTTCGGTTCGCCGGGGATATCGGCTTTACCGTCCACTACACTGTTATTCTTACCGTCATGGTGACTTTGATTTCTTTGCTGCTGGCGTTGGCGCTCAATTCGTCGCTCGTCAGGTTTCGGAACGTATACCGATCGATCTATTTTTTTCCGGCGGTGTTGGGCTCCATTGTCGTCGGATTGATCTGGAACCAGATCTACTACGGAGCCGTTCCGGTTATCGGGAAGGCTCTGGGCATTGAAGCATTGTCGACCAATATATTAGGCAACAACTCGCTCGTAATTTACGGGGTTCTGTTCGTGAACATCTGGCAAGGCATCTCCATCCCGATGGTGCTGTTTTTCGCCGGACTTCAAAGCATACCCAAGCATTTGTATGAAGCGGCCACGCTCGAAGGAGCGACGGCCTTGCAGAAGTTTCGCTTCATTTCGTTCCCCTTCTTGACGGGAATCGTGGGCATCGTGCTGATTCTGAATATTAAAGCAGGACTGACGACGTTCGACTACATTCTGGCTCTGACGGGCGGTGGTCCCGGCTTCAAGACGGAATCGATCGGCCTGCTGATCTACAAACAAGGTTTCGCGAATATCCGGTTCGCCTACGGTGCTGCGCAATCCGTGCTGCTGTTGCTCGTAATTGCGATCATCTCTGTCGCTCAATTTAAATATTTGAACCGCAAGGGAGTCGATCAGCAATGAGGCAATGGCTTCTTAAAGGTTGTATTCACCTGGCATTGCTGTTCGGAGCCGCCTTGATCGTTTATCCGGTTTATCTTGTTTTCATCATGGTGTTCAAAACGCCAATGGAAGCGGCAGAGAGCTACTTTTCTTTGCCCTCATCCTTGCGTTTGGACAATCTGAGGACGATATTCGCTATGCCGGCGATCTGGAGCACGATTCGCAACTCGCTCGTGATCACGATCACATCGGCTCTCCTGATCTCGATACTCGTACCGATGGTCGCCTATCCGATCTCTCGAAACTTTAACAAACCATACTTCAAGATGCTGTTCTATCTCTTCATCTCCGGTATGTTCGTTCCGATGCAGATGCTCATGCTTCCGACGGTGAAGATGATGACCAAGTTTCACCTGACGAATCCCTTCGGCCTCGTCTTGATTTATTTGTCGGGCTCTCTGATCCAGGGCGTCTTCCTCTGCGTCGGATACTTGCGCACGGTGCCGCTTGAACTGGACGAAGCTGCGGAGATGGACGGTTGCGGCGTATGGTCTGTATTCCAGAAGGTCATTTATCCGGTCATGAGCCCCATCGTCGTTACGCTGTTGATTATCAATTCGCTCTGGATCTGGAACGAATTCCTGATGCCGCTCATTCTCATGAACAAATCGATGTCCTACTGGACTCTGCCGCTGTTGCAGTTCAATCTGAAGGCGAGAAGCGACCTTGGCACGACCGTTCAATTCGCTTCCTATATATTGACTGTCTTTCCAATGCTATTGCTTTACATCTTTACCCAGAAGTACATTGTCGGAGGCCTGACAGAAGGATCGATCAAGAACTAGGCGGTTCGTGCTCGTCATTGACACTGCAATCTTGGGTTCGATATAGTTAGGGTAGGCATTGATCAACTAAATTGGAGATCAATCGACATTCCGACGTAAATGAGGGGTATCATGAGCACATCCGTCGATATCGCTTACGCCTTTCTGAAAGAGAGAATCCTCAAAGGCACTTACCGCCCTTCGCAAAAGTTGACGGAAGTTCAGCTGGCGGAAGAGATCGGGGTCAGCCGCAATACGGTCATCAAGGCATTGTTGAAGCTGGAACAAGAGAATCTGGTCACGATCGAGAAGAATAAGGGAGCGACAATCAAGTCGTTTACGCTGCCGGAGGTTCTCAATTACCTGGATATACGGATCGTGCTCGAAGGATTGGCCATCCGGTCCGCCGTAAGCCATATCGGCAAGGGGGAGATCGAACGGCTCGGCGAGGTTCTCAGTCGCATGAAGTCGTCGCTGGAGAATGGCCAGTTCGACGAATACTCGAAGCTGAACAAAGACTTCCATGAAATTCTGTACGAGGCTTCGCTTAATCAGCCCGCGGTCGATCTCATTCGGATGATCAAGACGCAATTGGGGCGCCTGCATCTCAGAACGATCTTGATTCCCGGCCGCAATCACGATTCCTATCAGGAGCACGAGCAGATCTGTCAGGCCGTCGCGAACCGCGACGAGGAAGCCGCGGCGCAGGCGATCATGACCCATGTGCAGCATATTCGCGCAGTCATCGAAGCGAACTACAATTTGCTTATCTGACAGCCATTGATATAGAGGTGCAGATCGCATGGACACATTCCAAGCACAATCAACGGTTCTCGGCTTTATCGGGTTCGGCGAGGCAGCTTTTCATATTGGCAAAGGGTTAATCCAGGAAGGGCTCGCTTCCATCCGGGCTTTCGACATGTTGGCCGAGGATCCGGAGAAGGGTTCGCGAATTCGGGAGCGCGCGAGCTCGCTTGGTGTTACGCTCGAACCGAGTCTTGAAGCATTATGCGGGCATTCGGACATCCTCATCTGCGCGACGAGCGCCAAATCCGCTCTTCCGATCGCCCGATCGGTGAAGGCCTTTTTGCTGCCGCGTCACTTGTATGTCGATCTCAATGCCGCGTCCGCTTTCGTCAAGCAAGAGATAGACGAGGAGCTTCGCCCGACCGGCGCCCGATTCGCGGATGCCGCCGTTATGGACTCGGTACCGGGACTTGGACATACCGTGCCGATTCTGGTCAGCGGCAGCGGCGCCGCTGCATTCGAGCGATTCGCTTTCTCCTTCGGGATGAACGTTCGCTGCATGAACGAGCGGGCCGGCAGCGCATCCGGGGTGAAGATGCTGCGCAGCATCTTCATGAAGGGCTTTACGTCTCTTCTGTTCGAGACGTTGGCCGCCAGCGAGGCCATGGGAGCCACGGACGCCATATTGGCTTCGATTGAGCAGACGTTGTTCGCGAAGCCATTGGAGGAGACGGCCAATGGACTGCTGACGCGGACGGTGCTGCATGCGGAACGCAGAGTCGGCGAGATGGAGGAGGTCATTCGCACGCTCGATCATCTCGGAGTGGACGCCACTCTATGTCTCGCCGTGAAAGAGAAACTGCAGCGGTTCGTCGAGACCGGTTCGGCAGAGCGTTACTCGCAAGACCCTCCGGAGCGCTACCGGGACGTGTTGAGCGATCCGGCTTTGCGCACGAACCTTTGCTCTCCGGAAGAGCGGTTCGATTCGAGAAGTCTTGAAGTCAGAGGAGAATTGACATGAACTTCAACTTACAGTTCGACGATACGGCCTATGCTGTTCATAGCGTTACGGTCGGCAATCAAACCGTATCTTACCGGTCCTATGAGAATATCGTCTATGTCTCCCATCCTGTGGATACACGTTATCAGATTTTGAACCTGTATATTCCCGAAGCTTATTATGAAGGAAAAGCAATCGGTTCCTACAAGGCCGAGACCGCTCCGATCTTCCTGCCCATCACGGTCGGCGGCTACATGCCCGGAGCTCCGGAGCGACCGGGGCTCAATCGTTCGGGCGAGACGAACGCTGCTGCGGTCGCTTTGTCCAAAGGTTTCGTCGTCGCGGCGCCGGGCGTTCGCGGCCGCACCTTGCAGGACGAGGAAGGCCTCTATACCGGCACCGCTCCCGCCTGCATCGTCGATTTGAAGGCCGCCATCCGCTACTTGCGGGCGAACAAGTCGCGGATCCCCGGCGATACGAACCGAATCGTCTCGAACGGGACCAGCGCGGGAGGTGCCCTGTCCGCGCTGTTGGGTGCAACCGGGAACCATCTGGATTACGAACCGTATCTGGCGGCGCTGGGCGCCGCGGAAGAACGGGACGATGTGTTCGCCTCCTGTTGTTATTGTCCGATTACGAATCTGGAGTACGCGGACTTCGCATACGAGTGGATGTACAACGGGATCCATGATTACCATATGGTGGAAATAAGGAAGGTCGGAGACGAAATGACGACCATCCCGGTGCACGGGACGATGACGGCGCAGCAGATTCGTCTGTCCGACGCAGCGAAACGCCGTTTTCCGGCTTACGTGAATGCTCTCGGACTTCTGGCCGATGATGGGACAGGGCTTGGTCTGAACGAGAACGGAGAAGGCTCCTTTAAAGACTACGTGAAGTCGTTCGTGGTCGCATCCGCCCAGAAGGCTCTTGAAGCTGGCACGGACCTGTCCGGAAGGGACTGGATTACGATCGAGAAGGGGAAGGTATCGGAGGTCGACTTCGACCGATTCGTGTCCTTCTTGACCCGGATGAAGATGACGCTTGCCTTCGATGGGCAGGACCTGCGCACGCCGGAAAACGAACTGTTCGGCACGCCGACGATCCGTGCCCGGCATTTTACCGAATTCAGCAAGGAAAACAGCACGGTTGACGGCGAGCTCGCCGAGCCTCTGCAGGTGAAGCTTATGAACCCGTTGAATTATATCGGGAGCGCGTCCTGCATCACAGCTTCTCATTGGCGTATTCGGCACGGTACCATCGACCGGCATACGTCGCTTGCGATCCCGACGATACTGGCTACGAAGCTGCGCAACGCGGGTCACGACGTCGATTTTTCCCTGCCGTGGGGGATCGACCATGCCGGAGACTACGACTTGGACGAGCTGTTTGCCTGGATCGAGGGAATCATGGAAAAATAAACGGTAAGACGGGCTCTTCCGAATGGGGAAGAGCCCGCTTTTCAACCGGCAACTGTCCGATGTGTCCGAACCTCGAAATGATACGATCCGCTGCCGACCTCTACCTGAACGGCCCCATCTTGTTCCGTTACCGTACATATGCCCGGTATGCCAGGCGAGTATGCCAGTGCGATGCCGGACTCCTGCACAGAGTCGACGGTCGCTTCAGGCAACAGCACTTTCGCCGTACAATTGGGAGGAATGGTGAAGGACAAGGAGTAGCCGTCATTCTTAATTCTCCACTCGGACCTGATTCTCCCGTATATCGATTCATATTCTGCAATGGCGTACGACAATCCGGATTCAAGCCCGGGCTTGATCGTCACTTTCCTGTAACCCGCTTCAGCGCTGCGAATTCCACCAATATTCCGATACATCCAATCTCCAACGCAGCCGAACGCATAATGATTATAAGACATCCGCGTCACGGTTCCATCCGGCCTGATCGCATCCCAGGCTTCCCATATCGTCGTCGCTCCCTTCTCGACCGCATACAACCACGAAGGAGCCTCCGTCTGGAACAAGATCCGATATGCCAGATCGAGGCGGCCGTGATCTGCGAGCACATCCAGCAGATAGGGCACCGAGACGAACCCGGTATCCAGTTTACAGTTGTTGTCCTCAATCAGCTGTACGAGCTGTGCGAACACCTTTTCACGCATCGAGTCCGGTACCATCCCGAATTTCAAGGCGAGAACATAGACCCCTTGATAATGGGCAGTTAGACGTCCTTCCCCATCCAGGTATTCCTGCCAGAAGGCTCTTCTGATCTTGGCATTCAGTTCGGCATAACGTCTGGCGGCTTCATCGTCCCCCAGTTCCTGCGAAACGGCCGCCAGCAGTTGCGTGGAGCGGGCATAAAAGCAGGACGCCACCAGCTCCTTTGTCGCCAGCGCACCGATGATCGGGTTCGCATGTCCGCTCTCACTTCCGGTCAAGCTCGGCATCAGCCAATCGCCAAAGTGAAACCCCGTATTCCATAAATACTTCTGTCGCCGCAATTGCTCATCATCCGTAGCATCGATCGTTGCCGGCATCTCTTCAGACGCGCAACGCTCTATGTACGACACCCACTTCACCATCGCCTCATAGCACTCTGCCAATAGGCGCTTATCGCTATAAGCTTGGTATAATGCCCATGGTACGATTGTTACAGCATCTCCCCAACCAGCCGAGGAGATGCGGCGACCCAGCGCGATGTCGACCTTGCGATTGCTGTCAAGATACGGGACGATATTGGGCACTTCACCGTTGTCAGCTTGTTCAAGTCTCAGATTGCAGAGCCAACGTGTCAGAAACGCGAGCATATCCATATTGAATGTGGCCGTCGGTGCGAACACCTGGATGTCTCCGGTCCAACCAGCCCTTTCCCGCTGCGGACAATCAGTCGGTATGGTGATCAGGTTGCCAGTCTGACTCCACACAATGTTATCCTGAAGACGATTCAATCGTGCATCGGAACAATGGAATCTGCCGGTTATCTCCAAGTCGGAGCACAGGACGAGCGCGGTGAATGCTTCCGGCCTAACCTCCCCCGGATATCCGATTACTCGCACATAGCGAAAGCCGTGGTACGAAAAAATCGGCTCGAATTGTTCCTCCCCGCGACCATTCAAAATATATATATCCTTTTGATCTTTATGACGCCCCATGATATTATGGGAGAAATTCCCTTTCTCGTCCAACACTTCGCTATGTTCAAGCGTAATCTCCGTCCCCGCTTCGCCACATACCGTCATACGTACCCGACCTGCAATCACCTGGCCGAAATCTATCACCGTCTGATTGTCAGGCGTGCGGATCACCGCTTTTGCCGGCAGCCGACGCACAATGCGGACCGGTTCACCATATTGGGCGACCAGCCTGTCGTCATCGTGTTCCACGACTTTCACCGACTGCCAGTCAGAATCATCGAATGTGGGCGTACTCCATCCCGTCTTCAGCAATCTTGCATCTACTTTCTCCCCGATGAACAGATCCGAATAGACGATATGTCCTGTGGAGGACATAAACGACTCATCCGACACGATCCTATCATGGGAACCGTCCTCATATTCCAGCTCAAGCTGCAGCAGCAACTGCAATCGATCGCCATACTGACAGCTCGTGCCGACGAGTCCAATTCGGCCGGCATACCAGCCGTCACCGAGAATGGCGCCTATGGCATTCAATCCTGGGGAGATCTGCTCTGTTACGTCATATGTCTGATACTGCAACATCTTATCATAGGAAGTAAATTCAGGAGCAAGCTCCCGATCACCAACCCTGCTTCCGTTAAGCTCCAATACATAAACGCCGTGCGCGGTGGCGTACAATCTTGCTTTGCGAACTGGCCCCTTGGCATAAAACGTTCTGCGAAGAAATGGACAAGGGTGAAGCTTGCTCGTATCTGTCTGCCCCTCGAACTTGAGCGCTTCGATCAATCCAATATCCTCATCTCGCACGACGAGTTTCTGTTCAGGCTCAATCCATTTCGCCACCCAATCCGAGCGATGGAGCAACGCCATCTCCCAGTAAGCAGGCTCGCTCCAGTCTGTTGCTCTACCTCGTTCATCCCATACCATAACTTTCCATACGTAGCGATGTCTTGAACGAAGCGGCGGGCCTTCGTAGGCGATGTGGGCAGAACGGTCCGTCTCAATCCGTCCGGAGTCCCATATGATGGAGACCTGTCCGTCCGTGTTCCGGGGGGCATCCGCCAGTACGATTACGCGATAAGCGGTTTGCCTCACACATCTGCGGCCCGCCTGAATCTTCCAGCTAAACCTCGGTTGGCGAATATCGATCCCGAGAGGATTGCGCTGCGACTCCACCCGCAGATCCACTACCTTGACAGTCATGGGCATTTCCTCCTTCTTTATATCAGCTCTTGATGGCTCCGCCTGTAAGTCCCTGAATGAAATGCTTCTGCATGACGATGAACAACAGGGCGAGCGGCAGCGCGGCGATAACAATAGCGGCGAACAAGAGCGTCCACTCCGTCATATTGTCATTGCGGAACGAATAGATCGAGAGCGGAATCGTATGCGCCGACTTCGATTGCAGGAACAACAGCGGCACGAAGAAATCATTCCAGATGAACAGGCTGTTCGAAATGGCTACTGTAGCCGATATTGGCTTGATCAGCGGGAAGACGATCGACCAGAAGGTGCGAAATGTCCCCGCGCCATCGATCAAAGCTGCCTCTTCCAATTCTCTCGGGACAGTCTTCAGAAAGCCGGAATACAGGAAAATCGCCAATCCCATTGCGCTGGAACAATAAATGAAAATAACCCCTGCATGCGTACCGATCAGATGTAATGAATTCAATACCTTATATAAGGGAACCATCGCGAGTTGAAAAGGCACCATCATTCCTGACAGAAAGTAAAAAAAAGCGGCTTTGGACCATCTTGGATTGCCGCGAGCGATCGGATAAGCCGCCATGGAGGCGAAAACCACAATACTTAAAACGGCAAACAAAGTGATCCATATACTGTTCCCAAATGCCCGCAGCATGTCCGCCTCGATAAACGCCTTGCTGTAATTGCTGAACTGGAACACTTCCGGCAGACGCAGGGGACTGAAGCGAAGTTCGGACATCGTCTTGAAGGAATTCAAGATGACGATCAACAAAGGGATAAGCACAATGAACAACCAGACCGCCAGAACCAGGATTCGGAGGCGAGCAACGGTGATATTCGCACGTTGCTTCATCTAGTATTCGACCTCCCGTTTTCGCAGGATGACTACCTGTAATGTCGATATGATCAGGACAATCGCGAACATCAGGACGGCGATCGCACTCCCATATCCCATTCGGTTGAACGTAAATGCCTGACGATAGAGCAACAAGGCCAGATTCTCCGTGGCCCCGGCCGGGCCGCCTCCCGTCATGATGAAGATGATATCAAAATTTTTCAGTCCGAATATCATCGTAACGACCATATTAAACGTAAAGGCGGGTGCAATCAGCGGGAACGTCATTCTCCAGAAGCGTCTCAGCAGTCCGGCGCCGTCAATATCGGATGCTTCGTACAGATCCTTCGGGATCGACTGTAAACCAGCCACATAGATGATCATGCTCAGTGCTAAATTTTGCCATATTATGGAAAATATGACGCTGTTAATCGCGAGATTTTTGTTGCCTAACCAGTCTTGGCCGGGCATTCCCAACCATTCGATGAACATATTCAATATACCGTCTATCGGGCTGTAGATATAGTTCCAGATGTAGCCGATGGCCAGCGGGCTGATGAGCAACGGGATCAGAAACCAGACGCGCAAACCTTTCTGTATCCAGTTCGATCCCTGGAGGCATAGCGCCAGGATGAGACCGAGCACATTGGACCCCAGCGTAAGCATGATAGCGATATAGAAAGTAATATACAGACTGTTCCATACATCTTCGTCAACGATCAGTTCTCGATAATTGTCCAACCCGATATAAGATGGAACCAGATTGACTCCATTCCAGTTCGTAAAGCTGTAAAAGAAACTGCTGATTACCGGATAGATCAGAAACACTGTGAAGATAAGCAAAGCGGGAAGCATGAACAAGCCGTTAATCCACAGTCGCTTCACTTTGAACCTCCTACATTTTTGAATTAGGGGGGATCTTCATTTCTTCAGATCCCCTTTTGCTCTTGTGATTTTTTATTGATTCAAGCCATTCCGATACGCCTTGTCCAATTCCTCCAACACCTTGTCCACGGATTCACCTGCAAATAAATTTTGCACGCCGGTAAAGAGTGTCGGCTGCACCGTTGTCGGCCAGACGGAATCAAGGAACGGGTACGAACCGTTCACCAGATAAGGCTCGATCTCGGCCACAGCGGGGTCAACTTCAGAAGCAATGTCCTTGAATCCCGAAAGATTGTTCTCCATTAGAACCTTCATGTTCTCCGGCTGCGCGAGGAACTCAAGATACAGTTTTGCTTCCTCTGGATATTTCGTCTGCGTGTATATGCTTGCGATTAACTGGGTGTTGGAAGAAACCCATATCTTTTCACCTTCTTTGACATAGGGCAGAGGGAACATGCCATATTCATTGTCTGGATTCAACGCGCGTATGCTGGTGAGCGTTGGACTGAGTGCAACCATCATCGCAATTTTATTTGAAGCTACCAACTGTTGCACTTGATCGAACGAAGTTCCCAATACTCCCGTATTGAACAGACCTCTCTTATCCAGATCGACGTAATCCTCCAGCATTTGCTTCCATGGCGAGTTTAGGAAAGTCGCCGTGCCTTCCGCCATCTGTGCGTCAAAGTCCGGATGATCCCGATAAATCGCCGAAGGAGCCATGGCGTAAGGAATGAATTGGCTGGTAAAGACATCCTTCATGCCAAGTCCGAGCGGGATAATGCCCGCATTCTTAATCGCCTGGGCAGTGTTCAGGAACTCTTCCCAGTTCTGCGGAATGCTTAATCCCAGATCCTCGAATATTTTCTTGTTGTAAATAACTCCGATGACATACTGACTACCAGGGAGTGCGTATACCTTCCCGTCATGACTTGCAGCCAACTTGGCGCCAGACAGCAGTCGTTCAACCCACGGCTGATCGCTCAGATCCATCAGATGACCGGCTTTGACGAGCCGCTCCATCTTTTTGCCGCCGTAAACCAGGAACACATCTGGTGCATCGCCCGATGCCAGCTTCGTATTGAGCAGAGAGTCATACTGATCAATCGGCGTCGTATCGACATCAACCTTGATGTTAGGGTATTGCTTGACGAACTTTTCGGACAATTCCTGAATATTTGGGACGACATTGGTCATAAACACCCTTAAAGTAACATTCTTTGTGGAATCATCCGTAGTGTTACTTGCGGTTGACGTAACGTTCTCCTTGGCTGTTCCTCTCCCGCAAGCGGTCAACAGGAATGCCGGAACCAGCAGCAAACACAGAACCAGCGTCCATCTTTGTTGTTTCATGGTATACCTCCCCGTGAATGAAGTGATTTCTCCGACATTATATAAAGTTCTGCTTCTTGGCTGCTTCCGGTTTTTTTGTCACAATGAGCGTGATTTTTTTCATGGTCATAATGAAAAAAGACAACTCGCCTGAAGTCAGTTGTCTTTTTTCGCGGTTTCCAGTCTGCATCTCCGTTGATATTCACTGGGCGACATGCCGACCCATTTTTTGAACAGTTGGCTAAAATATTTTGCATCTTCGTAACCAAGACGCATGGCCACTTCAGCAGGACTGATCGAAAGCGATGATTGCAGCATCTGCTGAGCCTGCTTCATGCGCACTTTTGTAACGTATTCTGAAAAGGTAACGCCCGCCTCCGATTTGAACAGCTTCGACAAATAGCTCAAACTGATATGATGATCTTTCGCGAACTGTTGCAGGGAACGCGGGTATTCATAGGCGTGCTGAACTTCATACATCAACAGTTGCACCAATTCCGAAGGATTCAGGTTTTGTCTTCTCAGATGACGAATGAACCGATCGAGCAAGTTGAAGATCCATTCTATAAGTTCGGGATACGAAGAAACACTCTTCAGGAAATGTTCAAATTCCCCCCAATCGATGATCTTCTGCTGCATATGGTTGGTCAGCTTGTAGCTGAGAGCGGTGAACATATCGACCAGGAAATGTTCGATATCTTGCATGGTTGCCTGCATGCTCTGCAAATCTGCGCCGATCTGTTCCAGTTCGCGCCGCAGTTGCTTCATGTCTCTTGCGGATATATGGATCTCTATCATGCGCACCTTATCCCATAGGCGGGCAAGATCATGCTTCGGCCTCTCAGCCGTTGCCTCCTCGAGAGTCGGAACATCCAGGCGAATTTGCTGCTCGAGATGCTGCAGCGCTTTCATATATGACGCATGCAGAGATTCCCCCGCTTTCTTCCGAACATATACGGTTTGCGGGAACGGGGGGGCATTATGCTCTGGGGCATGGACCTGATCTGCCCACATTCGCATCGCAAGCGAACTAACCGGCGAACGGATCGGGATGAGAACGCATCTGCGGCGGAGATCGGGAAATACAATCATGGATTCCGCCGGCAGGTTGAGACGATCCAATTCTCTCACGGCCTGATCAGGTTCCCATTGGTATGCAGCCTCCACATTGCCGAGAACAGATACGACCAACAGCAACTCCTGTTTCTTCCAATATTCGTGTTCCAAGGCATGGTCGTAACCGTTCAGCAACTTGACGATCGCCCATTCTCTGGAATGATGCTTCGACGCATAGGACGATTCTTGCTCCTGCAACACCTTTTCCACCGTATCAATGAAGTTTTTCTTCCTGATCGGCTTAAGCAGGTAATCCTTTACACCGAGCAGCAGACCTTCCCTGGCATAGGTGAAATCATCGTACCCACTGATGATGATCGCAGATGTGTCCGGCATCCTGATCTTGACAGCCCGTATCAGTTCGATCCCATTCATTCCGGGCATGCGAATATCTGTGATCAGAAGATCGGGTTTAACATGCTCCGCTATTTTCAGCCCTTCTATGCCATGTTCCGCATACCATATTTGATGGCGCGGCGCGAAGATGCTCATGTAATCCATCAGTTCCTCGAGGGCGACAAGCTCATCTTCCACAACCAGCACTTTCATCGTTGTTCACCACGTTTCTTGTAAGGGATCGTCATGCTGACACATACTCCTGAATCTTCTCCCGGCTCCAGATGCAGCCCATACGATTTCCCGTACAGCAGTTCAATTCGCTTCTGTACGTTTAACAGGGCGATGCCGGATTTGCTCCCAGGCATCGTCTTCAGCGTATCGCTCTCTTGCTGCAAGAAACGATTGAACATCGCCGCCTCCTCCATCGTCATGCCTTGTCCTGTATCTGTGACGCGGATTTCCAGTAACGGTGGCGATAATTCGCGCGGAATCACTCTTGCAGAAATCTCAACAGTTCCATTCTCCAGTTGATTCTCCAACCCGTGTATAACCGCATTTTCCACGAGAGGCTGGATCGAGAGGCGAATGATTTCTGCGTCATACAGAAGTTCATCGACGAGATCGACATATTGAATGCGTTTCCCAAAACGAATGCGTTGTATTTGCATATAACTCTGAATATGGTGCAGTTCCTCCGACAGAACAACGGTTTGTTGCCAATCCTGCATCGTATAACGGAATATTTCGGCGAGACTCTCCGCCATTTCCGCGGCATCTTCGACGCCTTTCTTGCGGCTGAGCGCTTTAATCGTGTTCAGCGTGTTGAAGAGCAGATGCGGATTGATTTGCGATTGCAAGGCTTGAAGCTGTGCTTCTTTCTCACGCAGCTCAGAGCGATATACCCGGTCGATCAGTTCATTGATGCTGTCCAGCATCATGTTAAACAGCGAGGACAGTTTTCCAATCTCATCATGCGCCGCAGTGTTCACCAATCTTACCGTCAGATCGCCCGCTTCCACTTTCTTCATCGTTGTCATCATTCTGGTGAGCGGCTGCAGAATACCGGAAGTCAGATAGTACGATGCCATGCCAACGACAAGCAAGGAACCTAGGCCGATCAAGATCAAGGTGTTGCGAATCTTGACGGATTGTTGGACTACATAATCATACGGAATGAATGCCGCGACCCTCCAACCGGTAAAGGTGGACTGATGGGTGACGAACACATGCTTCGTTCCCTGGATCGTCAACCTCCCTTGATCGCGGCTCATGTTTTCCAACCGCTCAGCCCCCAGCCGTTTGCCTGTCAGGAGTCCTTCATTGTCGTACATCACGTCTTGATCCTTGATCAAGATGTACCGAAGCGGCAGATCGCGAACATTTTTATCGAAGATCGACTTAAACAGATGGATATCAAGATCCAGCTTCAGGTAACCTAACCTGGTTCCAATATTCACATCGTTGATCGCGCGGATTAGAGAGAAGACTAACTCGGGTTCATGGATGGATGTTGCTTCAGGTCCTGTCGGCCAGTAGAAAACCCCCGGCTCCTGCTCGCTGTTGACGATACCGTACCAAGGTTCTTGTCTGATGGTAAAGCCGATCAGCGGCGAGCTCCCTTTGCTGTAGTAAAACAATCTGTCGTCCATGCCGTAGAGGTATGCTCCATGAATATAGCTCCAGGGGAACGTATACTGGTACAGTTGATAGCGCATCTCGTTCGCCACTTGAAACGATTCCGCTTCTTCACGCGACAAACGCAGGTTTCGCTGAATAATCGGATCGCTGAAGATGGCTTGCGATACTCTCTGGATATCCATGATATGTACATCGATTGTTTCAGAGATTTGAGCAATCGCCGTATCCATCAGTTCGATCGTTCTCTTCTCGTTATCCCGGGCCATCAGGATATAGGCGACATTGCCCAGCACAATCACCGTGATCAGAAAAACCAACATAAATGTGGCAGCTACTTTATTTTGCAGTTTCCAAGCTTTCCACTTCATAGTGGTCTCCTTCAGCATTTGGCGCATCACAGGCATTCAAACTTCATGTAAGCGCAACCAAAAAAGAACGTATTTCGATAACGATTCTACTTCGATTGACAGAGATCATTATAAACGATACACCCGGATCTGCATAGTACAGCAGAACCAACAGAGGTAGAGGCGTTTTTTGTTTTCGGCAAAAAAATTGACACTCTGAATATATTTGTATACAATCGTATACAAAAAGGGGTGAATCGGATTGAGAAATCGCAGGGATGGAGGAGACGATTGCTGCGACGGAAGGCATAAGGGAAGGCACCACCATCACGGGGCCAAGACTTTTCGCCGCGGGCGGGCGCTTGAATTTCTGGGCATGCTCGATAGGAAGCGAACGACTTTGAAGCAGCAGTTGGACGCGCCGGAATATCAGGAGATTCGATCCATTCTGCTGGGAGAACTCAGGGCGATCGATACGGTCATCGACGAGTACACCCGGCACTTCGAACTGCAACGGTCCGGGGAACAAGCCCGTCCGGAAGCGGAGAACGAAGAAGGGGATCAGGACACATGATCGGATTGGCCGCTTATTTGAAGCCTTATCGGAAATTTTTTGTGCTCGGGCCGCTTTTTATGATCTTCGAAGTTTTTTTCGATCTTCTGCAGCCCAGATTGGCCGCGCATATCGTGAACTTCGGCATCGTAAGCCGCAATATCGGCGTTATCGAGCAGACCGGCTTCGCGATGGTGGCGGTGGCGGTGCTCTCGCTCGTCTCGGGAGTCGGGTGCAACCTGTTCGCCAGCCGCGCTTCCCAGAACTTCGGCGCCGACATTCGCGAGGCTCTCTTTACGAAGGTGCAGACGTTCTCGTTTGAGAATGTGGACGCGTTCAAGTCGGGGTCGTTGATTACGCGAATGACGAGCGACGTGGTTCAGGTGCAGAACCTGGTGCAGATGGCGCTTCAAGGGATGGTGCGGGCTCCGAGCCTGCTTGTCGGCAGCGTCGTGATGGCACTGCTCATGAATCTCCGGCTAGGGTTGATCCTGCTCGGCACGCTCATCGTTCTGGTGGCGGCGCTCGTCGTGCTGATCCGCTTCTCGTCTCCGATCTTCACTACCGTTCAGGCCAAGCTGGACGCCGTGAACATGCGGATCCAGGAGAATCTGGCCGGCATCCGGGTCGTCAAGGCTTTCGTGCGGACGAAGCATGAGACGGAGCGGTTCCGCGAGGTCAACGGAGACTATACGAAGATCTCCATTCGGGCGGCGCGGTTCGTCGCGCTGAACTCTCCGATCGTAACCTTGATCATGAACGCGTGCCTGGTGACCGTTCTGCTGTACGGAGGGAACCTGGTATCGGCGGGATCCGTGCAGGCGGGCGATTTGGTGGCGTTCGTGAATTATGTCGTGCAGGTTCTCTCCTCGCTGATTATGGTCAGCGGGCTGCTCATGAACGTTACGCAAGCCAACGTGTCCGCGAAGCGCATCCGGGAAGTGCTGGAGGAGCGGCCGCGCATCGAAGACGCCAAGCAGCGGGGGGAAGCGGACATTCCCGCCCGGCATATCAAGCTGGAGAACGTGTCCTTCTCCTACAGCGGATCGGCTGATCCCAAGGAATTGGTTCTGCGGGATATCGATATCGAAGCGAGCCGGGGGGACACCATCGCCATCATCGGAGCCACGGGATCCGGCAAATCGACGCTTGTCCAGTTGATTCCCCGGCTGTACGACGTCACGTCCGGCTCCATCCGAATCGACGGGAAGGACATCCGCGACCTTCCGCTGATCGAGCTGCGGCGCCGGATCGGGATGATTCTGCAGGAGTCGTTCCTGTTCACCGGCACGATCCGGGACAACATTGCTTTCGGCAAGCCCGATGCGACGCAGGAAGAGATCGAGGCGGCCGCGAAGACGGCCCAGGCGCACGATTTTATCGTCAAGCTGGAAGACGGCTACGACACGAAGCTGGGCCAGAAGGGCGTCAACCTGTCCGGAGGGCAGAAGCAGCGGATCTCCATCGCCCGGACGCTGCTGATCAAGCCGCCCATTCTGATTATGGACGACAGCACGAGCGCCCTGGATCTGGGGACGGAACGGAGGCTTCGGGCGGCGCTGCGCCGGGTGATGGAGGATTCCGTCACGTTCCTCATTGCCCAGCGGATCTCGTCCGTCATCGAAGCGCAGAAGATCGTCGTGCTGGACGAAGGAAAGATCGTGGGCAGCGGCACCCACGAGCAGTTGATGGCCGCGTGCGAGGTCTACCGGGATATTTACCGGTCTCAATACGGCAAGCAGGAGGTGCCTTATGTCGGGCAGCCAACCGTCCCATCCCTCTAACGCGTCTTCGGCGCAGGCGAGCATCAATCAAATGGGCTTCGGTCACGGCCCGGGCCGGCATTATGGAGGAGTTCCGAAGGTTCGATCCAAGGATGCCAAAGGAACGCTCCGAAGAATCGGGGGTTACTTAAAGCTTCAACGGCAGGCATTGTTCTGGGTCGTCCTCTGCACGGTTCTGACGACGGGCTTCTCGCTGCTCGGTCCCTATTTGATCGGCAAAATATTCGACGACTATATCGTTCCGCGCCGATACGACGGAATGATGCGCATGGGCCTGATCTTGTTCGGGGTTTACGTGCTGGGAGCGTTCTTCACCTGGGTTCAGCAATACATGGCCTCGAGCTTGGCCCAGAACACCGTTCGGGATATGCGGCAGGATTTGTTCGAGCAATACCAGCGCCTGCCGATTCCGTTCTTCGACCGACGGACGCACGGCGAGCTGATGAGCCGGGCGGTCAACGATATTGCCAACGTCTCCAACACGCTGAATCAGACCGTCGTCCAGCTGATCGCCAGCGTCTTGACGCTTGTGGGCAGCTTGGCGATGATGCTCAGCCTGAGCGTCTGGATGACGCTCGTTACGGTGTTGACGGTTCCGCTCATGGTGCTCGTCGCGAAGAAGATCACCGCCTATACCCGCCGGTACTTCTCGGAGCAGCAGAAGCAGCTTGGGGAAGTGAACGGCTTCGTGCAGGAGAGCATCTCCGGCCTGAAAGTCGTGAAGACGTTCGGAAGAGAAGCTCAATCGATCGAACGATTCCGCGAGATCAACGAGCGGCTGCGTTCGGTCGGCGTGAAGGCTCAGAGCCTCTCGGGATCGATGGGGCCGATCATGAACACGACGCGCAACCTGACGTTTCTCATCATTGCGGTTTTTGGCGGCATCTTCGCCTATCATCACGTGGTTACAATCGGCGTCATCGTCAGCTTCCTCAACTATTCCAGCCAGTTCAGCCAGCCGATCAACCAGCTCGCCAACCAATACAATCTGTTCCAATCCGCCATCGCCGGAGCCGAGCGCGTATTCGAAGTGCTCGATCTGAAGCCGGAGATTCCGGAGATTGCCGCGGACGTGCCGGATCTCTCCATCCGGGGCGAAGTCGTGTTCGACCGGGTGAACTTCGGCTACAATCCGGATACAATCGTGCTCAAGGACGTATCTCTGCATGCGAAGCCTGGCCGGACGATCGCCCTCGTCGGACCGACGGGCGCGGGCAAGACGACGATTATCAACCTGCTGACCCGGTTTTACGATATTCAATCGGGCCGGATCCTGATCGACGGAGAGGATATCCGGAAGCTTGACAAGCAGGCGATCAGAGGAAAAATCGGACTTGTGCTGCAGGATGCCTACGTCTTCTCCGGGACGATACGAGACAACATACGGTATGGCCGTCTGGAAGCCGACGATGGGGAAGTGGAAGAGGCGGCCCGGCTCGCGAACGCCGACTCGTTCATCCGCAAGCTGCCCAACGGCTACGACACGTATTTGAACGCCGAAGGAAGCAACTTGAGCCAGGGGCAGCGGCAGCTGCTCACGATCGCCCGCGCGGTGCTGGCCGATCCGGCGATCCTCATCCTCGACGAGGCGACGAGCAACGTGGACACGAGAACGGAGCTTCATATTCAAGAGGCGATGAGAACTTTGATGAAGGGTAGAACGAGCTTCGTCATTGCCCATCGGCTCAGCACGATCCGCGAGGCGGACGAGATCCTGGTCATTCGGGACGGACAGATCGTCGAGCGGGGATCGCACGAGGAACTTCTGGAGAAGAACGGGTTCTACTCCGATATGTATCGGAATCAGTTCGTGCAGGGGACGGCGAGCTAGCAGATCGTTTCAGATCGGAAACATCAAATGGCGGCACCGGGATCGCTTCCCGGCACCGCCATTTGTTCATGCGGGAGACAGCCCCGGCCGCGGAGGAACGCATTCCGCCGGGACGGCCCTCGCCCTCAGACCAACAGAACTTCCACGCCGTGCTCCCGGAACTACTGAATGTCGTATTCGCGCGCTTCCGTGCCCGTAATGAGCGTGTGAATGGCCGAGTCGGGCGCGGCGGTATGGAGGGAGACCTTCCCGATCTTGCGGTCGTCGGCCGCGACGATGATCTTCTCCGCGGCGCCGATCATGCTCTGCTTGGTCCGCACCGGCCGCGCTTCCGGGTGCATCAGGCCGTACTGGGGATGGATGGCCGGCGCGGCTCCTCCGTGCGTTCGCTTCACCAGGCCTTGCTGCCCGATCTCCGCGAGATCCCGCCGGATCGTCGCTGCATGGGCGTTGAATTCCTGTGTCGGCTCCGCGATGGATACGACGCGGAGCCGCTTGACATATTCCACGATCCGATATTTCCGTTCGGCAGCCAACAATGGAAGTCCCCCGGATTTGGCATTTTGGTGCATTCATGGGGAAGAGGTCGACCGGCCGGGCTTCGTCGCCGCGCCGCGGGTGGGCAGCCTGGGACCGGCGGCGATGCCGCGGGGCGCGGCGCAACGGACAGAGGCGATCTTGCGGGAGCCGCCGCCCCTGAAGATCGCCTCTGCGCGCGGGAATCTGGGGTCAGGCGGCCGCGGCGACGGCCGCCTTCTTGTCGCGGAGCAGAACGACGGTGGTGAGTGCGGTGAGCAGAAGAAGGATGCCGGAGACGAGGCAGGTGGCGTGCATGGCGGAAATGTACGCTTCCCGGGAGGCGTCGATCACTTGGGCCGCCGTCCCGGAGGGGAGCCGCTGCGCGGCCGCCGCCGCCCCGGCGACCGTCTGCCCGGCCGCGGCGGCGGCGTCCGGCGCCAGCCCCGCGGGCAGAAGCGGCGACACGACGTGGCGGTAGACGGCGGCGAGCACGCAGCCGAGCAGCGCGATGCCGAAGGCGCCCCCAAGCTCGCTGGACGTCTCGATGAGGCCGCTGACGGCTCCCGCCCGGTCGGTCGGAGCGACGCCGACGACATAGTCGGCGACGAGGGTCATGACCGCGACGATGCCGGCGGCGATCAGGCCGGCTCCGACGAGCAGGACGGCGAGCGGGGAGAAGCCTTCCAACCGAATCTGGGTCAGCACGCCGAATCCGACCGACGCGAGCAGGAACCCTCCGGCCATGACGTGCGGCCTTCCGACCGTCAGCGACAGCTTGGCGGCGAGCGGAGCCGCCATTCCGACGACGATCGAGGGAAGCACGCTCCAGAGCGCGGCGACGAACGGATCGTATCCGAGCACGGATTGCAGGAACTGGGTGACGACCATGGAGTTGGCCATAAGCGCGAAGGTGGCGATGAAATTGACGAGGATCGAACCGCCGACTCGGCGTTCCATCAGCGCGCGGATGTCGATCAGCGGGTGCTCCAGCGTCCATTGGCGCTTTACGAACACGGCGCCGGCCAGCAGGCCCGCCGCCAGCAGAACGGCGGGGAGCGTCTCCCAGCCGTTCTCCGCGATCGTCTTCACGCCGTAGGTGACAGGCAGAATGGAGGCGAGCGCGAGAATCGAGCTGGCTGCGTCGATGCGGGGGCGGGCGGAACTGCGCGATTCCGGCAGCAGGGTCGGGGCGATGAGCAGCAACAGCGCCATGGCCGGGATATTGATCAGGAAGACCGATCCCCAGGAGAACGAGTCGATGAGCAGGCCGCCGATAATCGGTCCGACGCTGATGCCGCCGGCCATGGCGGCGCTCCAGATCGACATCGCCTTGGTGCGCTGCTTCTCGTCCTGGAACATCGCGCGAACGAGCCCCATCGTCGAAGGCATGAGCGTCGAGCCGGCAATTCCCAGGACGCCGCGGGCCAGAATCAGCATGACGGCCGATTCGGCGTTCGCCGCCAGCAGCGAACTGAGCGCGAAGCCCACCGAGCCGATCATGAGCAGCCGCCTTCGTCCGATCCGGTCGCCGACGGCTCCCATCGTGAGCAGCAGCCCGGCCAGAATGAAGCCGTAAATGTCGAAGATCCACAACTGTTCGGTCGCGGTCGGCTGCAGATCCGCGGCAATGGCGGGAGCGGCGAAGAACAGAACCGAAACGTCCATCGATACGACAATCAGCGGAAGACACAGGACGCAAAGCGCGATCCATTCCTTGCGGCCGGCCAGCTTGCTTCCGCTTGCGGCAGAAGAAATCATTTTCAGCATCTCCTTTTGTTTATTTTATAAACAGTATATTATATACACAGTATATGTAATAAGCAGTAAATGCGCAACCCCCCATTTTGCGGTCGCACGCCCGAAAGCCGGCGGACCCGAAAAAAAGCCCCTTCTGCCGATCGTCGGCAAAAGGGGCTATGTCTTGTTGCGTAGACTTGTCTTGTCTGCTCGGGAGCTCTCCGGCGTTGGCCGGGCGGTCGCCCCAAGGCGGGCCGCGCCGCGGTTCGCGCGGAGTTCGCGCGGGGCTCGCGTGGGATTCATGCGGAATTCATGCGCAGTTCGCGCCGCGGGAAGCTCAGCCCTTCATCTCGGACCGGACCGGTGCGGCTTGCGGAGCCGCATCCGGGCGGGCATGCATATACGGATACAGCAGCGTTTGATACGACCAGTCCGGCAAGAGCGCACTCTCCTTCATGAGGCTTGATCTGTCCAAAGGATATCACGCCCCGCGCCCAAAGCTGTGGACTTTTCGTGCGGCACAACCTTATACTTGAATTGCTTGTCGGAATCGGCCCATTCTGCGAACGGAGAAGGTGCACCTTGTTGAGCTATCTTCTGCTCTTATTGGCGACGCTCGGATGGAGTTTTGTCGGCGTGCTGGTCCAGACGGCGGGAACGATGACGGACAGTTCCGTCATTTCGTTTTGCCGCTTTTTCTTCGGGGTGATCTTCCTCGGAGCCTACTTGCTCATCCGGGACGGCCGGGTTCGGCTTCGCTTCGGACTGAAGTGGATCTGGATCGGCGCTCTGGGCAAGGCGGTCAACTATATATTCGAAAATTTGGCGCTGAACCTGGGCTATTCCTACGGCAACATTCTCGTGCAGCCTGTTCAGACCGTCGTTCTGCTGATCGCCGCCGGCGTGCTGCTCAAGGAGAAGATCGCGGCGCGCGGCTGGATCGCCGCGGCGTTCTGCGTCGCCGGCGTCATCGTGGTCGGCTGGAACGGCGCGCCGCTGGACGAACTGGCCCGGAGCGGCGGGCTCACGACGCTGCTGTACACGCTGGCCGGGATCGGCGCCGCGGTGCATGTGCTCAGCCAGCGCATGCTGCTGAAGGAGATGGACAACGGCAATATGAATTTGTCCGTGTTCCTGGTCAGCACGGTTCTCGTCGCTCTTCCGATTCCGCTTCAATCGAACGGGATCACGGGCCCGGTGACGGCGTGGGCGTGCGCGGCGCTGGTGCTGCTTGGCGTCATTACGGGGCTCAGCTTCTTCTGGTTCGCGGAAGCGATCAAGCGGGTGCCGTTCGCGCTCGTGGCGATCGTCGGCAACTGCTCCGTTCTGTTCACGATTTTGTGGGCTTATCTGTTTTTCCGCGACCCGATTACGGTTTACGTCTTGGGCGGCACGCTTGTCTTCGTCGTCGGGCTGATCGTGCTGAACGTCCCCGTCCCGAACCGGAAGCGTGAGCGCCCCTCGCGCGAGCCGCTTCCGGCAGCGCCGAACGAGAAAGCCGCGCGCTAAAGGGGCGGCTTGCGGCCGCGCCTGCTTCAGCGCGTCGTCCAACGCGCGTTCCATGCGGTCCGCGTCCTTCGATACGGCGAAGAGGACGAACCGTCCCCGGATGATCAGTCTCGTCGACCGGGCAGGCCGTGGACGGAACCAGGGCGGCGAAGTGCAGAGCCGGAACGCCGTGCCCATGACGATCCGGTGGCGCCCCAACCAAGCCGGAAAAAAAGACGGCAGCCGGGACGTGGAATTCGTCCGCGGCCGCCGCCGTCGTCTCGCCCGCCGAATCGCCTGCCCGGGCCGACGGGCCGGCGGGATCGGGTGCGGGGATCAGGATTTGTTCATGCCGTTCCAGAACGTGATGTCTTCAATCGGCAGGCGGACCGTCAACCGGCCGGGAGTCGCCGCTTTGCCGACGGCGATGAGCATGATCGGCAAGAGATGGTCCGGAATCCGGAACTCCTGAACCAGCTTCGCCGGATCGAATCCGCCCATCGGAACGGTATCGTAGCCTCTCGACTTCGCGGTCAACATGAATTGCATGCTGACCAGGCCGCCGTCGATCTGGACGACGCTTCTGAGCTTCTCCGGGGGGAGAGCGGCGTACAGCTTCATGGCGGTCTCCGTATACTGCTTGGCGAAGTCCTCCGGCATATAGCCGGCCTTGACCGCCATATCGTTGATGCGGCCGAGTTCCCGGTAACCGTTCAGGTCTCCGAGCACGGCGATCGTCGCCGCGGCCTCGACGACCTGCTTCTGGTTGTTCGCGATCGGAAGCAGCCGCTGCTTCGCTTCGGGTTCGTCGATGATCAGAAAACGCCAGGTCTGGGTGTTGCTGCTCGACGGCGCCAGCGAGGCTTCGGCGAGCATCTCCTTGAGTTCTTCCCGCGGGATGGTCACGGACGAATCGTAATGGCGGACGGAATGCCGTTCCCTGACGACGGTCGCGTAATCTTTCGTTTCCAGCCGGGTGGACATGAACCTCACACTCCCGTATCCAATAGTTGATTCTTCTCTGTACAAACGATGGTTAAGCAAACCACAGTTTAAGGCAAGCTCTAACTGTGTTTCAACAAGCACAGTATAAGTCAGCGCCCTGACGCTGTCAATCATTTCATTTCCGGCGTTCTTTCTCCTTCCACGGAAGCGGAGGAGCCGGCCCAAGAAGAGGCGCTGGCGAGCGGCGCCGCCCGCTACAATTCCGCCGGACGGAAGGGCGCCACCGGCTGCGGGCCGCCCCGTGAAGCCGGCGTCGCGCGCCCGCCGCGATGCGCTCCTCGTTGCCGTACGCCGGCGCCAGCCAGCGGCCGGCCCGGATCGTCCGGCCGTCTAACCTTCCTGCGGCAACTGCACGGTGAAGGTCGTCTCCTCGCCCTCCGCGCTTCGGACCTGAATTTTCCCTTTGTGCTGCTCGACGATCGCCTTGGCGATGGCAAGCCCGAGCCCGTAGCCTCCCTGCTTGCGCGAACGCGACGCGTCGGCCCGATAGAACCGGTCGAAGATCTTGTCCAGATGCTCGGGCGGAATGCCGGGGCCGGTGTTGGACACCGACAGCTGGAGGTGATGATGCTGCCGCTTCAGGGAGAGGCGGATCGAGCCTTGCGGATTGGCGTACTTGACCGCGTTGTCCAGCAGAATCAGGACGACTTGCTGGATCTGCTCGCTGTTGCCGACGGCGAAAAGGCCGGGTTCGATCTCGTATGCGAGCGAGAGGTTCCGTTCGTAGATGACCGCTTCCATGGTCAGCAGGACGCTCTCGACGGCCTCGCTTACGTTGAACGGAACGCGGATGAGGTCCGTGCGGGCGTCGTCCATCTTCGCCAGGTACAATAGATCGTTGGTCAGCGACTTCATGCGCTCGGTCTCCGCCTTGATGTGATGCAGCCACTTCGCCTGCGCGCCGATCGTCTCGTCGCTGTTCGCGAGGAGAACGTCGGCGTTGGTGCTGATGACGGCGAGGGGCGTCTTGAGCTCGTGGGAAGCGTCGGCGATGAACCGCTTCTGCTTGTCGAACGCTTCGCGGATCGGCGCGATCGAGCGGTTGGCGAAGTAGCGGCTCGTCAGGTACAGGGCGGCGAGCATGACGAGGGCGACGGCGGCGAACGTGTAGATCAGGTTGGTCAAAATTTTCTGCTGCGCCGTGACGTCCAGATATGCGATGGAATAGCCGCCGCGGTTCGTCTGGACCGCGTACGCCCAGCGCGTTCCGTCCAGCGTGAAGCGGCCGCTCGTCGACGGGTGGGCGGCCGCCTTGGCCACCGCCGTCCGGTAAAATTCGTCGTCCATGTCGTAATGCGAATCCATGGACGTGATGTTCCACTGGCGGTCCGTCTGCAAGGCGAAGGAAACCGTCCGTTCCGGCGGCGGCGCCGACAGGCCGGCCCCTCCCATCGGAGGCCGCTTGTTGCCGCCCAGGGGCTGCTTGCCGTCGTTCGGGTGGTAAAAGTTGAACACGCGGCCCAGCTCCATGTCGATGTCCCTTTTGGTATTCTGGTACGTAATCGCGTAGATGGCCGAGAACGCCGCGAACATGAGGATGGAGATGATGACCATGTTCATCAGCAGGAGCCGATTGCGCAGCCGGGTGAACATCAGTTCGTCTCCTCCAATACGTAGCCCACGCCCCGGATCGTGTTGATCCGTACTCCGGCGTTCAGGAAAGCCAGCTTCTTGCGCAGAAAGGAGACGTATACCTCCACGTTGTTATGTTCCGCGTCCGAATCGAAGCCCCACAGCTTCTCGATTATCTGCTCCTTGGACGTCACCGCCTGCTTTCTCGTGATCAGCAGTTCGAGCAGCTCGCTCTCCTTCAGGATGAGTCTCAGCTCCTTGCCCTTGCACGACAGCTTGAGCGTGGCCGGATGGAGCTCGATGTCGCCGAACTTCAGCACGTCCTCCGATACGGCCTGGCCCTTGCGGCGCAGCGCCGCCCGGATGCGCGCCAGCAGCTCGCCCGTGGCGAACGGCTTGGCGACGTAATCGTCCGCGCCGCCGTCGAGCCCCCGGATCTTGTCTTCGACCTCTCCCTTGGCGGTCAGCATGATGACGGGGACCTGGATCCCTTGAGCGCGAACCGTCTTCAGCAGCGTGATCCCGTCAAGCTGCGGCAGCATGATGTCGAGCAGCAGCAGGTCGTAGATGCCGCTCAGCGCGTTGTCGAGTCCCGTCTGTCCGTCATATGAGACGTCGACCGAGTAGTTGTTCTTCTTCAAAATTTGGGCAAGCGCGTCCGCCAGGTTCGCTTCGTCTTCCACGATCAGGATTCGCACGGCGACCCCCCCTTGTCTGACGGAATGGATAAGTTCCCTTTTGTCCCCGCAAAGTGCCTGGGTAAGCTTCGCAGCCAATCCACTCGGCGGGGTGATTTTATTATGGATCGGGAACCTTTAATCAACCTTAATCCTAGCATTTGCGGGCGCAAGGCAGAAGCGGATTTTACACTGCGTTTACAATTTAAGATTCATTAAAGGTTCACGCTCTAAGCTACAAGCGTAACCGGGCGGCGGCGCCGCCGAGAAAGGAAGGAGTGCCGGACATGGCGATCGAGGTGTTCAACCGGTACGAGAACAAGTACCTGATGGATACGAGAGCTTTTTACAGCATCTATCGGCGACTATCCGAATACATGGAACTCGATGAATACAACCGGAACCACCCGTTCTATTCCATCAGCAATCTGTATTACGATACCGAACATCATTCGCTGGTTCGCAGCAGCCTGTCGAAGCCGAAGTATCGGGAAAAGCTGCGCATTCGCGCCTACGGCGTTCCGGCGGCCGGGGACAACGTGTACCTGGAACTGAAGAAGAAGGTGTTCGGCCTGGTAAACAAGCGCAGGACCGGAATGAAGCTGCACGAAGCGTACGAGTTCATTCGCACGGGCAAGCCGCCGGCCTGGCGGGAAGGGATGAACCGGCAGGTGACGGCGGAGATCGAATATTTCCTGTCCCGCTACAAGCTGCAGCCGATGGTTTATCTCGCTTACGACCGGATCGCGATGTTTTGCCGGGGGCAGCGGGATCTGCGAATCACCTTCGACACGAATATCCGCTCGCGCAGGTACGATCTGCGGCTGGAGAGCGGCGACCATGGCGAGCAACTGCTCGAACCGGAACAATGGCTCATGGAAGTGAAGGCCGAGAAGACGATTCCCGTCTGGCTGTCCAAGCTGCTGTCGGAGCTCGGGATGTATCGGACGAGCTTCTCCAAGTACGGCAACGAGTACAAAAAATCGATCCGCTACGCCGCGGCGGAAAGGGAAGGCGTCCTGTCATGATCGAATCCATCTTCTCCTCGCCTGCATCCGACGCGGAACTGACGATGTCGCATGCGCTGCTCACGTTCGCCGTCTCCCTCGTCCTGGGCGCGCTCATCAGCTTCACCTATATGAGAACGCAAGAGGCATATTCGCAGAGTTTCACGCTGACGATGTTCGTTCTGCCGACGATCGTCGCCGTCATCATTTTGCTCATCGGCAGCAACATCGCCCGGGCGTTCAGCCTGGCGGGGGCGTTCTCCATCATCCGCTTCCGCAGCGCGCCGGGGGACGCCAAGGACATCTCGTACGTGCTGTTCTCAATGGCGGCCGGGCTGGCCTGCGGCGTCGGCGCTTACGGATACGCGGCGCTGTTCACCGTATGCCTTTGCATTCTGATGTTCATCTTGAAGGCGGTGCGGTTCGGCGCGAACCGATCGGCGGTGAAGACGCTGAAGATTACGATTCCGGAAAATCTGGGGTACGAGGAAGCGTTCGATGAGATCTTCCGGAAGTTCGGCATCCAATACGAGCTGAAGCGGGTGCGAACGACGGAGCTCGGCAGCCTGTACGAAGTCGTTTACGCGGTGAAGCTTGGACCCGAGACGAATCAGAAGGAACTGCTGGACGCGCTGCGAACGCGCAACGGCAATCTGGACATTGCGCTCACGATGAGCCCGGCAGTGCAGGAATATTAAACGGAAGAGAGGTTGATCGCGATGAAGGATTCCCGGAAGGCCAAGCTTACGGCCGTTGCGCTTCTGGCCGCCGCGCTGGCGGCGGGGTGCAGCGGGCAGCCGGCCGGCACGGAAGGAGCCGACGGCGAAGCGTCGTCGCCATCGTCGCCGGTGCAGACCGGCGAAGGCACGGCGGCCGCCGAGGTGACGACGGCGAGCCTGGCCGAGCAGGTGACGTTCGACGAGGACGATGCGCGGACCGACTGGAGCGAGGCCGACGCGACGAAGATCTCCTTGAGCGGCTCCGCGGCGACGGTGGACGGCGCAGGCGCGGCCGCCGACGGCGGCGTCGTCACGATCTCGGCGGCGGGCACCTATGTCGTCAGCGGTTCGCTGGACGACGGGCGGATCGTCGTCGACGCGGCGGACAGCGTCGTGCATCTGGTGCTGAACGGCGCGCAAATTCAGAGCAGCAGCGGCCCGGCGATCTACGCCAAGGCGGCGGACAAGACGGTCGTCACGCTGCAGGACGGAACGGACAACGCCATATCCGACGGCAAGACGTACGCGGACACGTCCGAGGAGGCGCCGACCGCGGCATTGTACAGCCAGGACGACCTGACGATCAACGGGACGGGCAAGCTGACCGTTCAAGGCCTGTACAAGGACGGCATCACGAGCAAGGACGATCTGAAGGTAATGGGCGGAACGCTTGTCGTTGAAGCGGCGGACGACGGACTGGTCGGGCGCGATCTGGTCGCGGTCAAGGACGGGAGCGTCACGGTTCAGGCCGGCGGCGACGGCATCAAGTCGACCAACGACACCGACGCGGACAAGGGATTGATCGGAATCGAGGGCGGAACGTTCGACATTGCGTCCGAGAACGACGGCATCCAGGCGGAGACGTCGCTTCTGATCGCGGGCGGCACGTTCCAGATCGTCACCGGAGGCGGCAGCGCCGCTTCGACCAAGACGCACGCGGAGGAAGGGCCGTTCGGGCAAGGCCGGGGCGGATTCCGGCAGGGCCAGGCGCCGGCCGCATCGCCGACGGCGAGCGCGAGCGTAGACGATGAATCGTCCGAGTCGACCAGCGCCAAGGCGCTGAAGGCGGCGAACATCGCGATCTCGGACGGCACGTTCCGGATCGACGCGGCGGACGACGCCATTCACGGCAACGGCAATGTGTTCATCACGGGCGGACAGTTCGCCCTGGCGACGGGAGACGATGCCGTTCACGCCGACGCCGCGCTGACGATCTCGGGCGGCACGATCGACCTCTCGAAGAGCTACGAAGGTCTGGAAGGCGCCGACATCACGATTTCCGGCGGGGAGACGCACCTGGTCGCCAGCGACGACGGCGTCAACGTTTCGGGCGGCAGCGACGCGGGCGGACCCGGCCAAGGGCCGGGCGAGCCGGCGAGCGGCGGCACGCTGGCCATTTCCGGCGGCTACCTCGTCGTGGACGCGGGCGGCGACGGTCTGGATTCCAACGGCTCGGCGGCGATGAGCGGCGGCACGGTGCTGGTCAACGGTCCGACCAATAGCGGCAACGGTCCGCTCGACTACAACGGAACCTTCGAGCAGACCGGCGGCGTTCTCATCGCGGCCGGAAGCGCGGGCATGGCGCAGGCGCCTTCCGAGTCCTCGTCCCAATTGGCGGTTCAAATGACGTTCCCGAGCGCGCTCGAGGCGGGGACGCTGGTGACGCTTAAGGACAGCTCGGGGCAGCCGATCGTCACGTTCGCGCCGGCCAAGACGTTCCAGAGCATCGTGATCTCGACCCCGGAGCTGAAGGCGGGGGAGACGTATACGTTCTACACCGGCGGAACGTCGACCGGGACGGCGAAGGACGGCTTGTACGAAGGCGGCGAATCCGAGGGCGGCACCAAGGTCGTCAGCTTCGAGATGGGGGACACCGTCACTTATGTGAACGAGTCCGGCGTCACGACCGGCGGAAGCGGGATGGGCGGCCCCGGCGGGTTCGGCGGCGGCCGGGGAGGCGGCATGGGCCGGGGATGGCGCGGCGCCCCGGGCGGCCAAGCCGCAAGTCCGCCCGGGAGCGAGGCCCAGGGCTGAGCCCGGGGCCGGCAAGTCCCGGCCGGCCCGGCCCGACGGGAGCCGCGGCCGCCGGCCAAGCAACGCCCCCGGATTCGGCATCGAGCCGATCCGGGGGCGCCGTTTGTCCGGCGTCGGCGGGAACGTCGCAGCCAAACGGCTATGCTGCGCTTAAGAATGCGGGAGTTCCGGCTGTCAAGTGTTTCCGCTGTCCGACCGATCGGCCGGGGGACGGCGATACGGCTTTTCTTCGGCCGAGGCCGGCCTCCCTTGCGCCAGCACGCATTCGACGGCCTCGCGAATTTCCTCGTAGCCGGTGCACCGGCAGATGTTCGACTGCAGCCACTCGCGCACGGTTGCCTCGTCGGCGTCGGGGCGAAGGCGGGCGAGGGCGTGCACGTTCATGACGAAGCCGGGCGTGCAGTACCCGCATTGGAATGCGAACTTCTCCACGAAAGCCCTCTGCGCCGGGGCCCCTTGCAGCCCTTCGATCGTCTCCACCGCCTTGTCCGTCGCCTCGACGGCCAGCATCAGGCACGACTTCATCGGCCAGCCGTCGACCGTGACGGTGCAGGCGCCGCAATCGCCGTTGCGGCATCCGGGCTTGGCGCCGGTCAGGCCGAGGTTCTCCCGCAGCACGTCCAGCAGCAGATCCGCCGGCCGCACGTCCACCGTTCGCCTCTCTCCGTTGACGTTCAGTTGGAGTTTCACCGCGCCGTCCCCTCTTTTCGGAAAATCAAATTCAAGCTCCCAATGACGCCAGCACATCTTCGAGCGCCACCTGCCAGACGAGCCGGCGATAGTCCGCCGACGCCAGCATGTCGCTGCGGATCGGAGCGGGAAGCCCGGCAGCCGCCCGGCGAATCCGCTCGCCGGCCGGCAGATCGCGGAGGTTCAGCGTCCGTTCGATTTCCGCGGAGCGGAACGGGAAGTCGCACAGGCCGCTGAAGGCGAAGCGGGTGCCGGCTTCGGTCGCCAGGGCGGCTACGGTGACGATGGGGTAGCCGATGGCCGTTTCCTTCCGCTTCTTCACGCTCGCGTACGGCATGTTCCGATAGCTCGGGTCCATGACGAACCGGACGAGAAACTCGCCCTTGCCCAATTGCAGTGTCCGTTGGAACAGTTCGGCGAGCGCGACGCGGCGAACGCCGGAAGCCCCCGCGACGAGCGCGTCGCTGTCGGCGAGCAGGAGCGGAAGGATCGCCTCCTTGTAGATCAGCCGGCTGGACACGTTGCCGCCGAGCGTGATCTTGTTGCGCGAGGTGCGGTCGGCGATGCCGCTTCCGGTCGCTCCCAGCAAGGGGAACGCTCCCGAATCGTCAATTTCCGACAGCGTCAGCGCGGAGCCGAACGTCATCTCCTTCTCCCCGACCGCCAGCGCGCGGCACTCCGGAACGGCCTTCAAGTCGATGACCGCTTCGGTGCAGACGAGGTTCGCCCGGGCGAAGGTGGCGATCTCCGTGCCGCCGGACCAATAGAGCGGCCGCTTCCCTTCGCGGTCCAGCCGGGCGTAGAGAGAGACCGCTTCTTCGACGGTCGCCGGCCGGTAGTAGTCGAAGTCGAACGGAATCATGCGCTTCCCCCGTTCTTGGCGCGCCACACCGCCTCCGGGAAGAGCGGCAGCGCGTTCATCCGCACGCCCGCCGCGCGCGACACGGCGCTCGCAAGCGCCGCCGGCATCGCGATCAAGCCGTGCTCGCCCAGGGCGCGGGCTCCGAACGGCGCGTCCAGGCACGGATGTTCGAGAAACTCGACGACGTATTGCGGATTTTCTCCATAGCGCATGAGCGACAACGTCCGCAGCGACGGATTGAGAATCCGGCCGTCGTCGGTGTAGTAGAACGTTTCGCGGCTGGCGTAGCCGAGCCCCATCGCCATCGCGCCCATCACCTGCCCGAGGGCGCTCTTCTGGTTCAGCACCCGGCCGGCCTCGTTGACGGAGATCGCCTTGACGATCCGGTAGGAGAAATCCCGGGTGTCCATCTCGATCTCCACCGCCTGGGCGCCGACGTTCCATTCGGGCCCCAGCGCTCCTTCCCCGGTGAACGGGTCGAGCGGGGCCATCCGGCGCTGAATGTAATGGCCCCGCCCGATGATCTGCCCGCCGATCGAGTTGCCGTTCGGATACCGGTAGCCGTAGCAGATTTCCCGGTACGCCAGCTTGAGCGACGGGTCGGCCCGCACGAACACGGTCTCGTTCCCGATCTCCAGGTCGCCCGGATCGGCGCGCAGCACGGCCGCGGCAATCGCGATCAGCTGCCGGATCGCGTCGTCGGCCGCCTTCAGCGCCGCCCGCCCCGCCAGGAACGTGCCGCGGCTCGCCACCGTCTTCCAGTGCTCCGGCGTGTTCATCGTGTCGACCTTGAATTGAACGTGGACGCGGTCGACGCTCATGCGCATTCGCTCGGCCACCATCTGGGCCAGGACGGTTTTCGTGCCGGTGCCGATCTCGACGACGCCCGTCTCCAGATTGACGCTGCCGTCCGGATTGAACAGAAGGATGGCGCCGGAGCTGGCGTCGGGATCGATCGACGAGTTTTTCCAGAAGCAGGCGATCCCTTTGGCCCGCACCGTCCGGTCGTCGACCCGGCGCAGCTTCCAGTCGTCCCATTCGGACAACTCCTGCAACCGGCGCAAGCATCCGCGGATGTCGCCGAGGTTGCTCGAGTTGAGCCGATCCCGCGTCGGCGCGGTGTCGCCCGGAACGACGGCGTTGCGCATGCGCAGCTCCCAGGGGTCCATGCCGAGCTCGTCGGCCAGCGCGTCGATCGCCCGCTCCATGGCGAACGTCAGCTCGGCGTGGCCGTAGCCGCGGAACGCCGCCGGGAACGTATGGTTCGTATACACCGTCAGGCATTCGCAATGCAGGTGCTCGATGTTGTACGGCCCGGTGCAGTCCGCCGCCGCCGCCCGCGCCACGTCGCTCGACTTGTCGTTGTAGGCGCCGCCGTCGAAATGATAGACGATGCGGGCGGCTCTGATTTTCCCGTCCCGCGTGCTCCCCAGCCGCACCGAAGCCTCGAGGCCGATGCGCACCGGCGACGTCGCCATGTCTTCCTCGCGCGTGTTGACGAGCTTGACCTTCCGGCCGCCGACGGCCCGGGAGGCCAAATAGACGAGCGGCTCGAGCTGAATCGCCGTCTTCCCGCCGTAGGCGCCGCCCACAAGCGGCGTGCGCACGACGATGAAGCCCGGCTCGATGCCGAAGTAGCGGGCCAGGTACTTCTTGACGGTGAACGGATTTTGCGACGACGTCTCGATCAGGACGCGGCCGTCCGGCCGGATCTCGGCGATCGCGCTGCGCGTCTCCATCGCGGCGTGATCGGACGGTCCGAACGACACCGCGTTCTCCACGATCGTGTCGCTCTCCGCCCAGCCCCGCTCGAGGTCTCCCTTGACCACGCGGATGACGCTGGCGATGTTCGTGCCGGGAACCGACACGACGCCTTCGCCTTTTTCGTACTCGGCCAGCTTCTCGTGCAGAATCGGCGCGTTCGGACGGAGGCCTTCGGCCGGACGGTTGACGACCGGCAGCGGCTCGTAGCGGACGCGCACGAGATCCGCCGCCCGCTGGGCCTCGGCTTCGGTCTCCGCCACGACGGCGGCGACGACTTCGCCGTAATAGCGAACCCGGTCCCGCGCGATGATCGGCCGGTCCCGTATTTCCTCGCCGACGAGCACGTCGCTGGCGTCGCCGGTCAGCACCGCGAGCACGCCCGGCGCCCGCAGCGCCTCGCTCGCGTCGATCTCCGCGATCCGCGCATGCGCGTAGGGGCTGACCGTCAGCCGCACATGCAGAAGACCCGGTTCGATTCGGTCCGCCGTGTACATCGCCGTCCCCGCGACCTTGTCGAACGATTCCTTCTTCGGCACGCTCTGCCCGACCGACTCCACTTCGATCCCTCCGCTCCCGCCGATTGGTTGGTTCATGTATATGGGCGGAGCGGAGCGGCTATGACCCGAACGGGCGCGGAGCCGTCAGGAAGCCGCCGGCGCCGAACCGATGCTTTCGATGCAATAGCGAAATTTGTATTTTATTGGGATATTTTATTAAAATTAATGTAAATAAATTTATATATTAACAATTTATATTTCCCGAGGGCGGGGGCGCATCCTGCCTCCCTCCCCCGCGCCGGAGCGTGCAAGGTTTGAAAAAAGTTCAAACTTCTTTATTCCGCCGCCCGCCAGTATAATCTCAGTTGAAACCGGATACAGAAAGCGCTGTCCAGAACGGGAGGAACACCATGAGAATAGTGTATTTCGACATCGATTCATTGCGTCCCGACCATATGGGATGTTACGGCTACGAGCGGGACACGACGCCGAACATCGACAGGATCGCGGCGGAAGGCGTTCGCTTCAGCGGCTGCTACGCCGCCTCCTCGCCCTGCGTTCCTTCGCGGGCCAGCTTCATGTCCGGGCGCTTCGGCATCCATCATGGCGCGCTGACGCATTGGGGGCCGGGCTGCGAATTTGACTATCCCGCTGGAGACGGGCACAGCAGGATCGTCCCCTTTTTTACCCGCTATCTGCGCGAAGCGGGGTACAAGACCGTAACGTTCTCATCCTTCGGCGACCGTCACCACGCCTGGTGGTATTTCGCAGGCTGGACCGAAGTGCACACCCATTCGCTCAAGGAAGGCAACGAAGACGCGCATGAAGTGAATGCGGCGGTCATCCCCTGGATCAAGGCCCATGCGCACGAGGATCATTTCTTCCTGCACATTCAGTATTGGGATCCCCATACGATGTACACTTATCCGAAGGAATATGCGGACCAATGGAAGGATGTCCCGGCGAAGGCGTTTCCCGACGCCGCCACGATTGAGCGGCAGCAGGCGGACCGGTTCCCGCGTTCGGCCGCATTGCTCCATACCGCGAGCCGCATTCCCGAGACGATGCCGGAGCGCATTCGGAACCGGGACGATTTCGTCCGGCTGATCAACGGCTACGACGGCGGCATCCGATACATGGACCGCTGCATCGGAGAAATCCGGGAGACGCTGCGGGAGATGGGAATCGAAGACGAGGTTTGCTTCATCATCAGCGCGGACCATGGCGAATCGTTCGGCGAGCACGGCATTTATATGGAACACGCGAACGCTTCCGAATCGGTCCACCACATCCCGCTTATTGTCAGGGCGCCCGGCGTGACAAAGCCCGGCACGGTCGTCGACGGACTCTTGTACAACGTGGATGTCATCGCGACGATAACCGACATGGTCGGCCTTCCGGTTCCGGAAGGATGGGACGGCCGTTCGTTTCTGCCGGCGTTGAAGGGCGAAGACTGGCCGGGCCGGGATCATCTGGTCATGGACCACGCCTTGTACGCTTGCCAGAGGGCGGTTCGGGATCGGAAGTGGTATTTCCTGCGCACCTATCACGAGGGGCTTTACCGGTACGATCCGGTGGCGCTCTATGATATGGAGAACGACCCGTACCAAACGAAGAACGTCGCCGAGCAGCATCCCGAGATCGTTCGGGAGATGGATCATCGTTTGATGAACTGGCTGCACGAGCACTCGGGGAAGCCGGGCGGCAAGCCGGATCCGTTGCAGAAGGTGATCGAGACCGGGCCGTTCAAATATGTCACGGTAAGCCAATGGGTCAAGCGTCTGCGCGACGAAGGCTTCCATGCGGACGCCGAGGCGCTGGAGAGGAAGTATTCGGGCGAATCGCTGGCGTCGGTTTACGGTTCGGTCTAGCCGGCCGCAGCGCAAGAACGCCAAGAGAAAGGGTTGTTGGACAAGATGACGACAAAAGTGACCAAGATCGAAAGCCCGGGTGCCCGGCAGCCCGGCGTTCCCGTCAAAGGGCGGGGCCAGGTGCCCGGCGGTGTCATGATTGCGCTGTCCCTTGCCGTCGGGGTGGCGGTATGGGCGCTGATTTCCCGCATTCCGTCGGTTGGAGCCATCGTCTCGAATCCGGCCGCGATTGCCAAAACTTTCGTTCAGGAGGCCGCGAGCGGACGGCTCTGGACGAACATCTACGCGAGCCTGTTCCGCGTGCTCGGCGGATTCCTGCTTGGCCTCGCGGCCTCCATTCCTGTCGCTTTTCTGATGGGATGGTATAAGCCGGTACGCCTGATTATCGAGCCGTGGATTCAGTTTTTCCGCACGATCCCCCCGATTGCGCTTATCCCGCTCGTCATCGTCGTCCAGGGCGTCGGCGAAGGGGCCAAACTGACGATCATCTTCGTCGCCACGTTCCTGGTCATGGTCATTTCGATCTTCCAGGGCGTGGTGAACGTCGACCCGACGCTGATCAAAGCGGCGAGAGTGCTCGGTGCCAAGGATAAGGACATCTTCTTCGAAGTGGTGGTGCCCGCTTCCTTCCCTTACATTCTCGTCGGCGTCCGGCTGGGGCTCGCCAGCGCATGGACGACATTGGTGGCGGCCGAGTTGACCGGCGCGAACAAAGGGATCGGCAACATGATCATGGAGGCCGGCCTTTACTTCCGAATGGATATAATCATCCTGGGAATCCTCATCATCGGCGTCATTGGGCTGGCCATGGACAAGGGAGTTTTGTACCTGGAGAAAAAATTAACGGGTTGGCAGGAGTTGAGAAAAACATGAACAGCCTTGCAGCGAAGCCGCCGAAGATCGAAATCGAACATTTGTCCAAAGTGTACCAGGGGCGATCCGGCGCCGTCACCGCCTTGCAGAACACGCAGCTCACGATCGGGCAGAACGAGTTCGTCTGCGTCGTCGGACCGAGCGGCTGCGGCAAGACGACGCTGCTCAACATCATCGCCGGCCTCGAGAGCGCCACGACCGGAACCGTCAAGGTCGAGAATCAATTGGTCACCGGTCCCGGCAAGGAACGAGGCGTCGTGTTCCAGCAATATGCGCTGTTTCCATGGAAGACGGTCTTGAAAAATGTGGAGTTCGGCCTGAAACTGAGAGGGTTGGGAGCGAAAGAGCGTCGGGAGAAAGCCGAGAAATATTTGGAACTCGTCGGTCTGAAGGATTTCGCTCACGCTTACCCGAAGGAACTGTCGGGCGGCATGAAGCAGCGGGTCGCCATCGCTCGGGCGTATGCCGTCGAGCCCGAGGTGCTGCTCATGGACGAACCGTTCGGCGCGCTGGATGCGCAGACGCGGGCCCAGCTGCAGGAAGAACTGCTGAATACCTGGGAGAAGGAGAAGCGAACGATCTTCTTCATTACGCATGACGTGGAGGAAGCGGTCATCCTGGCCCAGCGGGTTATCATCATGAGCGCCAGACCGGGCCGGATCAAGGAGATCGTCGACGTCGACATCCCGTACCCGCGGACGCAGGAAACGAAGCTGTCCGACCGCTTCGTGGAGATCAAGAACGAAATTTGGGCCAAAGTGTACAAAGAATACATGGACGTTAAAAAATAGGGGGGTCTCGCAATGAGAAAAGTAAGCGTTTTTGCCGTGGCGGCATCCGCGCTGAGTCTGGCGCTCCTCGCATCGGCCTGCTCGTCCGGCCAAACCCAATCTTCAAGCTCTTCGCCGGCGAATTCCGGCGAGAAGGCGACGATCAATGTGGCGTACATGCCGGATATGCATGGCGCGACGCCGATCGTGCTTGGCGAAGAGAAGGGCTATTTCGACAAGGTCGGGATCAAAGTCAACCCGGTCAAATTCCTGAGCGGCCCGCCGGAATTTCAGGCCATGGCTTCGGGCGACATCGACATCGCTTACATCGGCCCCGGCGCCACGTTCCTCGCAGCCCAGGGACAGGGCAAGATCATCGCCGTCGACAGCCTGAACACCGGCGACGCCGTTCTGACACGCGCCAATTCCGGCATCCAGACTTGGGCGGATCTCAAGGGGAAGACCGTCGGCGTTCCGAAGGGAACGTCCGGCGAGATGATCCTGAATCTGGGTCTCGAATCCGCTTCGCTTAAGCCTGAGGATGTGAACATCGTGAACATGGACGTGGCTGGAGCCGTCTCCGCCTTCGTCTCCAAGAAGGTCGATGCCGTGGCGATCTGGTCTCCTTATACGGCGGAGATCGAGAAGCAGGTGGGAAAAGAGAATCTCAAGGTGATCGGCAACAACGAGACGTTCTTCCCCGACTACGTGTTTCCGCAAAGCTGGGTCGCGCGGCCTGAGTTTCTGAAAGATCATCCCGATCAAGTGGCGAAGTTTCTGCAGGCGTTCTCGGAAGCCAACGATTACCGCATCGCCCATCCGGATGAAACGGTGAAGCTCACGAGCGACTACACGCAAGTGCCGCAAGATTCGCTCAACATGCAGCTTCAGACGACGCAATGGCTGACGACCGACGAGATGGTGCAAAACTTCGAGGACGACTCGGTGTACAAGTGGTTCGAGAGTCTGGAGAAGCTGTTCGTCGCCAACGGCAAAATGACGGAGGCGGTCGGCGCGGAGCAATTCGTCAGCAAAGAGACGTTCCTCCAGGCGGTAAAAAAATAAGCGGGGAGCCGAACGGGGACAGGGCCTTCAAGGAGCGGACCTGTCCCCTTGGTTTACCTGCCGGAAGAACGGCACAGCCCCCATCTCCCGGATCAAGTGGACGATCTCCTTCGTCCGGGACTTGTTGAACTTCTTGAGCAGCACATTGATTTGCGATTTGATCGTGGACACTTCCACTTGCCGTTCGGCGGCCATTTCGGAAATTTTCTTGTTCTTTAACAGCAGGTCGACGATTTCGATTTCGGTCGGGGTCAATTGGGACAAGATATTAATCGACTCGAGCAGCGATTCCTGGTTGTGGCGAATTCGCCGAAATTCATTGCGAATCTTGTATGCGATTTCAGGACGTATCGGGGACACGCCTCTGTAAGCCATGCGAATGCTGTCCAGGATGTCGCGCTCCGCCGCTGTCTTCAGTACGTAGTCGACCGCCCCGGAGTCGAATGCGCTGAACACCGTTTCATCATCCTCATGCACGGTCAGGAAGACGATCCGCACGTCCGGATGCAGCACCACCGCGCGCTTGGCGGCGAGAATGCCGTCGTGCTTGAAGTCCATCTCGATGTCCATGAGCACGACGTCCGGCTTCAGCTTCTCGATCCGTTCGCACGCTTCTTTGCCGCTGAAGGCGTGCCCGACCAGTTCCATGTCCTCTGCGGCGTCCACCATCGTGCGGAAATGCTCGTTCAGAATGTCGAAGTCCTCGACGACGAGGACGCGTATGAGACGTTGCGCTTCCAATCCGCAGTTCCCCTTCCTTGCAGTTAATCGGTTACATAGATCGGCAGAAAAATCTGAAACGTCGTTCCCGTTCCCGGCGCGCTGCTTACATCGATATGGCCGAAGTGGCCGGTTATGATCTGCTTCGTGTACGACAGCCCCAGCCCCCAGTTGCGATTCGTATTTTTGCTGGTGTAGAACGGGTCGAAGATCTCTCCGAGCTTCTCCGGTTCGATTCCTTTGCCGTTGTCGCTAATGAGAATAACGAGCCACTTCTCCTCCGAGTACGCCTTGATCCGAACCCGCCCTTCGCTGCGGCTGTCGATCGCCTCGACGGCATTGACGATGACGTTGTGCAGCGCGTCCGACAGATGTCCGGCATCGGCCAATATCTTCAGGTCGCCGGCAGGCGCTTCGCAGTCGATTCGGATCGATTCGGGAATTCCCCTGATCCGAACGACCAAACTGTCCATCAGTTCACGGACGGAAACCGGCCGAAGCTGCAGATGGTTCGTCTTGAACGACTTGTAAAGCTGATCCAACCGGTCCAGCGTGTGATGAATGATCGCTTCGGACTGCTCGAGTTGCAGGCGCATTTGCGAACGGGAGGCGTCGGCGGGACCGGATTCGGCGGAATGGAGCGTCTTCTCCATCTTCTTGTTCAGCACCTGCAGCGTCAGAAGCTGGTTTTTGAGCGCGTGAGTGAAGATCTTCGTACCCATGTCCGCGGTTTTGATCTTTCGTTCCAGCCGCAGATCGAGCTTGCCCATATTTTTCTCGACCCTCGTATAACGCCAGATGGCGGCCAGGCTGACGAGCGACACGCCGCCGGTAAACAGGATGCTGAAATACCACTCGAATAAACTCAACGGCGGATTGAAGTTGGAAAAATCGGAATACAGCACATAGTACGTGCGGATGTCGGTCACCTGCAGCGGTCCCATGAAACCAAGGTAAAAGTAAAAGCCGTTGAGACCCAACAGTCCGAGCAAGATGAAGCTGAGCTGCTTCTTGATCCAGGGAATCGTGATCTTCTTGTATCGCCACAGAATCAGGATGAAGGCGAGCAGAGCCGACAGCACCAGCCATCCCCGGGTAACCCAACCGATCGCGAACGTATATTGGCGTTCGACCGTGCTTAGGATCCATTTGTAAACGACCGGATCGTAAAACACGATGTTGAGGAGGGGGAGCAAACTGTTAAGCGCGTACCATTTCCACAACTTTCCGAACGGTCGGCTAAAATACAGCGTGAATGCCAGTCCCAGCAAGCCGAATATAAACACAGACCGGCCGATCGTAATCATGCGGCTGATATCCCCGATCTGCAGAGGGGATTGCAGCAGGAAGTTGCGGATGGCATCGTTGAAGAACAGGACGGTGTTGACTCTGTAATAGAAGCCGCCGAATTTGGCCAGGAACAGAACCAATCCGGACATGCTCAGAAACCAGCCGATCAGCACGGAAGCCATCCAATAGGCCGAAGGGCTGCGGGCCTTGGTGATGAACAGAATAAGAGCGGAACCCATCAGAAACAAAAGCAGCAGCGTCAATGCGACCGGCTCCCTTGCTGCGGCGGCATGATCCGGGAGAACCCGGATTGCCCTCTTATAATCTATTATACCTGACGGGCGGCGAAAAAGCTTGCTGCTCAAGGGAACGCGGGCAAGCCAACTTCCGGCGGCTCCTAAATGCGGCGTTTTTTGCTATAATGTCGTCATGTACGGCGAGACGGGATACCGGTTGGCAAGAGGAGGAACGGGCATGCGTTATACGAAGCTTGTGGAAGAGTACCGGGGCGGCGTCCTGGAAAACGTGCATTTCGGCGCGATCTGTGTCGTGGACGAGAACGGCCGCGTTCTGTACCGGGCGGGCGATCCGGAGCATCCGACGTTTCTGCGGTCCGCGGCGAAGCCGTTCCAGGCGATTCCGGCGATGAAGCGGCGCATCGACCAGGCGTACGGGCTGACCGGCCGGGAGGCCGCGCTGTTCGCCGCTTCGCACCGGGGCGAGGCTTACCATATCGAGGCGCTCGAATCGATGTTCCGGAAGATCGGGCTGAGCGAGGACGATCTGCATTGCGGCGCCGCCTACCCGCTGAACGAGGACGCCAGGGCGGAGCGGATCCGCGCCGGCGAGCCGAAGCGCAGGCTGTTCCACAACTGCTCCGGCAAGCACGCCGGGCTGTTGGGGCTCAGCAAGCTGATGGGCTGGGACATTCGCACGTACGACGACCCGGAGCATCCGGTTCAGCAAGAGATATTGGATGCGATTGCGCATGTGGCGGAAGTGCCGCGGGCGGCGATCCCGACCGGCGTCGACGGCTGCGGGCTGCCGATCTTCGCGTTGCCGCTTCGCCGCATCGCCCTATCCTACGTCAAGCTGGCTTGTCCCGACTTGATCGCAGACGGCGCGACGCGCGAGGCCGCCGCGGCGATCGCGAAGCTGATGAACGAACATCCCGACATGATCGCGGACCGGCAGTTCGTCTGCTCGGCGCTGCTCCGGGACGGCAATCTGGCGGCCAAGGGCGGCGCGAAGGGCGTGTACGGCATCGGGCTGCGCAAAGAGCGGATCGGCATCTCGCTGAAGGTGTCCGACGGCTCCGAACTGGTGTGGCCGTGCATCATCGCTTCCATTCTGGAGCGGCTCGGCTACGGCGACCGGGCGACGATCGACCGGCTGTACGCGCTCGTGCCGAACGTCATCCGCAACGACGGCGGAACGCCGGTGGGAGAGCGCAAGGCCGTCTTCCAATGGGAAAAAGCTTGACGGACAGTCTGCGGCAGGCCGTCCTCCCGCGAGCCGCTCTCCGAGCCGGGCGTTGGAGCGCGGGCGAACGACCGCTGTCAGGAAAGAAGGGGTTGCGATGAGAATCGAGACGGCTGCCGCCGGAACGGCGGATTGCCTGGTCTATCCGGTCTATCGGGGCGAGCCGTTCCCCTATAAGCTCGGGGAGGCGCACCGCGAAGCGGGCGCCGTGACGTGGCTGTACGCGCGCACGGAGGGGGAGCCGGACGTGCTCGCGGTCGGCATGGGCGAGCGCCGCGAGGCGTCGCTCGAGCGGATTCGCCGCGCGGCCGGAACCGCCGCCCGCGCGGCGCTGCGCGAGGGCAAGCGGGCCGCGGCGCTGGCGCGCGCCGCCGCCGGGGCGGCGGCCTTCGGCGCAGGAGCGGGCGGCGCCGAAGCCGGCGGGGGCGAACCGGCCGGCGGCATCGGCGCGGCCGACTGGCTGCAGGCGTGGACGGAGGGCTGGCTGTACGGCCTGTACCGGTTCGATACGTACCGGGAGGCGACGAAGTCGGACGCCTCCGTCGACTTGGCGGTGCGGCCGGAAGACTGGCCGGAGCTCGGCGCGGGCGGGCTGGAAGCCGTTGTGGAAGCCGGGCGCGTGCGCGCCGGCGGCGTCCGGCTGGCCCGCGATCTGGTGAACGACTCGCCCGCCGCCCTGAATCCGGACCGGTTCGCGGAGTGGATGGCGGCGCACTTCACCCGCGCCGGCGCGCCGGTGCGGGTCCGCGTGTACCGCGGGCGGGAACTGGAGGAGCGGCGGATGAGCGGGCTGCTCGCGGTCGGCGCGGGAAGCGCGCACGGGCCGGCGCTCGTCGAAATTCGCTACGAGGGCGATCCCGCGCGGCCGCTGCTCGCCCTGATCGGCAAAGGCGTCACCTTCGACATGGGCGGCATGAACGTGAAGACCGCGGGCGACATCACCGACGCCCGCATGGACATGGGCGGCGCGGCGGCGGTCGTCGGCGCCATGGACATTCTGCTGCGCGCGCGGGCGGAGGCGAACGTGGCCGCGCTCATACCCGTCGTCGACAACGTGCCGGACGCGAAGGCGATGCTGCCGTCGACGGTGATCCGCTATCCGAACGGGATCACCGTCGAGGTGGCCAATACCGACGGCGAGGGCCGGCTCGTTCTCGCCGATGCGCTGCTGCACGCCGCCGGGCTCGGCGCGGCCGAAGCGATCGACATCGCCACGCTGACGGGCAACGTCGGCGCGGCGCTCGGGCTCGGCATCGCCGGCATCTGGGGCGACGAGCGAATGACGCGAAGCCTCGTCGCGATCGGCGAGCGGAACGGGGAGCGGCTGTGGCCGATGCCGCTGATGGACGAATACGAGGCGGATCTGCGAAGCCGGATCGCCGACCTCCGCAACGTCGGGCGGTCGCCGTACGCGGGCGCGATCAAGGCGGCGCTGTTCATCCGGCGCTTCGTCGCCGCGTCCATGAGCTGGGTTCATATCGACATGGCCGGAACGGTTCAGTACAAGCAGGACGAGAGCTTCGCGGAAGCGGGGGCGACCGGCTACGGAGCCCGCCTGCTCGCCGACTACGCGATGCGTTAGATCAAGGAGCGGAGCGTATGATATTGGAAGTGATCGCCACTTGCGTCGACGACGCGCTGACGGCGGAAGCGGCCGGCGCCGACCGCCTGGAGCTGATCACCGCCTTCACCGAGGGCGGGCTGACGCCGGGCATCGGCCTGGTCGAGCAGACGGTGAAGACGGTCGGCATCCCCGTCTTCGTCATGGTGCGTCCGCACAGCCGTTCCTTCGTTTACTCCGCGCACGATATCGGCACGATGCAGGCGGAAATACGGGCGATTGCGGCCGCCGGAGCCGCCGGCGTCGTGCTGGGGGCGCTCACGCCGGACGGGCGCGTCGACGAGGCGGCGCTCGAAGCGCTGCTTCCCTGGGCGGACGGGTTGGAAGTGACGTTTCACCGCGCGTTCGACGAGCTGGAAGATCGACTGGCCGGTTTGCGGACGCTGGCCCGCTACCCGCAAATCACCAGGGTGCTGACGTCTGCCGGCGCGGGTTCGGCGATGGATGCCGCATCGGCCCTCAGGGCGTTGGCGGAGGAGTCGGCGCGGCTCCAAGGTCCGAACATCTTGGCCGGCGGCGGCCTCAAGCCGCAAGGCATCCGGGAGTTCGTCGCCGCGAGCGGGGTTGAGGAAGTGCACTTCGGCACGGCGGTCCGCCGCGGGCGCGACGCGCTGTCGCCGATCGACCCGGCTGTGCTGCGGGCGCTCGCGGACACCCTGAAGGCCGGAACGGGGAAGACCTTCGAAGGTGAAGCGCAAGCATAGAGGCGCCGACCTGCCCGAACGGGATAACGTTCCGTTGCCGTGAACGATGCCGGTGCCGCCGCCTGGGGCGAATGCGTGCGAGAGGCGGGCCGCGGCGCCCGCAGCATGGGGGACGTCACGTTCAGCAGGCCGAACAGCCGCGGTTTACGAGGGGAAGGATGAAAATAGAGCGTGGACAATCGTTTCGACGGCGGCGATGTTTTGCTCGGGGCGGCCGACGGGATAAACAAAGCAGCGGGAGTTTTTTGGCATGCACGAAGGCGGAATCCGGTCATACACGGCGAATAAGATGACGTCGGGGAAATCGATGTTGCGAGCCTCGGACAGCTGACGGAGGCCTTGATAAATAGGGCTAACCATGGGGGAGGACAATTGGTCCAGAAGAAATTGCCCGCCATACGGTTGAGGCCACCACCACGCGGAAAAGGATTTTTTCGTTTCTTGAAAAAAATGTTCGCCTGATTCTCCCGGCACGAACAGATCACGAAACCCGCTTCCGTTCTGAAAATAGGCCAGATCCCATCGAACAAAATCGTCTTCTTGTTCGGCATGCCTCATGATTTCATTCCAAATATGAGATAAGCGGGAACAGAATAGATCGAAGTCGATGAAGTGGTTTTGGCTCAATACGGGAAACCTGCTTTCGTTATAAATGAAATGATGATGGGAATGGTATAAAAATATCAAATAATTAAGCGATTGCGGGATCGAATTGGACACCGTATTCAATTTCCCGGCTCCTTTGCTGCTTAAGTAAAGAATGGCCATGGAAGAATTATACACTGGTAGAAGGACAATGCAGGACTTTTTACAAAGGAATTTTGATCCGCTCCGAGGTTCCGAAGATTTCCCTCCCCAATTACAGCCGGTTGTCCTTGTCTTGGATGCCGGCCATGTCCCCGACCCGTGCGCTAGACTGGCGAATTCGTACCGTCAGCCCGTCGGCGCTCGGCAATTCCCAATATTCGTCCACCTATCCAATCATTATCCGCTTTTGTGCAGACCGATGCGCTGCCTATAATATTGAGAATCAGAAAAGCATGGGGAGGAACAGAGGCGGAATGAAAATCCTAATCGTGGACGACGAGCCGAGACACCGCAGAGGAATGGCGAACATGATCCATGCGCTGCGGCCGGGCGACCAGGTTCTGGTCGCCGGCGACGGAACCGGCGCCCTGGAGCTCGTCAGGTCCGAGCGGCCCGACGCCGTGTTGACCGATATTCGCATGCCGAATTTGGACGGCCTTGCCTTCTTGAAGCGGCTTGCGGACGAACGGCTTCGGACCAGGGTGGTCATGATTTCGGCTTACAATCTGTTCGAATATGCCCAGACCGCGATTCGCCACGGGGCTTACGACTACCTCCTGAAGCCGGTGGACGCCGAGAAGGTGGAAGACGTCCTGCGCCGCATCGAGGAGCAGCTGGACGCGGAATCCCGGCAGCACTCGGAATCCGAAGCGCTGAAGCGCCGGCTCCGTCTCACTTCTTCCGCTTATCTCTGCCGCCTGCTGCTGTCCTGGCTGAACGGAAGCCTGACGGATGCGGAACGCCGGGAACTGGAGACGCTGGCGTGGCTGCAGGGGAGCGGAATGGTGATCTTCTCGGAAATCCGCATCGAGCCGGACAAGCAAGCGGGGTTCGATTCCGCGGCCTGGCTGCAGCGGCTGGAGCGGGCGTGGGCGGCATTCGGCGAAGCGCGCTCCTTCTCTTTGAACGTTGTTCAGGATGATACTTGCCAAGCGGTAACGATCATCCGCTCATCCCGGCCGGTCCGGGAGAGCAAGCCGGACATTCGCCGATTGGGCTCCTCCCTGAAGACGGAGTGGGCCCGCTGCGGGCGGCTGACCCACGGGGTCGGTCCGGATTGCCGCTGTTTGCGGACGGAAGCGCCGCAAGCGTACCGGGCGGCCCGCGCGGCCAATCGATACAACTTCCACGATCGTTGGAACGGCGTGATGTTCCACGATGAAGCGGTTCCGGTCCGCGACCCGATCCTGCTCGACGGAGAGAAGCTGTTCGAAGCTCTGCAGGAGCGCGACGCAAAGGCCGCCGTCGGCATGTGCCGGGCCGCGTTCGACCGGCTCGCCGCCGACGGGCATGCGGACCCGAAGCTGGTCAAGGATTGCGCCGCGCTAACCCTCATGAAGATCAAGAGCAGAATTCGCGATTCCGTCGACCGCAGGGTTGGAAGCGTTCTCACCGATGCGGCTTTGAAGGAAATTCCGAATTGCTTCGCCTATGCGGACCTGATGGCCGTTCTGGAGGCCCGGCTTCGGGAAGTGCACGATGCGATCCGGCAGTCCCCGCTAGACCCGGGCGAGATGATCGTCAACGAATGCCTGCGCTGGATTCAGGAGAACGCCAAGGAGGAGCTGACGCTGGAACGGGCCGCCGAGCATTTCTACTTCAATTCTTCCTACTTCAGCACCCTGATCAAGAACCGGACGGGAAGAACGTTCTCTGATCACGTAACGGAAGCCAGAATGCGGCGGGCCAGGCAACTGCTGGCGGAGAACAAGCTGAAAATTTACGAGATCGCCGCCGAGTGCGGGTATCAGGATACCAAATATTTTTGCCGCGTGTTCAAGAAGCAGAACGGCATGTCCCCGGAAGCGTACAAGCATGCTTCCTTGCCGCAAAGGGGCGGCGAACGATGAAGCTTACGTTCCGCTCCCGGCTGCTCGCCAGCTATATCTTCCTGATCGCCGTTCCGCTGATCGTGCTGGGGACTCTGTTTTACCGCACCGGCCTCAACGTCGTCACGGAGCAGGCGCAGAAGAACGTCTACGAGATCGTCAGGAAAAATAACGAGATTCTGGACACCAAGCTGCGGATCATCGACCAGAACAGCATGGCTTTGTTCGTGGACAAGGATCTGTTCCGGATCTTCAACGGCTTGAAGCCGGACAACAAGGCGGACCTGCTCGCAGCCGATCGCCTGGTGTCCGATACGTTAAGGGCGTACTTCTCGCAAATCGACGATGTGTACGCTTATCAGCTGTGGACGTCCTATTTTACGTTCGGCCAGTCGTTGCCCCAGGGCGATCCGACGAAGTCGGAAATTTACCGCGCGGCGCGGCAGGCCGGCGGCAAGATGGTCTGGTATCCCACCTACGATTTCGTCGAGATGTTCGATCAGCCGTACCTGGCCAAGGGAGCGATCGACTTCCGCTATTTGTTCTCCGCGACGCGCGTGCTCGATTTTTCCTATTTGAGCAACACGACCCTGGAGAAGCTGGGCAAGGACGTCGAACGGCCCGTGCTGACGATCAGCTTCAAATCGGACATGCTCAATTCCTTGTATGAGAAAAGCATTCCCGAAGGTTCGCGCTACTTGGTGCTGGATTCGGACAACCGCATCGTGGCGAGCAGCGACAAGGGCAGCGTCACGCAACTTTACAACGCCGACTGGGTGAAGCAAGTGCAGCAGACCGGCAGCGGCACGCGCCGAATCCGGCTCGACGGCGTCAATACGATCGTCTGCTTCGACCGGTCGCAGGTGACCGGGTGGATGTCCGTTGTGCTGACACCCGAATCCGCCCTCGCCGGCGGTCTCGTTCCGATCATTCGCGGCTCCACCACTTTGCTGGCCGTCATCCTGGGCATCGTTTCCCTTCTGTTCGCCTACTTCATCTCGGGCAGAATCACCAATCCGATCAAGAAGCTGCTCGGCGCGATGCGGTCCGTGGGCGAAGGGGATTTCCAAACGCAGGTCGCGGTCAACACCAATGACGAATTCGGCATTCTGCTCCAGCGGTTTAATCGGATGAATGAGCGAATCCGCCTGCTCGTTTCGGAAAATTACGAGATCAAACTGAAGGAGCAGGAAGCCGAGATCCAGGCGCTGAACATGCAGATGAATCCTCACTTCCTGTACAATACGCTCAATGTGATGAACTGGACGGCCATCGAGAACGGCCAGAAGGAGCTGAGCAGGATGCTCGTCTGCCTGTCCGGCATGCTGCACTATACGTCGCGGAAGGAGTGGGGGGCCGTCCATCTGTCGGAGGAAATCGAATGGATGAGAAACTACTTCTACATCATGTCCGCCCGTTTCGAAGGGAAGTTCACGGTCAGCTACGAGATCGATTCGCGGCTCTACGACCATAAGGTGCCCCGGCTTCTGTTCCAGCCGTTCGTCGAGAACGCCATCCTGCACGGGTTCGACCAGATGGAATCGGGAGGACTTATCCGCATTCGCGGCTGGATGGAAGACGGCACCCGGTATTTCGAAATTGCGGACAACGGGCGGGGCATGAGCCGCGAGACGGTTCACGCCATCTTGTATCGGGAATCGTCCTCGGTCGGCATCAAGAACACGATCGCCCGCATCCGGATGACCTACGGCGAACATTACGGGGTCGACATTTCCTCCGAACCGGGCTTCGGCACGAAGGTAACCGTTCGCCTTCCGTTGGAAACCCAATCATAGTCCACCATTCCAATCTGACTCGGGTTATGGAAGCGCTGCCTGCGGTTTTATAATGGGAACATCATAGACTGCAGCTATGAACCAATCGGTTGTCAAATGGAAAGGGGTCCGGAAGATGTCAAGACGAAGGAAGTCGTTATCCGTTCTGCTGGCGCTTGTGATGATGCTGGCCGCCGTTCTGTCCGCGTGCACGAAGTCCGATTCGGGCCAAGGCGGCGGCAACTCCGCTCCCCCCGCCGACTCGGCGGGTTCGGAATCGGCCGGCGGCGACAAGCCGGGCGAACCGATCACGCTTCGCATGACGGTATGGGGAGCGCCGGAGGAAGTGGCCGCCTACAAGACGGCCATCGCCAAGTTCGAGAACAAATATCCGAATATCAAGGTCAATCTGCAGCACATTCCCACCGACTATGACACCAAGCTCACGACCATGGTGGCCGGCAACGACGAGCCGGACGTCGCGCAGATGGAGTCCGCCAGCATCGCCTATCCGCTGGCCGAGCAAGGCAAGTTCTACAATCTCCAGGACTTCCTCTCGTCCGATCCGGAGATCAAGCAGGACGATCTGGTTCCGAATATTACGTACTGGCTCGAACCGGGCAATATTATCGGCCTGGGCCCGGGACCGGAAACGTTCGTCTTGTACTACAACGAAGATATTTTCAAGGATGCCGGCTTGACGCCTCCGCCCGCCAAAGCGTCGGAAGCGTGGACGTGGGATCAGTTCGTCGAAGTCGCCAAGAAGCTGACGATCGACTCGAAGGGCCGCAGCGCCGCCGATCCCGGCTTCGATCCGAAGAACATCAAGCAGTACGGCGTCAGCATCGGAACCTGGTGGGGCAACTACAGCAACTTCATCTACTCCAACGGCGGGGACTTCGTCTCGGCGGACGGGAAGAAGTTCGCGCTGAATGAGCCGGCCGCGGTCGAAGCGCTGCAGAAGATGGCGGACCTGATCAATGTGCATCATGTCGCGCCTTCTCCGGTGCAGGCCAAGAACATTCCGGCGACCAACATCGCGCTCCAGACCAAGAAGGTGGCCATGGCCATCGACGGGCAATGGGCGACCGCGGGATTGGCCCAATCGAAGGTCCATTTCAACGTGGGCGTGCTTCCCGTCATCAAGGAACCGACAACGACCGTCGTCTCCGGGATGTTCTCCATCTTCAAATCCACCAAGCATCCGAAGGAAGCTTGGGAACTGATGAAAGCGCTGCTTGACCCGGATGCGGCCATCGATCTGATTACGGCCGGAACGTGGATGCCCGCTTATCGGAGCTGGTATACGGACCCGGATCTGCTGGCCAAGTGGACGGAAAATCTCGATTCCCGCCCGTCGAACTACAAAGACGCGGTCGTGGACGTGCTGTTGAACCACAGCCGCCAAACGCCGACGGGTTATGTGAAAAACTTCAACAAGATCATGGACATCGTCAATCCCGCACTGGATAAGGTGTGGCTCGGCCAACAGACCGCCCAGGAAGCTCTGGATTCCGTTGCGGCCAAAGCCCAGGCCCAGGTGCAAGGCCGCCGCGACGTTGAGGGATAAGGGCAAAAAGCTTGGGAAGACGGCGTTCTGGCCGCAGACCGCCGTCTTCCCGGGCGGGATGCTCTCCGATCGGAGGTACGCATGAGAAAAGGGTTGTTCTACGGGCTGCTGTTCACTTCGCCCGCCATCCTCGGGTTCGTCCTCTTCACCCTGGGGCCCATGGTCGCCAGCCTGGCGCTTAGCCTGACGGATTACAACGTGTTCAAGGAGCAGACTTCGTTCGTCGGATTGACCAACTACGCCAAGCTGTTCTCGGGCGAAGACGAACTGTTCTATCAATCGCTGGGCGTTACGTTCTACTTTGTCGCGCTGCGGGTGCCTGCCGTCATCGTCATCTCCTTCGTCGTGGCCCTGCTGCTGAATATGAATGTGAAGGGAAGAGCCTTCTTCCGCACGATCATCTATCTGCCCAGCATCGTGCCGGCGGTCGCATCGGCCATGATCTGGATGTGGCTGCTCAATCCCGATTTGGGCCTGATCAACTCCGCGCTCCGCTGGCTGCATCTGCCGACCAGCAACTGGCTGTATTCGGAAGGCAGCGTCATCCCGTCCGTCGTCCTGACGACGCTGTGGGGCATCGGCGGAACGGTGATCATCTTCCTCGCGGGGCTGTCGGGCATTCCGAAGCCATATTACGAGGCGATCGAAGTGGACGGAGGCGGGTGGTACTCCAAGCTGCGCCACATTACGATTCCGATGGTTACGCCGACGATCTTCTTCAACACGGTCATGGCGATCATCGGCTCCTTCCAGGTGTTCAACGAAGCTTACATCCTGACGCAGGGCGGGCCGAACAACCGGAGCCTGTTCTACGTGTTCTATCTTTGGCGGACGGCTTTTCGGGATACCGAGATGGGGTACGCGTCCGCGCTGGCCTGGGTGCTGTTCGTCATCATCCTGTTTTTCACCTACATCGTGTTCCGAACTTCGAAGTCGTGGGTGTATTACGAAGGAGGGGAGCGGGCATGAGGCCATCGAAGCTTGCGCTGACGGCGGGCTATACGGCTCTGATCCTGATCTCGGCCCTGTTCGTCATTCCGTTCGTCTGGCTGCTGCGAAGCTCGCTCATGGACCTGTCGCAAATCTTCACCATGCCGCCGGAATGGATTCCGAAGCCGTTCCACTGGGACAACTTCCGCCGGGCGCTCACGACGTTGCCGTTCGGCACGTTCTTCACCAATACGTTCGTCATCGTGATCGGCGTTCTGGTCGGCACGGTCGCAACCAGCAGCATCGCGGCGTTCGGGTTCGCGCGGATTCCATGGAGAGGCAGAGAAGCCGTATTCGCCGTGCTGATGTCCGGCATGATGCTGCCGGCGGCCGTCACGATGATTCCCAGCTTTCTCGGATGGAAGGCGCTCGGCTTCTACGACACGTATTACCCGCTGATCGTCCCGGCTTATTTCGGCGGCGGCATCTTCAACATCTTCCTGCTGCGCCAGTTCTACTTGACCATTCCGCGGGATTTCGACGAAGCCGCCTTCGTGGACGGCGCGACCTATTTTCAAATCTATGCGCGAATCATCTTGCCGCTGAGCCGTTCCGTGCTGATCGTGGTCGCCTTGTTCAGCTTCCTCGGAACGTGGAACGACTTCATGGGGCCGCTCATTTATTTGAAGAGCGACAGACTGTTCACCCTGGCGCTCGGACTGCAGATGTTCCAGGGCACCTACTCTGCGCAATGGGATCTGCTCATGGCGGCGTCGGCGGCGGTCGTGCTGCCCTGCGTCGTCGTGTTCCTGATCGGGCAGCGCTACTTCCTGGAAGGCATTACGTTAACCGGGTTGAAAGGATGAAGTCTTCTTGATGACCAATTGGCAAAGCGTCCCTTTTACGAACGTGAAGATCGACGATGCCTTCTGGCGCCCGCGGCTGGAAGTGCTGCGCAAGGTCACGATCAAAGCCTGCCTGGCCCAATGCGAGAGCACCGGCCGCATCGCGAACTTCGCCAAGGCCGCCGGCCTTGTGGAAGGCGAATTCGAAGGCATCTACTTCAACGACTCCGACGTGTACAAGGTGCTCGAAGGCGCCGCCTATCTCCTGATGTCGCACCGGGACCCGGAACTGGAGGCGGAAGTCGACCGGATAATCGACCTGATCGCCGCCGCGCAGGAGCCGGACGGCTATCTGTGCACCTACTTCACGCTGGTCGCGCCCGAGAGCAAGTGGACGGACATGGAGAAGCACGAGATGTACAACGGCGGCCATCTGATCGAAGCGGCGGTCGCTTACCATGAGGCGACGGGCAAGCGCAAGCTTCTGGATACGGCCTGCCGGCTGGCCGACCATTACGACAGCGTATTCGGCCCCGGCAAGCGGCATTGGGTGGAAGGGCACGAGGAGATCGAGCTGGCGCTCATGAAGCTGTACCGCGCGACGCGGGAGGAGCGCTACCGGAAGCTCGCTCTCTGGCTGCTGGAGGAGCGCGGCCGCGGTCACGGCAAAGGCGCGATCTGGGACAAGGAGGAATGGGGGCCGGCGTACTGCCAGGACGACGTTCCGGTTCGGAACATCGAGAAGGTGACCGGACACGCCGTCCGCGCCATGTATTTGTACACGGCGATGGCGGATGCCGTTCGCGTCTCCGGCGATCCGGCCTACGTCGGCGCCTTGCAGCGCGTATGGGCGCATACCGTGGAGCGCAACATGTACGTGACGGGCGGAATCGGGCCTTCCCGGCATAACGAAGGCTTTACTCACGACTACGACCTGCCGAACGAGACCGCCTATTGCGAGACTTGCGCCGCCATCGCCATGGTGCTGTGGAACCATCGGATGAACTTGCTGTTCGGCGATGCGAAATACGCCGATGTGGTGGAACGCGAAATGTACAACGGCGCTCTGGCCGGCATCTCGCTGTCCGGGGACAAGTTTTTCTACGTCAATCCGCTGGCGTCCCGGGGCGATCACCATCGGGTAGAATGGTTCGGCACGTCCTGCTGTCCGACCAATCTGGCGCGGTATTTGCCGTCCATCGGCCAGTACGCTTACGCCAGGACGGACGACGGGCTGGCCGTCAATCAATACATCGGCGGCGAAGCGGAATTCGAAGTCGCCGGCGGGCTGCGCGTCAAGCTGAAGACGACGGCGAACTACCCGTGGGACGGCCGGATCGAGCTTGCGGTGAACCCGGAACGGCCGGGGCGATTCGCGATCCGGCTGCGCGTGCCGGGATGGTGCAAAGGCTACAAGCTGAAGATCGGCGGCGAGAGCCTTGGCGAAGCCGAAGCGCTGACGGACCGCGGGTACGTCGTTTTGGACCGGGAATGGTCGCCGGGAGATGCCGTCGCTTTGGAACTGGAGATGCCGGTCGAGATCGTTCGCGCCCGCGCGGAGGTCGAAGCCGACCGCGGCCGGATCGCCGTTCAGCGCGGCCCGGTTGTTTATTGCGCGGAGCAAGCCGACAATCCGGACTTGGCCTATGACGCCTTCGCCCTTGCCGTCCGCGAACCGCTGCTGGTTCGCGATCGTCCGGATCTGCTGGGCGGCGTCACGGTTCTGACGGGGCAAACCGCGGACGGGAAGCCGTGCCGGCTGATCCCTTACTATGCCTGGGACAACCGGGAGGAAGGTTTTATGCAGGTGTGGATTCGGGAAGCCAGCCATCCGTCCCTGTATCTCTTCTGACGGCCCGCCTGGCTGGGGGGGGGTTTCAGGACGTTTCAAGCCGACTGTTGGCTTGCGCCCGTTCGGTCCATACTGGGAACATCAGGAGGTGTTCGCCAATGGAACGGGAAAGCGGCTGCGACGACCGGCCGGTCGTTCTGCCGGAGGAAGAGGCGCCGCCGCACGCGCGGCAATGCGAGCGCTGCGAGCTGTGCCGGCAGCGGCGGCGGGTCGTCTGGGGCGAGGGCAATCCGCGGGCGAGCATCCTGCTCGTGCTCGACAACCCCGGGGCCCGGGAGGACCGGGAAGGCCGCGAGTTCGTGTGCGGGACGCGCGAAACGCTGCAGCGGGGCATGCGCGCCGCGGGATTGCCGCCGGATGCGGTCTACGTCACGTATTTGCTGAAGTGCCGGCCGATTCGCGCCTACGACAAGCCGGCGGCGAGGGCGGCCTGCTTCCCCCATCTGCAGCTTCAACTCCTCGCGCAAAAGCCATCCTTATTGATGGGCTTCGGCAACACGGTGGCCGAAGCGCTACTGCCTGCGGCGGAGGGCGGCGTCAAGGCGCTGAGAGGCCGCTGGCACGACTACGAAGGAACGCCGATCCGCTTCACCTACCATCCGCTCGCCGTCCGCAGGCGCCCCAATTTGCTGCCGAATTTCACCGACGATCTGCGCGCCCTCGCGGCCCGGTGGCGGGAGTTGCCCCGGGGGCGCCCCGCTTCCCGACCGCCGCAGGGCTGAGCGTTTGCCTGCGCGCCGGGCCGGGCTTACGCCGGAAGCTTGCTCCCGGCGTCCGTCGGCCGGGAGGGGGAGAGCCGGACGATCGTCTCGGCCGCCAGGAGCAGCAGGAAGATCGTGCCGTACACAGCTGTGGCATAGCCGGCTGCATAGCTCATTCCGAACAGGCGGTGAAACAAACTTTCCAGCGCGTGGATGGATACGTTCGTGTAGCAGAAAACGTAGCTGCGAATCATCCATCTGCGGTGGAGGACGAACCGCCGCCGCCGGACTTGAAGGTACGCGGCCAGCGTCAGGCCGGTCCAGAGCAGGTTGAGCAGGTTGAACGCCATGCCGACGGCCCGGCCGCCTGTCGCATAGGGCGCCATGTAGCCCGAGGTGGCGACGACCCCGAGGACGCCGGCGATGTATGCGTAGCCGGCAGCGCGGTGCAGCCGGCGGGAAGCCCGGCGCAGCCGCCCTGAGAAGTTCAGGGCGCCCGCCGCGATCGCCAGGCCGGCGGCGGCGATGTGTGCGTCCAGCACGCGAAGCCAGACCGGCAGCTTGACGGCACGGGGAAGCCCGCTTTTATGGCGCAAAAAATCGGCGGCCTGCGGGTCCTGGATCAGATGAACGAACAGCGTCCACAGGATCGTGCCCGCCGCCAGCGCGACGACGATTCGATACGAAGTTTTGCCGTTCATGCGTTTCTCTCCCTCGGAACCGGCTCGGCGGCGGGTTTCGGTTCCTTTTCCAACAGCGCCTTGGCTTGCCCATATTCCTCTTCCCCGATCTCACCTTTGGCGGACCGGGCTTGCCGCACGCGGCCCGGCTTCCCGGCGAATCCCCGGCTGCCGCGCAGACGGGCGAACCGGAAGGCGAGGAAACCCAGCAGCGTCAACCCGTACATCCATTCGATCGGACCCACTCTCATCGTAACCCTCCTTTCGGCCCGTTTGGGCCTGTGCGTTCAGCTTAGCGTCCGAATGTACCGAATCGCACGAACAAAGTGTCACAAAACGGTCAACAAGCCGTCCCAAAAGGCGGCGGATGCGTACCGGACGGATCGGAGTGCTATACTGGGAGGGAGACCAAAGGCGGTGAGAGCGGATGACCGAACAGATAACGGTGCTGGTCGTCGACGACGATCCGAGCATCGTCGAGCTGATGAAGGATTTCTTGGAAAACGACGGGTTCCGGGTGGAGACGGCGTGCGATGCGGAGGAGGCGCTGGCGAGGTTCCGGCAGACCGGGCCGCAGTGCGTGCTGCTGGACATCATGATGCCCGGGCGGAGCGGGTTCGACCTGTGCCGGAACATTCGCGCGTTCAGCGACGTGCCGATCTTGTTCCTGAGCGCGCGCGGCGGCGACGTGGACAAGATCCGCGGACTGGGGATCGGCGCCGACGATTATATCGTCAAGTCGGCTTCGCCTGGGGAGGTTGTCGCCCGCGTGAAGGCTGTGCTGCGGCGATACCGGCCTTCGGAGCCGCCCGTTCCGCAAGTGCTCCGGGCCGGGCGGGTGCGGCTGAACCTGACGACCCGCGAAGGGTTTGTCGATGAGCGGGAAGTGCCGCTCACGCCCAAGGAATACGAGTTGTTGCGCCTGTTTTGCGAGAACCCGCGCCGGGTGTTCACCTATGAGCAACTGCTGGACCGGTTCTGGGAAGGGGTCGGCGACAAGCATACGGTTCGCGTTCATATCGCCCGGTTGCGCGAGAAGATCGAAGTCGATCCCGAGCGTCCCCGGCACCTGGCGAACGTGTGGGGCGTCGGCTACCGGTTCGAGGTCGAGCCATGAGCAGGACGATCCGCATTCGCCGCTTCGTCTTCGCCGGCCTGCTTCTGACGCTGACTTTGCTGTGGCTGACATACGTTCTGATTCATTATGCGGCGACCGGGACGTGGGACGTCTCTTCGGAAGGCCGGCATCCCGACCTGTGGTTCGTCGCACCGGCCGGACTCATGATCGTGCTGGCGGCGGCCGGATACGGGATGCGGCGGCTGATCGTCGGGCCGCTGGAGGCGCTCAGCCGCACGTCCCGGCAAATCGCCGAGGGCGATTGGAACATCGAGCTGCCGGATTCGCGGATCGCCGAGATCGCCGGGGTGCGCGACGGCTTCGAGGCGATGGTCGCCAGCCTTCGCCGCTCGTTCGCCGAACAGGCGGAACTGGAGGAAGAGCGCCGATTCTGGATCGGCGCGATCGCGCACGATCTGCGAACGCCGTTGTTCGCGCTCAAGGGGTATTTGGAAGGGCTGGAGCAGGGGATCGCCGCCACCCCGGAACAGATGCGGAAGTACGTGGCAGTGTGCAAGGAGAAGGCGGGCCAGCTCGACCGTCTCGTCGAGGATCTGTTCGCCTTCGCCCAGGCGGAATATCGGGAGACGTCGGTGCGCGGCGAGCCGGTCGACTTCCGGACGGTGCTGCGCAAGGCGGTCGACGGTGTGCGGCCGCTGGCGGAGGCGAAGGATGTCGCCATTGAGCCGGACGAAGGCGAGGCGGCGTGCACGGTGCGGGGCGACGCCCATCTGCTGGAGCGCGCCTTGGGCAACCTGCTCGACAACGCGGTGCGGCATACGCCCGCGCACGGTCGAATCTTCGTGCGTTGCCGCGAAGAGGACGGCGGCCTTGCGGTTTCGATCCGGGACACGGGGCCGGGCTTCGCCCCGGCAGATCTGGCGCGCGCGTTCGAACCGCTGTACCGCGGCGAGGCGTCGCGCAACCGGGCGACGGGCGGAGCCGGCCTCGGGCTGGCCATCGCCCGCCGCATCTTCCGGGCGCACGGCGGCGACCTGACCGCGGCCAACGATCCGGCCGGCGGCGCGGTGCTGACGGGGCAGCTTCCGGCCGCCGAGTGAGCTTTAACAAATGTTAATCATCAATTGCTCTATATTCAAGATATGCAAACTCGAGAGGATAGATAATATCTGTCCCTAGCAGCACGGTACTCCCCACATCAGAACTGTAGGTAGGGCTTGCTGAACAAGATCAATTTAAGCTGCTCCCAACGCATGAGCCTAGACCGTGATTTTCTTTGCGGTTTTCATGCAAAAAATCGGACGGAACGCAATGAATCTGAAAAAAGAGAAAAAAAGA
>Ga0207789_1000089_pt1 | contig 84361 bp, 97 predicted proteins | sample HigsolmetaGSP12D_FD_184840 | JGI IMG/M metagenome (GOLD analysis project Ga0207789, IMG submission 184840) | High solid enriched microbial communities from the Joint BioEnergy Institute, USA - SP1-2-D (SPAdes) | ecosystem: Engineered > Bioreactor > SSF (Solid state fermentation) > Aerobic >...
TTGCTTAGCATTAGCCACGTTGACAGATGCAGCAGGATCTACATATGTTTGTCCCTCACTGACTTTAACTACAACTGAGTTAATGCCGCCAGCTTTCATAGTTTGGTAGAAAGATAATGGCAAGCCTTGTTCAGCATTATGGTGGCTTACGTCAATAAAATCAATATTTGGCGTTGCTGCAAATGATGTGCCGGCAAAAGAAAACGCCAACCCTGCAGATAGGGCCAGCGCGCCGATGGTTTTAGATAGTCTATTCAATTCGATCACTCCTTATTTAGATGCTGTATCGCTTTCTGTGGACGGTGTAGAAGCCGTGTTTTGTGCTGCCAATACTTGTGCCACGACAGCTTTAATTTTTTCATATTCGGCATCCTCTTTGGCCGCAGTGTCCTGTGCATAAGAGATTGCTACCTGAGTTGCCTGTTCTTTCTTTTTTTTCGTCAGATAGGTGTTTAGGATTGTTGCAATTGAGCCGACAAAAAGCGCCCCAACCGCCACAATTAGCGATACAAAGGCATTAACCGAGTCTGCAGTTAACCATTGGAAATGTACATTAAGCGCCCCGAAAAAGGCAATCAATGCGGTTAGAACCCCGCCTACCAATGTTGCTGTCTGTTTCCACCAATTAAGATCAGATAAGTATTTCATTTTTCATTCGCTCCCCTAGAAAAATTTTGTGATTAGGGTAATGATCCCATAAATTAAGCCCCCGCCACCAAAAAGGACAAGGGCTAAGTCCCATCTACGATAGGCATTATTTTTCCGAATATTTAGTGTGTGCTCGAGTAACCTGTTTAGCAATTCCTGCTGTTCTTCCCGCTGCTGGTTGATTAACTTTTTCTGTTCCTTTCCTTCCACCATCAACGTTTTTTCTATGCGCAGCTGGCCTGTCTCTACCGCCTGCATTTTGTTGGTCAGGTCGGCATAGTTTTTTTCTAATGCTGTGATCCGCTCTTCATGATTCTCAATGCGTTCATCCATCGTCATCTCCTCCAATGGACCCGTACCCCCTAACTCATTACGATGCTGTTGTGTCTGATGCTGTTCCTTGAATGTTTTCTTCCACCTTTGATTTAATTAAATCTTCTAGCTTGATTGTATCCCCGGCTGCTGATGCATATTCGTCTTTACTTACCTCCACAAATCCATTGAGGTTAAAAGTTGCTCCTGTGCTATTAAAATATAAGTTTACGCTTGTATAATCACCATCATACCCGTTTTTGTAGTTAAAATTAATTGATGTAATGACAATTTTCATCATTCATTTCCTCCTTTTGTGTGTGTTGATCTTGAATGTTTTGCCTTCTCTGCTGCCAATTCCTTTTCTACTTCTTCTTTTTTCTCGATCGCCTCCTTTAATTGTTCTTCTAGCTTCTTAATTTCATTTTGTTGCAAGGCTACCAATGCCGTTTGTGTTGCCTTTTGGTCTGCCAGCGTGGCGATTTGATTTTTTAAATCTGCAATAATTTGCGGGTAAAAATCCTGTGCTTGAATTTCCATATGTTATGCCTCCAATTTTGCTAATCTAGCTTCAAGATCAGCAATTTTTAATAATAAATTCTTATTTTGTTCTTCAATTATTGATAAGCGTTCCTTATTGCTCTCGTCCCTTGCTGACAATTCCTGTACAGCACCGGTTAATACCCCTGTTACCTTGTATGTGTCTATGCCGTCCCGATCATAATTGAGAAACTCATCAGGTGTCTGATAACCGCCGCCAATTACAAAACCAGTGTATAGATCATCACGGCCTGCCTGCACGTCTGCTTTGTACTTAAACTGCACCACGTTTGCCTTTTTGATAATTTCAAGCATGTCCTGTGGTTCTATTGCCTGAAAGTCTTGCTTCCATTCAAATTTTGATGATGTCGCCCACGATTTTGCTTTCGGTGAATAGCTGTAATTACCACTTGAATCCGTGAAGTACAGAGCGGAACCATCACTAACCTCGAAAGTGTGGTAACCAATCCGCATATTATTTGGATTAACCCGCTGATCAAAATTCCCATTTGAAGCTGATATGTCTACTCTAGATCCACCACTATTCGTAAAATATAATTGACCGCCATCCTTGGAGATGATGGAATGAGCGCCATTGAATGAGATGTTACCAAATTGTGCATTGCCATTGGAGCTAATTGTGCTTTGACCATTATAGTAATCAATCGAATATATAGCATTAGCTGTAATTTGGCTCACTACACTATCATTTTCAGAAAATGTAATTAAATTTGGTTCAATGGTTGTTTTGGCCGAAGGAGCATTAATATCTGAGAAAGCTGGATAATATATTTCGATTATACCTGATGATAAATACGTGTGCCTTGACTCATCATCATCAATGTGAATTGGGAATCTATAAGTTGGATTAATTTTAACGGTATCGTAATTCCCCCAAGGGTTCGTAACCGTTGATATAACATTTACGCTGCCAGAAAAAGTCCCTGACGTTGCATTGATTGCCCCCGTAATATTTGCGTTTTTCGCAACAAGGTTTCCGGCTGTATCGACGGTAAAGTTTCCGTTTCCAATGTTTATGTTCACGCCTGAAATATTTCCAGCTGTTACGCTTCCAAGATTTGCTGAAAGTGCAGATAAGGTTGAAACGTTCAGCTTACTTGCATCTATGGAGCCGGCGGCAATACGTGCGGCGTTTAGCGTCCCCGTTGTAATTTTAGATGCGTCGATGTTTGTAACGGTGGCTTTGCTTGCATCCAACGTACCCGTCACAATATTGCTGGCGTTTATGTTTTTCACCGTAATCACATTTGCGTCAATCGTGCCCGCCGTAAGCTTGTTGGCTGTCATGCTCTGTATCATTGCATCTTTGATAACCGCATTGTCAATTGTTGTTTGACCTGTTATGTGTACCTTTTTGCCATCGATTAAGATGCCCTCTGTGCTAATGTTTATTTGATTTATGACGTCATTTTGTTTGACCCTAAGGTTTATATCATTAGCCAATTGTGTGATTTGTGATTGAGTAGCCATGTCCTCGGGGGCTGGGCTCCAATCTGTAGCCTTAGTTCCCTTTTCTACTTTAATTTGTGAGAAATATACACTTGAAATATTTCCATTAGAACTTGCATTATTATCAATTCTTATATATCCGCATATCTCATCAGAATTAGTAGTAAATTTTGTAATATATTCTTGCCAATCATTTTTGTTTGTTGTTCCAGTCGCCAATGTATGAACATAATCATAACTACCACCGATACCAGTTTTAGCGGTTTTTGAACCTAAAAAATATACGTCCATTGTAGTAGAATTTGTACTTCCTTTTATCCTTACTCTAAAAACGTATGTTGTATTAGGTTCTACATTGAATACTGTTCCCGAGCGCGTACTTTCCGATGTTCCAGAGTTTTGCACTTCTAATGAATTTGTCCCATCATTGTTAGCATGAGATATCGTGCCTTCTTGCCAAGATTGCGCAGTTTTCCCGTCTGGATTAAGCAATAATCCTGTGCTATTTGGTACTAAATTTCTACCACCGATTTGCAAGTTATTGAGATTTGTTTGTACAGAAGTAATTTGACTAGTCAAGCTATTTGCTGTTTGCGTCAAGCTTGACTGTGTTGCGTATGTGCTGGCAGCATCTTGCACTGATAACTTGCTTTGTAACGCCGTGTTTGTTTGCGTGACAAAACTATTATATGTTGTTTTATCAACTTTCCCTGACACTGTTGTTTGCAATCCGTTTGTTGTTTGCGTTAACGAACTTATATTTCCTTCTGCATTTGAAATCCTTGTCGCAAAGGAATCGGAAGTTTGTTGCAATGCACTTATATTACCTTCTGCATTTCCAATTCGTGACACTGTACTATCCAGTGTTTGTGATAGCGTGTTAAATTGGACAGCTGTCACCATATCCTCAGGGGCGGGGCTCCAATCAGTTGCCTTATTGCCTTTTTCAATCTTCACATATGCCATATAAAAAGTTGAAGCACTTGAATTAAAGAATCCTATTGTATTTGAATTTGTAGGCTTTATTGTAACTGTAAATAATTTCCATTCGGTCGTCACATCACAAGATAACCAAGATGTATTTGAATTTTGTATTTTAACGGTTGTTTCCTCATCAGCTTTCATTAACAGGGAAACAGTATATTCTTCGCCATATGTTATTTTTGAACCAACATTCTGTGTTACCCCTGATGCTGCTGACGTACCAGTTGTTACAACCTTTAAAACATGGCCATAGTCTGCACTGTCTAATACTGATAATGTTGCATTTTCATTAGGTTTCCAATTGCTATATCCATTAGAAAAATCACTATTTAAAAATAAGTTCCTCCCGCCAACCTGTAAGTTATCGAGATTTGTTTGTACAGCTGAAATATTGCTCGTCAGGCTGTTTGCCGTCGCTGTTAGTGCCGTCTGCGTCGCATATTTTGCGTCTGCATCTGTTTTTGTAATACGTGCAGCAATTTGGTCAGCCTGCGCAGTCAAAGTTGCTTCTGCCGTGCTAACCCTACCCGTTAGCGTGTCAACGGTCGATTTATCGGCTTTAAGCTGTATTGCATTGGTGTTTTGCTGAATAGCCGTTTCTGCGCTGTCTACGCGCCCTGTTAACGTGTTGACCGTGGTCGTGGTAGCGTAACCCTCGAGCGCATCATCAATCTCCGTTTTTGTATAAACGCTGGATGCATCCGCTTTTTTCTGTGCTTCTGCCATTGCATCCTGGGCTTTTGTCCACGCATTGCTGGATTGTGTAGCCGCATTGGACGCTGTTTGACTCGCGTTGTTCGCTGTATCCACAGCACTGTTTGCTGTTGATAAAGCATCTTGCGCATTATCAAAAGCCGTCTGTGCTTGATTGATAGCCGTCTGTGCATCTTCCGCCGCTTGGTTCGCAGTATCCACGGCGCTTTGCACCTGTGCTTTGGCATCATCTGCGTCCGCTTGTGCCGATTGGGCCACTTGGGTCGCCTGTTCCGCCGTTTGTTGCGCCTGTTCGCCTACTTGTTGCGCATTGGCCGCCGTTTGATTGGCTTCATCAATTGCTTCTTGGACGGCGACATTATCCACGTCGTCTACCCATTGCGTGCCGTCCCAATGCCGGATAGCCGTTACTTCACCGTTTGCATCGGTGACAAACCAAATATCACCGGATTGTGGACTGGTTGGCGTTGTTGCACCATAATATGCTTTGTTTTTGCCATTGGCAGTCGTAATTGCTATCTGTGCTGCTTGTGCTGCATCTGCAGCTGTAGCTGCCGCTTGTACTGCCGTTTGTGACGCAGTTTCAGCAGTTGCTTGAGCCTGTCCAGCTGTCTGTGCTGCACCATTTGCCGTTTCTTGGGCAGTAGTTGCTGTTTGCTCTGCTCCTTTCGCAATCTTAGTTGAGTTTGTGAAAGAAATATCTACACTGCCCATTATGGTCATGGGGTATCACCTCTTTTATGTTCATTGATCCTAAACAATTGATTTGTCCTTTGGCTATCTTCTAAATCTTCATTTCCCCATGCGAAACCTTGTATTAGCCATTTCTTTCCATCCGAGTCGTAGTAATAACTGATTGCTTCAGGTTCGTTATACTGCCCTATTTGATCAATAGTGCCCTTATCAAAGGTATATACAATCTTATAAACTAGCGATTTGGATCGTATATCAACGCAATACATGACCCTTTCATCTAATCCATTTGCATCTCCTGCATCGAAATAAACGTAAGGAAAATCTAGACAAGATGATTGGAAGGTTTGGCTAGATCCATCAAATCCAACATCACTGCCATTCATTGTATAGATTGGTTTGAAAAGGTTATTTTGAATATCTGATTTCTTGCATACATATAAGGTAACTTCACCTTTTGATAGATGAACATAACTATTTTTCTCATCATAATTTACACGATAATAGTCTGTTGCTCCGAACGAATAAAACTGAATTGATGAATCTCCATATTTGAGGATTTTGTTAGGAACATATTTAAACCTTGCAACTCCCCAATAATGCGTTCCGTCTACTGCTGATTTTGATGTATTGATCATTGCAGACCATATATAAACATCACTGTCCACATGCTCTATTCCAAAATTAGAACCATGACCGCCACCAATCACCCACATTTGGTCAACGAACTCCCCATCTAACGTGGTTCTTGTAATGCTGAATGATTGCCAGTCTCCATTAGATGACTTTTTATTACCGAAATACTCCTGCGACCAATAAATATAGCTATTTTTGGCATCTACTTGAGCATATTGGGCAACATGTGTATTTACATCATCACTAGGATTGTCCATCGGTAACGTTGCAAAATAGGCAGCATCTTCTTCTGTTGCAAATAGAATAGGGTCAGTCAATCCATCATCAACCTGACAACGAATTGTACTTCCTACCACCTCCGAACCTACTGTGATAACATTTCCAACTCCTACATGTGCATCTTCCCATGCAGTATCGTGTGTGCCATCACTATTTATCTTTTGCCAAATAAATTTGTCACTATCGATCTGTGCTGTGACTTCATCAGTTCCTTGATAAACCCTGATGATAATGCGCTTTTCCGTATCATCTGCAAAATCCGTTCCATCTGGAGTAAAGTACTCCACTTTATATGCTTTGGCCTTTTGTGATTCTTGGTATGCCTGTGCAGCCTTAGCTTGTAGTTTCCAAATATCCTCTGGGGTAACTACTTGAACCTCAACAAATTCCCCTAGGATTACTTTATTGTTTTCTGGATTTGCCTCAGATTCATCCAGTTGGATGACCCTGGCATCCAAAGTTAATTCGGGATCCATCGAAAAATCAATAACCTGTATACGATCGCCAAGATTCGGCTTGTAGCCTAAATGGGCAACATCAACTGTATAAGTATATTTAGGATGATTATATTTGGCCAGTTGCTGTTTACCCCAATCTAATAAACCACTAGGGTTAGCAATACTGTCATTTACAATGTATCCTTCTAAGTATTGATTACCATTGTTATAGAGATCATTTGCTTCATCATCTACAATATACTCTCGGCCATTATTCACACTTGCTATTGAGACTATCTCGCCTTTGCTATTTGTACCTCCGTAGACATATAGCTTAGTATACATCTGTGAGTCGTCACCGGTTCTAGTCACTCCTAATAAATCGTGAGAATACTCAAATCTGCGCCCCTCTGATTCTCCTAATTCTTCTACTATGTCAATTAATTTTCGAACAATTTTTCCGTTATAAACCTCTACATAAGCCCTAATTTCAACAGAAAATTGAGTAGTTAATTGATCCAGCCAATATTGAGCGTTATTTCCAGAACTAAATTCTAATGATTTTACCCCTCCAAAGAAATCATTCTCACCTATTTCCCAGCCTGATCTTTGAAGAATATATTCAAATGCATCTTGGCTATTTGCAGCGCTAAATGTTTTTGGCTGTACGTATATGTGAGTTAAATCCCAAGCTAGCAGATTGATTGCTTGAACTGTTTTTGTATGTGTTGATCCAGCAGCTTCATCTTCTGGACTAAAAATTCTATAACAATAAAAACGGCCATCCCCTCCCTGCTTAAGAAGGTGATAGCCATTTGTCATGTAGGCTGTCTCACGATAACCATATGGGACTGATATTTGTAAGGTATCGCTCCAAATTTTACCTTGATCATCCGCAATTTTGGTTGATCGTATATCATTGTAAAACTTGCATCCTTTACCATCTAGGTCAAGCACTCCACAGACATTTAAATCCGGATCTAATATTGTATACATTGACTATCACCTCCTCTATTGAGTAGTTGGACGATATTCATAATACCAGTCTGCATCGCTTAGATCGGGGTCGAAGGAAAATACTTTTTCAACACCACCTTGTAATGTTGGAAAATTACTTCCAATATAAAGTTTATCCATAAAAATAGCGCCGTTTTTATATACGGTGCGATCTTCACAATTGATTTTTATTTCATCACCTTCATTGGCAATTATTGTTGGTGAAGTTGTGGATCCATTGCCTCCGTCAATGACATTCCAAACTTTAACATCACTAAGTGCCATCGAATTATTTTTATAATTCTTGACTGGATCAGCTGCATCTTCTGCAATATCCATTTTGGCAGTATAAAAAGCAATTCCAGCTAATTGTTTTGCATATTTACCACTAGAATCTGTATATGTGTAAACCAAAGGTTTGCTCCAAGCAGGGTTTGAATTATCGTCAAATTTCATTATTTCAGCACGATATTTATTTCCTACTTTTTTCAACTCGAGATAGCCGTAGAAATTAGTAAAAGTATTAGTTGATGTATCTTCACTTAGCTTGACAGTTCTCCACTGCTGCACTGTTTTTGTCTTTCCATTTTCAGTAACTTTCTTTGTACCCGTTCCAAGTTTAATTGTTTTTGTTTTTTTTTCCCCTTTTTTGATATTTCCTTTACCATAATAAATATTTTTATAATTATGTGACGTGCCAAGTTGTACTTGAGCATATACTTCTTCACTACTTCCGTTATCTTTCAGCATAATTTTTCCAAATCTCATCCCATCTGAGTCCAACAAATATACTTCACATTTTCCTCGAGCTCTAGCATAATATTGATTATTCCACATTCTAACTCTAATCCTAAAGTCATCATATTGATTGGGAAGCCATTGCAATCTAACAGGACCATGCCACTTTTTATTGTTTGTGGCAGGTCCAAAATCATCATTACCATCTGTTGTTTTCGCTACTTTTATTGAGTTTGATGTACTCATCATACTTCCTGATGGAATACCATTTTCCAATTCAAAAGTAATGTTAGATGAATCAATAGCAGTCCAAGTTGCTAATGTATTACAAGGATCGTGGAAAACTAAAGGTTCCTTATTTATTGGAGAATCACCAGTATCAGGATCAACATCAGCCCCTAAGTAGACATAATTTCCATCCTCATCAGTAATCGCAATTTTGGTTACATCCTGTTTGGGCATGCATGTAAAAATAGGATAGCATTCCGCTGTCCCGTCTGGAGTAATTATTATAGGATTTTCTTTCATGTCATGCTGTTGATATTCTCCATATCCTTTCGGGTCACTACAAGAAAAGGTAAGAGTGCAAGTTGCCCATTGATTATTGCTTATAAGTTCTGGAGTAGAAATGGAACTAAAATGACCATAATAAGTCCATTCCGAATCATTACTAAAGACCATCGGATACTCACCATCACCAAATGTTGTAACAATGTTAGACAGGTCATGAATTTTATCTATTCTTTCTTGAGGTGTTTTTGCTTTTATCGTAATACTTATTTCAAATTGAAGTTGTCCATAAGAATTACCGAGATATATTTTACCAACCATTCCCGGTACATCTTGAACATTCTCTGAAATTTCTGGAGTGACTGGCCTTTTTATGTCGTTTACAATAAGTCCGAGGTCTTCCACAAAATCAACCCCGCAAAAAATGCAAGTTAACCTATCCAACCGTAGTCACTCCTTTAAACATATTTCGAATATTTGTAGTTGATTTTGCATATTTATTATAATTGTCATATAATTCTTTTCCATCCAGATAAACAGAATTGTCTTTTTTCAACAATTGCATAAGAATCTGATTCTGTTGCAATGTTGCTTGTAAAAGTTTATACATAACGGATTCATCTTCATTAGATACAGAAACATTTGAAGACTGATTTAAACTTTTATTTCCTACATTTCCACCTTGAATTTGATTTCCAACTCCAAGGATTTTCTGAGTTTGGGAAAGTAGTTGCAAAGCTCGTGTTCTTTTTAATGGGTCGAGTGGAATGATCATTTCAGGTTTATTACCTTCACCAACCTCAACAATTTGATTCCTTGTTATTAAACCACCATTAGCATATCCATGTCCTTTACCTAAAGCACTCAATGATTTACCATATCTATGTTTTGCATAATTTAAGGCAGCTAGTAAGTTATCAAATCCATTGAAGATATTATCGTGACCAGGAAATTTATAAGCATTGAATGTAGAAGAAATTGTTTGCATTAAACCTTTAGCTAAATCACCACGAATAGTGTTTATATCCGTATATCCATGTTGGACAGCTCTAGGATTACCACCAGATTCAGTCTTTATTTGTCTTAATACTTTGTTTACCATGCTTGGGCTTGTAGATAATCCATTCATTTCCAAAGCTCTAATTACATAAGGTCTCCATCTTTGAACACCTGAGCCACTGGGTTCGCCCATGTCAAAGAATTTCTTAATCCAGTTAACAGAAGCATCTTTAACAGTTGTAACTGCCCCTTTAGCTATATCAAGGGTTGGATTTTCAAGACCCGATAAATTAGTAAATGAGCTTACAGCTTTATCAATAAGTTTTTTAGGATTACTCATATAATCCCAAACTGTCTTACCAGCACTAAGAATTTTTCCTGTTACTTTACGTCCAACTGATTTAATAGTACTCCAAGCATTTTCTAACCAACCAGTACCATTAGCAAAGTGAGGATATAATGACATCAATTGTTCTGTAGCATTACCATTAAGAATACTTGTTCCTTTAGGAAGATTTACAAGAGTATCTGAATTAGGAGAAAGGAACACCTCACCATTTGGTAAAGAAATAAGCTCATGCTTCCCACCATCACCAACAACTGCTAAACCACCTTGGAAATTATCAGTACCTTTTGCAAATTGAGGAACCTTCCATTTAGGAATTCTTACACTCTTTGGAGCATGAACCTTATCTAAAATCCAGTTAATTCCTTTACGTACACCATTAACACCTTTGCCCAACCCTCTTAACATTGCATTTCCAATACTAATCATCGCACGTTCTAGGGCTCTAGCTCCACCTTTGATGCCATTAGCCATTTTATTAGGAAGACTTTTCGTAGTTGAAACGATCTTATCCCAAACTGAAGAAATTTTATTCTTCATACTTTCAGCAATTTTTACTGATTGGTCTTTCATACTGTTCCATCCATTTTTGACTAATCTAATCAGCCATTTTAATGGAGAAGAAAAGATACTCTTTAAGCTATTCCACATTTTTGAAAAAATATTTTTTAAACCAGAAGACAAAGAACTAGAAATTTTAGTCAAACTACTCCATCCATTTTTAACTAAATTAATTATCCATTTTAATGGAGTAGAGAAAATGCTTTTTATGCTGCTCCACATTTTTGAAAACAATTTTTTAAAACCTGAAGAGAAAGAGCTAGAAATTTTGGTTAAACTGTTCCAGCCTTTTTTCACTAAATTTACAATCCATTTAATTGGAGCAGAGAAGATAGTCTTAATAGCAGACCATAATTTAGAGAAAATAGCTTTAAATGGACCAACAAAAACCTTTGCTGCTTTGAGCATTTTACCAATCCACATTAACTCGAACCAGTTTAAGATAAGTTTAAATGCTCCTTTGAATATATCTTTAATACCTTGCCACATTTTCTTCCAGTTACCGGTAAATAGACCAGAGAAAGTAAGGATAATACCCTCGATTATTTTTATTGATCCTTCGAAAATACCTTTTATATTATCCCAGACAGATTTAACAATAACAACCAAAGCCTTAAATCCGACTTTAAAGATCGGAGTTAGGATAGCTAATGCGGTTTTTATGATTACTCCAATTACTTTGAAAACATTTTTCGTAGCTTGTGTAATAGTAGACCCGTTCTCATTCCAAAATTTAACAAGTCCTGAAATTTGTTTCTTGACAAATGAGCCAACAGCAGACAAAGCTTGTTGTATATAACCTTTCAAAATCTTAAAGATATTTTGTACTTTTGTAACAGCAATAATTATTGCTTGAATTTGGTCATCAGATAGACCAATTTTCTTTAATAAGGTAGCTCCACCAGCCCAATTTCCCTGGAACATCTGAGTAATTGCAGATACAAATTGTTTTACTTTTCCATAGGCATTAGAAATTGATTTTCCTAAATTATTTACAAAGTCATGGAACGGTTTGCTTTTATTATAGGCAATTATAAATCCAGCAGCTAATGCAGCAATTCCAGCAATGATTAAAGTGATAGGAGAAGTAAGTGAAGCCATTACTCCTCTTAAAATACCACCAGTAATACTTGTTGCACCCATTGCCACTTGTAAATTTCTGAATCCAGTAATTGCTTTTCCAATCGTTCCGGCTACCATTCCACTGATCATGAACATAGGGCCAATAGAAGCAATAAATCCAGCTATTCCAAGTGTTACAGCTTGCATTGTTGTAGGCATTTTTTGGAATGGTTCCATTATTTTTTTAATAGCACCTGAAATTTTAGGAAGAATAGTTGCTCCTAAATTTAGAAGTGTATCTCCAACCGGTTGTAAATCTATTTGAACTTCTCGCCAAGCTTTTCGGAATTGGGCAGCTGGTGTATTTGTTAAAGCTTTAGAAGCTTTATCTGCAGAACCAGCAACATTGTCATAAGCTTTATTAGTATTATTCAGTGATTCAATGACTTTCATTGCATTGTCTTCACCAAGAGCACTCCATACTGTTGAAGCAATAGTAAGTTTTTCTTGTTGGTTTTTCATGCCTTTTAAATCATTGATCGCTGAATTAAATACATCTTTAACCGTTGCTTTTCCAGATTTATATTTGTCAAATAGTTCTTGTGTTTTTTCTGAAAAACTACCTATATTTTCCTGGAATCTTCCGTCATTTAATGAAATCCCAAATTCCTTTACAAAATCATTAACCTTATCAAAATTATAAGCTCCAGATTTTAAACCATTTTCAAGAATAGAGAACATTTCTTTTGCTGAGAATCCGTTTTGTGCCCACAGTTGGCCATACTCTGCAATGTTATCTTCTAATTCACCAGATTTATTAAGTCCTCGTTGGGCACCGGTAACCATATAGTCAAATGCTTCATTGGCCGACATACCAAAGTTAACCATTAAACTGTTTACGCCACGAAGAGATTCTTGGATATCAGCACCAGTGATTTTAGAAAGAGTCAAAGCTTTTTCTGTAACACTTTTTAATTGACTATCATCAATTCCTCGAAGATTTTGCTTGATTTTAATTACGGCATCGGCGACTTCATCTGTACTTTCACCGAATCCATCTGCCCAAACTTGACCAACAATTTTACCTTGTTTTTTAGCTTCACCAGCAGTTGCTTTAGTCATAGCTTGAATATTTCCTTGAATGCTAGACATTTCAGAGCTAATCTTTGCTGCTAATGTAGATACAGCTCCAATTGGTGCAGTGAGGGATTTTGTTAATGTACTACCCCAGACTTTAGCTTTCTCACCGTTTTCTGTGAATTTATTACCTATTTCGGTAAGATGATCGGCAAATTTTGCACTTTCTGAGCTAATATTTTGATACCTATTTTTAATATCATTAATACTTGCTTCATATTCAGATAACTTAGCTCTTGCTTCTGCATAAGCAGCTTGTTGAATTTTTGTTTCCCGAGCATCTTTTCCTTTGGCAGAAATGAGTTCGTTAAGTTTTTCTTTCTCTTTTTGTACGATTTGAGTTTGAAGAGTTTGCGATCTTTGTAAACCGGCTAAACGTGCGGCAACAGCTTGATAAGATTTACCTTGGGCTTGTAGAGTTCTGACGTAGGCATTTGTTGTTTTCTCTACTGTATTTAATTCATTTTTTAAGTTCTGTGTTCCTCTTTGATAATCTTTCATTGCAACTGTTGCTTGATCCAATTGTCTTGCATATTGACCTTGCCTTGCAATAGCATTATTCAATGATCTTGCTAGGTTTTGAGCTTCTTTTGAATTCTCGCCATATGCATCTTTAGCTTCATTATATTTTCTTCTCAATAATTCAATTTGCTTTTCATTGGCAGTCATGACTTCGTTTAAGCCGTTTACTTTTGCTTCTAGCTTTTCATACTCATTACCCGCGCTAGACAAAATGGCCATATTAGCTTTCATAGCACTTGTAGCAACATTAATTTGTTTCTTAATTCCATTGATGGTATTAGAAAAAGATGTGCTATTTAAACTTAAGTTTATGACCATATTACCAAGTGGTCTGTTTGCCATTCTCATTTCGCTCCTTTCAATAAATCAAGTGGGGTTAAAGGACATTGATTAATAACCCCATATGAAAGGACTAAGTTATATTGATTTATAGAAGTCTTCAATATTATCTGTTTTATCAACATCATCTTCATCCATAAGACTAAGAAAATAGTTAATGTCCATGCTGTCTATATCATTTAACTTCCAACCATTTTCAAGAAGTTGTTTATACATCTTATTTAGATTTTTTAAATTTTCTTGATATGTTATTTTGTTACTTGTTCCAGATTTTCCCGTGCTTGCTTTTTTTCAGCTTCTCCTCCGAGAACATTCTCAAGAATTTCATTTAGTGTATCGCTTAGTTTATCAGCAGAAATACCATCAAGAATAGAATCGAATGTTACTCGTTCATCTCTAAATAAGCTTGCTACCAAAGCAATAATTTCATCCAATTGTTCGAGTTCTGTTAGTTCACCTTTTTCAGTTTTAGCACCGAACTCAAGAACTTTTCTCAATGAACGGGAAGGAACAAAATCTTCAGTAATAATTTCTGTTTTTCTTGTATCTGGATTGTAAAGTTCAATTTTAATCATGGCTATATTTCTCCTTTTTGTTTTTATGTAACAAAAAAGACTGGAATCATTTAAGAATCCAGTCTCTTATAATCCAATTACTCACCAGCCGGGGCGGTATAGCCTTTGAAGATAAATGACTTGAATTCTTCTTCCGTGAAGCCAGTTTGACTAGTACGACCTTTTGCGTAAACAAACGAATCAGAACGTGCAATGAATTCACCAGAAATTGTATCTGTTGAAAGTTCAACACCTTTATCATCACCAGTTTTAATGTCTAAGTCAGGGTAAGCAAACTTACCTTTAGTCAAACCAATAAAAATATCATCACCCGCTGCGCCTTTAGCTTTCAGAATAACAGCTACATAAGGCGGTATAGTATTTGCCCCGATCTTAGCAATGCCGTTTTCAACAACAGCACCTGTAATTTCATTTAAAGCTTCTTCTGGAATATCTGCTACGTCTAAATCTAATTTAGGTGAAGAAACACCTTGAGCAGATACGAAGAAAGGAACGTTAGAAGCGTAAACAGTGTTCATTGTTGCACCTAGACCAGATAATTTTGCTTCGATAGCACCACCAGCTTTGGCGTCAATTGTATACACATTGGTTACATTTTCTTGTTCGTCCATAATACCGATCTGCACTTGGTCAAATCCTAATGTTGCCATATGTCCTATCTCCTTTTTATCAAATTTAAAATACACCACATTGGGTGCTAAATTATTAGCTAAATTTAACCGGGACTGAAGCTCTATATCTTCTATAAATCCTTGGAGTATCATTAAAGTCTGGGTCTTTATCAAGTCCTCCTGAATATTTGAACCATCCATTCAAAGCCATTATCTTATCAATTTTGTCCTGGATTGGGTCAAGCTCTTTAACTGAACGACCCCAAATGTCAATCTGGACAGTTACGGATAATGATATTGGCATATTAGAAGCAAACTCAGCTTGATATTCTCCTATCTGATTAATACGAATCAAGGGAAGTTCAGATTGCTTTTGATGATCAATAGGAATATCAAGGATAAAAATATTGTTAGGATTTATTAATGAAGATAATTCTTCATTTTTATACAGCAATGTATAAACATCTTTAATAGGATGTGTCATAATCCTAACCCCCTTGCTAATTCTTCCCTGATTATCTCCATTACCTTATCGCGCATTTCTTGCTCAGTATTTTCAATAAAATGTTGAGGTCGTTGCTTAATAGTTCCTAACTCAACAAAGTGAGCTCTCCAATAAGTTTCTTCTCCGAAACCAACGGTTACTTCACCATATTGATCAACACCAGATACAACAATATCATCTTTCATATGTTTCTTATTGCCATCTCGTGGGTCGATTGGAGTATTATCTCTTAATCTACTAGCTAGTTTGTTACCAGCTTTTTTCAAGGCTGCATTTCTAGCTTTCTTTTCTTGACTGCCCATATTTCTTAGGGCTCGATCAATAGAAGATGTATCAATTTTTATACTCATTAAGACACCACCTTGGCAATAATGAGATCAAACTTTTTATCATAAATATCTGGAGTGATTTGAATTATTTCATACTTTTGATTTCTGTATGAGATAGTCATGTCACTTGTTATCTTGACTTTTTGTTGATGTCTAATAATGAAAGTTGTAGAATTTTGAAGTGTTGTTCCAATGGTACTAATGATTTCTTTATAGAATTGAGATCTTACTAAAGCCCAGCATGTCATAACCTCTTTTTCAGTTTTGACGACTTCTCCCCAATCATCTTTCTCATTGGCCACTTGATAGAAAGTAATTCTTTCATTTAATTCACCAATACCAACATTTTTCATTTTTAGTCACCTACAACTGAGAAGAATCGTCTAAACCGGAATTAGCATTCCAATTTCTATATATATCCAAAATGCCTGAAAAGATATATTTTAATTCTCCTTGCACATTAGTTTGGATTTCTCTATTTTCATACCAATGGGCAATAAGAGCCAGTGCTGCAATTGTAAATTCATCAGGAATTTCTTCCATTTCAGAAAACTTAATATTCAAATAAGACTGTATAAAGTTTTTAGCTGAGACAATCATGAGCGATAATAAATTATCATCTTCGTCATGATCTATTCTTAGATAATTCTTAACAAAATCTAAATCTAGATCAGTAATTTTCACACCCGTATTCATTATTCTTCAGCCTTCTTAGCAGTTCGTTTTGAACTACTCTTTTTTGTCGCTTCCTTCTTCTCTTCAATTAGTACATCAACTATACCTTTTTCAGCAAGAGTATTAATAATTTTTTCATCATTAATCTCAAGCTCATCATTATAGTTCATGACTTTATCAAGAGAGAATAGATAAGCGCCTTGTAAAAATCTTACTCTTGCCATCTATTTCACTCCTTGACAAAATAAAATTCATATTTTATAAATGGAATTTTTAATTAAATCATGAAATACATCAGTCATCCACATCTAATATATTTTTCAAACGTTGATTAGCGATACGCACATATTCCGGCTCACGCTCGAATCCGATAAATTTCCGGTTCAATTTCGCCGCAGCTACCGCTGTAGTTCCGCTTCCCATGAAGCAGTCGAGCACAATCGCGCCTTCGCCTGAACTGTGACGAATGATATTTTCGATTAACTCGACAGGTTTCGGCGTTATATGGCCGATTTTCGGGGCTACTTCGTAATTCCAGACGTTATGATGCGTTTTTTGATTGTTGAATACGTATCGCTGTTTTTCATATTCTTGGCGAAGTGATTCGTATTCTTGGCGAAGTGATTCGTATGGTCTTGTGAAATAACCTGTTGACTGTAGTTTTTTGTAGTTACTATCTGTCGGTAGATGAAATTGTGTTTTTTCTCTTTTTGAAAAACCGAAGTAATGAACGGTCATTTGATTTCCTAACACGTCTTTTATCGTCTGTTCTGTATAACCACTTTTTTCTAGTTCATCGTCTAAGTACTTTTTTATACTCGCAAAGCAATTTTTATCCGCGTTAATTTTACTTAATCCTGTACCATCCTGAAACGTATAAAACAAAATATACTCTGCCATTTGTTTATAATTCCGTAATCCATCAACGGCGATACTCCCATCTAAATAACTTTTGAACTTTGCACCTTCAAACCTTTTATTCCAAACTATAAACTGTTTAAATATAAAACTAGTATTATCGTCTATCGCGTCCATTAGTTTCCGGATTTGTGGAAAGTCGTTATGGAACCAATAAAAAGAACCAGTCGGTTTCAAGACACGTTCACATTCGCGAAAAATCGCCGTCATCCACGTTACATAATCATCAACACTTCTCCACTTGTCCCAACGTTTGTCCTTTCCTATGTTATACGGCGGATCAATCACGATAAGGTCAACGCTATCATCCGGTAACAACCGCATGCCCTCGATAGTGTCCATCTGATATATCCGATTTAGCTCGAGGCTTCCTATTAATTCTTCCGCCATCCTATTGCTCCTTACTAGAATAAAATTCATATTTTATAAGTGGAATTTTGATTAAAAATAAAAAAGGAAGCCTAAAAGACTTCCCTTATTTTATGAAGATCTTCTCAAGATTACCTAAAAACTTAAGCTTGTTGGGCTACAACTAAACGTGCCATAGCTTGTTCATTGTATACAACGCCATCCATGTATCCATCAAGAACAAGCAATTGAGATCCACGGAGAGCTTGAGTAGTATCACCAGTTACATGTTGTAAAGCAAATCCTTTTTTAATCATTACAGCATAAGTTGCTTCAACATTACCGAACAAGCAAGGAACTTCATCATCAAGAGCGTCAGTTACAATAACTTCAGCACCAAACAAAGTGTAAGTTAAACGACCGTTTACTACACCATTTTGCATGTAATAATGGTTGTTACCATCTTTCAATTTAGATACTTGGTTGAAGAATTTACGAGACATAATATAGCTGGAGCCATCTAAAAATTCAGGATGAATTGCATTATACAAATCAAGTAAGTCATCAATAGTAGCAGCACCAGTAACATTGACTTCAGCAAGACCAGCAGCACCTTTAATACCAGTGAATTCTTCTCCGCCTTTACCTACAAGGATAGATTTTTCAACTGCTTTAGCTACACGGCGAGAAAGTAAGTTTACAGCATAGTCAACTACATCAACAGCAGCGTCATTGATAAATTGAGTTGATAAGCTGATAGCAGCACCAACACGTTTTTGTGATAATTTAACATCAGCAAGGCTGATTTGCCCTTCAAGAACATCCGAACCTTCACCAACAAAACCTGCAGCAGAGTCAGCAGTTTCTTTTGCAATTTTCAAAGTACCAGCAACCGATGGAAATTTACGAGCACGAGCAAAGACAGGAGAAGTTTCTTCCATTTTTTCAACAATTGTGCCTTCTACATTCTCAGGAATGATTGCTCCACCTTGTGCAGTTGTTTGGAGCTCACGAACTTCTTCACCTTCTTGCTTACGAATAAACTGATCGAGACCACGTAACTCAACATCTTTTACATTTTCCATATCTCTTTCCTCCATGTTGACTTCAATTTTTTCTCCAGCAGAACGCTGGTTTTCAATTTCTTTAATTTGATTGTCTAATTCAGCAATCTCGTTTGTAATAGTTTCGAATTTTGTTTTTTCTTCGTCGTTCAAAGAACGGACTTCTTTTTCAGCTGCCTTAACCATTTCATCAGCTTGAGTAAGCAAATCGTTACGTTTTTCTTGAAGAGCTTTTAAATTATTCATAAGAAAATTAACCTCCTATTTTTTTAATGATTCAAGTTTATTTCTAAATTCAATTAATTCATCAAGAGGATTTGATCGTTCTTGTTGTTTATCTTCTTGTTGTTTATCTTCTTGTTGTTTATTTTCTTGTTGTTTAATTTTTTCTTCCTTGTCAGGCTGCTCTTTAGTTGTCTTTTCATCTTCAACTTTTTCAGATTTACTAAATTCATTAGTAATATGTTTTTCTTCTTTAGGCTTTTCTTCTTCGGATTTTTTGTCTTCTGATTTTTCGTTTTCGGATTTTTCTTCTGTTTTTTTAGCAACTTCTTCTTGAGATTTTTCATCAACAGGTTCATCAGGTTTTTTCTCTGTAACTTCTGTTGATTTTTCCTCTTCATGGGGTTGTTCTTCAACAACTTCCAGTTTTGGAGTTAGTTCTTTTCGAACTTCCTCAACTTCTTCTTTTACCGATCGAAGTTCTTGAACTTCAGCTGCTAAAGCATTAACCCTTTCTTCAAGAGCAACTAACAATTGTTTTAATTCTTTCATTGATCTGTTCTCCTTCATTACTTCTTGAGGAACTTCAACATCTTTAATAAGATCGATGCCTCGGGCAGCGATGCTTGATTGTGAATATGCTGGATCACGAACTACCGAAACCTCAAACAATTCGAGTTCCTCAACTGTCCTTTCAAAAAGATCAAAGTCAATAGAACGCCAACTATCTTTAATCGTTCGGAATCCAAAACTCATATTTTTCAAAATTCCAGCTTTAATTAATTCGTAATAGTCTCGACCCCAAGAAGTTGGTGTAATAGTCGCAGACATAAATAAACCTTTATCATCTTCTCTTAGTTTCAAAGAACCATTACGAGTTGATGCAAGGATTTTCTTATTATCATGTTCAGCTAAAAAATCAATGTCACGTTGGCTATTATCGATAGCTCTTTGAAAAGCTCCAGGAGCAATTTTTTCTACAAATTTTGTTGTAGCACCAAGTATATTACTCAGTTTACCAGTTTCATTTACATATCCAGATACTGTCATTGACCCATCTTCAGAAGAAGTCAATTTAACATTCTGAACACGAAGCTCTATTCCCATATATTAATTACACCTCCTCATTTTGATTTGTGTTTGTTTTATCCACTTCTTCATTTTGAGAAGAAGGGTTATTTTCGTTTTGAGGTTGAGGTGTATTTTGATTTTGAGCAGAAGTTAGATTTTTAGGGTCAATAGTTGTGCCCATATTAGGAATTGTCATTAGACCTGTTTTAGGATCAAAGAAGATTGCTCCTAAGTTCCAAGTAAAATAATCATTATCAAGAGCTGGCATATCAATTCGGCGTCTTGCTTCACTAATAGACAATAAACCTTTTTCCATAGCTGTTACTGTTGCTTCGATTTTTTCTTTCTCAGTTGTTCTCAATAATTCAGAAACATCAAACCTAAAATAATATCCATCTTGTTTTTCAGACTCTAATAAAAGTGATTTATTAAGAGCTGCTTCAATAGATGTAATAATTGGCGAAATACAATATTGAAGGAAGTGAATATTATTTTGCTCGTTCGAAGCATATTTATTTGCTGAGCTATTAATCATTGATTCTGGAACATTAAAGATTCTAGCAATCTCTGCAACCGTATTTTTTCGGACATTGGTTAAGTCCAATTCATTTGGTTTCATAGAGATTGGCGAATAATCAAGTCCTTCTTCAAGGATGATTGTTTTGCCAGCTTTCTTTGCTCCACCATACAAATTTTCCCAGCTAGCTCTTAATCGATTGATTGCTTTTTCTGTTAATCTTGAACTTGCTTTTAAAATACCAATTGGCAAAGCACCGTTTTTCAAAATCCCTGTTGTATAATCTTGTTCATCAAGAGCAAGTCGAAGTACATCAGAATTTTGTTTTAAAATACCTTCTGAAGTAATCCCATCTTTACTATCTTTCAGAACAATGATTAAATCTTCAGGCTGGTATTGTTCTTTTGTATTTCCATAAAGTAAATTAACAACTGCGGTAAACTTATAACCGTTTTGACGGTATTTTGTAATTGATATTTCTTCAATTGGAAGATTGTATAATGCAATAGCATCATTTCTTACTCTCTCAACTTTTGTATATGAAGCTCCGTGGAATAAATAATCTTTTACAATTTGCTTCTTAAAATTGTATCCATTGATTAATTCATTTGGCTCATCATTAAGCAAAAAGGTTCTTCGGTCAGGAATAGGTGTTACTTCACCTTTTTCATTTTCTTTGTAAAGATAAATTGGCAATTGAGCAACTGATGAGGCTATTAATTCAACAGAAGTAGCTACGGCTGGGATTTTCATGGCTTGATCTTCAGTAATTTTTGCTCCATCGCCAAAAAAGGAGGTGATTGAAAAACTCCCATATGAATATTCTTGCTGATTTCGCTCTTCATCTGGGCCATTTTTCTTTTTATTAAAGATTCCCATACCCTAAAAAATGACCCTCCTTTCTTGTAAAATGAAAGCAAATTGCTACATTTTTGGCTAAATTTAAGTAATTTTTTTGACTTAAACTTAGATTTTATCTACGAAAATTAGTTTTTTTCCATAAAAAATCTCCCAAATTTAGATCAAAATGGGATAAAATGGGACTAAAATGGAAGAATTTTAACTAATTTTATAGGACAATTATGTCTCTTTCTTCATAAACACTTACTAATCCTTCTTCAACATCCTTATTCCAAAGGACCATTGCATTCAGAGTGGCAGCAACCATATCAATTTTGCCGGTTGATTTCTTTTTATTTACGTAAGTATTCAAGTTATTGTCTTTAACTTCGCGAGCATTTGAGAAGTTAATTTCTAATAATTTGTTCTTTATATATTTGAAACTTCCTTTTAACACTCGTTCTTTTAAAAGTTTAGTTGCAGGATGCAAAACACTTGAATGTTGCTTTATTTCAATTGTATTATATCCAGCTTCATACCATCTGTTAGCAGAAGAAATAGCATTATAACGGTCATAACCAATACCGCGAATTTTTACACCATATTTTTCTTCAAGCGAAAGAACAAAATCTTCTACAAATCTATAACTTATAACTTTATCTCCACAAAAGAAGCAATATCCATTGTCCCTCATTATAAAGTAATCAATTTTTTCAACTCTACTTTTTTCATGGGCTCTTTCCTCTGGGATAAATGCCCATGCCTGTGCAACATATTCATCTTTTTCAACGTCATAAGTTACCATTGAAACTGCTGTATTGTCTGTTGTTTGAGATAAGTCAACACCAACATAGACTTCTCTTCCTGTCCAATCATATTCATCAATTCGTCCTTTTTTAAGTTCTTCAGTTGGAATATAAACTTCTGAATCATCACCATCAACGAATATATTCATATGCTTAGTCAAGAAGTTTTTCTTAGTGCTTGGAAGTTCAATTGCTGTTTTTCTTTTTTTCTTCAAATATTCTAGGTTCTCTGGAAGATCATTACAAAGAGGATTTGCTTCCAATAATGATTTATCAGATAACCAATCTTTCGGATCATCTGGTGCATAAATTAAAGCAAATAAAGTTTCATCTTGAATTAATCCATCAAGAACTTTCTTAGCAAATTCAACTTCTTCAGCCATCGGATTATTCAATGATTCATATGCTGTTGAGATTAATATTCCTGTACGGTTGACCATGTTCATCTGTGAAGATTGCATGGCATCAATTGGATAACGATTTCTTAAAGCACCAACTTCATCAGCAACAAATACATTTGCTTTACGGCCATCCATCCTGTTTTCAGAGTAAGCAAGTGGAACAAATTTAGATTTTGTAAGAGTACATCTAATTTCGCTCCTTGTAATCTGGAAATATTTTTGGATTAATGGGGAAGCTAATATTGCTTGCTCAACTTCCTTCTTAACGATAGAAGAAAGTTCTCTATCTGGCGCGACTGAATAGAACTCTGAAAATTCAGGTTCAATCAATAACAGAATTATAAAGATCAACGCAACTAAGAATGATTTACCTGATTTACGAGCAATAAGTAGAACTGATTTTTCATATCTTCTTTTTATTGGATTATCTTTGTGCTTCCAACATAAAGCATTAACTAAAAAGAACCATTGAAATGGAGCCAATGCGTCATGTGTTGGAGTACCAGCTTTTAATCCAGAAGCCATGTTAATCAATTTTGTAAGATCAGTAATCTTCTTTAGTTCATTTTCATCAATAAAATATTTTGAATCCTCATTATTTAATTCATCTAAGAATTGTTGACATGCTTTTATAACATACTTACCAGCAATGATATGTTTCTCAGTTACTTGGAGAGCATACTGATAAGCAGCATGATCCTTAATGTATGAGGAAACCATATCATCACCTTCAGCATTATTGATTCAGCGAGATGGGAATCGAATCCACATTTTTGCTACTGGCTACCATTTGCCATTAAATTACTCGCTGGTAATATTAAAAAGATCCTTGCGCCAATCGGAGTAAGCGCAGGGACCTTAATTATGAGCTTCTTAATATTTTTAATAATGGATCAGCTTCTTCTTTTTTCTTCTCAATCTTCATTCCAGCTAATTGAGCACGAGATGATGGACTTAATCCAAGTTGAGTTGCCAAAAATCTAAATTGATTAAGATATTTTTGTTTAGTCCCAACAGCTGGATTTTCTTTCTCTATTTCATGACCATAACGGTCAATTTGCTTAATTATAATACCTTCTTCATTAATTATTTTATCAGCTTGTCTCATTTTACTTAGACAATCAGCAGTTTGTTCGAGTAATGGCTTGTCTAAGTTTGACAAAATATCATTAATCTCTAATTCATTAACTAAAAATGTATAATATTCTTTGGCAAGCTCATCAAGATGTTCAGGAACTTTATAAATTAAATCCTTGTTTCCTATAAGCTTTTGCTCTTCTGCTGCGCGTTTTTTTAATTGGGCTTTAGACTCTGAATGTCCTTGTTTAAGAGATGCGGGCTTTTTAGGCCTTGCCATATTATTGCCCTCCTCTCTTTAAAGCTTGAAATCAAAATCTGTATTTTTTAAATCAATATTCGGCTTGAAATCTAACTCTTTATTTGTACCAAGTTGTAAGTTACAAGTTTTACAAAGTGTAATCAGATTTGATTCATCATAGATTAAATCAGGGTACTCAATACGAGGTTTTATATGATGAATTTGTAAATTCTCACTGTTAATAATGCCATACTTAATAAGACATCTTTGACAAATTCCCTTATCTCTTTTAATTATTAGAGAACGAAGTTTTCTCCATCTAGCTGTTTTTAACGGTGCTAAAATCTCTTTGTGCTCTTTATAATAATTTCGTTGATATTTATTTTTGTTATTTCCCTTTTTGCAAGAACAAGTTTCATTAAACGGTATTCGCTTACCACAATTTGAGCAAATCTTCATTTTCTTGTTGCTCATCTTCATCATCCAACTCAAATTCATCTAATTCTTCTTGTTCTGCACCGCAATAAGAACACTCATATACTATTTTTCCTTGTTCATTTTTATATTTAATAATATGAGAACCACAATATTCACAAATTTTCCCTGTGCGATTATCCTTCATTTTTCTCACTACTTTTAAACTCATTTTGAAGTTAATCTCAAACAAATTGCTTTTTCATACACTTAAAATGTCTCTATTTAAAAATATCTCTATAATATAATGTGCACAACTAGAAGTTTTCAGACACATTTTACATAAAAAATTAAAAAATTTTTTCAATAAAGCACGTACAATAAGTCAAAAAATAGTGCAAAAAAATAAGCAGCCAATAAGCTGCTTTATTGAATTGGCTTCATAATATGTTCTTAAGAATCCAATATCTTTTTCCATAGGTGTCTGAACTTAACCTCCACATGTTTGTTTTCATCTTCCGTATATCATGTAGATTGAAAATCTGAACAAAAACAAAAAATTATTGCTGCGAATTTGACTCATACGGCTTGCATTTTGTTTCAGAGGGTTATTGCAAAGGGGTAAGGGTTAAAATGCGATACAGTGAGAATATGGAGTCCTGTGGGCAAAATAAAAAGCCTATTGATTTCACGCAAAAATCTCGTTTTGGGATGTTCGTTGTGAACGAACCCCCGCGGTCTATCCCGTTGTCTGAATATTTTTTTTTTAAAAAGTAGGGGGGATACTTTTTTCAGAAATTTTTTAGCTTCCAAATTTTATAATCAAAAAATATATCCACTATGCCCTGCAATTTCATCAAATTAAACGAATTTGAGAGAATTTTTGATATATAAAATATCTCCAAACAATATTAAATTATGATCAACGGTGCGATTTCTTAAAGATAATTAAAAAACAAACGAAGCATGCAAAAACAATAGACAAATAATATCAAACCATTTTGCTGAGATTAACAAAATAGTAATTCAAAAGCAAAAAGAATAAGTAATCATAAACCCTCACACTATGCCTGCTACCCCATTAAAGAACCCCATTAAAAGAGCCCATTAAATAAGAACATAAAGGATTAAGAAAGATACTGCTAACCAGAACTCTTAGCTTTACAAAAATAATTAACTCGATATAAAAGTATAGGTATTTAATTTTTTATTTATAAATCCTTTACAAATACAATCTTCAAGATATAAATATACAAGAATAACTTAATACATTTGCAGACATATTAGAAGCTGAGAGTTAAACTGCATTATCAAATATAACTCCAAGGTTAGCTGAAGCCGATGCTATAAAGTTCAGCCGTTGGATATACCAATTGATCGATAGTAACCGACCTTATTACTAATCTTGCAATCAGTTGGTAAGTTATCCATCGTAAGGGCTTTTGATGTTTGAGCCTTGATGAATTAACATCTTAATCAACATCGGGAGGAGAACTCAATTAGAGGTTGATAACGCTGGCCACAAGTAAGGTTATCATTTGTCTCTACTGGAAGCTTGTGGAGTATATACTGGCTTATTATATATAAATTAAATAAAAAATTAAACATAATAAATAAAATAATTATATAAATAAATAAATAAAAATAAAACAAATAACTAAATAAAAAATAAAATAAAAATAAAAATAAATAATTAATTAATCTAGAATTGCTTTAGCAATTCGAGAAGGCGAAGCCGTAAGGCGAGCCTAATAGATAACTATATTACATATCAATTAACTTAAATATAAAAATCAAATACAAATAACAATAATAATTATTAATTATAAATTAATCAGAGAAGTTATCTATGGTTATTAAGTATAAATAAGTATTTGAATAAAAAGAAATATACACTACCATAAAAACTCTAAAGAATATTTATATTATTCATCTAATACAAATCTTAAGGCTCATCATTTAGCTTGCCTTAGGATTGGCAAACGGACTTGAAACAAAAATTTGTAATCTTTAAGCTTACGTTTTAATTTCTTTCGATATAAGGAATTGCGTAATAACTCAATTGCCTTATAGAATTGGAGGAAATTAACGATGTTTGAAGATTACATTATCACAAAGCATGCTATTGAAAGATATGCAGAAAGGATTAAATGCAATAAGAAAGATATTATTAAAAGAATCAAAAATGATTTATATTTTACTAAAGTAAAAAAAATTATTAACAATGGTGATACTCGTTATGTATTTACACGTAACTCTAAAGAATTCATCTTTAAGAATGATAACGGTAAATGGATTTTAAAAACAGTTATTAAAAGAAGCAGAAATACAAATGCATATGCAATGCAAAAGAGAGCCAGATTATCTAATTCTGCAGTTTAATAATTAATAAAGATATAAGAATAATTGAGGAAGTGCAATTCATGAATAAAGCCAATGAAGTGGCAATCAAAAAAGTAAAAGATTGGCTTGACGCAGAAGGAAAATCCATTCAAGATCTTGCTGAGGAAGTAGGAATCAATAAATCTTTAATGAAATATATTTTAACAGGAAAATGTCAATTTCTTCCAAACAGAATGGCTCAAGTCGCAAAAGTTATGGGAATTACCGTTGAAGAATTGCTAGCTGAAGATCATTCAGAAAAATCTTATGTACTTTCTTTACATGGGAAAGCCAATTCGAGGATTGCCAAACGACAGTTGGAAAATATGTTATTTGCAATTGAAGATTGCTTACGGATTGAAGAAATCAATCGTGCTATTGGGAATAAACTATATGAATAAGTTGAAATTACAGTTGAATATGGAAGAAACTTATCATAGGCAGCCAAAAGGCTGTCTTTTTATTATAATCAAACCGTAATAGTTATGTAAAGTCAATTAAATTTACTCTCTTAATTTAAACGATACAATAATAAAGATTCGTAGATAGAGAGAAGAATCAAATAAATTATTAGGAGCGTGCAAAACCCAATGAAAAAACTAATTGCACCAATTGCATTAGGACTATCAACGCTAATTGCCACTCCCTCAGATACTTTTGCTTATACGGTTAAAAGTGGGGATACAATGAGTAAAATTGCAAAAGAAAATAATATTTCTTTGCAAGATTTATCAAAGGCTAACCCACAAATCAAAAACATTGATTTGATTTATGTTGGCCAAAATATCAATCTTTCTGCCAAAGAAAAAACACCATCACAACCTTCTTCAGTGAACAATGAAGGATTTAAAAATTTTATTTCAACTGCCTATTCTACTGGTTCAGTAACTGCAACAGGAACTTCAGTTAGTCAAGGTAGAACAATTGCAGTTGATCCAAATGTAATTCCATTAGGCTCAAAAGTTGAAATTATTTTTCCGTCCGAATATTCATATTTGAATGGAATTTATGTTGCTGAAGATACAGGTGGTGCAATCAAAGGCAATAAGATTGATTTGTATCTAAATTCCAAATCTGCTTGTATCAATTTTGGAGTTAGAAACGTACAATTAAAAATTATTGAATAAGGAACTTAAGTTCCTTCTTTTTTTATCAAAATAGATAAGAATATTCTTACTTATAAATAAAAACAAAAAATGGGAGTAATTCAATAATGAACTATATAAATACATCCATCTTCAAAATTTGAATTGGTTGTGTCGCAAACATAAAGTCCTTTCCACTTGCAAATCCATTCTTAATTCTTTTAACCCTTTCCTATGCTGCTCTATGATGTATATTGTGTATTATGTTTCATTCATGCTTACTTTAGGTTAAATAAAATTTTAAATAAATTTTTAAATAGGGGCGTACAAAACAGCAGAAACGCGTTAATATATTTATAGAGAAAAAAACTCAACTACTAAATGAAGGAGCGATTTAAATGCTGGATATTTGTGTCGAGAAATTAAATACTGGAAGTTGGAAATGGTTTAACCTAGATAAAGTTGGAGCCGACGAAATTCAAGAATGGTTGAATGGCCAAGAATGGGAAATTGTTGATATTGAAGGTGGAAACACCTTGTATCGTGAATTAAGATATATGCCATTTGAAAAAATTAAAGAATTAAATGAAATGATTGAAGATGAACAACATTTGCAAATTGCAATTGAGATTTTAAAAAGAGGCATTGTAAATAATCTTGAAGAAGCATTGGAATATGAAAATTACAGATTATATAATAATTGTAGTAGTATGGAAGATGTTGCTTATGAAGTTGTTGAAGAAAGTGGAATGTTGAGTGATGTTCCGGATCATTTAAGTAGATATTTCGATTATTCCTCTTATGGTCGTGATTTAGAAAGTAATGGTACATTCGTTCAATTAGATAATAATACGTACTTAGAAATTTGGTAAAAATATAAAGCGAAGGCGCCCTAGTGGCGTCTTTTTTTATTTGGCCATTTCCCTTACGTTTCCATCTGACAAGATATAAAAATATTAGGAAACATAACAAATAACCGGAGGAGAAATTATTATGGCCAAATTTAACGCACAAGCAAATTTTACAGCTGAACTTGATGGAACAACTGTGAATGAAATAAATAAAAAACTTGACTACTCAAAAAATAAGTTAGATGATCGTAAAAAAATCGTTGAAGATATTTTAAACGAAACAGACTTCTTTGTTGAATATTTCTCTGAATATTTTAATCCAAATATTAATAATGTAGATTATCTTTCATCTAATATTAACGTCTGCAAATCTCTTGAAAGAATGGCAAATTACCTTCTTAACTCAAAAGAAATTAAGCAGCAAGAAGATGCTGAAAAAACTCAATATGTCTTTTATACTGATGAAAAATATTTTCAAAGGAAATTAAATAAAGAAAAGTCTATCGAGTCAATTACACAAGATAATAAAGATAATGTAATTCACTTTTTGAAACGCAACGAACCAAACTACAAAAAAGAGAAAAAACAAACTATCAATTTGACCAGAAACGATAAAGTGAGATTTAAAAATAAAGCTGTTAAGAAAAATGAACAAGAATTAAAACGAATTCTCAATGATTATCAGCAGTTTCATGATTTTCTTACTGAAAAATTAGTTGATAAAAATAAATTAGCTAACCGATACCTTTTATCGAAAACAAAAAGCCAGGTTGAACAAGATATGATTTATACCAAAGACTCTTTCTTAAGGATTTTTGGTTATAATCTTCAAAACTTCCATGAGTCAACTGTTCCAACCTTAGATGTTTTTGATTTTACGAATCCTCTACATGTTAAAGGTGGAAAAGTAACTTTTGTTGATAATGCAGGAAATGAGCATGAAGTTTATGCTAAAGGCTTATTGTATTTCAAAAATGATTTTGATCCAAATAATGAATTTAGTTTTGTTATTGCCGATTTCAATAAAACTGTGGATCAAGCCGGGTTAACTAATGATGAAAAATTTGTATTGAATTCAATTCGTAACGGTTTAACTCAAGAAGAAATTGCTGCTGAGCTTGGAACTTATCAGAAAAAAATTTCAAGGATGATAGATATAATTGCTAACAAAGTAATGAGAGTTGGAAATAAATATGACTTAGCAGAGGAATAATTTTCCTCTCTTTTTTTATTTTTAGCTTACGAATCAAATCATCGAGATAAAAAAATTAAGAATCGCGACTCCATATTTTGGAAATGGAGGAACTCTTATGGAAAAATTGCAAGGCTATGAATTAAACAATAAAAATTTAATGAGATTTAAAGAAATTACTCATAAAATGATGGAGAAAAAATTTGTATATGATGAAATTAAAGGACATCCAACAAAATATGAATTAATAAAGCACATTCCTGGCTGGGAAACTCTTGATATTAACCATTCTTCAATTAAACCCTTATTTGATAAATTTGTAATGAAAAGGTCTTATGAACCTGGTTCTGCAGAATTTTTATTGCCAGAAACCATTAATATGTTACCAGGATGGAATGTAGCTAACTCAACAAAGTCCGAAGATATGAAAGGTCACTACGATATACTAGTAACCAGTTTTAAATATAATATTATTGGAACTATCCAGGTATATTCTGGAAATGATTTTGATTATCTAATGCAAAAGATGAAAAATGAAATGTTATCTCAAATTAAAAAAACAGGCAAGCGAAGTGTCTATATTCAATCTGTTTTTGATGGTGATTTTGCTCATAAGGATGAAAGGGCTTACAAATGGATTGATTATGATGGAAGTGTCAAAGCAACAGTTTTCTTTCAAACTCCTTATGGACTCGATATTAATACAGCCAAACAAATAGAAAAGAAGATTCTCTTACCATCTATGGTCAATAAGTTTACGTTTGATTTTTGATAGATATAAATATTTTAGAAAATATACGGAGGTTCTAAAATATGAATTATGCCGATCAAATATTTAAACAAAATTTAAAAGAAATTCTTAATGAAGAATTTGAAATAGATAACAGAGCAAAATGGAAAGATGGCACTCAAGTTTACACTAAAAGAATCATTTCTGTTGTAAACAAATATGATCTTTCAAAAGAATTTCCAGCTATTACTTTAAGACCTATTGGAATTAAATCAGTATTTAAAGAATTAGATTGGATTTATCGAAAACAGTCCAATAATATTAATGATTTAGGATTAAAAATTTGGGATTCATGGGCTGATGAAAATGGATCAGTTGGTAAGACTTATGGCTATCAAATTTCAAAGCCTGTATTTGGTTATGATAATCAAATTGATTATATCCTGGGAGAAATTCAAAAGAATCCTACTTCTCGAAGACTGGTTGTGGAAATGTGGAATGTCAATGAATTATCTGAAATGAATCTACCACCATGTTATCATAATTTGCAATTTTTAATCAAGAACGGAAAGCTTCATTTAATTTTGAAACAACGTTCTTTAGATATGATAACTGCAGGAAATTGGGATGTTGTCCTTCATGCCCTGTTAGTTCATATGATTGCCAGACATTGCAATTTAGAAGTTGGTACATTAACTCATATCATTGGTGATATGCACATTTATAATAAACATATTGACCAAGCTTATGAAATGTTGAATAGAAAAAGTTTAGAAGCTCCGAAATTTTGGTTAAATCCAGAAGTTAAAAATTTCTATGACTTTACTGAATCAGATGTGAAATTAACATATAAAGAAAAACATCCACAATTAAAATTTGAAGTAGCAATTTAAACTTAAGAAAGATGCAGACTATCTAAAGTTTTTTATTTACACTATCTGATCGCTCGATATAAATATATCGAGGTGATTTTATTGAGCAGATTAAATACTATGGCCCGTTTTGATGGACCAGATGAAAAAGAACCAAAAGTTATTGATTATTGTTATTCATGCAATGCTGAACTCTATGAAGGTGAAGAAGTTGTAGCTCTTGAGGATTTTTTATTTTGTGATATTGATTGTCTTTTCGACGCAATAAAATATAAGACTCTGGAGGAAAATAAATATGTTTGAAAAACCTTGTGATGAAAAAGTATGTCCTGTTTGCTTGGCTTGTTGTAGCAGAATCTCTGAATTAGAAAATGACCTTCATTCCCTAGTTGTTGAAAATGAAAAGCTTAAAGCAGACTTTAAAATGTTTGATTTTTATAAGGAACAATACAACAATTATTTAAGTGAAGATTATCATTGGTTAATGGAACAAGCTGAATATATTGAGAAATTAGAGCTAGAGATAAACGATTTGCGATCAGAAGTCCAAGAATGGCAACAATTTTATAATGAATCCGAAGAAAGCCATTTAGAAACGATGGAATTGCTGAAAGACATTGTGAATCAAAATAAACGCTTACGCAAGTCTATAATCAAAGCTATTTCCGACATTGAGGTGATTAATCTGCATGAAGCGAAAAAGACATTAAGAGAGGCACTAAATGATGATGAAAATTGACAGTAAATGAAACGGAAGGGGAACAATAGAAATAAAATTCTGAACACTTTCGAGGTGCAAAATCCTTGCTTGCCTTAAGAAGAACAAGAAAGTGAATTTATGATTTTAACCTTTATTAGTTGGATTGTTTCTATTCTTTCTCTGATTGTTTCAATTGTCGTAATGATTCAGTACAAGAACTAATATCATATGCCACTCCATAATGAATAATAAATAAAATAAGTATATGACTTTGAAGGTAAAAACCTATGAAACGAACAAATAAATTAACTAACAGCATCTTGAAACTTCAATGTGAAAATGAGGAGTAGTATAATAAATGAGTAAAGAATTACTTGGAAGTTTAGAATTAAATCGTGTGTATCAAATGGACTGCTTGGAAGGTATGAAGTTATTGCCTGATAAGAGCATTGATATGATTCTGTGTGATTTACCATATGGAACAACTGCATGTAAATGGGATACAATAATTCCTTTAGATAAACTTTGGGAGCAATATAAAAGGCTAATCAAAGACAATGGCGCAATTGTTTTGACATCTTCACAACCTTTTACAACTAAGCTGATAAGTTCAAATATGGAAATGTTTAAATATTGTTGGTATTGGATTAAAAGTAAACCTAATGGTTGGCAACACGCTAAAAATAAACCAATGACTAAAGTTGAAGAGGTGTGCGTGTTTTCAAAAGCACCTATGGGGCATAAAAGCCAACTAGGAGATAGAAGAATGATATACAACCCACAAGGGGTCAAGTCGGCTGGAAAGAAAAAGGTGACAGAGGTTGCTCACGGAAGAATGATGGGCGCAAGACCAAATCAAGTAGGTAAAGAATACGAAGCGTTTACAGGTTTTCCACATAATGTATTGGAATATCCTAATATTATTGGAAAACAAGCATTGCATCCAACACAAAAGCCTGTTAAATTGTTTGAATATCTTATTAAAACTTACACAAACGAAAATGAAATTGTTTTAGATAATTGTTTAGGTTCTGGAACTACCGCAGTCGCTTGTGAACTAACCAACCGTAAATGGATTGGGTTTGAAACAGAAAAAGAATATATTGAAATTATCAATAAAAGATTAGACCAAATACAACTTGATAATGACTTAAAAGATTATGAATAACCGCACATTTTAAATTTTAATAGATAAGCTGTGTGGAATGAGTGCTTATATTACTATAGTCTAATTAGTTTTCCCTTATTCCTCACCTAATTTAGCCCAAAATATGCTGATGAAGTCATAAAAGAATATAATGAAAAAATTAAAGAGAGCAAATAATGCTCTCTTTTTATTTGGTTAACTAAGGTTGACACAGTTAACCGTTGGCATTATTATAAAGAAAAGTTAACCAGAAAAGGAATGATTAAAATGAGCACATATAGTGAGTTACTTGGAATTAAAGTTAAACCAGAAACAAAAGAAAATATCATGAAGTTAACTGAAAAATTAACTCAGGCTGGTCGAATTGATTATAAAGGTGATGTTATTGATTATTTAATTCAACGTGCCGATTTGAGAGATTTATCTGAAGAAATTTCTTATGGCGGCTATCTTAGAGACTTGCAACAACAAACCAAAAGAATTGAAGAAATATTTGTTTCCTTGGCTAAACAGAATGAGGGAAATTTGGAATTTACCAAAAAAGAAATGCAAGGAAAGATAATTGAACTTCAAGAAGTTGTTAATCAATTGGAGCGAGAGAAAAACGAACTTGAAATGCAGTTAGCTGAAGAAAAGTCTAAAATAGAAGAGTTAACTGGGTTAATCGAAGTTAATCAAAAAGCAGTAAATGATTATTCTGATCGTATTGAAGAACAGAAAAATACAATTAGCATTATGAGTGCTAATATGAAAGCGCTTGAAGATAAAGTAAAAACTCTAAAGCAATTAGAAGATACTAATAGAAAATTGAATCAAGATTTAACCAATAAAGAATTTTATCTGAAAGAGCTAACTGATAAAGTATCTAGCCTAGAAAAATCGATTCAAGAACAAAAAGATTATTATGAGAAGAAAATAGAAATGCAAAATTTTGAATGGGAAAAAGCATTATTTGAAAAAGAAAGAGAATTTCAAAATCACTTCCAGAGTATGGCAGATGAACTTTATAAGCAGCGTGATGATTACATTTCTAAATATGATGAAAAACTCTCTTCCCTTCAGGATAAATATAATACTCTTTTAGAAGAAAAGCAAAAATTGGAAGCTCAATTAAATAAAGAAGGAAATAAAAACCGGAATGATTAGAGTTAAAACTTCATGGATTGTCTGAAGTAGAAATAAAAATTTAATACCATTCCACCATTAAATATGGTGGATTTTTTTATTCCTCAGTTTACATCTTAAAACCTGCAGATATAAAGATTATGTAATTTTTATTGATGATGATTTTTAAAAAATATCTAAGATGCAGCTTACAAACGAAAATCATCAGATATAAAAAAATTGAAATTAAACAAATCTTTAAATCGGAGGAATTTTATTATGGAAAATACTCAACTTCGCCAGCTACAAAATACTGTTGAAATTATTGGTACTTTGAAATCTAAAGATTTAGAAGTTCGTACTTCCAAAAAAGGCAATCAATATATGTCTGGCAATTTAGTAGTTCAATCGGTTGTTGATAATAAAATTAATGAAACAAGGGTAAGAGTTTTCACTATGCAATCTTCCAAATTGTTTAAAGGAATTGAAACTGTTAAAAACGAGTACAAATCAATTGATGAATATGGTGAAGAAAATGCAGATCGAATTCGAGTAATTGGTGAATTGGGATTAAATGAGTATTATAATCAACAAGGCAACTTAGTTCAATTTAATGAAGTTAGAGGCGTTTTCTTCAATCGTTTAGACAAAGAAAATAAGCAACCAGATAAAGCTATTGCTTCAATTGAAACTGTTGTTGAAAATTTTGTTGAAAAAACTGATAAAGATGGTCTTCCAACCGGTGAATATGCTGTCAATGGTTTTACTGTTGGATGGGGAAATGAAGTTATTGAATTGAAAAATGTAGTAATTGGTAAAGAACTTGCTCAATCATTTATGGACTTATATCAACCTGGCTCAACTGGTCTATTAACATATAAACTTAATAACTATGTTGAGGTTGAAGAAAGACAAGAAGAACAAAATACTACACATGGATTTGGATCTAGTGAAAAAGTTTCCAGTTCAAATATTATCAAAAACTATGTAAATAACATTGAAATTATCGGTGGCGATATGCCATTCTTCGGTTCTAAGGAATACACACCAGATGAAATTGCGGCTGCAAAGAAAATTCGTGCTTTAAAATTGCAAGAATTACAACAACCGGCACCTGAAATTCCACAAACCAATACTGGATTTGGACAAAAACCTTTGACAATGAAAGACATTGATAGTCAAATGCCAACAAATATGATGGACGGTAACCAAAATCCATTTGATGCAATGAATAATCTAAATGATGATGACGAAATGCCAGATTTTTAATAAATTGGTAACTTATCAAATTTGAAGGGATTAAATATATCCCTTCTCCCCTATTTTAAATTAAAACCAGGAGGAAATTTTGAATGGGCAATAAATATGACGATATTCGTTGGAAATGGTTGGCTGAACGAGGATTTAATGTCTTAGCTGATAAACACCAATATGCTTATGCTCAAAGTTTATTTGCGAGCCCTGACGTTGTAACTGGAGTTTTTTGTGATGCAAAAGCTGGAACTGGTAAAACAACAATTGCCACTTTAATTGGTGCATATGAAGTGGAACGAGGAAATTATGACAGAATTATTTATGTGAGAAACGCTGTTCCAGTTCGTGATATTGGCTTTCTTCCTGGTGGAATTGGTGAAAAAGAATTGCCTTATATGTTGCCATTTATTGAAGCTCTTGACCATGTTCAACCTGGATTATTTGAAAAATGGTCATGTCAACAAGAAGATGGAAAGAACAAAGATAAAGAAACTCCAAAGGTTCAAGTTACTACTTCTGCTTATTCAAGAGGTATTACTTGGAATAATGCTTTTATTATCATTGATGAATTTCAATCTTTCGACCTTAATGAAGCACAAACTGTTTTAACAAGACCAACTGATAACTGTAAAGTTGTTGTTATTGGATCAACAAGACAAAATGATAATCCAAAAAATAAAATTAATGGAATGACTCCGTTCGAAATATATATGAGACATTTTCAAGGTTATCCGGTAGCTTTCCATAAACTTGAAACTAACTATCGTGGATGGTTATCAACTAGAGCTGATGAAATACATGAGACTATTGAGAAGTTAAAATCGGAGGAAATATCATGAAAGGTTATTTAGCAAACGGATTATTTTCAATAGGAGATAGGCTTGTAAATGAGATGATTGCAAAAGAAGTAAGAAAAGAAATTCCAAACATTGAGTTATATGTTCCTCAAGAAAATGATGATATTAATGATAAACAATCATATGCTGATAGTTTATTAATTGCTCAAGCTGATTCTCAAAAACTTTTAGAAAGTGATTTTTTGATTGCAGTCATTGATGGTGTAGAGATTGACTCGGGTGTAGCAGCAGAGATTGGTTTATTTTCTTCGTTAAAAAAGCCAATTTATGGTTTATATACTGATGTTAGACAACTTGGTAGAGACAATAATTTAAAAATTGAAGCACTTATAAAAGATGGGACGGAAAATCAATTTATGTATAGAAATTTATTTGTTGTAGGATTAATAAAACAAAATGGTTTGATATTTTCTGATATTAAAAGTCTAATTTCACAACTTAAAGAAGATATTTATAATATCTAATATTATCAGAGGAATAGTCCCCTCCTCTTATTTTTTTTAATTCCATTTACGTTTGAAAATTATCAGATATAAATAATTAGGAGGTTAAATAAATGAAATATAAATACAAAGTTGGTGATAAAGCAATTGTTTACCAACAAATTTGTGGTCATCAATTTGAACTTGGCTCCATTGTTACAATTGTGAAGTTTTCTTCAAATAGTGATTATTTTCAAGCAAATGATGGAAAGAACACTTGGTATGTCTCTAGGGATGAAATTTTTCCTTATGAACTTCTAAAAAATAAAATTTTAGAGAAATTACAAAATGGAGAATATACTTATTAATGATGAGGTGGATTTAATGAGATTATTAAGTTATTCAATTGGCGTTACTGCGGGAGGTTACCTCATGTATAATATACTTCACCCTTATCCTTTAGGTATTTTAGTAGATGCAATAACAATTGTATTATGTGCAATTTCAAATAATAATTCAAAGTGATTATGGTTGGTTGATTTGTAAAAGTGGAAAATGGTGAGTTGTTGGCACGAAAGCGAAAATTATTAATCATCTATTAAACAAAATTCAAAAAGAGGTTGATAAAATGAGTATAATTGACGAACAAAAAGAAGTCGTAGATCGTTTAGTTAAAGCATTAGGATATATCGATCTTGCAAAATCATCTTTTATGGTTGGCGGATTTGTGTCGGAATATAATGCGAAAGATAGTTTAGAAGAAGTCGCTAAGCAAATTCGTGAGGAAATTGAGATCCATAAGAGTCATATTCGTAGATTGTCAAAAAAATATCGTAAGTTGACTCGTAACGAGATCATCGAAAAAGCGAAACGAGAAGTAGAAGAGACACGGAATGATCCAATTAAAATGGAAGGATTACTTGCGACATTTGTAGTAGATAAAGAAAAACGAACTGTAACTACTTTATTAGCATCTGTTTCAACTGGAATGGTTGAAAGAAAAGGTGTTGCTAAATGTCACCCAGATGATTATTTCAATGTTCATATTGGTAAGATTATATCTCTCCGACGTGCTCTAAGACTTGAAGTACCTTCTGAGTATTTGAATGTGCCACATCCGACAGAATTTTGTGAAGGAGGATTGTGATAATGGAGAGAGTAAAAGCAAAAGTATCTGCAACTGCATCAGTGGAATTGGTTGCAATTATCAAAAAATATAATAATGGACAAATCGAACTCGATGAAATTTTAGATATTTTAGACTTAGATGACATTGATGATATAGAAGTCAAATCAGAATTTTAATGTAGATTTATTGATCACCGTCATAATTTCGAAGTTAACACATATTACGAACTAAAAAGAGGTTTAAAAAAATGGAAAAAGTATCATTGGAAAAATGTAAATGGTGTAACGGAACGGGTAATGGAGCATCCCACATTATGGATACTTCATATCCATGTCCCGATTGCGAAGGAACAGGTTATAAAGAAGGAAAAAGAGCTGAACTGTATCTTGATTATTTGATGGAAGAAAGACATAAAGAAGAAATGAACAAAATCAAATAATTGGTAATATTTTCGAAAATCCGGAGTTGTTGGAGGCGAACGATGAATGAACTTACAAAAATTATTTGAAGCACAATTTGAATTAGATGAACGAATTATTGAAAAGAAAGGATTACAGGGAGTTGATTTGCTTCCGAACTTAATCATAGCATTGCAAGTTGAACTTGGCAAATGTGCACAAGAATGGAGAGGGTTTAAACTTTGGAGTAGTAGACAAGAACCAGTGACTGAAGATTTAAGGGTAGTGGATTTCAAAGGAAATGGAGAAGCAATTATTGAAACATACAACCCACTTCTTGAACAATATGTCGACTGCTTGAATTTTACTCTATCAATTGGCCTTCATCTCTATAATGAGGTCGTTTCAGCAGACTTGTATGGTTTTAGAAGAACTAACATTCTAGATCAATTTAAAACTCTTTTTCATTATTCAACCATGTTATCTGGTGATTATTGTTATTGGCGTTTTTTTGAGTATTTAATTGGTCTCGGTGAGATGTTTGGTTTTACCTGGGATCAGATTGAACAAGTCTATTTTGAAAAGAATGAGAAAAATCATAGCCTTCTGGAAGATGGATATTGAGGTGAAAAAAGATGATTGTAAAAAAAGAATGGCGCAGTAAAAAGACAGTTGGAAGCAAATTCACATCTCCATTATACATTTATACCGGATACTTTCTTTTTGGAGTTATTCCAGTTTATATCCATAGAGAATTAAACGTGTAAAATAAAAAAGATCATGCTTTACCTAGTCTGTAAAATATTTGTTCATCTACCTATATTTTACACTGGGAGGGCTTGAAGCTGCAGCCTTAGAAGCAACTCTTCATTTCATTGATAATATTTAAAAAATTGTTTAAAATTTATTAAAAAAATTATTAAAAACGATTTACACTTTTATTTAATCTGATATAAATAATATGTAATTTGATTAAATAAATTTTTAAATCAATTAGATAATAGTGTGAACATAACATGTAGGAGTGGATAAGTACAGGGAAGGGGAATGAAGGAATGAGTATCAAAATTAAACGATTGCATTCGGATGCAGTGATTCCGAAATATATACATGCTGGCGATTCAGGGTTTGACCTTGTCGCTGTGGAAGATATCACTATCGAGCCTGGCGAAACGGTCAAAGTGCCGACAGGGCTTGCGTTCGAGTTGCCGGAAGGCTACGAGTTGCAAATACGACCACTGTCGGGCATTACGCTAAAAACGAAATTGCGTGTGCAACTCGGCACCGTCGATGCAGGATATAGAGGCGAAATCGGCGTGATTGTTGATAATATTGCCGAGGATCTGTTCGGAAATGTTGTGCCATATCTCTCGCATATTGACGGTAACGATTATCGGACGGACGGCGAAATCTATCCGAATGAAACGTACATCATCCGAAAAGGCGACAGAATTGCGCAAGGTGTAATTGCTCCGGTCGCTAAAATGGAGTTTGAAGAAGTAGACAAATTAAGTGATACAGAGTGAAGTAATAAAGGATTTGGAAGTACAGGTGTAGATTGAAACAAAAAGGCCAAGCTCTTCCTAGTCTGTAAAATATTTGTTTAGCTACCTATATAATATTTAAAAAAATTGTTTAAAAAATTGTTTAAAACTTATTAAAAAATTATTAAAAATGATTTACATTTTTATTTAACTAGATATAAAGAATACGTAATTTGATTAAATGAATTTTTAAATCGGAGGAATGTATTTATGATTGATCTTTTACATTTAGAACCAGTGAAAGCTTCTACTGACTTATCTTCTTACACTTCTTTTATTTATGGTATTCCTAAAATCGGTAAAACAACTTTTGTTTATAACCTTTATAAAGACCGAGTTCTTTTTATTGCAACTGAAAAACGTCATAAAGTTTTAGTTGGTGCAAAAGTTCAATATGTTTCATCTTGGGCTGAATATTTACAAGTTTTATCTCAACTACGCAATCCAAAAGTAAAAGAATTATTTGATGTTATTGCAATTGATACAGTTGAAAACTTATATCAAATGCTTGAGCAATATATTCTCGCAAAATATAACAAAACTGAATTTGGTCAAGTTGAATGGGGAAAAGATTGGGTTGACCTTAAAAATGACTGGAAAAATGGCTTGCAAATGATTGAAAGACTTGGTTATTCTCCATGTTTTATTTCTCACGCAACTCAAGTTACAACTAAGATTCCTGCGGCTGGAATTCTTCAAGAACAAGTCAATGATACTATGACTTTAAAAAGTGATAAGAAAACTGGAGAACAATACTACGAATTTGTTAAGTATGTCCCGGATTTGAAGGACAAAGTTATGGCACCAATTAACAAAATGGTTGATAACATACTGTTTATGACAGTTACAACTGATGAATCTGGACAAGAACACCGAGTTATTCATCTTCGTGAAACATTGCAATGGCAAGCTGGTTCAACATTTGAAGGTATTGATCCAGTAATTCCATTGGATGCAGAAGCTTATAAGAAAGCTGTTGAAGATGCAATCGGCAAACTTGATCCTTCAATGTTGAAATCTGAAAAAGAATCAATTGGTATTGAAGAACAAGAAAAACTTAACTTTGATGAATTAATGCAAGAAGCTAAAGAAATTGCTTATAAATTTCATCAAGCCGGCCGTATGGAAGAAGTCCAACGAATTGTTGATGAAGTTTTTGGCGCCGGCAATAAATTGACTGATGCAAAACCAACTCAAGTACAACCATTATTTGTTGCAGTTCAAAGAATGAAAGAATCTTTATAACCAGAGAAATATTTTACTATGGTAAATAAAATCCAAAAATCGAAAAAATTGTTACCAAGGCCGCCTACGGTCTTTGGTAACACATTAATTTAAGTACAAAAAGTAAATGAACTTCTTCGTTAAGGCATTTCTGAAGATGATGGAAAAGATTGAACATGTTAAAAAACAAACTCTCTGCGAGAAAAATAACAGAAAACAGAACCATTGTCAACGAAAATATAACGAAAAGGTGACATTTTATTGTTTACGGAGAATAAAGATTTTTATCCAACACCTCGTGATCTGTTTTATAAATTGATTGATGGTAATCGGTACATCGATGGACGTATTCTCGAACCATCTGCTGGTAAAGGCGATTTAATTAAATACATTAAAGAGCTAAACCGGAGAGATAGTGTTAGAATAGACGCCATTGAAAAAGATGAACAGTTAGCCAACATATTAATGAGTGAAGGGTTTCACGTTGTATGGGATGATTTTCTAACATATAAAACATTTAAAGAATACAATTATATCATTATGAATCCACCGTTTTCCAATGGAGTCGATCATGTACTAAAAGCCCTTGAACTTGCAGAAAAACAGATAAGCCGTTGTGAAATATATGCAATAATTAATAAAGAAACGCTTGCCAATGCTTACTCGAACAAACGCAAGGAACTATTGCGGAAATTGGATGAGTATAAAGCTGAGATTCGATATGTACAAGGAGCATTCACCAATGCAGAACGGCGGACAGATGTTGAAGTAGCACTCATTCATGTTAAAGTCGAAAAAGCTGATGTAGGTAAGAATATTTACGATAAAATACCGTTCGTAAATGTGACAAATGCAAGTAAGGATGAACTAAGTACTGCGTTGTCTACCTATGTAAAGCAAAGTGAAATACAAGCGAAAATAGATGACATTGAACGTCTTGTGCTTGAATATGAAACAGCATGTGACCTAGCAAAAAAGGCATACAAAGCCATTCACGATAAAGAAGTATTTATTCAATATATTAACAAGGTTAATAGTGGAAAAAGTGTATATGACAGAAAGTTGTCATATGTTGTGTCGAAGCCATTTACAGCAAATGACTTAAATGAGGAACTAGACCGATTGCGACATGGTTATTGGCAGCTAATACTTGATACGGACGATTTTAAGACGATGTTAACTAATGACGCCTTGCAGGAGTTAAATAAACGATTGAGTTTGGCAGAAGAAATGGAGATTAATTTGCCAAATATTAAAATGCTCCTTATGGCACTGAACTACAACAAGCGTGACATCCTTATTGAAAGTATCGTATCGATTTTTAAAAAGATTACGAAGTATCATATGAACCGGTACAGCACGAATATCCATTATTACAATGGCTGGAAAACAAATAATGCATACAAAATCAATAAGAAAATTATTATACCAATTAAGCATTCGTTTGACAGCTGGGACTTTAAAACAGATTATGCACTGATTAATTACAATGTCCGCAACTTTATAAATGACATAATCAAAGCGTTTCAGTTGCTTGATCCTACTGTCAAAGGTGAGTTTACGGCGTTAAGCAACCAAGAATTCGAGTGCGATATACTGCGTTTTAAAATGTTTTTAAATGGCAATGTTCATATTTGGTTTAAAAACGAGCGCTTGCTAAACAAATTGAACTACCTTTGTGGAAGTCATTTCAACTGGATTCCGAGCGAGGATGAAATTAAAACGGACAACAGGGCACGTGAGTTTGTTGTTAAGGAATTTGGAACTGAGGCAGTTACAGATGGATTTATCGAAATGAAGACAAAATAGTAGTTCTCTTCTCTTTTAATTCAAATATATAATTGGAGGAATAATTATTATGACAATTGTAATTAAGGACAAAAATAAAAAGAATGAAAGAAGATTGGAATTTAATCGTGAAAGGCTGATCAACTTTATTGAAACAGGATTGAAAAATTTATCTGTCAATCCAGAAACAAAAGAAAAATATATTTCTAAGATTATTAGATTAATTGAAAGACGACCAGAAATTGAAGCCAAAGATATTTCAAAAATTCTTATTCAAAATGCTTTAGTACTTACAAATGATATTAAAAATAATGAAGGTTATATTTCTCCAGAATCACTTTCGAATATAAATTGGAATAAATTTGCTTCTTATGTTAAACTTCGAGAACTTTATAAACGAGCTTCTAAAAATCGAGCTTATGATGCAAGAGACAAATATGGTGATTTTTATGGATTGATTGTTACACTTACAGAAAAAGGTCTTTACACTCCAGATTTATTAAAAAACTATTCTCATGAAGAATTGGTTATGGCTGGTGAAGCTATTGTTCCAGAACGTGATGATTTATTTACTTTTGCTGGGATTCATCAACTAGAAAGTCGTTATTTGGTTAAGGATTATGATAATTCAATTTATGAACTTCCTCAAGAACGATTTATGATTGCTGCTTTACATTTAATGATGCCAGAAACTGAAAACAGAATTGAAAAAGTTAAAGAACTATATTGGGCAGTATCAAATTTATATTTAACGCTTGCAACTCCAACATTAACTAATGCAGGTCGTGTCACTGGTGGCCTATCATCTTGCTTTGTTTTAACTACTGAAGATTCTCTTCGAGGAATTTATGACGATAATACAGATGTTGCTACTTTCAGTAAAAATGGGGCTGGCATTGGAGTTTACTTTGGCAAGTTGAGGGCAACTGGTTCTGATATTCGTGGTTTTAAAGGTGCTTCATCTGGAATTATTGGATGGATTAAACAATTAGATAATACAGCTGTTTCGGTTGACCAATTAGGACAACGTAAAGGTGCAATTGCTGTTTATCTTGATATTTGGCACAAAGATATTGAAAACTTTATTGACTTAAGATTGAATACAGGTGACAAATCAAAACGTGCCTACAACATCTTTACTGGTGTTTGCATTCCAGACGAATTCATGAGGCAAGTTGACAAACGCGGTGATTTTTATCTGTTTGACCCTTATGAAATTGAACAAAAAATGGGATTCAGACTTGAAGATTTTTATGATAAGAAAAAACTTGGAGAAAAAGAAACCCCGAATGAAAAAGATCATGCATGGACTTATCATTACTATCAATGTGTAGATAATAATAAACTCTCAAAAGTTCGGATTCCAGCAATTAACTTGATGAAAAAAATTATGCAAGCCCAATTGGAAACTGGAATTCCTTATATGTTCTATCGTGATACGGTTAACCGGAATAATCCAAATGCTCATTGTGGAATTATTTATTCTTCAAATCTATGTTCTGAAATTGCTCAAAATATGAGTCCGTCTTCAGTAACTCAAGAAAAAATTAATTGGGAAACTGGTGAAGTAATTATTACAAAACAAATTGGCGATCTTGTAACATGCAATTTATCATCATTAGTTTTAAATAATATTGTTCATGATGATGTTCTTGAACGAGTGATTAATATTCAAGTTCGTGCACTGGATAATGTTATTTCACTTCTTAGAGTTCCTGTTCCACAAGCTCAATTTACAAACCTTAAGTATCGTGCAATTGGTGCCGGTGAACAAGGTATAGCTGCAACATTAGCTCAAGGAAAAATTATGTGGGATAGTGAAAAATCTGTTGAATATATCAAAAAACTTGAAGAGCAAATTATGCTTTATACAATTAAAGCTTCTGCTTTACTTGGTAAAGAAAAAGGCTCTTATCCTGCCTTTGAGGGTTCTAAATGGAATACTGGTGAATGGTTTGAAGAAAGAAACTTAAATTCGCCTGAATGGCTAGAAGTAAAAGAGTTGGCCATGAAACATATGAGGAATGGATACTTGAGGGCTGTTGCTCCAACTGGGTCAACGTCTATAATTTCAGGTAGCACTCCAGGTGTAGATCCGATTTTTGATGTTATTTATTTTGAACGGAAAAAAGATTATCAATTACCAATTGTTGTTCCAAATTTAAATCCATCAACCTGGTTTTTCTATAAGCCAACTATGAAGATGACCTATGAGGGCGAAAAAGATTTGGCTCATATGTGGGCAATTCGTCAAGGTGAAGTTCGTCAAAAATTTGTAGACCAGGCTATCAGTCATAACTTTTATGTCCCTCAAAATATTAAAGCAAAACATTTTTTAAGACTTCATATAGAAAATTGGAATCGTGGAGTTAAAACTTCTTACTATACTAGGAACTGGAATCAAAAACATGAAGATAATTGCTTAGCTTGTTCTTCATAATAGAGGGATTTTCCCCTCTATTTTTTTACTAAATTAGTTTACAATGCAAAAATTCCAGATATAAATATTTTGAATCAAATAAATGGAGGCAGAACATATGAAAGAATTAACTAAACAAGTACGTATTTTTGACGAAAGTCTCAATAATAGTTCACCAAAATTATTTGATGAAGTTAGTGGTATTCTTTATTGGGATGATATAGCTAATCAAACTTATTATGATTTATATAAAGAAATGCGTGAGCAATTCTGGATTCCTGATGAAGTAAGTATGAACCAGGATGCTCTCCAATGGAAGAACGGAACAATGGATGATAACGAAAAAGAGCTGTTTAAAAATGGTATTGGTGTTTTAGCTGTTCTTGATTCAATCGCTACTTATTTTGATAAAATTGCTTCTGATTATATTCGCGATTCAGCTGTTAAAGCAAATATGGCCTTTATCGCTTCAATGGAAACAATTCATAATGAATCTTACACTTATACTTTAGCCTCGTTAGTTCCTAAAAATGTTGCCATGGAAGTTTTTGAACGACCAAAAACAAATAAGTTTATGATCAGAAGAAACAAAATGATGATGGACCTATTTGATAATTTCTTAAAAGAAAGAACAATTGAAAACTTCGCTAAAGCCCTGGTTGCAATGTCTGGACTTGAAGGCCTATGTTTTGTAAATGGCTTCACTCCATTTTACCATTTTAATAGAAATAATAAAATGTTCGGTACCGGAACAATTATTCAATATATCCAGCGTGATGAAGTGAAACACTCATACTTTCAAACTGTTTTGGTCCGTGATATTATGACCCAATATCAAGAATACAACACACCTGAATTTAGCGAATTTGTTTATGATTTTTTCAAAGAATTAGTCGAGCTTGAAAAAGAATTTTGTGAGGATCTTTACAAAGACACTCCTGATATTGATATTGAAGAAATAAAAGAATATATCGGATTCAGGGCAAATCTTATCTTAGATAACCTTGGGCTTGATAAAATTTTCCATGCTAAGAAAAATCCTATGCCTTGGATTACTGCTTTTGATCCAGATAATTTAAATAGGATGAAACGTGACTTCTTTGAAGATAAAGAGGTTAATTATAAGAAAACTACTGAAGAAACGAATGATTGGGATGAGCTATAATGAATTCTCCTATTCTTCTAGTTCTCACTTCGAAGACAGGGAACACTAAAACTTTTTTGAACTTTTTACAAAACCACTTAAATAAAGAAATTCAAGTTTGTGAAAAGTTCGATGTTCCCGTTAAAGATTATAATTATATCATTTTTGGAACATACACATGGGGAAACGGCAAAATTCCTAAGAAAATGAAAGATTATTTGATTGCAAATCACAAAGATCTTAAAGGTAAAGAAGTTTTTATTTTTGGTAGTGGAAATTCTATTTATCCGCACTTTTGTAGGGCAGTTGATAATGTTGAAAAAATTTGTTTAGACAGTGGAGCTATAGTAAGGGGAAAATTCAAGTTTGAACAAAGATTTAATGAAAAAGAAGTACCTCAAGCTGAGCTCGAAGAACTTTCTAACATATTAAGCAATTTTGGAAGAGATTAGTCTCTTCCATTATATGACTTTTTATTTTGTCTAATTTGCATTTTTCATAGACTGGATATAATAACAATAATTTAAGGAAAGGAATGTCATCTTATGAAATTTCTATTTTCACTTGTAATTTTTAGTATAGCTATCATCACTACTAGCTTCATGTTTAGGTGGGGTTTTGAACGATTATTTAATATTAATCTTGATCTGTTTGGACTCTCTGCCATCTTGTTATCTATTTTTATGATTAAACTCATTTTCTTCTTCGATAACAACGAATAAAAAATTTGGAATCTTAAGTGAATTATGAATTGATAGAGATTATAGAAGAATAGATTTAATCACAGATGAGTTTATGATTTAATTAAATATGTTGGAAAGTCCCCACAAAATTTTGTGGGATTTTTTTATACGAACATATGTACAATTTTTGATAGACGTGATATAATAATTTATGTAAGTTGTTAAATAAAAAATTATTTAAGGGAGAGGAAAAAATATGAAACTCAACTACGCTACCATTAAACCTTTCGAAGAGCTTAAATTAAAATCTTCATTAGACAGTTCTTACAGTACCATAAAGAAAGAACTTGATGATGCTATAATGGATGTTGTCACTGTCGATGAATTGGATTTTTGGTTTAATGATGAATTTTTGTTTAATGAAAAACCAATTCCAACAGTAATTATTAAAAATAACCGAGTTCCTAATATCACTAATTACGATATTGTTCTTTGTGGAAATGTTGTTATTGCTTCTCACGATGAAGAAGGAAATACAGTTAGTTTAACCGAAGAAGCTATCAATAAGCTAAAACAATTCAAGCTTGCTTTCTTGGGGGTTAATCCAGTTTATATCTATGAAAATTATTAATTTTGCATTTCTCGACAAAAAAATGATGAATCTCTTGCTACAATTCCACCGACCTCATTATAAAGAATTGTAGCATTGTATGTAGAACCTATTCCTATTAATATTTTATACAAAAATATCGACAAATATGCTTTGTTTGTCGATATTTTTTTGTATTTTTATTTTGCAAACATTTGTTCTATTGGTATCATATCACTTGATTTAATTGAATTTTTTAAATAAAAGAGTATTTAATAAGTTATTTATTAAGCTATTTAATAAGTTATTTAAAAATGATGAGATTCTTTCCTGTCTTTTTACGTTTTCATTTGTTTAGATATAATAACACAAAACGAGAGGTGAATGAAATTGAGTAGCAGACTTTATAAGTGCTACGGATATTGTGGCAAAAGTTATCCAAAGTCAGAAATGATCGTATATAGCCCTACCGGTAAAGGTGAAGGAAAAAGATATTGCCTTTCTTGTTATCAAAGAAAAATAAAAGAAGTTAAAGATCGTGAAGAATTATATAACTACATTAAAAAAACTTACAACATTAATTTTCCAACTGGAAACATGCTTCGTCAAATCAAATCTTTTGTTAGAGAACGAGGTTATACTTATAAAAATATTCGCTTAACTCTTGATTACATCTTCAGAATTAAGAAAGCTGCAAAGCCTGAAGCAAAATATGGAATTGCGTTAGTCCCCTACTATTATGATGAAATGCTTACTTATTATAAAAACCTTCAAGAAAAACGAAAACATACAGTAATTAAGAAACCAAATATTGTCCATGTAAAGATGAAACCATTTACTCAAGAAAATATCTATCGCAATAATAAATTAATCAATATGGAAAGGTTGCTTGATACAAAATGATGCAAAATACAAATATTCTTAATCCACCTCGCGCTATATATTCAGTGATTGGAAACTTGTGCAAAAATCCACAAGTTCTTAGAGATCCTGAAATATTTCTTACGGAAAAGGATTTTGCTCAGGAATTTCATAAAATAATATTTTCAGCGATCTACAATCTTGCTTATGAAAATGCAGAGACTACTAGAATAAATGAAATTGATATTGATAACTATTTATCTGCTTACCCTAAGTTATATAAAATTTGGGAAAAACATGATGGATTAACTTATATTCGAGATTCCATTGAACATGCAAATGCAGATACTTTTAAACAAAATTACGAGAGATTAAAGAAATTTGCTTTACTTCGTCACTATGTTGAAAATGGGGTTGACATTTCAGACCTTTATAACTATCAATCTCTTGATTTAAAAGAGCAAGACAAAGGCATGAAAACAATTGACAAAATGACAGTGCAGCAAATTATCGAGCATTATACATTAAAAATAATAAAAATTCGCGATGAATTTAATGTTGGTCAAGAATCAAAAAACTTTAAGGCTGGTGATGATTTAGATACACTGCTTGAAGATTTGAATAAAGAACCAGAATTTGGTTATCCATTTCAAAATGGTTATTACAATGCTATTTTTCGTGGAATGAGAAAAGGAAAGTTTATGCTTCGTTCTGCTGGTACTGGTACTGGTAAAACAAGACAAGCATTGGCCGACATTTGCAATGTTGCTTGTGATACTATTTTCGATTATGAAAAAGGATGGAAACCAAATGGTCCTTCTCATCCTGCCCTATTCATATCAACAGAATTAGAAAAACGTGAAGTTCAAACTATTATGTTAGCTTTTATTTCTGGTGTAAATGAACAAGTTATTAAAGATGGTAAATATGCAGAGCCTGTTAGAAAACGATTAGAAAAAGCAATTCAAATTTTAAAAAGAGCACCAATTTATTGTGTATATGTTGATGATTTTTCAATTGCAGATATTGAAATGATTATTGAAAGACATATCATTGAGCACAATGTTCAATTTGTGGCATTTGACTATATTCAAATGACTCCAAAACTTTCTCGAACAATGCAAAGTGTTTTTGGAAGTAACCTTCGTGAAGATCAAATTTTAGTTCAATTTTCAGCAGCATTAAAGACTTTGTCAAATAAATATAATATTTTTATCGAATCGTCAACTCAATTGAACAGAAATGCAAAAGAAAATGAAAATCGTGATACAACGTCTCTTCGTGGTGGTAGTGCTACAGCTGATAAAGTTGATCATGGCTTAATGACATTCAAAGCAACTGGTAAAGATCATCATAACTTGAAGCATATTTTGGAACAAGGATTCTTTGAAAAACCAAATTACTCTCATTGGATTTATAAAAACCGTTCAGGAAGAAACAATTGTATTATTTGGACGTCAATGGATTTAGGAACAATGAGAGAGACACCTTTATTTGTTACTGATTATGACTTCAACCTTATTAATGATATAGATCAAATTGTAATTGATTTTTCTTTGGAAAATGATATTCCGGGCCAAAATGGAGATGTGCCTTCTGATTTTATTTTTTAATGATGAGGATTTTCCTCGTCCTTTTTACATACCTGATTGACCAGATATAATAATAAAAAATAAATTTAGAAGGTGAAAAGGTTGAGGGCTAACGATGTAAAGGAAATGCTTAGTGAAAATGACCTCATTAGTCTTTTGGAAGACCTTGGAGCCGAACCTCAAATTCGTGGGAATAATATTGTCTCAAAAACTATTTGTCACGGTGGACATAAACATAAATTAGTTTATTATTCAGATTCTAAGGCTTTTAAATGCTTCACCGATTCATGTGGACTGATGGACATATTTGAATTAGTTGGAAAAGTATTAAACTTGGACTTTTTCAATTCTTTTAAATATGTTTGTATGAAGTTTGGCATTTCATATCAGGGAGAAGTACAAGACAATGATCGAATTGATACTTTATTTTTTAAGAAATTCAAAAAACAAAAGAAAATAATTTCTTTAAATAAACTTCCAAAGAATATCCTTAATACTTATTATGACCTCTATCATAGAGCTTGGATTAATGATGGAATAAGCATTAATTCTATGAAAAAATTTGGTATTAGGTTTTCTATTATGGATAATCAAATCATTATTCCCCATTTTGATATTGATGGAAATTTAATTGGAGTTCGTGCTAGGAATTTAAATGAAAATCTTATTGAAGATGGTAAAAAATATATGCCTGTCTACTATAAAAATAAGGTTTTGAAACATCCAACAGGTGCGGCACTTTATGGACTTAATTTGACAAAGAGACATGTTGAAAAATACAAAACAATTATTCTATTTGAATCTGAAAAATCAGTACTTCAGTTAGATACTATGTTTCCTGATATGTCGATTGGAGCTTCTATTTCTGGGAGCAGCTTAACAGCTTATCAATTAGAAATTCTAAAAGGATTAGATATTGATGAAGTCGTAATTGCCCTCGATAAAGAATTTGAAGAAATTGGAAGCGATGAGGAAAGATTCTATAAGGATAAGATTAATCGAGTATTTTTAGATAAATTAATGCCCTATTTCCGTTGCAGTGTAATTTGGGATTTTGATAATCTACTAAAATTTAAAGACAGCCCAACAGATAAAGGAAAAGAAACATTTGAAAAATTATTTGAGAGAAGAATCATAGTTTGATTCTTCTTTTTTATTTGCTTTGGTTCCTTGGTTTTCTCTTTTACGTTTTGTTTTATCAAGATATAAATATTAAGAAGTTATAAATATTAGGAGGAAAACTCAACTATGAAAATAAAACAAATTGGTAATTACAACGGAGATATAATAAAAACAATTCTTGAAAATAGAAATATAGAAGACGTTGAATTGTTTTTGCACCCTAAAAAACAAAATGAATTAAACAGCTTTAATTTATACAATATGCGGCAAGGGGCTGAAGTGTTGCTTGCTCATTTATTAGTCAATAACAATGGTGCCATACTCGTTGACCCAGATGCTGATGGTTTTTCATCATCTTCAATAATCTATCAATATATTAAAAAAATCAAGCCTGATGCGAAACTTAATTATTTGCTTCATGATACTAAAGCTCATGGATTAACTGATAAAATTATTGATAAGATAGTTAATTCTCCCGAGCCATTCGATTATATTATTATTCCTGATGCTGCTTCGAATGATGAAAAAGCAATTTCTAAGCTTTATTACATGGGAATAGATGTTATTGTTATTGATCACCACGAAGTTGAAAATATTCCAAAACAAGGAATTATTATTAATAACCAATTAGATTCTAATATAGAAACAAATAAAAATCTTGTTGGTGCAGGAATGGCTTATAAATTTTGTCAAGCTCTTGATCATATTTTGAATACCAATTTTGCTGATGATTTTCTTGAATTGGTTGCAATTGGTCAGGTTGGAGATTCATCAGACATTAGTGAAAATGAAGTTCGTTACCTTGTTTTTCAAGGAATTAAAAATATAAATAATCCATTTATTCAAGTTGTTCTTGCAGATAAATTAAAGAATCAAGAAAATGTTGCACCAAAAGATTTATCTTTCTCTATTATTCCACTAATTAATGCTGTTGTTCGTGTTGGGACCGATGAAGAGAAAGATTACTTATTTAGGGCACTAAACTCAATTAATGCTGATGATACTTTTGTTGTCACTAAAAAGAAAAAGAATAAACAAACAGGAAAATTTGATTCTTTTGAAGTAGAACAAAGCTTTTATGAATATGTATATGATATTTGTAAAAGAGTTAAATCAAGACAAGATAATCTGGTAAAAAAAACAATGGCTGAATTGTTGACCAACATCGATAATTCAGGTGGTATTGTTATTGGTGTGCTTCAAAATTCAGATCAAGGTTCAATTACTGGATTGGTTGCAAATAAATTAGTTTCTAAGTTCCAAAAACCAGTTATTCTTGTTCACCATGTTCCAGGAAAATATGTTGGTTCTGGCCGTGGTTATGTAAAAGTTCTTCCCTCTTTAAAAGATTGGTGCAATGAAACTAAATTAGTTGAATTTGCCCAAGGACATGCTAATGCTTTTGGAATTTCTATCTTTGAAGAAAATTTTGAAGCCTTCAAAGAGAAAGCTAAAAAAGTTGAAAAACAAGAATTTGTTTATGAAGTTGATTTACTCCTTGAAGGCAAGGTTGATAAAAAACCAATTCTTGATGTTGAGGAGCATAAATATTTATTTGGCGGACGGGTTCATGATCCACTCTTTGCCTTTACTGGAATTAAAGTTCGTAAAGAATGGATTAAACAAAGAGGACAAACACTTACATTCTTCGACTCTGGAGTAGAATTTGTTTTCTATCATGCACCAGAGGGATTATTTGAAAGTCTCACTCACAACTTTGACCAATTCATAACAATGGATTTTGTAGGAAAACCATCAGTGAATAGATATGGAAACAAAATAACGCCACAAATAATTCTTGAAGATTGTGAAAGAAATGAACAAAAAACAGAAGAAAAAGAAATAACAATTGCTGATTTGGTATTCTAATTATAACTTTTATACTGGTTATAACAGCTTATAACTGTTATAACCTTTATTTTTTCCAAAACTTCCACCGGCGTTTTTTCTGAGTTACTGTCATCATTTGTTTAACTTCTTGTATTGTTCTTAGAGATTCCATTAGCATTTTGTCTCTTTCAGAAATCTTATTTTCTATTAATCTTTGTGAATTTTTATTTTCTTCTTTTAATTCAATTAATTCTTTTTGCTGATTTTTTAAAATGTTATGCTGCAGAATCATCATTTTTTTCATTTCTTCTATTTGCTTTGCCATAGCCGTTATAACTTCTATATTTGGCATAGAAGTTGTATCTTGCTTAAATTCCGGCTCTTGATACACGGTTATAGTAGTTGTGGAAGCGATCACTTGCTTAATTGCATCTTCAACTTTTATGCCTGGCTGATTCTTCAATTGAATTATTTTTCTAAACATTTCTATATCCATCTGGCTGAAAGAAAGTCTTCCTTGGTTAGTTCTTTTAAAACGATAACCCTTTTCTTCAATTGCTAAATAGTACTTTTTAATTGTTGCAGGTCTAACGCCCAAAATAGAAGCAACTTCATCTACTCCAACAAATATATCCATTTTTTTCCTCCATAGTTGAGTTATATCTTTTATAACTATCATAACTATTATATCTTAGTTTTTTCATACTTTCTATTATTTTCTTTAGACAAAAGTCGTCATCTTTTTTATTTTTATTCAATTTACGTTTCCTTTCATCAAGATATAAAAAATATGTAAATTAAATGATTCGGAGGAAAAAACAAAATGACTAGAGAATGCTCAACTACTGAACCAAAAATCATTATTTTAGAAGGTGTTGATCGTGTTGGTAAAAGTACTTTGAAAGACACAATTCATAAGTTAACCAATTTCAAACATTTCTTAATTGATCGAGGACCAATTTCATACATGGCGTACTGTGAAATTTTTAATAGGCCTATAGATTTGTATTTAAAATATTCAGACATGGAAAAAAGGCTTGCTAAAATGCCAAATGTTTTGGTGTTTTATTTAACTGCAAATAATGAAACTCTTGTTGATCGTTGTATTGCAGATAATCATGAAATTATTGACTTTGATTTTCATAAGCAAGTTTTTGAAAGAATTATAAAAACTTCTCCACTAAAATCGATTACTATCGATACTTCAAATAATTCTTCTGAAAGCATTGTTACAGATTTAATTAAAGAAGGTGTTTTGTAATATGAATAAAATTATAATTTATACCGATGGAGGCACTCGTGGGAACGGTAAAGAGTGCAATGTCGGTGGTTTTGGAGCCGTTCTTCAATATGGTAACCATACTAAAGAAATCTATCAAGGCTTTAGAAATACAACAAACAATCAAATGGAATTAAAAGCTGCAATTGAAGCCTTAAAACAAATAAAGAAGTTTAATATTCCTGTTTATGTTTATTCAGACTCTGCTTATCTTGTTAATTGCATGAATCAGAAATGGTATAAAAAATGGATGAACAATGGCTGGATAACCTCTAGTAAGAAGACTGTAGAAAATCGTGAGCTCTGGATTGAATTAATTGAATTGGTTCAAAAATTTACGTTTATAACTTTTATAAAGGTTAAAGGCCATAATGGTAATCCATTAAATGAACGCGCTGATCAATTAGCAAATCTTGCTATGGATTCAGTATCTTAATGGAGGAAATTAGTATGAAAAAAATACTTTCATGGGATGAATACTTTATGGAGCTTGCTCGTGTATCTGCCATGAGAAGTAAAGATCCTCATACACAAGTTGGAGCTTGTATTATTGATTCTGAAAAGCATGTTGTTGGTTTAGGATATAACGGCCAGCCCAAAGGGCTTGACAATAAGTTTTCCTGGGATAAAAATGAAAAACATTATTATGTTGTCCATGCCGAATTAAATGCCATTTTAAACAGTATTAAAAATTTAGATGGTTGCACTATTTATTGTACTCTCTTTCCATGTGCAGAATGTGCTAAAGCAATTGCTCAATCTGGAATTATTAAAGTAATTTATCTTTCTGATAAAGATAAAGACAAGGAATACAATAAAGCAGCTAAAAAAATATTTACAGAATGCGGAATTGAATATGAGCAAATGTAATAGTCAAACCAATAAAAATTGATTTGATTTTTTATTTATGCTTCTAAATGAAGAGATATAAATAATTTGTAATAAATAAGGAGGTTATAACAATTATGATTGATATAGCTGAGAAAATCAAAGCCCTTGGTGATGAACAAATTTTATGTCTTGGTGAAATTGTTCGTTACAATAATCATCCAAAAGTCCATCGTGAAACTGTTGCGGAGCATTCTTTCTATGTAGTTACAACGGTTATAAAAATATGTAAGATGTTCGATCTTCCAGATGAAGTTGAATATAAAGCCCTGAAATTTGCAACTGTTCATGATATTCCTGAAATGCTTACAGGTGATGTTCCTTTCGATACGAAAGTTGCAAATCCATTATTGGAAGATGTACTGGAACAATATGAATTGTGTCAACTAAAAGAAAATATACCGGAGTTTTTGGATTTATATAAAGAATTTTGTGATGCAGCAAAAGAAGAAACAATTCCCTTCCTAGTAACAGATTTAGCTGATAAAGCTTCTGTGTTGCAATACTCCAATTATGAAATTAAATTAGGAAACCGTACCAAACAAATGCTTGATATTAATGAAAAATCGCAAAAGCGTGTTGCTGCTTTAATTGAAAAATTGGAATCAAAAATTAAAAGAAATTAATGGTGCTTTCGGCAATTTGTTTTTGTCTAAGATTAATTTCAATATAACCGTTATAACTGAAAATCTTTAATTAATTTTTTACATCATTTTTTAAATGTATTCAATTATTTTTTAAATATTTTTTTTGCATAATAACTTACATTTTCAGTTTACCAGATATAAAGGTTATGTGAAATGAATAAAAAGAGAGGTTATAAAAGTTATGACAAAGCTTGGCTATTATGGGAATCATAACCACACAGATGCGAGCAATTTTCGTTTGCGCGACGCAATCAATAAGCCTGAAGAACTTCTTGAATATGCTTTAAAGATTGGATTATCTGGAATTTCAATTACAGATCATGAAACATTAGCTTCACATGTAAAAGCTTATAAATATCTTCAAGCAAATAAAGAGAGATTTGGAGATTTTAAGCTCGGTTTTGGTGATGAAATTTATCTAGTAGATAAAGAAGACATTTTAAATAAGAAAAAACAAAATGAAAAGATTAATTTCTATCACTTTATTTTGGTCGCTAAGAATCAACATGGATATGAAGGACTTAAAAAGATTTCCTCAAAAGCTTGGCATAATTCATTTTTCTACCGTGGAATGGAAAGAGTACCAACCTATAAAGATGAATTGATGACAATCATGGAAGAATATCGTGGAGATATTCTTGCTACAACTGCTTGTATTGGTGGAGAATTACCACAATTATTAATCAAATATCATGATGAACCAACCCGGGAAAACAAGTTGAAAGTTCATAATTTTATTGTTTGGCTTAAGGGTGTTTTTGGTGATGATATTTATTTTGAGTTGCAGCCATCTCATAATAGAGACCAAGTTGTTGCCAATGAAATGTTATATAAAGTAGGTAAGGCATACGGAGTTAAGTGTATTGTTGCAACCGATGCTCATTATTTAAATCCTTCATTTGCAAAAACTCATGAAATTTATTTAAAAGCTTCAGAAGGAGAGCGCGAAGTCGCTGAATTCTATGCTACTACTTATTTAATGTCTCATGATGAATTACTTGAATTTTTTAATCCAACTCTTTTAGAAGAACTTGAACAAAATACTCTTGAGATTCGCGAGAAAATCGGTGAGATTACTTTTGAGCAGGAAATTAAAGTTCCAAGAGCGCATATTCCTAAATTTGAATTAAATCCATTATTCCAACCATTTTATGATAAATATGAATACATTAAGAAATATTCTGAAAGCAGTTATGATGTTGATCGTTACTATCTTCATTTGATTGCTGAAGGCATGATTGCAAAGAATCAGGAATTGAATGATACAAACTTAAGTCGCATTAATCTTGAATTAAATGAATTATATCATATCAGCGAAAATCTCGGACAACCAATGTCATCTTATTTTGTTCTTACAAAAGATATTGTTGATTTAATGTGGGAAGTTTCATTAGTTGGAGTTTCTCGTGGCTCTGCAAGCTGTTTTTATTTAAATTATTTATTGGACATTGTTCAAATTAATCCATTGAAATATAACTTACCTCACTGGCGATTTATTTCAAAGGAACGCCCGACTTTACCAGATATTGATATTGATACAGAAGGTTCAAAACGGCATGAAATTATTCATATTGCAAAAGAGCATTACGGAGAAGAAAATGTTTTAAACATGGGAACTTTCACAACTGAAGGTACTCGTTCAGCCGTTTTAACTGCTTGCCGCGGATTAGGAATTGATAATGATATTTCTCAAAATATCGCTAATCTTGTTCCAACTGAAAAAGGTAATAAACTTTGGTCATTAAGTGAATGTTTCTATGGTGATGAAGCAAAAGGTAAAAAACCAGCAAGAGAATTTGTTAACGAAGTTGCTAAATTTAAAGGATTAAAAGAAGCAATGCTATCAATTGAAGGATTGATTTCTGGACGCAGTCAACATGCTTCTGGAGTTATTATCTTCCCAGATGGCTATATCAAGCAAAATGCAATGATGAAAACTACATCTGGCTTGCCAGTAACTCAATTTGATGCTGTAGATACTGAATATATGGGCGGTTTAAAATTAGACTTCTTATCAATTAACGCTTTGGACAGAATCAGAGCTTGTATGGAACTTCTTCTTGAGCATGGAAAAATTGAATGGCAAGGTTCATTAAGAAAAACTTACAATAAATATTTTCATCCTGATGTACTTGAAATGGAAGCACCGGAAATGTGGGATATGTTGTTTGAAGGTCATGTTTTAAATGCTTTCCAATTTGAAACTGATGTTGGACAACAAGCATTAAGAAAAATTAATCCCCGTTCATTTGATGAATTATGTGCTAGTAACTCATTAATGAGATTAAGTGCTTCAGATGGTGAGCAACCAATTGATAAATATGTTCGATTTAAGAATGATATTAGCTTGTGGTACAAAGAAATGGATGAAGCTGGTTTAACTAAAGAAGAACAAAAAGTATTAGAAGATTTACTTCTTGATCGATATGGAATCTGTGATACACAAGAATTTCTTATGCAGATTGCCATGAGTCCAAAAATTTCAGGTTTTACCTTAACACAAGCAAATAAATTTCGTAAGGCTGTTGCTAAGCAAAACGAACAATTAATTGAAGAACAAAAACAAATATTCTATTCTCAAGGTGAAAAAATCGGTACTCGAAAAGAATTTCTTGATTATGTTTGGAATAAAGAATTAAAACCTCAATTTGGGTGAACATGCACGCCCAAGTAAAACTCGGTGAACCAAGGCCATGGGTGTCATATGTAAATATATCCCAGTTCTCTATATAATATTTACATATGGCTAACGGGGAAACCTGTAAGATGGCAATCCCGTGCCAAGCCAATGAATTTTTCATTGGAAGGTGTAGAGACTATTATGTAGGACAACTATTGGCACGTTGTTCGAAGCGCCGAGCAATAATGTGTTATTATTTCTTTAAGAAAGATAAATTAAAATGAGTCAACACATTATTGAAGATATAGTCCACTCCGTATGGAAACATACGGGATAAGTGATGCATTTTCACTTCCGCACATCTCGGGGTATTCATTAATCTTGATGATTGAGATGAATATTTGTTATCGATTTGGTCCAGTTTGGTGGAAGACAGCTTGTTTATCTGTTAATGCAGGATTAATTGGTGAAACTGAGAAAAATACAAAATATGGTGCGGTTGCTAAAGCTGTTGGAGATATGCATGGTGATGTTTTGAATCCTGATATTAACCTTTCTAATGTAGGATTTACTCCATTGGAAAAGGAAAACAAGATTCTATTTGGTTTAAAACCTATTGTTGGCTTAGGATCCAATGACATTGCAGCAATTATTGAAAATCGACCATTTAAAGACTTCAAAGACTTTTTTGTTAGAATGATTAAAACCAAAATTCTTTCTGAAGCAAAAGGCATAACATTAATTAAAGCTGGATGCTTTGACAAAATGAATCCAAACAGAAGAGAACTGATGATTGCTTATGTTCGAGCAATTACACCTAAAAAAGAAAAACTTACAATGACACAACTACCTTCTATTATTCAGTTTATAGATAAAAATAAATATTCAAAAGAGCTTGCAGCTTATAAACTTAGGAACAAATTATTTGGAAGAAATAAAGTTCCAATGACTAAAGAACTTGAACATGAATTTATGTTATTCTTGAAAGCTTACCCTTTTGAAGTTGAATACGATTTTCAAGATGGACAATTGGTTGTTGATCAAAAATCATTCGATAAAGCCTATAAACAAATTATTAAACCATTGAAAGAATGGGTTACTTCTCCAGAAGCAGCTCAACTGTATAACAAAATTAAAATGCAAGAATTCTGGAAAAAGAATTGTATGGGCACAATTGAAGCATGGGAAATGGACACTCTATTGTTCTATTCTGACAAACATGAGATTGATTATATGCCTTTAAGCAAGTATTTCAATATATCAAGCTTTAACAAGCTTCCTCGAGAGCCAGTTATAACTGGTTATAAAAGTTATAGAGGTAGACAAATTCCTCAATATAAGATTGATATAATTGCTGGTACGGTTGTTGATAAGAATAAAAACAAATCTCTTGTTTATGTATTAACGCAGGACAGTGGCGTTGTTACTGTTCGGTATTCTAAGAGCCAATTCGCCCATTATGATAAAAAAGTGGTTCGTGTAAATGGGAAAAATAAAGAAATACTGGACCCAAGTTGGTTTGATCGTGGCACCAAACTTATTCTTATAGGATTTAGAAGGCAAGATGAGTTCGTATTAAGAACAACAGGCAGTATATTCAACCATACAACTATTAAAATATTGGGGTATAACAGTCATAATGTATACTTTCAACAAGAAAAAGCCGAGGCTTAATTGCTTCGGTTTCTTTTTTTACCTTTTTCAATTTACATATTCATTATAAAAGATATAACAATTATGAAGCTACTAGTTACGGAGATTATAACAAAATCCATCAATAATATATTCAATAAAAATATCAATAATTATTTATTGCAAATAAAAATTTATTGAAAATCTTATTTACGTTTTTATTTAATCAGATATAAATAATATGCAAGAAACAAAACTTAAAAGAAAGGAACTTAATTACTATGGACAAATTACAATTTTTATTAGATTCACAAGAAAAATTTCAAAAACGCCTTGGACAAGATTTTCCACTTATGAATGAAAAAGAAAAATCGGAATTTCTTCATGTTCATGGTTATTTCTTAATTGAGGAAGTTGCTGAAATGCTGCGTGAAACTCCATTTCATAAACCATGGAAACAATATAACTGGGATGAAGAAAAAACTTTAAGCCAGGAAGAACTTCAAAAAGATGAAGCAATTGATGCTTTACATTTTTTAATTAATATCTTTTTAGCACTCGGCATGGATTCTGAAGAAGTTATTGAACGATACAAAGAAAAAAACAAACTCAATTATCGTCGTCAAGAAGATTCAAGTCTAGGTTATATAAAATGATTTTTTGAAATGATTTTTGAATTTATCTTTCACTATTTTTAAGACCAAAAAACAATAATCGGAGGTTATAACAATTATGACTACTTTAATGACAACTACTAAAAAATTTTTTGCAACTACTGAACTTGAAGCTCAATCACTTATTAATCAAATTAAGAAAGAACACGGTTCGCACATTAAAAATTCTTCAATCACTAAGAAAACCAAGAAAACCAAGAAAGAAGTTGAGTACTATATTGTTTCTGTAACTATTGAATTCTACCGTGATAAGGATTTAGTTACTGTGGCTAATTAAACTTAATACTGCTAAAAATTGGGAGGAACTTATTTATGGGAAAAATGGATGAAATGATTATTGTCGCACCACGTTCTGAAGTTTTTGAAAATGAAAAGCTTTCATTCCAAGGAACTCTTCAAGATAAGACAGTAAATAAAATTATTAAAAATATTTCAAATACTTACGAAGTAATGAGGCGTGGAGACGCTGAAAAAAATGAAAAATTTAAGCAACCTATCCCTTATGCTGTTATAAAACGTGGGAATGAAGTATTTGTCTATGAAAGATTAAAAGGAGCAGGAGAAGTAAGATTGCATAACAAACTTTCAATTGGTGTTGGCGGTCATATGAATGAGGTTCCAGGAGAAAAAGATTTTAATAAAATTTTAAATGAAAATCTTCTACGAGAAATTGAAGAAGAATTGATTATTGATAATAAAAAATTCAAAGTAACTCCAATTGGACTTATTAATGATGATGAAGACGAAGTTGGACGAGTTCATATTGGAATATTGGTTGCAATTGAAGTTCCAGAAGGCACTGATGTTCAAGTTCGTGAAACTGAAGAGCTTCAAGGACAATTTCTTCAAATTGAAAAATTAAAACTGAGACAGTTCTATGAAAGATTAGAAAATTGGTCAAAGATTGCCATTGATATTTTGTAATCAGGAAGAAAATCTTCCTGATTAATTAATTACTAATATCGGAGGACCGATTATGATTAAAATTACTTACATTTATAAAGAAAACAGCTTGATTACTCCGTTCTTAGATCGACAAATTGATGAAGCTAATTTAAAAGGTTATGAAATTGAAAGAATAAAACTTGATGATGAAGTTGCTGAAAAATATCAGCTTGTAAGATGGCATACTATTATTTTTTCAGATAAAAGAGGAAATGAGCTTTTAAGATACAATAAAGCATTTGATTCTAGGACTCTTGAAAAATTGTTATATGAAACAAAATGCATATTATCAAACAGATTAAAAGGGTGATTTCTTATGATTTATGTCTTATTAGGTCCAACTTGTTCTGGTAAGACTACAACTCTAAAGCAACTTGTTGATTTTGGTTATGAGCCTATCATAACTTATACAACTCGGCCAAAAAGAAAAAATGAAGTAGATGGAAAAGATTATTATTTTATTTCAGAAAGACAATTTAATCACTTAGACGAATTCAATTTATTGATAGCAAAAAATACATTTAAAAATGCTTTTGGAACAGAATGGCATTATGCTATCAATCGGCAAGATATTGATTTAACTAAAGATTTGGTAGTAATTACTGATCCTAAAGGTTATCGAGATTTAGTTAAAACTTTTGGAAAAGAAAACGTAACAAGTATTTACTTGAATACAAACTATGAAATTAGACTTATTCGTGGATTGAACAGACAAGACCAAGTAAATGAGCTATATAGAAGATTGCTTTCTGATGAAGAAGTTTTTAGAGGGTTTGAGAAAGAAGCTGATTATATAATTACTGAGACTACAAAAGTTGGTGTTCTGAATAAAGTTCTAAAAATAATTTATGGAGGTAAGCAATCTTGAAAAAATTAGTATTAACTTCTCCATTACCTCCTTCAGTAAACAATTACCTAAACTATAGAGTTGCTAGAAGAGGTAAAAAAAGATTTGTTCAAACTTATCCATCAGAAGAAACAAAAGTCTATAAAAACTTTTTTGTTGATTATGTTAAAGATCAAATAAGAGAACAAAATTGGTCAAAACCAGAGAATGGAAAACTCGTTTATATTAAAATGACTTTCTTTCTGGATAGAAAAAGAAAAGATCCAAATAATTTTTTGAAAGTTCTATTTGACTCCTTAACTGAAGCCGGAGTTTATGCTGATGATGATATTGCTTTACCGTTAGTTCCAAGACTTTATATTGACAAGCAAAATCCTCGAATTGAAATTGAAATTTATAAATCCAACGCTATTGGAATTTTTGATGATAAAGAAGATTATCAATTGTTTATACAAAATAATTGCAATATGTGTAAAAAGAAAACCGAATCATGCAGCATCTTAAAAAATTTACTTGATAACCGTTTAGTGGAAGATGTTGAATATCGGACCTGTTTAAGAAGAAAACCAATCTAAAGGCAGCATGGAATAGAAAAGAAGGTGCAAAGCCTTCTTTTCTATTGTAAAAAATTCAAATTTTATTTACTGTGATAGGTTCTAATGTACTTATTCTTCCATTCATTAACACAGTATTGGAAATTTTTTGAATTATCTTTTAGTCAATCTATACAGTCTTCTCATTATTGGACTTAACTGGACTTATTTGAATAGTGAAAAACAATAAACCTTCATCCCCTGATTTCATTAAGGAAGTATTGATATATTTTCATTGCCTTTCTTTTTACAATATTTGTTTTTTTTCCAATTGACTTGCTTTTCTTAATTATATTAAAAAGAGACATGATGAATTTTTTTGTGTACTTTTTTTCAAGTACTGCGTATAATAAATAATGTAAATCGAACATATGTTCGAATCTACTTCCTGAAGAATTGCGATGGTTGATTAGGTCAGTCTGAAAGGCTATCTCCATTCTTCTGCATAATATTGTAAAATATATGGGCCTATCATTTAGCTGGGCACAATTCATATAAAGGGGGCCAAATATTTTTTACCATTTTTTGTGATTTTTGCTTTACGTTTTAAATCAACCAGATATAAATAACATGAAAGAATTTAAAACTATTAAATTATTAATTATGATTGGGAGGAAAGCAACTATGAAAAAAACAATCTTATTGTCAAATGGTGAAACTGTATTAATGACTTTTGAAGAAGTACTTGAAAAATTTAAACCAATGTTGGTTAAAGAAATGAATAGAATAAACAGTCGTTTTGTCTTTAACGCAATTGACCCCGAAGACTTTATGCAAATTCTAAGACTTGAATGTTGGAAAGCTTTTCGTGATTATGACTATACAACAGGTAATTGCTTTTCTACATATCTTTATCCAAAACTTCAAAAAGGCTCCAGGGATGCTACATATTATAAGTACTCTAAAAAGAATCAAGGAGTTACAGTTTCAGCTTCTGCTCCGATAGGAGACGGCGATCTCAAGTTAGAAGATATGCTCTCAATTGATGATACTTCAATGGATAGAATCGAAGCAGAAGAGTTGACCGCCATCATCCGTTCTGCTATTTCAAAAGAAGAGCAAGAACTTCTAATGATTATTCTTGATAGACAACAATTTTCAGTTGCTGATTATGCTAAACGTCATGGAATCACTCGCCAGGCTGCCAATCAACGTGTAGTGAAACTTCGTAAAAAATTGCAAGATGTTATCAAAAAACAATATCTTGAGATCGCCTAATCAAAAAATAATTTAAATCTGCTACCAACAGATTAATTTAAAAAACCTTTACTTTGGCAAAGTAAAGGTTTTTTATTTACATTAATATTAACATTGTTTTTTTGTTAGTCAATGCTTTAGGATTAAATGTAATGAAAAAGGTAGAAATGTAATAAAATTGTAGTATTAAATAATTTTTTGTTTAATGATATGCATTTTTTTAAAAAAATATTTAAAAATTTATTTACAGTGGTTTGATTTTCTTGTATACTTAAATAGTAGAAAACAAACAATTGGAGGGAAATAACTTGACATTAACTACTGTAATTGATGTAGGAAACTTTAGCACAAAGTATGTTTATCAAGAAAAGGAAGAGATTAAGTGTGGAGCATTCACTTCTGTTCTAGCCGAATATGTTCCTATGGAAGAATATGAAGGTTATCAACGAGTAGAATACAATGGGTTTGATTTTTATGCTGGCGAAAAAACTTATGCATTCTATCATGGACATCCAGAAAAAATGTACTTTGGGAATGTAAGAAAAGGCCATCATGAAGCTCAAATACGATTGGTCTATGCTCTCTATAATATTTTCAAAGAAACTGGTCAAAAATCTTTTAACTTAATCCTAACTTGTCCATATGAAAGTATGGAAAAGGACAAGAAATATTTCGTTAAAAATTTCGAAGGAACAAGGGTAGCACGAATTGATGGTAAAGATTTTGAATTTAATGTCAATAAGATTATCATGGCAGCTGAAGGATTAGGAGCAATGAATTTTACAAAATCCTTAAACTGTGTTGTTATTGATGCTGGTTCAAAAACCTTAAATATTCTTCATTTCATTAATGGGAATATCAACAAAAAAGATTCACATACTATTAATGGCGGAACAATTGATAATACTACTCAACAATTAGCTACAACATTTGCAAAAATTTGCAATACTGTTGATTATGAATATCCGATTGTTACTACTGGAGGAAAAGCTAATGAAATGAAAGAAGCTCTTGAAAAGATCGGATATAGTGACGTAATGGCTGCTGAATTAAAGGATTATCCTTCCTATTTCATTAATTCAGTAGGGTTACTTTTAAAATACGGTAAAAAATTCGAGGCGATGTTTGTATCATGAGCAAAAACTTTTTATACCAAATAAACTTTAATCGTGAAAAGTATCCAGAAATCTGTGCCGAGCTCGAAGCTGCTAAAAAAAGAACTGGAGGAATTGCCTGGTATTTAAGGAAGCTTATTGAAAAAGATATTCAAATGAAAAAAGGATTAGGATGTACAGAATCAGTTACTCCGGTACAAAAAGAACCAAAGGAAAAACCTAAAACACCAATAACAGAGGAAGAAGAAGAAGAATTTCTTCCAGATAATAATGGTGGATTTTTGTGAGGAAGGAGGAGATATTGAAAATCCTGAAATATTATTTAAACTTAGTAAAAACTCCAATTCAGATAAAAACATAATAATTCAATAATTGGGCTATATGAATATATAGTCGGCTGGAAAACTGATTATATAAAAAGAAGAGAAAAGTATTCAACTAATTTTTTTATCAACAAAGACAACCAATTTGGTTGTCTTTTTTATTTTACGTTTGCCATTGATTAGATATAAATAATATGAATCTATAACTAATGGAGGTTATTATATGCATGTTACTTTTACAACTGGTTTAATGGGAGCTGGCAAATCAAAACATCTTATTGAACAATATAATGCAGATTATTCAAATAAAATTGCTTTTGTTTGTAGGTTCAATGAAGAAACTGGAACTAAAGGAACTATTTCAAGTCGCAATGGAAATGTTATTGATGCTATAAACTTGAATCGAGATCAAGAAGACAAAATTATTGCTTTGGTAAAATGGTATATTTTGGGAGAACAAATAGAATCAATTTATATTGATGAAGTTCAATTTTTGAAAAAATCAACTGTTAAGAAGATAATTAATCTATCAAAATTTGGGACTAATATATATATTTTCGGTTTAACAACTACATTTACTGATGATTATTTTGAAGCTTCTGAATATCTATTAAATACTCTAGCAGAGTTTGATATTTTTTATATTAAAACAAATTGCGAAGTTGCAGGCTGTCACAATGAAGCTAAACATAATGCCAGAATTATAAATGGAAAAGTTGCCAGGCAGGGAGAAACTTTTGTGGAAGAAAAACAAACTTATATGGCATTGTGCACAAAGCATTATTTTGGAAAATAAGTCCATTCTGGGCTTATTTTTTTATTTTCATTATTAATTAATTATCATATAATAAAGTTATGGGGGTGTAGTGGTGAAAATAAGAATCAGGAAAGATGCTGTTGAGTTGTATGTTCAGGAGCATACAGATTGGAATGGAGTATATCGAGGGAGTGATAAATGGGAAAGAGCTCTTTCCAAAATTGCTGGAAAAGAAATTGAAGTTGATACTGAGACCTTATTCAAGCATGAGTTCAATACTAAGCCAATCCCTGGTGTTTCTAAAGAAGGAATTAGAATTATGGAAGAATATGTTGAAGAAGTAATCGACGATGAAAGGAAGGGTAAAGCTTACTGTGAACTATGTGAGAAAACTTCCGAATCGGACAAGGTATGTCTTTACTGTGGTAGATCGGATTATCTGGAACCATTTTTTGATGAGTACTATGACTAAAAAAAATCCTGTACCAATCGGAGGAAAAAGTACAGGACCATATGAGTTATTAAAATAACTCGACTCAACTACTGAAAATAATTTTACCGCATATAAATTCTAAAGTCAATTGTTGTTTATGTAATTATGAAAACAAAATATAATAAAAAAATAGCCTAGTTTGCGCTAGGCTATTTGGAGAAGTAGCACCTGCTACTATTTGGTGGAACAACACCTGCTCACCGACCAAAGTTTACAGGAGTGTTTCCTACATGCTTTTTGGTTATGTTTATTATAGCAGGTGTTGCTCCTTAATTCAAGAAGGAGGAACATAAAAATATGGGAAAATTTTTTACAGATAACGACAGAGATAGCTTAATTCATTTTCAAGTACCTAAAGTTTTAATTTTAGGAGAACGATACAAATCAATGAAGCCAAATGCTTTGAAACTTTATATTGTTCTTTTAGACAGGATGAAACTTAGTTTACAAAATGGTTGGAAAGATTCAGATGGAAATTATTATGTTCGTATGTCTCAAGATAGAGCTGCAGAACTTTTTGGATGGTCGCCAACTACATTTCGAGCTATGAAAAAAGAATTAGAAAAATTTGATTTGTTAAGCCAAAATAGAGAAGGTCAAGGAAAATCAAACCGTCTTTATATTAAACAATGTGATTATGATGAAAATGATATTTATAAGATCAATAAAGTAATGGATTTAGAATTTGAAATAGAAGAAGAAAACGCAAAAGTTATCAACGAAAAACAAAAGAATAATTTCAAATCAAATATTGAAGCCGAAGATGAAATGGATTTTCTGAAGGACAAAAGTTGTTCTTCTGCTGATAATACTGAGAAGGACAAAAGTTGTTCTTCTAGAAGGACAAAAGTTGACCTTCTAGAAGGACAAAAGTTGACCCCTAATAATAATAAGATTAATAATAATAAATTTAGTAATAATGACATTGTTAATTTACAAATTGTTAATTTACAAGAAAAAGAAATTAACAAATTTCTAAATAAAAATGATTTTAAAATTTCTTTAATAAATGCATGTAATAGTTTCTATACAGAATTTTCTCCAGGACGATGGAATAAACAAGCATGGAATACCATCATTAATAAATTTGTTGAGGAAACAATTAAAAATAATAGAAATGAAACTGTTCCAGCAGATAAAATTCTTGGCTATGCTTATCAATCTATTAAAGGAATTGCACATAAGCACGATATAAAGTATGGTAAAAAGAAATTTGAATATCCAAAATTTAACGGTGACAGCAAAATTCCTTATTATAATTGGTTAGTAGAAGAAACAGAATTTGACGACGATGATGATGTGCCATATTAATTGATATATTTATTCATCATATAATGGTTTACGTCTTTTTCAAAACACGATATAATCATATAGAAATAAATAAATTACATATAATAGGAGGAACTCGACTATATGACAACTACTAATAACGATAAAATTAGGGTACTTGATGATAGAGAGAAATCAAGAGAAAAAATTTCTATCTTTTTTGGTTCAAAAGATAATTTTGTTCATGGTCTAAAAGAAGTAATAGCAAATAGTACTGATGAAATTATTTCAAATTTTGACAGTGGAGAAGTAACAGTCCACTTACATGATGATTTGCAAACAATTACTGTAAAAGACACTGGCCGTGGTATTCCGATTCATGGCGAAACTGATGGAATTAAAAATTACGAATTATTATTTAGAACTTTATTTGCTGGAACCAAATACGATACAACAGAAGCGACTACAACTGGAACAAATGGTGTAGGAAATACAGTTTTGAATTACACATCTTCACTTTTTTATGTTGAATCATATTATGATGGATATAAATATTCTTTAAAGTTTGAAAATGGTGGAGAACTGGTTCAAGATTTAAAAAAAGAAAAATGTGATAAATCACTTCATGGAACTACTATTACTTTTAGATTGGATCCTGAAGTTTATCCTGTTATTACTTATAATGCTGAAGAAGTTAAGGAAATTGTTAAACGGTTTGCTGTTGGATCGCCAAAAGTAAAATTAATTTTTATTTATAATGGAAAAGAAGAAACATTTCACTATGAAACAATTGAAGATTATTATAATGAGTTAATTGGCAACTCTTCAACTTCTCCAGTTGTAACAGCACCGGAAGCAACTTATAATGATGAAAATGAAATTACAAAAATTAAATTAGTACTTTCAACAACTCCTGAAACAATCCAAGAATCATATTTGAATCTTACTTATTTATCAGAAGGCGGAGCTTTCAATGATGGAGTAATTGCTGGTATTCGATTATTCGCAAATAAGTACTGTAGGAATAATAAACTATTTCCTAAAGGTGTAAAATCATTTACAAGTGATGATATTGAATCAAGCGTTAGTTTTGTTCTGGTCGCACTTTCAAATAAGGTTGAATTTAAAAACCAAACTAAGCTATCAACAGATAAAAAGCTTTATAAAAAACTGGCTCAAAAGCATGTTACTCAATTATTAGAAGCATTTGAAATTGAGAATGAAAAAGGGTTTAAGAAATTTATTAATCACTTATTAGAAGTTCAAAAACATAATGCAGCTAATCAAAGAGCTAAACAACAATTAAAAAAGAAATTAACTGAAAAAACTAATGGAATCGGAAATAAAGTTGAAAAATTGGTTGATTGTAAGAAACATGGTCCAAAATCTGAAATTTTCATTGCTGAAGGAAATTCTGCTCTCGGATCAATCGTTTTAGCCAGAGATGCAACATATCAAGCAGCCTATCCTTTGCGAGGGAAGATTTTAAATTGCTTAAAGGCTGATTATCCAACTATTTTTCGTAATCAGGTTATCACTGACTTAATTAAGGTTTTAGGTTGTGGTATTTCAGCTGATAAAAAGAATAAGGATTTAGATACATTTGATATTAACAATCTTCGATTTGGAAAAATAATAATTGCAACTGATGCAGATGCTGACGGTGCTCAAATTGCATGCTTAATTATAACTATGTTTTATCGCCTAATGCCAGAACTACTTAAACAAGGATTTGTCTATATTGCCAAAACTCCATTATATGAGGTTAAACTTGAAGACGATACAATGATTTATTATTTTTCTGAAAGTGAAAAAGATGAAAAACTTCCAAAGCTAAAAGGAAAATACACAATTGCACGTTGTAAAGGATTGGGCGAACTTGACGCCGAAACAATGGCAAAAACAGCCATGAATCCAGAAACACGTAATCTAATCCAGGTTACAGTTGAAAGTGCTAAAAAAATGGCAGAATCATTGGAAGTTTGGATGGGAAATTTTGTTGATGGAAGAAAAACATTCATTGAAAACAATTTAGCAAAATATGTTGAAGCAGCCATTTAAGGCTTGCTTCTTTTTTTGTTTTTATTAAATTATCAGAATACTTTTACTGGAAAAAAATTGGGAAAAAAATCCAATTGGGGGTTCGCAAAATCCCAATTCCACTATATAATAATAAATGTAAGCGATATTAAATAAAAAATTAAACAAAAATATAAATCAACTACTCAACTACTACTAAATCGGAGGTAATTCGGAATGGCAACAAATTTGACTGCTTCTCAAGCAAAGAAATGGGAGAACTTGTTTTTAGATTTTGCTAAAGCTTTTTGTAAAGAGAATTATGGAGTTGAATTTAATATTCCTTTAAGATTGAACGGAAGGATGAAAAAAGCACTTGGATGGTTTAGACACTATAGTGGCTGGGGCCATCCTGAAGACATAGAAATTGCTAAAGACTTAATTAAAAATTTCAATGAAGAAATAATTATTAAAGTCTTAAAACATGAATTGATTCATTATTGCTTATATACATTAAAGCTAGATTATAGAGATGGTCAATTTCGATTTGAGAATGAATTAATTAAGCATGATAGTATTTCATCTGGTTCTATTGAAATAGAAAAAGGGAGAGTAATTAAAAACTCTTTTGAACCTTCTCAAGCATTCATTGACCTTGTGAAAAAAACTAAAGCTAAAAAAGAAACTCCAAAAGCCATTAAACAAGTAATTAATGCAAATAAACAAATCATTGTAAATGTTAATGGGGAAGAATATTATTTTGAATCTCAAACACAAGCAGCTAAATGGTTTGCTGATAAATTTGCTACCACATTGAATTCAGCTAAATGGTATATAAATAAAATGTTAAAAGGTCTGTATAGTGCAAAACGGGGAAAATTAGTTGGAGTTAGGGTGTATGCAAAATAAGAGATAAGGCCAAAGTGGTCTTATCTTAATTTACATTTTTAAATATCATGATATAAATAAAAAGAGACTTAATTTTAGGAGGTAATTCAACTTGACTTCTATAGTAAATAAAAATATTGAAAACATTATTCAAAACAATATGATGGAATTTTCAGCCTATGTTCTCCTTGATAGAGCATTGCCGGATCTTCGCGATGGAATGAAGCCAGTTCACCGAAGAATATTATATTCTATGTTTTTGATGAAAGCTTTTAAATTTGTTAAAAGTGCCAACGTTGTTGGAAGTGTGATGAAATTACATCCGCATGGTTCAAGCTATTCTACAATGGTTGGAATGGTTCAAAAGGATAATCAATTGATTCCACTATTAGAAGGTAAGGGCAATTTTGCTAATCATACTTCCCGGGATTTAGAGCCAGCTGCTGATCGCTATAGTGAAGTTAAGCTTTCCGATATATCAATAGATATGATGAAAGATTTTGATAAAAACCTTGTTGAATTTATTAGTAATTATGATGGTACTATGAAAATGCCTTCTGTACTTCCAGTCAAATTTCCATCAATTCTAGCTTACGTAAATTCAGGCATTGGTGTTGGATTTTCATCATCGATTCCATCCTTTAATTTAAACGAATTGTGTAATGCTATTATTAAATATATCAAGACAAATAAAAAAACAATTTTGGTTCCTGATTTTGCAACTGGCGGATTAATTATAAAAAATGAAAAATCATTTAAAGATATAAATGAAACTGGCCTCGGTTCTATCCAAATTCGTGGTAAAGCTGAAATTGATGGAAATGAAATTTTAATTCATGAAATACCTTATTCAACAACTCGCGAAGCTATTATTGAAAAAATTATTGAATTAAACAAGGCCGGAAAATTAAAAGAAGTAACTGATGTTAAAGATTTAACTGGATTAAAAGGTTTGTTAATTGCAGTAACAGCTCGTCGCGGTACTGATATGGACCTTCTTCTTGAAAAGCTTTATAAATTTACTCCGTTGCAATCTTCGTTTTCAGTCAATATGAATATGCTAGTTGATGACCTTCTAAAAGTCATGGGCGTTTGGCAGACCATTGATAAATGGCTTATTTGGAGAACTGAATGCATTAAACGAGGATTGAATTATGACATCAAGAAAATGTCTGAGAAACTTCATATACTAAAAGGCTTAGAAAAAGTTTTGCTTGATATTGACGCTGCTATTGATATTATTCGTAATTCTCCAGAAGAAATGATTGAGTTTAATTTACAAACTCGGTTTGATATTGATCTTGAACAAGCCAAAGAAGTGGCTAATATGAAGCTAAGAAATATTAATCAAGATTATATCATCAAAAAAATTAAAGACATTAAAAAATTGGAAGAAACAATTGAAGAATACAAATCAATTATTAATGACCACTCAAAATTGAATAATATCATTATTAAAGATTTGAAAGAAATTAAGAAAAAATACGGTCAAGATAGAAGAAGTCAAATCATTGAGCTTACAAATGTTAAACCGATTAAATTAGTTGAGGAAGTTCCAGATTATCCGGTAACAATTTTCTTAACTAAAGAAGGATATTGCTTTAAATTTAAAGGAAATCAAAAGCCAGTATTAAAGCCAGGAGATTCAGTAATAAAAACATTTGAAACAAATAATAAAGGCCAAATTCTTGCATTTTGTTCAGATGCTGTTTGTTATAAAATAGCATTGAATGATATTGAAGAAACAAGAGCTAATAATTTGGGCACTTATCTGCCAAATTTAACTAAAGATAAAAATATCAATATCATTAATTATTCTGTTCTTGATGATAAGCACAAATTTATTATTTATCTCTATACCAATAACCGAATTGCCAAAATTAAACTTGAAGCATTTGATGGAACAAAATCTGTATTGCGAAATTCATTTTGTTCAAAACAAGAATTATTTGACTTAATTACTCTTGAAGATGATATAACATTAAACGTTACAACTGACAAAAAGAAAATTAAAGTTAATACTAAAGATTATGGATTTGTTGGCCAAAGAAATGCAACAGGTCAATATATGTCAAGTGCTAGAAAATTGAAAAAAGTTGAAGTAATCTAAACTACTTCAACTTTTATTAAACATAAAGGAGATAAAGTCTATGACAATATCAATTATTGCAGCAATGGATAAGAATAGAGTAATCGGAAAAAATAATTCCATACCATGGTATTTACCAGATGATTTAAAATTTTTTAAGAAAATGACATTAAATTCACCAGTTGTTATGGGCAGAAAATGCTTTGAATCAATTGGAAAACCTCTGACTAATAGAAAAAATATTGTTTTATCCAAAAATTCATTTAAACATAAAAATATTGAATCATATTCTAGCATTGAAGAAGTCATTGAAAAATATGAAGATTTTTATGTTATTGGTGGAAGTCAAATATATAGTGCTTTTCTTCCATATGCTGATAAGCTTATTATCACAAAGATTGAATATGAATTTGAAGGAAATATATTTTTCCCTGAAATAAATTGGAATGAATGGACTTTAGAAAGCAGTGTTGAAGGAAAAATTAATGAAAAAAATAAATATAAGCATTCTTTTAATATATATAGAAGAAAACGATAAGAGGATAAATTCCTCTTATTTTTTATTTATATGCAATTATCAGAAAACTTAAACTTTATCCAAACTGGATTTTTTTTCAAAAAAAAGGGTTCGCGAATGGCCAAAAAAGGCCTATAATTAATAATGTAATTGAGATTAAATAAAAAAATACATAAGAAGTTAAATAAAAAATCAACTACTATGGAGGTATTAAAATGGCAAGTAGAAAATATGCTGTTGGAACAAGACACATAACTGCTAAAGGCATTATTGAGATTACTAGAAATGAAAATGGAATGGTTACTTACTTCTATGTAAACAATCCTTCCCACGTTGTTACAAATAAGCTTGTAAATTTAATGAGTAACATTAATAAATTTAAACATCGTCAACTTGCTAAAGGCATTAATGTCACTCAATTATTTCAAAATACAAATTGTTTAAGGAAATTAAAATTTGGTATTGAATTAGAAGTTGCAACAACAACTGTAACACGTGCAAAAGCAGCCCGTGTTCTTAATGAACATGGAATCAATGCAATTACAAGTCGATATGGTTCACCTGTTTCAAGATCCTGGAAAATCCAACCCGATGGAAGTATTAATGGATTTGAAGTTGTAAGTCCAATCTTAACAGATTTTGAAGAACTTAAAAAAGTTGTTTATATTCTTAAAAATGAATTGCATGTACGTACTTCAGTAAAATGTGGGCTACACGTCCACCATGATATAAAAGACTTGTTTTTAGGTCAAATCAAAATCTTATATCAACTTTATTCAAAATATGAAAGCAATGCAATTGCTTCAATAATCGACCCTCGTCGCAAACATAATAGATATTGTCTTCGAATTGCACCAGTTGTTCACAATGTATTAAATGCAAATTCAATTCAAGAATTCAAACAATGTATCAATTCAAGATATTATGCAATAAACAATAGATGCTATGTAAAATATGGCACAATTGAATTTCGTGGACATGGTACTTCATTAAATATTGATACAATCATTTCTTGGATTAAATTAACTCACAAAATGGTTGAAGCTTCAACAGTGCTTACAGAAGTTGGTCCATTGCAAGCAACTAATGATAAAGAAGCACTTGAAGAACTCTATAGAGAAATTGGACTTACAGATATAGATGTCATCACGAAACAAAAACGATTGCAAAAATATTGGAGCCAAAGACAGTACCTTGCTTAATGCAAGGTCTGTCATTATATAAAAAATTGGAGGGACATAAAAATGAATAAATTTTTTGTGTACGGAACTCTTATGACAGATTGCTCTAATCATAAAATAATACCCCAGGATTCTATTGAAAATATTGAGCGAGCAACAATTGACAATGTTGAACTTTATTCATATATTAGTGGTAAATTCCCTTGCTTAATTGAAGGAAAATCAAAAGTGTTTGGTGAACTAATCACAATAAAAAAGAGTCATTTAAGCAATGCTAAAAAATTAATGGATAGACTTGAAGGTTACAATGAAAAAGCACCTGAAAGTTATAATCTTTATAATCGCAAAATCAAAGAAGTAAAATTGGAAGATGACTCTATTGTTAACGCTTATGTATATATGTTTAATCCCGAACGTAACGGCTTAGGAAGTCTAATAACTGAGGGGGATTGGAAAATATGGACACGAAGGATAAACAAATAATTGCAAAGAATATATTAATGAAAATTAAAAATGAAAATATGTTTACTGAATGTCAAACTTTTGAAGAATTTATTGATGGATTGTGCGCCAGATTTGCCAGAATATATGGAGAATTCTTGCCAAGAAATGATTATGTCTATATTGTCAAAAGACTTAAAGAAACAGAAATATTGTGAGAAGGTTAAACACCTTCTTTTTTTTATTTGCCCAAAATTATCAGAATACTAAAAGTAAACTTTTTTCCATAAAATGGGAATTTAAGGGCTCGCAAAACAGTGGCGGCGCTATATAATAATAAATGTAAGGTAATTAAAAAACTACTTGAAAGGATGATTTTAAATGACTAAAAGATTTGCAGTAGGAACTATTCATGAAACACCTAAAGGAATGATTCAAATCGCTGGCCTTGAAAATGGAATCGTTAAATACTTCTATTTAGACCGACCAAATGAAATTATTTCGAACAAGCTGGTAAATTTAAGAAGCAACATTGATAAATATAAAGAACGTCAAATTATAAAAGCTATTAAAGAAAACGGAGCTAAAGAGGTTATCGAATCTCTTAAAAATGAAAACATTAAGCTTAAAGCTGAAATTAAAAAATTAAAAACACAACTTGCTGAATTGCAATCTCAATCCCAGCAACCAGCTCAAGCTGATGAAGCTATGTATGAAGTTAAAGATTTCGATGGAAATACTGTTGGAATTTTTCCGAGTGTTGCTCAAGCAACTAGAGCAATTGCTCAAGAAGCCGAAACAATTGGTTGCAATCCTTCGGACCTTAGCAAAGCATTTCGCATCGAAAAAGCTCATTAAAGGGTGAATAAAAATCACCCTTTAATGGGTGATTTTATTCCATATATTAGAAAAAAAGCGTGTACTTTTATTAAATACCACGATATAATTATTTATGTAAAGCAGTTAAGCTCAATTATAAAGGGGGTGAGAATAATAAAAAAATAAATCTTATTATGTGTGAACTTATTGAAGATTTTTTCTTTGATGAATCAACACTTGCAAAAATGAAAAGGGGTGATGAAAAACAGCCTATAAAGCTAATATTTTATTCTATGAGAGTATTTCAATGAAGTTTAAAATTGATAAAGCAAAAGAAAAACGGGAAAGAAAAAATTTTAATAATATCTTAAAATTTAAAAAGATGAGAAATGAAACTCGAAAAAAATAAAAGCCTATGATTATAGGCATGATAAAAGGTCATAGGCTTCAATTAAAGGCAAATTAAAGGTGGTTGCTGGAATAATTGCCTTTACATAAAACTTATCTACTATAAGGAGATTATAGCACAATGGAATATCTTAGTCAATTATCTAAAAGAAAAAATTTATCAATTCACCAAAAATTTGAGATAGTGATTTTGCTACTTATAGAATTTCCACACTTTGTTTTTAAAAAAATCAATAATTATTTTGGAATCGAATCCATTAGTGACAAAATTTGGTTCTATGGATTTTATTCATTCTGTGGTTTAGCAACATTATTTTGCTGGTTGATAGCTCATTAAAAATAAATAATGACCAATGATGACTATATCATTAAATCATTTATCATATAAAATTAAAATTCGGAGGTATATTATAATGACTGTATTTTTTGGGATTGTTTGGTTTATATGTGGCATTGTATATCTTGTGAAGTCTATTATTTCAGCATATAAAAAAGATGGAAAAGGGAAGAAAAATCTGAAAACTGCTATTGGACTTTTTGTTTTGTTTATTATGGCGGCTGTTGTTTATCAAGATGACAAAGAAGAAGCAAAACAGGCTTCTTCTGATAAACCTGCTATAAGTCAAGAACAACATAAGACTGAGAAAAAAGAAGTTAAAGAAGTTAAAAAACCAGCCAAAAAGCAGCTTTCAACAACTGCTGAAGCTATGTCTAAAATTAAAGTTGGAATGACTGTAGAAGACTTTCAAGATGTGTTATCAAAAGATATAAATATCAAACCTGACTTTATTCCTAATGATCTTCGACTTAAAGGACAATTTTATAAAACGAGAGATGGATATATTTTTGTAAGTTATGATGGGAAAAATGTTACAGAAGTAAAACCTTTCAAAACTTTAGATGAAGGCAAAGAATATACTGACAGTAAATCGGCCGAACTTAATGCTAAAGAGCAAGCTAAAAAAGAAGCTTCTAAACCAAAATTAACTTTGTCTCAAGAAAATGCAATTGCAAAAGCAAAAGCTTATCTTGACTATACAGCATTTTCTCGGAAAGGTCTTATTGACCAATTAAAGTTTGATAATTTTAGCACCGAAGATGCAACATATGCAGTTGATCATATTAAAGTTGATTGGAACGAGCAAGCATTAAAAAAAGGTAAAGCTTACATGAATTATACTTCATTTTCAAGAAATGGACTGATTGAACAACTTGAATTTGATGGATTTACCTCAGAACAAGCAACATATGCCGTAAATAAAATTGGATTATAATTAAATGAAGGGACGATCAAAAAATGAGAAAAATTAAGTTTCGTGGAAAAAGAGTTGAAAATAATGAATGGATATTCGGATATTATGTTACAACATATGATAGTAATAGAATAATTTATGAAGACTATGAAGGATTTTATTGTGAAGAAGAAGTTATTCCAGAATCAGTTGGACAATATACAGGACTAAAGGATAAGAACAATCGGGAGATTTATGAAGGGGATATTATTAAAGTAACATGGCGTTATGATTCTGATATTGGCACAGTTAAATATATTAGAAACGGATTTTTTGTGAGTAACATGAAACGAAATACATTTATTCCTTTAGGCAATTTTTCAGCAACTTATGAAATAATCAGTAATATTTATGAAAATCCAGAGTTATTGGAGAAAAAATAAATATTTAAAAAGATTGATTTGATGAAAAATGTGAAAAGTAAGGAAATTAGGTGACTGATTAAAGTCACAACACCGAGGATTGGATATGGAAATTGACAGACTAGAAGCCATTAAGCAATGTGAATAAAACCATAAAAAATTTTTAAAAAATGTATTTACATGTAAATACAAACATGGTATAATAAAAATGTAAGGAAAAAAGAAATAAAAAATATGAAGGAGTGCAAAAAAATGGTTGAAACAAAAACTTTATATTGTGATGAAAATTTCAGATATGCATTTTTAAGCCGTTTAAAATTAGATTGTGATTATTTTTTAGCACACGGTAACAAAAATGAAAAACACTTATGGGCTGGAAATGTAACGGAGCAAATTAAAGAAATGGAAGAACTATGGAAAAGTTTTCCAGAGGGTGAAAAGCCAGAATGGCTTACATGGGAAGATATACAAAATTATAAAATAAAAATGAAAGGGGGAATTTTTTAAAAAGCAAGAATAATTTCAATCCATGCCCCCCTTACATGGGGGGATAATATTGCATTAAAATTTTAGGTCTGAAAATATTAAAGAAAAAATTAAAAAAACATATTTACATGTAAATACACTCGCGTTATAATTAAATCATAAGGAAAAAGGAGAAATGAATATGAACGTGAAGGTTATGAAATCAAGGAATAGAGAAGAAATCAGAAAAAACTTTTTAGAATTTAAACGTGCATGAGTTGATCCCATGGCAATGTTTTATCCGACTTCGCTTACGCTAATCGATGACGGGGCTGTGCAAATTAATGACGATGCGAATATTTACAGGGTAACGTTAGATCAAGCTATTCACATCATGGCATCGTCATCCAGCCTGTCATTTGAATGCAATTAAATTGTAAGGAATTAAGAGGGAGAATGAAAATGACTAAAATTGTAAACTTAACACCTTACACAATCGTTGTGCGAATTGGAGAAACCGAAAAATCTTTCCCGACATCTGGAACGATCGCAAGAGTTACAAGTGAAATAAAAGAAGTCGGCACAATTGCCGGCATTCCGGTAAAGTCTCAAATTTTTAGTGAAGTGGAAGGACTGCCAAAACCGGAAGAAAGAACAGTATATATTGTCTTCTCCGAATTAATTTTATCCCGTGCAAAAGAAGCCGGGCGGACGGACGTTGTGACTATTAACACGACCGAAGCATACTGGAATGAAAGGAACAAAATTGTTGTTGTTCCGGGATTTATAAAATAAGTCCGAAAAGGAGAATGAAAAAATGAAAACAACTCGGACATTTCGAATCGATGTAGATCTAGCTGAACGGTTTAGCCGTGTCACTGATGTACTTATGGTGAATGGTAGTGAAGTCATTCGTAAGTTAATGGAAAAATATGTAGAGGAAAAAGAGAAAGAATTAAAAGTAAAAGTTGAAAAAACTATCGAAATGCGGGATAACTTTCCAAATGATGGTGAATCATATACTGTCGGAAAGGCAGAAAATGGAAAATATTTCTTTGCATGGGGATCAGAATATCCGTATGCGGTCGAATTGCCGAGTTATGACATTCCAGATGAAGAGAATGGGATAAGCTGGTATGATACTGAAAAGCAAGCCATGTCTGAAATGAAATCAGCTATAGAAGCTTGGAATACAAAATAAATAGTATGTAATATAAAATAAAAACGGTTCAAATAACGGCATTTATTATGCCATTATAATACCATAAATTACTATACATAGGAGGAAAATTAGAATGAGTAAAGAAGCAAAAACTAAAAAACCGTTTTATAAAAAATGGTGGTTCTGGGTTATTGCTGTATTTATTGTTGCTGGAGCAATAGCCTCAAATGGAGAAAATGATGATTCTAAGGATAGCAAGAGTACTGCTGCTTCATCGACTAAAGCCGAATCTAAAAAAGAATATAAAATTGGTGATACTGTTAAAGTTGGTGACATGCAATACAAAGTTGAAAAAACATCAACTACTAAAAAGGTTGGCCCAACAGACTTACAGGATACAGCGAACGGTATATTTTTTGTCATAGACTTAAAAATAAAGAATAACGGAAATGAATCCGTAACAGTTGACTCCAGCTTTTTTAATTTAAAGCTCGGATCTAAGACTTACAAAGCTGATGCTGATGCAAGTATGGATGCTAACCAAAAAGAAGATGGATCCATTGATAACAGCTTTTTCCTACAGGATTTAAATCCAGGATCAGAAATGAGCGGAAAAGTTGTTTTTGATATTCCTGAAGATGTCGCTAATTCTTCTGATCTAAAAGTACAAGTCCAAACAGGTGCTTTTGGTACAGAAACAGAAAACATCAATTTGAAATAATCATTTTCCTCCTCAATTATGAGGAGGACTCTTTTATAAATAAAATAAATCAGGTTTTTACCTACTATATTTTTGTACATGGAGTGACTAAATATGAAATATAAAAATGTTGCTACTTATCTTAAAAAATTCCATAATGCCAAGGCTGTTATGGAATATACTGAGTTAGTAGACGGGATGACAATGGTGTGGGTAGAATTCACGGCATTATTAAATAACCTAGAATTAGTTAAGTATGAAACAACGGCAACAGAAATAGAGGCTACTTTATATGGACCAGATAGAAATATAATTGATGACGCCGAAAGAAATTTTGCCATAATGAAATACCAGCGCGAACATCCTTATGCAATGCATAACCTGATAAAAAACATGGAATTTGAAAAAATAACCGATAAAGTAAAAATGATGTCGGCATACCGTGAATTTGCCGAACGGTTTGAAAATAAAGAACCAGATACTGCAAAAGCAATTAAAAAGAAAATTGAAGAACTGGAATATGCTTTATCTAAAAAATCAGGACACTAATCAGAATAAAATAATTAAAAACTGTTATGCTTTTATTTTCTCGACAGTTTTTACAAATACATGGACAATTGGGAACACCTAATAGCAAAAATTGGCTCATTTTGTCTATATCCCTGAAAAAATTTTTTGCTTTTTTGCTTAAAACCATTTACACCTCTATGTTGTCTATGGTATAATAGAAATATAAGAGAGAGATAAAAAATAAATATTAATATTAAAAGCAATGTAAAGAAACACTTAAAAAATGGGAAGATGAATACTAGTTTTTCAAAAATGCAAAAATAAAGGGGAAAGATATGGATTTAACCGGATGCATATTTTATGACCTTAAGGTAAAAGGCCGACACAATAAAAAGTTATATAATGAGACCGCCTGGGTGTGTGAGTGTGTTTGTGGAAATATTACTCATGCAACAACAAGTCAATTGCTCTATGGTAAAAAGAAATCCTGCGGATGTCGCCGCAAAAAGACACCTTCTAATGCACTGGACTTAACCGGAAAAAAGATTGGCAAATTAACTGTTATCAAAAGAAATGGTACTAACAAAAATGGAAATGCACTTTGGTTTTGTCAATGTGAGTGCGGAAGTACAATAGAAACAAGTGCAACAAAATTACGACGTGGTGAGACAATATCTTGTGGCAAATGCACAAAAAATGACCAAATTAAACATGCTCGTGAGGATCTCATGACAAATAAAACGATTGATGGTGTGCAAGTCCCTTTATTGACAAAAAAAGTTCGCAGTGACAGCATATCCGGATATAAAGGCGTCCATAGACGACTACGCAATGGCAAAGAAAAATTTGAAGTGACCATTACTATAAAAGGAAAAAGAAAATATATTGGTACATATAGAAAACTTGATGATGCCATCAAAGCTCGAAAAGCAGCTGAAAAAGAATACTTTGAACCCTATATTAAGGCATTAAAAGAAAGAGAAAGGAAACAAGAATAATGGAGAAACAACGTGTGAACATGGACATAGACAAAGAATTGTGGAAAAAAGTTGGAATAAGAGCAATCGAACTAAATTTACAAAAGAGGGAAGTTGTTGAATTGGCACTTGAAAAATTTTTGCAAGAGGGGGATTTTAAGAAAATGAAAACCAATTATGGAAAAACAATGATAAATGGAAAAATTTACAAATTGACAGAAGAAGCTTTTCCAACAAATCGCATCCTTGGTGCTCCCTATAAAGATTATAATGATGCAGAATGTGGTGAAGAATACAATTTTGAAATGGGTGCAAAAGCTGTCGATCCAGATGGAAAAGAATGCATGGTATATTGGATTTTTCAAGATATTAAATGTGATGAACAAAAGGATTTAGATGACTACGATTACAGCGAGGCAGATAATATTAAATATTTATAATAATTTATAAAAAAATAGAGAGCCCCCGCAAATGCAAGGGCTTTTTGTTATTCCTTGTGGATTCTTATTATTGCCATCTTCGGCTTATTTTACGCGCAGCTTTTGGCCAACTCTGATAAGATTAGGGTTTTTGATACCGTTTAGACTTACCAGACGGTTGACAGATGTCTTATATTTAGCTGCAATGCCGGACAATGTGTCTCCAGATTTAACTGTGTAATACTGCTTTGTAGAGACACTGCCGGAGATTTTTAGCTTTTGCCCCGCATAAATTTTATTGGGATTACTGATGCCGTTTAATTTTTGCAGGGTTGCGACGCTTGTGCCGTATTTTGCCGCAATGCCGGACAGTGTATCTCCACGCTTAACCGTGTATGTTTTAACCGTTGTACTGGTTGACTTGGCCGCCGAACTGGATGTTGTCAGCTTACTGCTTGTGGTGTTCACTTTTGCCGGCTTGACACCGGATTTTAATTTGCTGAGAAGCGCCAAGTTTTGGGCGGCTGTTCCGGTGTAGTTTGTTATGCCATACTGCTTAGCCAACTTAGCACGAGCACTGAATGTTGCACTCTTGCCCTTGGATTTTAGATAATCAACCAGGCTCAAGGATCCGATCTTTTTAACTACGCCTGTGTTGGTTGCGTTGTCGACTTTAGCAACGTTTGTGTACTTACCGGCATAGTCCTGGCTCACGTCAAAGTAGCCGGGAATCCCAGCAAACTTGTATGTGCTGGACCATTGCCAAGCCCCTTTCTGTCCATTGTACCAGACTGGTGTCGGCTGGCCTGTTTCCGGATAAAGTGGGTACCTGGCAAGCCAAGGTTTATCTACTGCTAATTGACCTGGTTTTAAGTACGTATTATAAAATGAGCTACCGGTATACAAATCTACCTTTGAATAGCCTAAAGATTTCATCGTACTGATAAACGTATTTGTATATTTTGTGAGATTGCTAGAACCTACACTTTCAAGCGAGCCATCCTCTACATCCACAACTACATAACCATCCTTTTGCTTATCAAATCCTACTAACTTAAGCTTTTTATCAAACCATTTGGCTTCTGATTTAGCTTGAGAATTACTTGTAAAATGTGCATAATGATAAGCGTTAACGATCATTCCTGCTTGCTTAGCATTAGCCACGTTGACAGATGCAGCAGGATCTACATATGTTTGTCCCTCACTGACTTTAACTACAACTGAGTTAATGCCGCCAGCTTTCATAGTTTGGTAGAAAGATAATGGCAAGCCCTGTTCAGCATTATGGTGGCTTACGTCAATAAAATCAATATTTGGCGTTGCTGCAAATGATGTGCCGGCAAAAGAAAACGCCAACCCTGCAGATAGGGCCAGCGC